>WLWD01004362.1_pt1 | contig 36038 bp, 19 predicted proteins | sample 6712731 | NCBI WGS metagenome assembly WLWD01 (sample SAMN12718690, study PRJNA576275) | sponge metagenome | isolation source: marine sponge | host: Mycale hentscheli | place: New Zealand: South Island, Marlborough, Capsize Point | collected 2014-11-01 | reverse complement strand
TCCTCATCGGCACTCTACGACTAGGTGAGCAGTCCCTACCCTCGCACTAATTAGGACACCACTACAGCGAGCTAAGCTTGGCCTGCTGCTCGAGATTACACCCCCCAAGTGGAAGGTTACGTCCCGAGCCAGTAGCCCAAGCCCCAGCCCTTAGCCCTAGCCCTAGCCCTAGCCCTAGCCCTAGCCCTAGCCCTAGCCCTAGCCCTAGCCCTAGCCCTAGCCCTAGCCCTAGCCCTAGCACATTACCAAGAAAAGCTAAACCACAGCTCCACAGAATACCCAATTCACCTGGAAATCCAAGTCCTGTCAGAAAACATGAGCACTCAGGCCCCACCCGGCAAACCAAAGAAGACTGAAAGAAGACACCAACAGGATTTCCAGGACTTCCTGCGCGCAAACTATGACCAATCAAATTGCTAGAATCACCCCAGCTCACTCATATAACACTACAATCACTCATATTTTATCATTCCCTGATGAAGGCCCAACAGCCGAAACGTTGGAATTGATGATAAATTATTAACTACTTATTGCCAAGGTCGAACTGCGCGCAATTTCGATGGCAGCTAATAATAGATTAACTAGGTCTAAGACCAATAGCTATGCTACTGCATTATCAGGCGAGGGATCAGCCGCTAGGGACATGGACAGAGCCATCCCACAAGGTCCCCTAGTCCCTAACCCTAGCCCAACCCTAGCCCTAGCCCCCAAGAAAAGCACTTGGCAACCTCCCAGAGCCTCCCCAGAAATAGAAGAGTACCTACAAAAAATACAAGATACACTAACTGACCCACCAATCATTAAGTCCTTCCCTAATCTAACCAGAAGAGAACAAAATGCACTAAAAGAACTGGCCTTAGACAACACCATCATCATAAAAAATGCAGACAAAGGCTCAGGCATAGTAGTTGAAGACACCCAAAAGTACATAGAAGCTGGACGCGAGCACCTAGCCGATACCAGTATCTATGAAAGAATAAGTGATGACCCTACCATTCCACTTACTAATGCTATTAATCAGTATATACTACATGCACATAAAAAAGGAATAATTGACACATTAACTAAAGATTACCTTATATTTCCCGACAATAATCCTCCAAGAACACAACAACTATACTTTCTAAAGAAAATTCATAAAAATCCAATTGCCGTGAGACCAATAGTTAGCGGCAGTGGAGGCCCCACAGAGAAAGTGTCACAATTAATAGATATCCACCTACAACCACATGTACCACTCATAGACTCATACATAAGAGACAGTGGCCACATGATTAACATTATAGAAAACCTCACAATCCCACCCAACTGCACTTTAGTCACAATTGACGTTAAGTCACTGTACCTAAACATTCCTCACAAAGAAGGAATAGAATCAGTAATCAACAGACTATACCACAACAACCCAAACTCTGAAGAGGTAGCTATACCAGCTGGCACTATGAAAGACCTCCTCAATATAGTGCTCACTAAGAATTACTTTCAATTTGCTGGTGAGATGTTCCACCAAGTCCAAGGTACAGCAATGGGCACAAAAATGGCCCCAGCCTATGCTAACACATTCATGGCTGAACTTGAAACCAAACTACTAAATGACTATACTATAAAACCAGCTCTCTGGAAGAGATACATTGATGACATACTATGCATATGGCCAGGTAACTCTAATGAGGTGAAAAAATTCATAGAGTACCTTAACCAAGCTCACCCAACCATCAAATTCACTTATGAATGCTCAAACTCCAGCATAGACTTTCTAGACCTAACCATATATAAAGGTCAAAGATACAAACATTTGAAAACATTAGACATTAAGCCTTTTTTTAAAAAAACCAATAAATTTCAATATCTACATTACACCTCAGCACACCCTAAAAACACATTCTCTAGCCTAATTAAAGGAGAACTAACCAGACTTCTAAGAGCCTGTTCAGATAGAGATGAATACAACATAATACAACATAAAATGTACCAAGCATTTAAAGATAGAGGATATCCACCTCACCTAATCAAAAGGGTCCAAGCCACAGTACCATTCGAAAAAAGACGGGAGATTTTATTAGGCAAATCTAAAGAAGACTGCCCCTATGATACATTCTTAATTATGGAATACACCCCAGACCTAGACATCAAAACTATAAGAGAATCACTAAAACTGAGTGAAAATGATGAAAGCATACCAAAGCCATGCTTGAGTCTTAAAAAAACTAAAAATATAAGAAAAAAACTTGTAAGAGCCAAAGTAAAACATGTAGAAGACCCACCACAATCCAAAGAACCTATTGCAATCCCTACTACACCTAATCTAGATGGATGTTCAGCAGGATGCGCCACCCCAGGCTGCAAATGCTGTTCAGTCATGTCTAGAAAAATAAAAATATCATCTAACTCAAACTACAAGTCATTCTATACCCCCAAACATACCAACTGCAACACCAGCGCAGTGGTATATCTATTGGAGTGTCACAAATGTCCTAACAGAAACCAGTATGTAGGACAAACCAAAAGAAACATATCCCATAGAATAGCAGGCCACAGAGCTGCTAGCAGAATCAAAACTAACCTTCCACTCTACAAACACTTCATTAATTCACCTAACCATACCTTTGAGAAGGATATCAGAGTCACCATTCTAGAAAAAACTACTGTTAATCAATTAGACTCAAGAGAAAGACATTGGATTAACACACTACAGACAGTCTACCCTAAAGGACTCAATAGTAGATATGAGTAATGAATAATATACTTCACAGACAACAACACTAACCTTACTAGAAGTCATACTGAGCCAGAACTCAACTCCACTGCACTCTAGCATCCCTACTCAATTAACCTCTATTCACCGACTCATTATCGCTAATTCACGCCAGTTCGCGCCTATCCAATTAAGAAGAGCGGCTGGAAAGGAAGACGCTACGACAAGCAGAACTTCAACACCCACTCAAATTAACACTATTATCACGCATGCTCATTCAACGGACCAATAGAATCACCCCAACATTCATATTTAAATCACCACGCTATCATTTTTATGTCACTTACCATGATTAAGACTTGTCAATAAAGTCGAAACGTCGGTAGTTTTAAAATTAAAATTTAAATAGATTTAAGTGACAATGTCCGTTGAATATAAGCCTCCTAAGAAGACCTACAAGGATCTAAAAGAGCTACTACCTACACACAAGCCGTCTTACAAAGATGCAGCCACAGGCGTGGGGCCAACCCGCAAGGGCATGGAGACTAGAATGAGTACTCGAGAAGGCACTCCAGCCATAGCCCCAACCCCAGCACTAGCCCTAGCCCTAGCCCTAGCCCCTAGCCCTAGCCCTAGGCAGGTCCCATGAGCACTGGAGTGCCCGCCACCATAGCAACACCAATGGATACGAGTGCCACGAGCACGGAAAGCGAAGACGACCTTCTGTTGGATGAACCAATTACAGAAAGGAGGAGGGAAAGAAAGACACTCCTGGTCCTCAGACAAGAATATAAAAGGACGAAGAGTTCCCTCAACAAGGCCCTGAGCCATCTAGAATTCCTAAGGGATTGCGACCAAAAGAGAAAGATCCCGAAAGGCTTACAAGTAAACATTGCATGTAATGCCTTACTGGCAGATATGACGGACGTAAAGGAAAGATTCAAAGGATACAAGAACCAAGCCGAGTTTGGCTACAAACAGGCCCTACTCCTCCACTACTCCAAGCTGGAAATCAAGTTAAAAGAAAACCTACAAGCCATTATACAAGATATGGAAGAGACAGCCAGGGAAGCCAGCCAACCAGAGAGAGACCAGCATACAGAAATGCTCTGCAAGACAAAGGACAACATACTGAAAGAGAAGGAGGAGCTCCTGGAGAGAAAGAGAAGGAAACTGGAGTACCTGGAGCAACCGCAGAACCAAGGAAGAAGTAAGCGTAATGATAGGTTTAACACCAGACCTAATCACCCGTACCAGAGGCCTCAGAGAACACAGCCCAACCGTTCTGGTAGAGGCAGAAATAATTACACTGGCCCACGCCAAAGAAATGACCAAGGTCCCAGAGCCAATCAGATCCAGCCACGCCCACCATTACAGCCCCCCCAGCCACAACAGGCCCAGCTACCAATAGCACAAGCTGCAAGGCAAGCCCCACCACAGCCAGACATAACTGGACTGACGGACCTGTTTTCCAACTGGTTGAAGCAGAACCAATCTGCAATAATACAGCAACCACCGGCTCTATTCCCCAACTACACCTGCGCTGCTGGGATGCAGCCCCCAATGCTGCATAACCCAGTAGTCAACCCTCACGTAGGGCAGCCCCCCATGCTGCCCCGCGGAGGCCAGCAGGATTTTCGTTGAGAGGACAGGCAAGACGCACTGCAGCCAAAGAGCACTACAACTCTAACTCTATAGCTAGGCCTATATTGTGCATGTGCGAAAATGAACTTATGAATACTGATATCCAATATATACAACAAAATGAATATTTCAATGAATTTAACTATCTCCCTAACAATTACATTAATAATAATAAACAAAGAGCAAACAACTATAATAACAATGTTAAATTAAACACAACAAATGTACACACAAAGAAGAACAGAACACCTAGGAGAAGACACAGGACTAACAAACAAATAAGCAGACACCACAGAAATAGATACAGAAGAGCAACACAAAAGAAAATTAACAATATAAAAGATGCGAACACTTACATAACAAACTTATCATCAAGACAACTAACAAATGCACAAAAAAGAGTGCTATCATTAGGCTTAAAGTTTGTCCCCACCTTACCAACCATAAACAACACACTACAGGAATCACTACTAAATTTCCAGAGATCAAATAGATTAAAATATTTCTTTAGAAACTATCCACACAAAGAACAGCATCCGTTTAGACAGAAAAGCACCTGGCAGCCTCCAAGAGCCTCAGCAGAAATAGAACAATACCTACAAAGAATAACACAATCAATAAGCACCTTACCACACAAAAACACATACCCAAATCTGACAAAATCAGAACTAAATGCACTCAAAGAACTAGCCTCAGACAACTCTCTAGTAATAAAAAATGCAGACAAAGGGTCAGGCATAGTGGTAGAAGACACAGAAAACTATATAAAAGATGGCCTACAACACCTATCAGATGACAGCATATATGAAAAGACTAACTCTGATCCAACACTGCCCCTAGCTGAAGCCATTAACCAATATGTGACTACTATGTATCACAAAGGAATCATAGATGACACCACAAAAAACTATCTAACCTTCAAAGAAGATAACATGCCAAGAACACAACAACTCTATTTCCTTAAAAAGATACACAAAAACCCAATAGCAGTCAGACCCATAGTTAGTGGATGTGGAGGACCCACAGAAAAAGTATCCCAATTTATAGATATGCACCTACAACCACTGGTACCTACAATTAACTCTTACGTGAAAGACAGTGGCCACATCATAAAGATACTAGAACAAACCCAAATACCAACAAACTGCACACTTGCCACCATTGATGTTAAAGCACTCTACCTAAACATTCCACATAAAGAAGGAATAGAGGCAGTGTCAAACAGACTCTATAAGAATAATCCACTACCACAGGAAGCACCAATACCCCCAGGCACGATGAATGATCTTTTGAAAATTGTTCTAACCAAAAACTACTTCCAATTCGCAGACCAAATGTATCACCAAATACAAGGAACGGCCATGGGCACAAAGATGGCACCAGCATATGCAAACCTATTTATGGCAGAGCTGGAAGAGAAACTGTTAAATAACTACCCTACTAAGCCACTGATATGGAAACGCTACATTGACGATGTATTCTGTGTCTGGCCAGGCCCCCCAGAGGACCTTAAAAGATTCACAGACTTTCTTAATGAAGCCCACCCAACAATCAAATTCACTTACGAATGCTCGGACACCTCAATAGACTTCCTAGACCTAACACTCTACAGGGGAGAAAGATACAAAACACACAAATTACTGGACATCAAACCGTTCTTTAAGAAAACAAATAAATTCCAATACTTAGAATACTCGTCAGCCCACCCAAAGAGGACATTCAGCAGCTTAATCAAAGGGGAACTAACCAGACTACTCAGAGCATGCTCAAATGAAAAAGACTACAAACAAGTAATTAAAAAAATGCATCAGGCATTTAGGGACAGAGGCTATCCAGAGAGTCTCATCAATAAAATAGAAAACTCTGTTCCATTTACAAACAGACCAAACATAATACAACAGGCAACCAAACAACAATGCCAATATGACACATTCCTAATTATTCAATATACCCCTGACCTGGACATCAACTCAATCAGGTCTACCCTCAAACCAACAATCACTGAAAAAGACCACATACCGAAGCCGTGTCTCAGCCTTAAAAGATCCAATACAATTGGTAAAAAACTAGTCAGAGCGAAACTGAAAAATGCCAATGACCCCCCACAGTCTAAAGACAAAATCACTATATATACAACCCCAGACCTAACAGGTAACTCAGGAGGATGCGGCACCCCCAACTGCAAATGCTGCAAAGCCATGTCCAGAAAATACAGAATAATATCCACTTACAATGGCAAGTCATTCCCAACCCCTAAAAATACCAACTGCCACTCACAAAACATAATATACCTGATAGAATGTACCAAATGCAACAAAAGAAATCAATATGTAGGTCAAACACAGAGGACTATGACCAGAAGATTGGCAGGACACAGAACTGCGAGGAGATTTAAAACTAACCTACCCCTATACAAACACTTTGCTAACTCACCAAACCATGATTTTGTAAGAGACACCAAAGTAACCATTTTAGAAATGACAACACAAGAGCACTTGGACAACAGAGAAAGACATTGGATTAATACACTTGAAACAGTATATCCAAAAGGGTTAAACAGTAGATTTGAATAACCTGCAGAGCCTGACCAAACAGCTCGTTAACACCTCAGACAGAACAATGCAAATCCTGTCACAACCTCATTCAGGACACTTATCACTTACAGAAACTCTAAATAACCCCCACACCAGCCACAAATCTATAAAAAATACTTAAACACCCACTATGTATATTATCTAGACCTAAAACGCTAGAGTGGCCAGTCCTAAGGCCCACAAAGTCTAGCCTATCCCAAGGCCTGACACACCCATACAGGACCTACCAGAAAGTCCAACACAACAGCCCCACCGAATTAATACATGTCTGGGCCTATCCCAAGGCCTATGACATATTTAAACTTGGGCCCACCCTAAAGCCCAAGACAAATGGTCACATATAACTTTTGTGTCTAACCTATCCCTGGGCCCAAGACACAGGTAATCTGGACAGTACATAAACAATGTTTATCTAACCTGCCCCAGAGCCAGAGCTCAATAGGCCTATCCAAAGGCCCAACATGACTATCCTCCACCTAACTAACACATATCTAACCCATCTCAGTGCCCAATATAGACTACCTACACTGGACCTACTCCCAAGCCCAAGAGTACAGTCTGACCTAACAAATGTGAGTCTAACCCAACAGGACCAAATAATATATTACAGCAACTTACAGAGTCTGACCAAGCAGCTCAAACACCTCAGATAGAACAATACAAGCTGGTTACAACCTAATTCAGACAATTATCACCTACTGCAGCTGTAAATAACCCTTGCACAAATAATAATATTCATCTAACCTACCCCAAGACCCAAACTACTCAATATATACCACTTACTCAGCAGCTTTAAATAACCCCTACACCACATCCTACAGCATAACTGAAAAGTGTGAACAATGAAATGGTAATTCCATTATAATATAATTAAGACTCTACCAGACTCTATCAAACTCTACCAGACTCTACCAAACTCTACCAGGCCCTAACAGACTACCAGACTCTACCACATTCCTACTAGACTCTAGTAGACTCTATCAGACTCTACCACTAAGATCTGACTCACAGACTCTAAAGAATATACACCAGCTACAAACTTACAAAAACTACTTGAATGCCCACTATGTATATTACTCTGAAACACTTACAACTTGCAGAATCTGACCAAGTAGCTCACTAACACCTCAGATAGAACAATACAAGCTGGTTACAACCTAATCCAGACACTTATCACCTACTGCATCTGGCAATAACCTTTGCAAAAATAACAATAAACTTATCTAACCTACCCCAAGACCCTAACTACTCAACATATAACTTGGCCAGACCTAGAACGCAAGAGTGGTCCCATAATAACAGAAGTAACTGGACTAATCAATATATGACTAGCCTATCCCAAGGCTTAACACACATCTACATTGGACTCACCCCCAAACCAAGATAATAAATTACCTAGATGGCTAGCCCAATTAACCAATATATGTCCAGCCTATCCCAAGGTTTAAGACACATCTATATAGGGCCCAACCCCTAGCCCTAGCCCTAGCCCTAGCCCTAGCCCAATTAACCAATATATGTCTAGCCTATCCCAAGGTTTAAGACACATCTATATAGGGCCCAACCCCAAGCCCAAAATAATAATCTCACAAATTAATTAGTGTATGGCTACCCTATCCCAAGGACTAAGACACAGCACTGGACCTATCCCAAGGCCCAAGACACAGTATATATCTAGCCTATTCACAGCTATATTGGGCCCACCCCTAAACCAAGTAATGAATTACCTAGCTGGCTCACTCAACCTATCAATACATGTCTAGCCTATCCCAAGGTCTAAGACACATCTATATAGGGCCCAACCCCAAGCCCAAAATAATAATCTCACAAATTAATTAGTGTATGTCTACCCTATCCCAAGGACTAAGACACAGCACTGGACCTATCCCAAGGCCCAAGACACAGTATATATCTAGCCTATTCACAGCTATATTGGGCCCACCCCTAAACCAAGTAATGAACTACCTAGCTGGCTCACTCAACCTATCAATACATGTCTAGCCTATCCCAAGGTCTAAGACACATCTATATAGGGCCCAACCCCAAGCCCAAAATAATAATCCCACCAAATTAATCAGTGTAAGTCTAGCCCACCCCAAGGCCTAAGACACAGCACTGGACCTATTCCAAGGCCCAAGATATAACAATATGTATACCCAGCCTACTCCAAGGCCCAACACACATCTATATTTGGCCCCACCCCCTAACCAGGTAATTGATTACTTAGCTCACACATTAATTAATACATGTCTAGCCTATCCCAAGGCCTAAGACACATCTATATAGGACCCAAACCCAAGCCCAAAATAATGATCCCACCTAATTAAGTAATGTATGTCTAGCCTATCCCAAGGCCTAAGACACAACACTGGACCTACTCCAAGGCCCAAACCAGTATATATATCTGGCCTATCCCAAGGCCTAACACACATCTATATTGGTCCCACCCCCAAACCAGGCAATAATTACCTAGCTGGCTCACTCAATTAATTAATACATGTCCAGCCAATCCCAAGGCCTAGGACACATCTGAGCCTAACCTATCCCAAGGCCTAAGACACATTTACACCGGGGCCCACCCCACGGCCCAGGTTAATGGTCTCACCCAATTTATCAATGCATGCCTTGCCTATCACAAGGCCTGAGGCACATCTACACTGATTCAGCCTACCCCAGGGCTAAAGACAAATCAATATATGTCCAACCAAGACAATAATATCTAACCCAGAAAAGCCAAGCACCCCACTAAGGTAGCCTGAACTTAGGCACCAATGAACTACCATTAGGCTTCAGTGAACTACCACTGCTATTGTTACATAATTATATCAGCTGTCAAAGATGTATGACCACTGCTGCACTCCCACCATTGAAGTACAAGGTCACATCTACCATGAAAAGCTATACCACAGCTCCACAGAAGACACAATTCACCTGGAAACCCAAGCCCTGTCAGAAAACATGAGCACTCAGGCCCACCCGGCAAACCAAAGAAGACTGAAAGAAGACACCAACAGGATTTCCAGGACTTCCTGCGCGCAAACTATGACCAATCAAATAGCTAGAATCACCCCAGCTCACTCATATAACACTACAATCACCCATATTTTATCATTCCCTGATGAAGGCCCACCAGCCGAAACGTTGGAACGTGATATATATTTAACTATTACTATTGACACTGGTCGAACAGCGCGCAATGTTGACAGCGAACAATAGAGTTACTAGGTCTAAGACCAACACTACCAGCTACGCCACAGCTTTATCAGGCGAGGGATCAGCCGCCAGGGACATGGATAGAACCAACCCACAAGGTTCCCTAGTCCCTAACCCTAGCCCAACCCTAGCCCTAGCCCTAGCCCTAGCCCTAGCCCTAGCCCTAGCCCTAGCCCTATGATTCACCTTGACAAAGACGAACTATAAGTCGAAACGTCGGTACTCATCACTATTGGTGTATTGTAAAGACTATTCTACTCTATTTTAAAATTATATTAACTTATCAAGCTTAAATTCTACCTAATACTACTACTAATTAACTATCCTAAATTGTAATTCTATTCTAACTAACCTACCTAAAGAAGATATGGCAACCAATGCCAGAAGGAAACTGCCCCCAACCAGAGAAGGTGTGGGGCCGGTCCGGACCTCGGATAGGCTAGGAAGGAAAAGGCCAGATTTGCCTCTAGCCCCATCCCTAACCCCAGCCCCAACCCTAGCCCTAAAAAATTTTATGGCAGAAATGGATAGACACCAGATAGCTCTAGCTTATGACGCAGTTGTAAGCTCTGGCGTGCTCTAAAACTCACACTAGGAGACTAGAAACACTAGCCGGTTGGACTCGTGTACGGAGAGTTGCTAAGAAATGATTGGCGGGCTTTTCCCTAACAGAGGGGAAAAAACTGTAGCTAACTAATTCACTTACTATTCTACATAATTCACGTACTCACGCAATTCTCGCCATCATAGTTTCTTAAGGAGCCCTGCATTAAGCCTTTTAAACTTCTTTCAATCCGCCTGTAACCTGTTTATTCCATAGTGTCCCGGAGACACGCAGTAATAGTATACGGACACAAGGCACGCCCCCTGACCTTAGTAACGCCTTTACCCGGCGTTTTTTCGAAATCAGCAATAATAAGTTTAGCAAAAATACTGAAGTGTTGTAGTGTGTAGGGCGAAGACGGCTTGTGCTACAGCTTCCAAATTAGGAAGACGGCATCCCAAGGCCCCGTGCAGCCTACTGGTAGAATAAACTAGAAAACTTTAGATGCCGCGTTTAGGCTGATTTTCCCAAAACCGGTCACATTTTTGTTTCCCTTTCTTTATTGACAACTTTCTTCAATAGGCTCCATGTTCTTTATGTTTAATGGACCAAATTTTATTGATGTTTATCTGTCCTCTGCAGGACAGGTACACCATATACAAGAATACTTTGCATTTGCTGCTTCGATGCCCATACAAAGAGCAAGATTTCAAGTCAGCTCCTAAGTAAAATTCAACAGAAAACTGGTCACCATTTACTGTTATAAACTATAAGGAATTTACTTGTGATAACTCAGAATACTTTTCATTGCAGTTTAATAATGCAATATTATGATTTCCCCCAGGGGAATTAGGATTACCACATTCTTCAATAATACTGAAAGCTATGACTACTAGTAGAGTCAGTTAGGGGCAAAAAAGCATGAAATTGATACGCAGCGGACAAAAGCGCCAAATTTTGCATGGTAATCCATTTAGGTGTGATAAATGATAAAACCACCGGCTGCAACCACAATTTGATGGTGGGTGCGAATTAGAGCTCATTAAACCACGAAAATTAAAAATTACCAAAACGAAACATAATATTAAGCTAGTGTTCTAGATTTCACAGTTGCAATTACACAGGTCAGTACAGGAGAGTCCAGCTTTAACACACTTGCATCTATTGCAGCCTCTAGGAGATTTACAATTGCACTTAATCAGCTCACTGCAAGCTCTTGCTGCCTCTGGTATAGTAATCCACACTATTTTCAATGAATTGAGATCTTTGGACCACCCCCAGCCCTCAGGTGATGGGATATTCTGTATAGACTGTCTACAAGTTGTCCAAATACCAGCCTGTAGTACTGCACGCTTCACATGCTGGAGTAGTGCATCCTATAAAATTGAATATAGTCATGTATGTTACCCGCTTAAACTCAGCATACTTACAGCAGTTGGAGGAAGATTTTCCAGTGATTTGTTCCTTGTGCAGAAGAGGTCCTTGCGGGCTTCATTAACTGATTGCAAGACACTTGTTCTGTCGTATAGAATGACAGTAAAGCGTTCCAAAACTTGAAAATGAGAGGATTCTAACAGCACAGAATCAAAGGGATTGCGAACAATATGCAAGAAAGCTCCATTGACTTCTGGAAAGGAATTCCAGGCTTCCCATGCCGATTTCTTTGTCTTTCCAAAGAAGGAAGATGTACTGTCACAACCAGTGAAGGCATGAAATGCAGGCAAACAACGGGATTTATCCTTCCCTAGATTTTCACTCAGAGAATTAATATGGTAGTAACGGAAATGCTTGCCAGTACCAAACGCAATCCAAATATCTGCTGCAGGATAGCTCTCATGAATTGTATGAAATTCACCAATCACCGTATCGACAGTACGAATCATAATGCTATTCAATCCTTTCTCCAGTGAATCCATTACATGCACTACCATACGAGTGTCAGCCTCCTCATGGTTACAATCACCCATGGCTTGTTCTGTCCCCAGTGCAAATACAGATTTATCTGTGTAAGAAAGAGTCATGCATAATCTTCACATACATACAGTTGAAATAACATGTTTACCTGATGTAATATAGCCACTCTTTCCTTCAGGAATATTCATGCCGGTAGAAACCTTGTTAGAAAGAAATGTAAACAACTCCTGCTTATTCTTAGAAACTTGCAGAAAGTCACTCCATTTCTTGGGCATCTTGGTTTGTTCTGACACCTTCGTCCGTGTACCACATCCTCTGTGCTCTCTAGTAGCTTCTTTGATATCTGTCCCATATGCAGTCAACCCTGTGTGCTTGCTGTAATTGCTGCTGAAGAAAGGGAATAAAGACCTTCGTTGCATATTCTGCAAAATTTTGGGCTGAAGCAGTCGGTAAGAAGTGCACAACTGCTGCGCCATCAAATATTTTGCACTGGAAGAACTCTGGAGGATCAGGTATGTCAACAGACTCTAAACAAGTGAGTAGGAGTGATTTTTGACCAAAGCGAAGTTTGCCAAAATCAGACATTGACGGTGGAAATAGCTGATTTTCATGTGAGAAAAACTTCAAAGGGTCTCCCTCACGTTGCTGGTTTGCAATGTACAATCGTCCAAAGAGAGAAGCATTACTTCGCTGAACTGTGAGCTGTTGGGATGTTTTTGACCTCACCTTATGCTTGGGTGTCTAAAACTGGAAGGGAATTCTTTTTAACTCTTAATGTCCCACGCTATACAAAATCGGTCAAACTTTTACCACAATTTTTTTTTCAGTGAAGCGCTCGTATTTATGAATCCTAGCCTCTGCATTAGGTAAAGATCACAATGAGAAAAAGCTAGAAATAGTCAGAATACACCTAAATAGAACAGAAAAATTTTCCCGATTTTTTTCTTATCTAGCTACACGATCGCTGTGGAGGCAAGCATGGACGCTGAAGAAGTACTTAATATTTTAGAAAAGGACGACGAAGGGAGTTGTGATTCGTTTAGTTCTGAACATTTAGTATTATTGGAGACAGCTGGGAATGTATCTGCAGAAGAAGACCATTGTTCTGGAGAATCACAAGCACATTTTGAGGTCAGACTCTAGCTAAATGCTAAGTTGATAGTAAGCTACAACATTATGGTGTATCATACTATGCAGGTGCAACCCCCTGATCCTAGTACAAGCTACACCAGGACCTATACAATAGCTGATATCCACGACATGCTTGATTCTTCTTGCAGTGAAACTAGAGTTTCAGATGAATCATCTAGTAGTGATTCCGACTCAGACTATAATTTGAGTAATCCAGAGGCGGAAGTTGGTGAGGGCCTGGATTTATCGTCTGGTGAACATGAAGAAGCTCCTTCGTCTATTGGTGAGATCGATACAAGATATGGGTTTAGAATGGACGTTGAAACCTATGGTGGTAGTTTAGAACATGAGTCTTCTGATTTTGGTAGTGGTACAGATGATAGTAACAAATACAGTGATGGTGATATTCATAGCAGTAATGAAGTTAGCAGTGGTGACAATGATAGTAGTGAAGAATCAGACTATACAATGCCAGCTCCAGTAGGTAGGAAAAAAATACGGAATAGTGAAACAGGAAAAGAATTGAAACGAGGGAGAGGGCGAGGTAAGGGACGTGGAAGAGGGCGAGGTAAGGGACGTGGGCGAGCACGAGGACATGGAGGAGCACGGGGACAAGGACAAGCACGGGGACAAGGACGGGCACGGGGACAAGGAGTTGGAAGAAAGAAAAAAAAACTTTCTACATGCAAATTGTCTGATACTGATTCTAAGGTCCCAAAAACCCATACTTTCAATCCTGCACGTGAGGTTGGACCTCACCTTCCATCAAATATTGATATAACATCACCTATAGATATTTTCAAATTATATTTTGATGAAAATATTGTTCAAGTTATAATATCTGCTACTAATGAATATGCAGAAAAAATGAAAGATGTCAAGAAATCAATGTATCGAAACTTCCAAGAAATGACAGCAGACAATTTTTTTGCTGTAGTAGGGATTTTTATTCATATGGGATATCGTAAAATTCCTCGGTATCGACTCATGTGGAGCCTTACCAGCCTTTGTTTTGATCCTATCATTTCCAAGGTTATGAGTAGAAACAAATTCCAAAGTTTTCTGTCATTTTTACATATAGTTAGTTCAGATATTGAGAAAGAACTGCAATCTAAAGGTGATAAGTTGTGCAAAGTTCGAGTGCTAAATGATCACCTTCAAAAACGTTGCCTAGAGTTATACCAACCACATCGTGAAATTAGTGTAGATGAGCGCATGGTTCGCTCAAAAGCACGTTTTTCCTATCGCCAGTATATCCGCAACAAACCCACTAAGTGGGGGTTCAAGTTGTGGTGCCTCTGCGATTCACACAATGGATATACATGTTCTTTCTCTGTTTATCGTGGAAAGAATGGCGAGATACGGAGTCCTAATGGTTTGAGCTATGATGTGGTGCAGAGTTTGATAAAGCCATTTTTATTACAAGGATACTCATTATACATTGATAACTTTTATACCAGCCCTGTACTTGTTTTAGATCTGTATAAGGAATGTATTCATGTTACTGGCACATTAGATTGTAGCCGTATAGGAGTACCTTCAGAAATAAAAGAACTAAAGAAATATTATTCCCGAAAAAATGTTCTTCGGGGGGATGGTGCATATATTAGAGATGACGTCTGTGTGTATGCAGTTTGGAGGGATACCAAATGTGTGGTGGTACTCTCTAATGAGCATGCAGGTCACTCCGAGACCAAGGTTACAAGAAATATAAAGGATAAACGTGGTGCAACAACAAAGCAAGATGTCCCAATTCCAGCAACAGTATTTAGTTACAACCGCTACATGGGAGGGGTGGATCGATCGGACCAATTAATAAAAAATTATAATGTTCTCCGCCAAACCAAAAAGTATTGGAAAACTTTATTTTTACATTACATTGATATAGCAGTTGTAAATTCCTACATTTTATACAAACATTTGCACTCAGATTCTCGACAAAGGATGAGTCATTACATTTTTAGAGAAACATTAGTGAGGCAGTTATGTAAAATTGAAGTATCCATTTGTCAGACAGTGGCTGGAAGAAAATCTGACCCAACAATAGAACACAGGTCTGAAAGAATGCCAACTGGTAAAGACTGCGTGTATTGTCGAATTCAGTATGGTGTACGTAGGCGTACATCACGAATGTGCAGCAAGTGCGAAGCTCCACTCTGTTTACTTGCCCGTAATTGTTTCAAAAAGTTTCACCAAATTAATTTTACTGAAAAAAGAAATCAATGGCTACTGTCCAAACGTGTGTCTTCACCATCATCTGAACTTCCAGGAAGACCAATGGGCACAACTGTCCCTAAAGGTAGAGGAAGAAGAAAGCGTAAGAACTGGTAAAGGGTTTCCATTTTTCCCTATTTTTCACAGGAAATTTCGATATTTCAACTATTATTTCAATTTCTGACTTTCAAATACCTCTTTATTTAATTCTGTATCACTTCATATTTCATAAAATTCAACTGTAAAACTACGAAAAAAATATTTAAAAAAAATTAACAAAAATTTCAACAATATATTTTTTTTTTTGCGGGATACAACATGTGGTAAGTCATTCTGAAATCTTCTGGGTGTGGAGATATCTTTGTTGCTTACCTAGAAAAAATATTAGAAAAAATAGTTTAGTACAATGCAAGTTACAGTCACTTAAATGAGTATAGTCAAATAACCTTGAAAGTAAATTGGGACACCAAGAGTTAATAGAGTCATGAATTGACCTTTCTCCACTTACAATGACTTCCTTGTAGTACTGCTGATATTGTGTGACTCCAATAGTTTCAATAGAACGAACAGTTGTAATAACTGCATCGTCTGCACATTCTCTCGTATTCAAAATCAGCAATTCAGGGCAGTCATCTAGAAAAGGGTTACCGAAATTGGTGATTGTATCAATGAGGTTTTGTGTTTGCTTCTTGAATGCCTTTTGCGTTGCCAACCCTTCTTCATGGTGCATATGACTTCCTGATCCATGGACACTTAGCTCACTTTCAAATTGGTCAAATAGCTTTGTAACTTCTGGACCACAAACCATCCAGCGGCTCAATGCTGCAGGGTTTTCAGTTAAGCCAATAACACCACCTACTCCTTTCATTTTGGCATTCTCCTGCTCATGCACCTGATCGATAGGAATAGAGGAAAAATGGTTGCTTGTCTTGGCCACAACCCAATTTTTTTTGAAGTCTTCACGAACAGAATCAGGTAAAGACTTCATGTCCCGAATGTGAATTGGGACCCAGCGAGAATAATTATAGTGATCCAGGGCAAAAAAATATCCTACAATTAACTCTAAACTCCACATGTAGACTTCAAAATTTCTCTCTCGATGTGCCCTAACAAAGGTGAGGACAAGCTTCTCAAGGCCCAAAACAGAATCCCAAAATTGGAATGTAGGGCTCTTTTCAATCATACTCAACCTCCATTCTTCATAGCTGATTGTCTGTGAATCATCTCTTTCAGAGTACGCTTCCCTTTGCAATTTGGATAACGCTGCAACAGTAATTTGGTGTGCATGCCGAGTTCTCGTTAGGTGAGATACTTTCAAAAAGCTTTCCACTGTACCCAAAGAACCTATTCCAGCCTCACTGAGTGCAACTGTCCAACCAGAATCAGCAAGATAGTCTCCAAGCATATTCCACATGGCCATTTCCAAGTGAAGACCACCAAACATGATCACGATTTTATCCTCACCATGGCTATCTGGCCACATCCACTGGATATACTTAGCTTTAGCAAAAATGGGACAATCACAAGCCAGGACAGGAACCTGTTGAGGATTTAAATACTCTGTTACTGATTGAAGAAGGACATTCATACAATGTTTAATCATTGCCGGAGTGTCGGCTTTCTCATAGAAAAGTGGTAACATTGTTGTGATGGCTGGTAAATCTGTTGGCAATGTTTCACAAGCCGCATGAAAAGCAGCCCAACTGATGTGTTTTTCATCATCAGAATCAAGTAATTCTATTACATGTTTGAGCCAAGAATCTTCCTTCACCATGCCTCTACCTCTGCCAAGATCATGATCACTAACTGAAGAAAGACTACTCTTTTGTGGTACCGATGTATTTGATGCATTGAGAGCAACAGCAGGAACAGTAGTATATGATAGTGGTAAAGAGCACACTACCTCTGAATCTTCTCCACTGAATGGCATTATATTTCAACAATTGCCTTCAAAATCAGATGTAGGGAATTGGATGATACTGATGCCAGTACCATGAAATGAAGATTCTGCTGTGGTGGACGATGGATTGTGGTCTAGGTTATCCATGGCACCAGCTGTAAACAATCCATTTCTCAGATTGGAGGGGCACACTACACCATCAGTTTCAAATTGTTTGCACATAGATAGGGCAATGCTATTCTCCACTTGTGTGACACGAGTATATGAGACACTAATTCCTATAGTTTTTAGGTGCTCAACTAATTTCTTGCTCCTTGTCAATGCATGAACCTTCAAACCAAGATACAAAGGAAGGGGAGGTTCTCGACTTGGAGTGTGCCTACCTCTCTTTGATTCTGCTGCATTTTTTGTGGACTTTTTTTTGGAGTTGAATAAAATCAGTTGAGTTATAGTTAAACATGCTTGTGAGTCAATATCAGCATTTGTTCCTTCGAGAAGCATTGCAAACAAGAAGTTTGAGATTGTAAGGTACAGATGTACTCTGGCAATTTTCTGGGAAAGATCCAGAAAACTTGAAATGTTCAAATGCAAAGATTTCTTTGCGGATCTCTTTGGTAATTTTCGCAATTTGTAGTGCTTCTGATTTGTAATCAGATAATTTGGCACTTTGAAACATTTCATGCATGCCCTCAGGAAAAACCAGAATACTATTTTTTCCATCCAACTGTTCTTGGACAGCTGATGTTTGAAAATGTTCCAGTAGATCACTTTTGAGGCGACTTTTGTTAACAGTGATATCCACCCCCAAATTTTCCAAGTAGCTTTGGTATAATTTGTGCACTTCAGCTAATTTGAAGATATGGGTCCCCTCTTCTAAGGCACTTTCTATGAAAGACACAGTTTTAGCAAATGCTGTGGCCTTTGCCCTTTTCAGAGGTTCATTCGCAGGTGATAATTTTGAAGCACTACGACAGTGTGAGCGATAACGGTTTCGATATTTAGTCAAGCATGCTAAATGATACTTAGCCTCAATGGCAACAAGATCACCATCCGCCAAATCTACTAGTACGCTTGTGTCATTCATTTCAGTAGCCATTACCCTTACAGACTTGTCAGCATTGAAGGTGGAAAACTCATGAAGCTGTTCAGATTTTCCATCACACTTACAGAAAAGACATACATGTGTATCTTTAGCTACAGGCAAGCACTGACGTTTTGGTCGACTACTACAAGAACCCTCACCTTCCATTGAATCTCTGCTTTTCTTCAGTTGCATACGTTTAAGCATTGAAGTGTTGAATTTTTGGTGACATTTCTTGTGCCAAGAAGCATTGTGGTTCACAAATTGTTCAACGGTACCCTGATTGCCAAAGTTTACTTAAACAGGCAGACAATCTAGTTTTCTGAACTCCTCCACATTATTCAGGAAGGCACTGTATACTGTAGCATTATCTGAGGTCCGAAAGGGACAACGCAAGTCTTCAGAAGATTTCCTCTGACAAATGACACAGAACTTCCAGTCTATTACACTATGAACAGACATAGCTAACTAGCAAGTTTGTTCTTGCACTGGCAAGCACAATCCTAGAGCCAGCTGTTACTATGTGTAAGTAGGTGTGGCCTAGTGCTAGCCACAATGGAATGTGGCTGCAATCAACATTCAAAGGGTGTTATTTTGGCTTTAAAACACAAATAATTGCTAGTAGCATTAAATGGGTGTGGCTTGTTGCTAACCACAAGTGCATTGTGGTTGCACCTGATGATATTTTTCATTTCTTATACCTAAACAGACTGCCACACAAAGTTTGATGCCTTAATTCACTTTTAGCCTTCGAAATACCCAAATAGTCAGCAAAATGAGGAAATGGGTGTGGCTTATTGCTAACCACAAAGGAATCACGAATGCAGCCGGTGGTTTTTTAACTTCTTATATCCAAAGGGACCACCACAAAAAAATTGGTGCTTTTGTCCGCCGCGTATCGATTTTTCCCTTAACTGATTCTACTATACGGCATGCAGACTGCGACTGATACAAGTTCCATCCCCAGTAATCTTAACACGAACATGCATTTTTTCCATAAAAACAGAATTTTCAACTACAAGGTGCTCCATACATTTTATCAAGCACTCGCTGAGTGACTGCTGCACTCCAGGAATATCTCCTGGGGTTGCTCGAACAATGCATTTACTATTCATTAGTTTTGTTTTGCTTCTTTTTTTAAACACTAGAGCAAGGAAGGGTAGAATTTACAGGGGCGGATCCAGGGGGGGGGTTATGGGGGTTGCAACCCCCCCTTTTGGTTTAGGTCCTGACCATAAAGATAAAAGCTGTTAACACATAAAGTTGTAGATTATGATGTATGATGCAATCTGCCTGCCTAGCAAATTAGTAGCCCAGTGACAGTGCACTTTTTAGCTAGAAAGAGTGATTTGAACATGTCTAGAAAGAAAGATTCAAGTGGTTGTATGAAGATAACTTCGATGTTTAAGAGGTAACCAATCAAGGTATACTGGCTTCTCATTAGTTAATGCTGCTCTAACCTACGTAGGTCTGACTCTCTAAGTCTTGACTCTGATTCTCCTGTGGAAAGACCATCATCACCAAAAAGAACATGCCTAGCTGATGGGGAATCTGGTGCAACAGGTGTAAGTGCCTGCGGGAGTGATACTACCTTGCCTAGTGACAGTCTTGATTTGGGGTACATGATTGCGTCAGCTTGTGGTTCTTTTGAAGACTTAAGACAGCTAGGAGGTAGCATGGATGACACCCAGAGATTTAAATACCTCACTTCGCACTCCACACCACTTATTTCTGATGTACTTCACTCTCATCAAGTCACTAAGCAGGGAAAGTCTTGGAAAGTGTCTTTCCAGTTGCAATGGCTTCAAAAATTTCCATGGTTATCCTACAGTAATGTGCTTGAAGGAGGAATTTGCCGACATTGTGTCCTTTTTCCAGAGAAACCAAATAGAGGCGGTAGCCAGGGGGCCAAACCTGGAGTGCTAGTATTATCAGCATACCAAAGACCATACACCAAGGCCCTAGGAAAAGATGGTATTCTTGTTTGTCATGAAAGAAGTTTGATGCATCGTCATGCTACAGAGAGCGCAGATCTTTTCAGACTATCCTATGACAATCCTTCAACTAGAGTAGATAGCAGGCTCTTGAAACAGCAAGAACAGCAAGCAGAAAAAAATAGAGAAATTCTTCGCCAAATAGTTTATGGAGTTGAGTATTTAGCTAAGCAAGGCTTGCCTTTTAGAGGTCATAGAGAAGACAAAATAGACTTTTCTGTCTCTTCTGTTAATAGGGGTAACTTTATAGCCTTGATGCAACTCCTAGGGAAAAGTAACACTACTCTACAAGAGCATCTTCTTCACTGCCCCAAAAATGCGAAGTATACGAGCAAAACTATACAGAATGAAATTATCCATATCTATGCTTGTAAATTGCGAGAAAAGTTAACCAGTAAACTCAAAGAAAATGACTTACCTTTCACCATCATAGCAGATGAAGTTACTGACCATCATGCAAATCAAGAAGTCCTTTCTGTGTGTTTGAGGTTTGTTGATCTAACTTCTCCACAAGATCCCCATATCAAGGAGTGCCTAATAAATCTTATCAATGTTGAGAGAGCAAATGCCTCCACTATTGCAACTAAAATATTAGAATCAATTTCACACCCTTCAATCTCTCTGAACCCCCGTAACATTCGTGGACAGGCTTATGATGGAGCTTCTGTGATGTCTTCAGAAAAAGCTGGCGTCCAAGCAAAGATCAAGGAAATTTCTCCTCTAGCATTGTACACTCATTGCTATGCTCACACTCTCAACCTCTCAATTGCTGCTTCGTGCAAAGTTCAAGAAGTGAGGAATCTCATTGACACAATTAATGAGTCATATTTATTTTTGAATCATAGCCCAAAGCGACAAAGGTTTTTTGAGAGAGCATTAAATGAATACTTGCCAGCTTGTCGCCACTCTAAGCTTCCTGGACTGTGTAAAACACGTTGGGTGGAACGTCATACATGTTATGAGGTCTTCTTGGAGATGTATGAATGCTTCGTTACCTTTTTAGATGCTATTATTTCACCTGGTGAGTATCAAAATTTGCTTTTGGATGATGATGAAAACTGGAATTGGGACAGAGAAACAAAAATTAAAGCACAAGAACTAAAATCTTCCCTTTCTTCCTTTCAGTGTGTTGCTGTATTTATAATCACAAAAAATATTCTGGATGAAGTCAAGCCACTGGCTTCCAAATTTCAAAAGCAAGACTGTGATATAGGTGATGCTTACAAGCTGGTAGACTCAAGTATTGAAAATATCCGAAGTATCAGAGAAAAAATTGATGAAACCTTCAGTTCTTGGTACAATTCTGAGATCATTCCATTGGCTGACAACATTGGTGTGTCTGAATGTGTTCCTAGGAAGACGAGCCTTCAGAGGAACCGCTCCAATGTGCCAAGCAATACTCCAATGGAACACTATAAAAGAGCAATTGCCATCCCACTCTTAGATTCTCTTCTGGGTCAAATGAAAGAAAGGTTTTCAGAAGATCAGCGTCATGCTCAAGGATTGCTTCGTGTATTACCATCTGTTATAATATCAGAAAATGAGCCTGTTGACAGAATGCTGGAGAGTTTGCAATTTTATGAAGGTGACCTTCCTTTTCCAAGGTCACTGGGAAACGAACTCAGACGGTGGAATGCCCTTTGGCACAAGAAAGGAACTGAAAATGTCTCCGGCTCTGGATTGGTGCCAAGTAATCTGCTGCTAACTCTAGGTGCTTGTGATAGGGATTCCTTTCCCAACATTCACCGCCTTTTGATAATAGCATGCACACTCCCAATTTCCAGTGCAGAGGCAGAAAGGTCATTTTCTCTAGTGAGAAGATTAAAGACTTATTTGAGGTCTACTATGGCTGAAGAACGCTTATCAGACCTGTCCATTATTGCCATGCACTATGGGGAAAGGATACCTATCGATGAAGTTTGTCATACATTTGTACAAGCACATCCCAGGAAACTATTCCAAGTTTCATTGTTTGACAATTATTGATTATGCTTATTATTTTTTGAAAAGTCACACTGTGGTACGTGTACATATCTGCTGCGCAAGCGCATGCCCGGGGGGGGGGGGGGGGGGGGGCTAATTATAACTAGTGTGATCACACAACCCCTACTTTGAAAAATTGCTGGATCTGCCCATGATTTATCATAGAAAATTCATGATATGCTACATCAGACACATTAAACCTTTCCTTTACATATAATGTTCTTTTAATAGTGGCATCAATTTTGTCAGGATTTGTCAGGCTAGTGTGTCAGAAGAATGAGAAGTATCAACCACTAAAATACTTCTATTTTCTTTATTTTGTAATTCAACTTTTTTTGCCTCAAAATTTTCATCATTTACAATCGAAATAAGAGCTTGAACATCATGCATTTTTTTTTTTTTTGCTTTGATATTGTGGAGAACATTCTGACAACTTTTTTCTTTTTCTTGTCTCGGATTTTGGTGAAGCTTTCAATGACGATGCTATTTTTTTAGCTAAATTTTGTAGGGCAACTTCTTGATTGGACATTTCCTTTAATTTTTTATCCGACTCTTAAGCTCACATTCAAGCTTTTTGCTCTTTTTTTTTCACTCTGAATTAATACATTGGTAGCTTTCCTCTTTCTACTGTTAACTGGTACAATTACTTCGTTCTGCTCAATTTCAATCGACCAGTTACTGTCTCCATTTATTTATTATTTTTTCTCTACCTATTCCACCCTTCGACTGCAGAGCCCTGACCATTCTCCATAATTTTGAAGTGAACATTGATCTCAAACGATCAGTAATCACAACATCACAGTGATAATGTGTAAAGACTAGTGATTACTCTCTCAACTGCGAGTTGATTGACAGAAAGGGACAACTCAGATACTTCAACTTCAGCTTCAGAACCAGAGTTTAAATCAAAAAGTGGTGTGCCAACTTTATTGGGATGACTGATGTTATAAACAAAATAGCTGTACAATAATATTCAAAATTAGTCACAGAGGCCATATACAGGTCACAGATAGCCATTCTAAAATATTCAAGAAAACTTACTTGCTCACTTGCAAGGATACCATTGTTACCGCCTATCAGGAACAGGCACCACCACCACCACAGCTATTGAACACTCACCAGCACCTCTTAGCACCTACTCAATATTGCCCGCTAGTTAACTACCTGCAACAAAAACCGTTAATGGCACCGCTTAACCAGTGTGGAAACCCAATGAATTAGGTATTGGTTTACAGAGCAGAACTCATGGGTCTCAAATCCGACCGTAACTTTTTGATATATATTAAGTGAAAAGCAATAAAGAAATTTTAAACGGAGTAAACGAAAACACAATAGAAAAATGTATGGTGACTACGGCAGGGTCGATCAACTTTCTGCCCAGATGGCGGATGGTTGCGAGCGTCCCTATAGCTTCCCACTTGTCCTGGAGCACACTGAGGTATTGAAGAATGTTAGGAGAACCGTAGCCAGTGAATATTTCGTTCTGTATAGAGTACAAGAAGAGAAAACCTCTATAAGATAGTAAGATTGACATTGTAATGTGTTGGAACTTAACCGATTAGTTCCGATAGGCGCGTATACGCGACCACGAACTAAAAACCGGTAGTTCCGATAGGCGCATAAACCCGGCCAGAGAAAAGCAGCTTCAGTTTGGTTTTATTACAACTGTTTGGACTGAGGTAGCCTAGCCTGGAGTCTTTGTGGTTAAAGTACAACCAAGTAAGATTGATAATAGATAATAATTTGTAGTTAGCTGCTGTAGCTTTCAAGTAACTCCTTCTAGAAGGGTCAACCGCTACCGCGTCCAAAAAAGAATTCCGTTTTACGGCGCCCCGCGGCAGTAATTAATTACGGAAGTAATCGGTTAACAGGATGTACGTTTTTGGGGGTGTGTACTTTTAGAAACATTTATATTACTAATGTCCAACATTTTTTGACATGTATTGTTTCTGTCAAACTCTGCAAGGCTTAACTATACTTAATTAACCCCATTCTCAAAGAGTTAATTTGTTTGATAGCAAGACAGCATGGATGCATACAGAATAATATAATGGTGACAAGTCCATATGAAAACCAAAATGTAATTGTGAATTTCCAACTCGCAGGTTTAGCAGGAGCATGTTCACAAGTCTAAAGTTCCTTCTGCTATAGTTCTTGAAGATTGGTTCCCTCAGCCAGATATTCTTAAAATGCTGAGAATATAGCTACATATTATTGTAAAAGTGTTATAAACTGTTAATTTAATGGTTAGAGCCGTATCACAGTTTATTTGCTGGCTCCGGCTCTGACTAATAGCCCTCTTCCTTTTCCTGGAAGGCATTATTATAGTTTTCTGTTGAAGCTGGTTGTAACGTGGTTAAAGCTAACCCACGAGTAGGCTACTAAGATTAGGGACTCTCGAGATTTGTGTGCCGCTACGCGCGCTAATATATCAAGCGGTGGTTATGTTTGCGAGATGCGTGCGGAGCCAGGTAAGGGTGGTAGACTTTCGTGGTTGATAGCACTTAAAACTTCCCACAGCCTTACCAACGGTTGCTATGGGTCTCCTCCCTTAAGGGTGCCCTGCCACCGGAAACCGAGGCGCGTAACCGCAAATTGACTGTTTTTGCTATGTCTTTATATTTCTTTTTCTGCTTACTTTGTTGTTACAGATGGAATGAGCACCAATAGAGGACTCCAGCAAGCCAAATTTGAAGAATGAAGACCCGTCTCGGACGGCGATACAGCTCTACACACCGGCTACTATTTGGTGTTATTTTGAAGCGGTCGAAGGAACTAGCGTGCTCATTTTTTTCCCAGAGGTAGCTAGCGGACTTCTTCGCAACATTACAGAGCCATATTTCTAATATCTATATTCTTTTTTTGTAAATAGTAAAATTTTCGTGCCGTTTTGCTCCTGCATTATTCTAAAAAAATCTCTCTGTAACTTTATTCTAAGGGGGGTATGCTACTTGTATGCAAAATTTGGATTCAATTCAATGGTACAATTCCACGAAATATCGATTTATATTTTCAAGTTGACTACAGATTCGCTATTTTGCCCCGCCCCCCATAATGTTGAGCTCCGCGAACGCGCAATTTATTGGTAAGAGCATAATCAATTGACTTGTGGCAGCTCTAAAAAGAGCCCATTTGTAAACAAAAATAAGAAATACAATAATGAGCTGTGAGATGGCCGTTGTAACTTTGGAAAAGGTTAGTCCCCGGAGCAGAAGTGACGGTGTCGGAGGAAAAATGGTCCCCCGTACCAACTGTCCCCCTCGGGACATTTAGTCCTAGGCTCACGTGTCCCCTTCCGGCATAAGTGTCCCCCCCACGTTGTGGTAAAATGGACGATCATGGGGTCTTGTACGAGTACCTCCAATCAGGGGATTACCCTAGCTTTTATTGTAAAAACCAGAGGAGAGTTTTGCGGAGGAGATCCAAAAACTTTAAAGTTTCCCATGGGATTCTATACTACTCTGCTAAGGCAGAAAAAGGAGATTGGAGGGTTGTGGTCAAGTCACAAGCCGAAAAAAAGAGGATTATGGATGCCTGCCATAGCAATGCACAAGGTGCATGCATCACTGTTGCACCTTTTATTGAGAAACTCTGCATGTTGATCTGCAGTTTGAGTTGATTATACTTGAAAAATTTTATGAGTGCAATTGACCAACCCAGAGGAGTGTATTAAATAAAAATTATGTTCTAACATAGTGAAATTTTATAAATGTATTTCATATTTGATATAAGGTCATTTGGTGGGCATCTAAATATAATTGTTGTTGTTTTCCAATGTGTAAAGTTAAAGTTAAGGGAAAGAGTAAATATTAAGCACTACTTTTAATGTTCTATAGCTGGACACTTTGGAAGAGATAAAACTCTTCAAAAAATATCAAGCCGGTTTTATTGGCCGAAGCTGACCAATGATGTCCGTGAGCTTGTACAGTATTGTAAAGTTTGTCAGCAAACCAATGATGGGAAGTTTTGCAAAGCAATTGCTCCTTTACATCCCATTAAAGTAAAACCTAAAGTGTGGCAAATGGTGGGTTATATAGCTACATATATTAAAAATTTATACTATAATTGTATATCCATTTGTATAGTTTGTCAACTATGCCAGTTTTGCTGGAAAGTCATTGAATTGTTGCACTAATATTTCACTGGATTAGAAGCACTTGTATTCTTCAAACTGTCATATATTTTATATAATATTCCATAGTTATTATTCAAACCATCTTTTCTCCTTAAAATTTATGTGACTTTTCATTGGTTGTGGTTTATGTGTCCAGAAGTTGCAACTATGTTTAATCAATATATTGTACAGGTTGGTATTGATATAATAGGCCCACTTCCAGTGACTGCAGAGGGCAACAAATATATTGTTATCTTAGTAGACTACTTCTCAAAATGGCCAGAGGCTGAGGCATTACCGAACAAGTCTGCAGAAGAAGTTGCTTTGTTCCTTTATAGGATAATGTGCAGGTATTTTTACTCCATAGTTTAGTAATTTCATTTATGTAGCTTCTTACATAGGTTTGGGAGTGCTGAGGTAATTATCAGTGACCAAGGTCGGGAGTTCGTCAATGCTGTGACCAAATATTTATTTAAAATGACTGGAACAAGCCATCGTATTTCATCTGCATATCATCCACAGACCAATGGCTTAGTGGAGCGATTCAACCAGACTCTACAAAAATCCCTGTTAAAATTAGTTCGAAAAGAACAGGATGATTGGGACAAATACATTGATGGCGTTTTGTTTGCATATAGAACTTGTGTCCAGAAATCTTCAGGAACCACACCATTTGAAGTCATGTATTGTAGGTAAGTTGTGTGACAGTCAGGCCTGGAGTCAATTACAACTTGTACAATGTATTAATACAAATGGAGTTTTTGAAAAATAATGTCATTCATTTAGTGTCTGGTCTAAATATTTTCCCCACTATGCTGTAAAGTCATTTTAAAGGAACTAAAGATGCAGGAATAGATGGATAGTGATTTTTCCTTCTTTTTTTCTAACTTATGGCTTAGAATTTGGAGCCAGGAACTTTAGTTTTGATGAGAAATAGCCATAGAGATGGACGAAAGAATGGGAAGCTGGAGAAACGATATTTGGGACCCTACAAAATTGAAGAGAGTTTAGGAAAAGGTGTCTATAAGCTGTCCAATATAAAAACAGGTGGGACAGTGTGTTCTACTATGAATGTGCTCATTGTACTCATATAGCATAGGAATAGCGATTGAACAGATTTAAACTAACCTTAAAGTATAATATCAGTTTTTGTGAGTGAGATACGTTGCAATAATGATATTAGACTCTCCACCATACTTCATGTGTCTTAATTTCATAGGTAAACCTCTTAAGAAGGCTGTGAACGGTTTTCGGCTGAAAAAATATTATGCATTAGATGATAAAGTACCACAGCTTTTGGAGGACTCAGTCTTTCAGCTGGGTAGTTCTGATTCATCTCATACTCAGTCTGACATTTCTCTCTGTAAGTTTCACTTTTTATAAGCCTTTTTGTGACCTTGTGGTCCAGTTCAGTTTCCCAGTGGTGCACAATTAGGTACACTTTTTGTCTTGTGTTGCTGCTCTACTATGTATTTTAATTTTCCTAAGGACCACAATTTGTGATAATACATTATCATTTTTGTAGCAATATTTGATGACAGCATTCCACCACTTCCTCCACCAATGCCTCCACTCTCACAGTTGAAGGTACCACCTACCTCATCACCACAAGGTAAAGGTCATGCAGTGTAAATGTAATACCAATAAAAGTTTCTGTTGGTTTTACCAACAGTCACTTCATTGTGACATTTAAAAACAAACAGAAGTCATTTAACTTAGCTGCAATGTTAGAGGAGGGTGATTGGCTTTGAGGAAAGTTCAGTTAGGATATTGGTGGAAGCTCTACCATCCCACCACACATACTCCTAGTGATCAATCAAATGTATTTTGATTGTTCTGCTAGTACCCCACAATTTGCTGAAATACTGACTTAACCCCCCCTCCCCCCACACATTATCTTTTTAAAATCCCTGCTATGTGACTAAGTAATGTTGTGTGGCCAAGTATATTTGTTCATACAATAAAACTCTTAACAGTAACAAAGTTTCCTGTATGATAATTTCTTGAAATACTATATATTTTAAGTTACTGATAATATAACTTTTCTCATTCCATTCTCCAGGTATTTCCACTAATAGTGTTGTGCTTCCATCACCCCTGATCGTACACTCCAGTAGTGCAAGTGATGATCTTTTTCATAGTTTAGCAGGTATTGTTGTCTTAATACTACAATGGCAACATTTGCTAAAGCTCAGAGTAGAAGGTGTATACAAGTGTTCACTTAGTTTAGGCATACCTGGATTACTATTGGTGTGGATGCTGACTTTAACGTACCCTCTAATTAAGTTTCATTTTTTAGCACTGCTGTATACACTTTTAGCAGCATTTATGAGCATCAGAGATAGTGCTATGCCTTTAGTGCTATGGACTATAGTGTAATGATTTAAGTTGGTCACTACTGGGAAGTGGTCACTAATGTGTAAATGTGTTGCTAGGTATGTGATTATAGAACATGTGTGATTGTAGGTGAACCAAACACAGTTAGCAGTTCTCCTCTTAAAAATACATCTCCTCCAGAATTGCTTTGCAACCTATCACCAATAAGACCGCAAATTTCTCCATCTACAGTCACTGAATCAAATACTTCGTCTGTGAAATATTGGAACAAACGATTAGGATTGCATGAAAGTGATAGAACAACAGTGAGGTGTGGAGAATGGCTTACTGATAAGCATATCAATGCTGCCCAGTCTTTACTGAGAGAACAATTTCCACTCCAACAGGGTCTTCAAGACACTCTCTTGGTAGAACAGTGTAGGACATATCACTCAGGAACAAACAACTTTGTACAGATCCTATATATCAATGGAAACCATTGGGTATGTACTTCCAACAGATTTTCGCCTGCGGGAGCTGTTGATGTTTTTGATTGCTCTACTTGTAGCAGAAATTCAAGGACCCTAAAAAGACAGCTTGCTCTAATATTGCAATGTCCAGCAGCTTCGTTCTGTGTAAGACACCATAGATGTGCAAAGACAAAATGGTAGTTCAGAATGTGGTCTATTTGCAATAGCATTTGCATACACACTTTGTTTGGGTTTAGATCCAAGCACAATTCGTTATGATCAAGCTCAAATGCGAACACATTATGAAGCATGCATTAATGATGAAGAATTTGAAATGTTTCCTACTCTACCATATCATCATCGGCAGGCTGCAAGACAAAACAGAGTCAAGAGTGAAAAGCAACTCAGAATTTTCTGCAAATGTCGCCTACCTTGGGACAAAGATGATACAACAAAGGGTGCCATGATTCAATGTTCCAGATGTAAGGAGTGGTATCATGAGCACTGCTGCAACATAAATTCGACTGATTATACAATAAAGAAGTATATCTGTGATAAGTGTTAACCAAAAACACTTAAGCCTATGTACCAACTTATGCTTTGAATTTTATTCTATTAAATAAAAGTAAATGGCAACTATTACACTATTATATCAGATACAGGGATAAAGATTACACAATAGGGGGATTATAAATGTAAGCTCCAGGGTTGCAGTCAATTACAATTGTTGTGTCATCGTAATTGTAATTGAATGTTAGCACTGAAATCAAATAGTTGAACTAATGTCAACACAGCAGGGGACACTGAATTTCAGTGGATAGTCAGCAAAAGTATTCTGAATTTAAGTACCAGATTGATAGGCATAAGGTATTTTTTTTCCATTGTTATATTCCTCTACCCCTTGGTTTAGTTGCATCAGTCCATATTTCTCTCACTTGTCTTGAATGTTTTTATAACTTCATGAATACATACATTACCCTAAGATGGCTGTAGATACTTGGAATGATGGGGGGACACATATTTCTGAAGGGAGACAATATATCCTAGGATTTAATATCTTGGGGGGACACTTAAACCTAGGACCAAATGTATATAGTAAAACAAGTAAGTGTAAGTATAATTAAAAATTATTGTTTGTGTCGTAACTCAGTGCTATGGAAATGTTTAAAGCTGTGTTTGTTTATTGATTTTGCTATGTCGTTGTACAGAACTTGATTCTGTGCCAGATCATGCAATGGATAGTTTATCTAAAAACACATCCATGGATAAATATGAATACCAGCAAGACCTCAACTCTGGAGACTTATCACCTGTACCAAACAAAAAGTGTACTTCTCTGGCGACTTCCATTGCTACTGATAATGACTCTCCAGAAGGCTCTGCTGTATACAAGAACAAAAGTACTTCTCCTTTGCAGACTTCAAGCCCAATCACTCTGAGTGATGAAATGTCTCTGCCACCCTCACCTAAATCTTGGAAGAAGGACTTATTATTGACATTAAGAGATAAGCAAGAGCTAACTTCTGGGCAGTGGCTTAATGATCTATTTATTAATGCAGCTCAAAAATTGCTGAAGATACAATTTCCATCCCAAAATGGATTACAGGATACAGTAGTATTAGAAGCTGTAATGAAGTTCACATCACCGTGCAATAATTTTGTTCAAATTATTCATGTTGAAGATCACTGGGTGTGTGCTTCCAACATATTTTCACCTGAGGGATATGTGGATGTTTATGACAGTATGCCTACACTAACTATGAATTCACATTGCCTTCAGCTGCAACTGGCCGCAATACTTAAGTGTTCAAAAAATTCGTTTATAGTAAGACATGTTAATGTACAGCGACAGATTGGTGGTAGCGAGTGTGGATTATTTGCTATCTCTTTTGCCACATCCCTGTGTATGGGCTTTGATCCCCACACTCAAACTTGTCATCAGGATGACATGCGGAGCCATTTTCTCCAGTGTATTGAGAATTTAAAATTAACAGTATTTCCATCAGGTCTGAGTAAACATCGTTTAGCAAAGTCAAGATTATTGTCTGAGAAAGAAATTCGGATATACTGTGTATGCCGTTTGCCCTGGAATAAATATTCAAAATTTGGAACTTTAGTACAATGTAACATATGTAAAGAGTGGTACCATCAGAAATGTTGCAACATTGAAAGTGACATCCTTAACCACCACTATTATTGTCATTTATGTAGTAACTAGCTATTTATTGAAATATTATTGTTCGGGAGTAAACTAGTAGCTTAGTAGCTACCATATATATAAAGCTATATGTGAGCTTCTCCGCGAAAACCAGTATATAGCTTACCTTTGAAAAAATGCATTTTGCTATAATGATGTATACACCATATTTGGTGTGTTATAGAACAAATTTGAGAGTTTTATATAATTAAAATGGATAAATAATATTGTTATTTTTGTACATTAGTACGGGGGACACATAATCCTAGGAGGGGACAGACAGTCCTAGGACCAGATGTCCCCAATCATAAAGAGGGGACAGATAATTCTAGGACCAAATGTCCGGGGGGACTTGTGGTCCTAGGACTAGATGTCCGGGGGACATCCTGTCCTGGGGACAAATAATCCTATGATAACGGCGTATTCCCAATGTTGCTTGGAGTTGGTGCTCATTAGTGAGAGCTGGATAGTTCAGCACAAATTTCAGACTTGTAGGCAATAGGGCTGAAGAATATAGCGGTAGCAATCCCGACAAAAAGAACTGAAGTGATGATGACGGAGTCTATACGTAGCCAAGTCTGAATACAAGGTTGGTGGAATAGTAGGAGCTGGTACCAGTCAGGATGGAGTTGGTCACCGTTGAGACAGAGTTTTAAGCTGCTCCAATGGCTTCACAAGTACAGCCTCATTCCGTACCCTGAAAGTATAATAGAAGAATGTTATTTGAGGTGACTGTTTCAGATTAGTACACTACAGTTATACAAGTTATAGCTCGGGACCGTTTGTCCTCCTGCTTCGCGGTAACTTGTAGATTTTTTTGGCGCCAAAGTTAATTGATCCGCGTAGAAATTCAGAGCTGGCCACGCGTGAATAGATTGCTTGCGGGGGTCGGGTTATGGGCGGTTCTGCGGTATTATACTGAATGATTAAACGACCACAGGTCCCGGTGGCAGGGCACCCTTAATTAATGCCACGTTGTCCACTAGAATTAAAACCAAATTCAGCATACCTACGCTGAGATAGCCAACAGAAGCGAGGGATCAGTCGGTAGAGGCCCGCAGACGTCGTCACAGCCGATGCCCATAGCCCAAACCACTAGCCCAACCCTAGCCCTAGCCCTAGCCCCATCCCTAACCCCAGCACCAGCCCTAGCCCAAGCCTGGGAAAGTATAGAACACTGAATACAATTAGCAGTTCCACCTAGCCACACACAATTGGTACTTTATATCATATAAGCTCACCATACGCTCCTCATTTCATTTCACCTTGAAAAAGACTGTCATCAAGTCGAAACGTTGATGCATTTGAATAAAAAATTAAAGAAAAAGTATATTGGAACTGCTATACTTAGAGTTAGTGTAGTTATAGCTAAGACATCATAGTTGCCAAGTTTATGAAACTAATTTTAGGTACAGGTAAAACCACACCCATCTTAGTGAGCCACACCCAAAATCACACCCATTTTAATAAGCCACACTTAAACCATGCCCATTATCAATAGACCACATTCCTTTCAGTTCCAATTTCAAATAATATTTATTATTGGTAGTGAGGACTTTGTGTGTAGCTTTTTTTACAGTTAGTAAGCAGTTGATCATTAAACAGTTAAACTGGAAAAGTGTTAAGGGTGCCCTGCCACCGGAAACCGAGGCGCGTAACCGCAAATTGACTGTTTTTGCTATGTCTTTATATTTCTTTTTCTGTGTACTATGGGCTTACTTTGTTGTTACAGATGGAATGAGCACCAACAGGACTCCAGCAAGCCAAATATGAAGAATGAAGACCCGATACAGCTCTGCACACCGCTACTATTTGGTGTTATGGAAGCGGCCGAAGGAACTAGCGTGCTCTCTTTTTTTTCCAGAGGTAGCTAGCGGGCTTCTTCGCAACATTACAGAGCCATATTTCTAATAAATATCTATATTCTTTCTTTGTAAATAGTAAAACTTTCGTGCCGTTTTACTCCTGCGTTATTCTAAAAAAATCTCTCTGTAACTTTATTCTAGGGGGGGTATGCTGCTTGTGCGCAAAATTTGGATTCAATTCAATGATCAATTCCACGAAATATCGATTTATATTTTCAAGTTGACTACTGATTCGCTATTTTACCCCGCCCCATAACGTTGAGCTCCCTCGGACGCACAATTTATTGGTAAGAGAGCATAATCAATTGACTAGTGGTAGCTCTAAAAAGAGCCCATTTATAAACAAAAATAAGAAATACAATAATGAGCCGTGAGATTGCCGTTGTAACTTTGGAAAAGGTTAGTCCGGGAGCAGAATGACGGCGTATTTCCAATGTTGCTTGAAGTTGGTTGCTCATTAGTGAGAGTGGGGTAGTTCTGCACAAATTTCAGACTTGTAGGTGATAGGGCTGAAGAATATAGCGGTAGCAATCCCGACAAAAAGAACTGAAGTGATGATGACAGAGTCTATACCAGCCAAGTCTGAATACAATGTTGGTGGAATAGTAGGAGCTGGTACCATTCAGGATGGAGTTGGTCACCGTTGAGACAGAGTTTTAAGCTGCTCTAATGGCTTCACAAGTAGAGCCTCATTCCGTACCCTGAAAGTATAATAGAAGGATGTTATTTGAGGTGACTGTTTCAGACTAGTACACTACAGTTATACAGTTATAGCTCGGGACCCGTTTGTCCTCCTGCTTCGCGGTAACCTGTAGATTTTTTTGGCGCCAAAGTTAATTGATCCGCGTAGAAATTCAGAGCTGGCCACGCGGTGAATAGATTGCAGAGCTAGCTGGCAGCTCCGGTACAACAATAGGCTAAGTAGTAATTCCGGTGCAACAACAATAGGCTAAGTAGTAATTCCGGTGTGGTACGTTGGAGATCTGATTATTCCGGTACAGCACCGGATGTTCCGGTACACTTGGCAACTATGAGAAATGTCTAACAATAGAAGGAAGACGACCAGACAGCCTCGACACAATGCAAGCGTTGGATCGTCCAACCGAGGGAATGACAACATAGCCTCTATCCCTAACCCTAGCCAAGCCCCAGCCCCAACCCTAGCCCAAGACAGGACAGATCCAGATGTGATCCCATCCACCAACGTGTAGTAGACATAGAGGCAATGAGTGAAGAGGACGAATTGCTGAGGGAGACAGAGGAAGACAAGAGACTGCTAGCCCTCCGAAAGAGTTACAAGAGGAACCAATCCAACCTTACCAAGATAAAGAGCCACCTGTCGCAGAACCGTGGACAGGACACCCAAAGGCCTGAGAGTAGGAGTGACCTGCAACGCACTCCTAAGTGACATGTCTGCAGTCAGGCACAAGTTCAACTCCACAAAGGTGTCAGCAGAGAGTGAGTACATGCAAGCCCTGGAAGAACACTACATAGTTGCAGAGCAGACACTCCAATCAGTGGCCAGGACGCTAGTATAGACGATGACGAGGGAAGCCAGCCGAGTGAGAATTGAAGTGAAGAGGAGACATGAAGACATGCTGAAGAAGACAGAGGAGAACGTCAGGAAGCTCAGTGGACGCCTGGAGGATGCCAAGAAGAAGAAACTGGAGAGCCTGCAGCAGCCGGAGAGGGAAAGGACGATGAGCCTGCAGTCAGAGACAGGTACAGACCATACAACAGGAATGCCCCACCCCAACATTTCATTGACTACATTAACGCCTCTCATCCCACCATCAAGTTCACATATGAATCTTCCCCCCACACAGTTGACTTCCTAGACCTGACTGTATACAAAGGCGACAGATACCACAGTACTGGACTACTAGACATCAAACCGTTCTTTAAAAAGACTAACAAATTTCAGTACTCACATTACACGTCTGCTCATCCCAAAAACACATTTCGCAGCCTAGTCAAAGGAGAACTGACACGCCTCCTTAGAGCCTGTTCGGACGAAGAAACCTACAATAACATAGTACACAAACTAAAGTATTCACTGACAGAAATTACCCTTCTAGAATACTACGGGACGCTATACAATCAGTAATTTATTGTGGAAAGTAAAGGGGGAAAAATACACGACTACCTTGATTAAAGTGTCGGGTAAGC
>WLWD01002154.1_pt1 | contig 36049 bp, 22 predicted proteins | sample 6712731 | NCBI WGS metagenome assembly WLWD01 (sample SAMN12718690, study PRJNA576275) | sponge metagenome | isolation source: marine sponge | host: Mycale hentscheli | place: New Zealand: South Island, Marlborough, Capsize Point | collected 2014-11-01 | reverse complement strand
AATATAAAAAAAAATGTCCATACAAGATTATTCATTAGCCAGTAAGACATGCCTAGAAAATATTAGCTCACATTTTTAATCCTATTCAAATTTGAATAGAAAGCTTCTGTTCTGAACCACTTGCAAGTGTACTTGCTATTTAACTAATGTAGTCTTTCAAAGACTCTTACAATCCACTAAGCAGAAAGTTGATGTGGTCGATACTCACCATTTAATGAGTTTAGAAAAGAAATGTGGTTTTACAGTGGCTGTAATAGTTGGCTATGCATTGTTAGTTGATCAAGTAAACGACAATTCATGTGTTTGGTTTGCTATAAGAATAGCATCCTTTTCTTTTCATTTCAATGCACTAAGTCATTACTAAATGGTTGACAACTTCATTGCTCAGCTCAGTCCTGTTCTTTCAGGACCTAGCTACATGTGTGCAATTACACACTCATTATAAGAAGTTGCTCATGTACCAGGCATAATATTAAAATTTCTTGCTAGATTCGATTGAAAGTACACAAATCAGTAAGCTAAAGGGGAGCCAGCCCACCTGTCTGGAGACATGGGAGGCCCTGACCTCCCCTTGTTCCTACGCCGGTTGATTTGAAGCATGCTAAAAATGAAGAATGGTGGTTTCTTTAGAAGTGTTTATCAAATTAAGAATGCAAACTATACGGAATCATATCCGATTGCAATATTAGTTGATATTTAATTTGCTAGCTAGACTATTGGACAAAGTGTTAATAAAATGGTTCGTTAAACATGTCATCTGTTAATCCGACTAAAACCAACAGGAAAACTATGGAACTTCAAACGGTGCTAAAAGAGACAGCCATTTAATTTCAAATAAAGTTCTATGTTTAGCTACATTATAACTCAGGATTTAAGTTGAGAATAAGTTTAAAGGTAGTAAAGTTATACATAAGCAGATGCCACTAATACTTTACATTTTTGTCTTGTGTAAAAGCAGTGCATTCAAATACGTCCTAAAGATATAACATGCCCATATTGAATAAATTGCTGCCTGACATCTTGCATTGCTATTTTCATATGAACCACAATAATTATTCAGATAATTTGAGCTTTTGTAAACCAGATTTTAGCTGGTTATTAAGAGCATAATATACAACATTCAGCCATGAACATATAGTCTATTGATTATCCTGATCAAGTTTTCAAACTTTTTTGAAAGATAACATTATACAACTAGACAAACTAAATACCTTGTTTCTCTCATCAGTGCCTATCTTGGTGATACAGGTGATACAACCATCACATCAATATTTATTATCCTGGGCATACTCAATCCTTTAGCCACACACACTGCTACTACCTCATACTAGTTATATGCTATGTCTAATTTGTCCTATAGAAGTCAACTACTATAAATAACGAATGCTGACCTCCCTCCCTCATCACAACCTCAAATAGTTGATGACAAACAAGAAATGTAGTTCTCTGGCCTAATATTTGAATCAGCTAGAAATTACTGGCAATTAGGCATGAATAGTGTGGATAATAGCCTATGACAAGTTATCCAAAATATGAACAGAAAGAGCAAGCTAATGCTCACATATTATGTATAAATTGCAATAATAATTTGCACAATTGCCTTAGAAATAAAGAAGTCTATTATACATCATTCACTGAAAGACAAAATGAATTTAATTTCCATTCTTTGAAAAGAAAGAAAGAAAGACGAGAATGTTATAACACAAGAAGGGTTAACACAAAACAATACCACAACTCAAACGCTTTCTTTGAGTTTCCAGAATCAAAATATCTCATGGTTTTGCTGCCGCACACAATTCTGAGCTATCGGGCACCATCTCATGAAGATTGTAGCCATTCTTTATATGGATGTCTCATCATAGTAATCCAAAACGCGCGTGTGGGAGTGGGTAATAATAGTCATCCTGTCTGTCTATTTGTCAGTATGTCATGCCCTGTTTGGAGAATACTGATCATTATCCGTAAACACGATATTTGGGGGCACTTTTTAAGAAAATGCTAAGCTTCTACATTCGGTACTAGCCTCTGTGGGTAATGCCCCTATTGTCACCTTGTAATCATGTGAGCTAATATTTTCTAATTTATAATTGATTACCTATGAACACCTCACAATGTAAAAAAAGAGTCCATACAAGATTTATGGACATGCCTAGGAGGTAACCAGACCAACTGGCTAATTCCTAAGAGCATGGCTGGGCTAGATTCGGTGCCACAGATACATTGGATCGATGACCTCAGTAAAGCAAAAGAGATAGTACACCTTTAGCCAGTTCACAATGAGGGTCAGCCCCACTTGGCTGCCAGCTTGGAGGCAGGAACCATATAGAAACAGGGGCATAGGAAGATGAATTTCATTAAGGAGGGTAGTGGGGGCTTGGCATTTGGAACTAAACCACACACATTAAAATATTTACTACATTAAGTATAGTCACCATAACATCATATGGTTGTCAAGTGATAGCTGTTTAAAATCCAACCACTGATGCACTTCGACACAAAAGGTGAGCAAGCTAACAAAGGTATATGATTTTTATTCTTATGATGGATAATGTAAAGAAGACAGAACTCAGAGCTACGGTCTCAGTAGAAAATTAAAAGGAACACTGCAAGAGCTTCATAGTAGTTTATTTTTTGGAAGAAATTGAGAGTCTACCACCACACTGAAGTTGAAAAGATGGGTAGGAGCAAGTTGAAAATGGGAGTGAGATAGTTAGATAGCAACATGCCCATGTACAAATCGATGGAAAGTCACCCATTGTACACAAATCAGTAAGCTAAAGGGAGGCCAGCCCACCTGTCTTGATGGGAGGCCCTGACCCCTGTGCCTCCCACCCCTGTTCCTATGCCAGTTCATTTGAAGCAGGCTAAAAATAAAGAATGGTGGCTTCTTTAGAAGTGTTTATATAATTAAGAATGCAAAGAACCAAAACTAATAGCTACTTTATACAGAATTTTGTCCTAGTGTAATATTAGTTGGTATTTAATTTGCTAGCTAGACTCCAGGATGAAGTGTCTATGAAATGGTTCATTAAACATGTCATCTATTAAGCAGAACAAAACCAACAGGAAAACTATGGCACTTTAAATGGTGCTAAAAAGAGACAGCCATTAAATTTCAAATAAAGTTCTCTGCTTAGCTTACACTTTAACTCAGGATTTCAGCTGAGAATAAGTTTAAAGGTAGTAAAGTTATACATAAGCAGATGCCACTAATACTTTTCAATTTTGTCTTGTAAAAGCAGTGCATTCAAGTACATCCTAAAGATTTATAACACGCCCATATTGAATAAATTTCTGTCTGATATCTTGCATTGCTATTTTCATATGAACCACAATAATTATTCAGATAATTTGAGCTTTAGTTGACCAAATTTTAGCTGGTTATTAGGAGCAGAGTATAAAACATTCAACCACTAACATATAGTCTATTGATTATCCTGATCAAGTTTTTTTTCAGACTTTCTTCAAAGATAACACATACAGTCAGACAAGCTCTAAACACCTTGTTTCTCTCATCAGTGCCTGTCTGGGTGATATAGGTGATATAACAATAAATTCATTTTTTTTATCTTTGGGATGCCCACCGCTACTACCTCATACTTGGAATATGCCATTTCTAATTTGTCCTATAATAGAAGTCAACTATTATAAATAATAACAAATGCTGACCTCTCTTCCTCATCACAACTTCAAATATAGTTGATGAGAAACAAGAAATATAGTTTATCTGGCCTATTATTTGTAAAAATAACTAGAAATTATTTGCAGTTAGGCATGAATAGTGTGGATAATAGCCTATGACCAGTTATCCAAAATAAGAATAGAAAGAGCAAGCTTTAGTGCTCACACTTGCAGTAATAAATTGCACCTTAGTTTAGAAATAATGAAGTCTATTAAATGTCATTCATTGAAAGACAAAATGAATTTAAATTCCATTCTTACAGAAAAAAAAGAAAGATATATTACCAGAAGAGTCAACGCAAAACAATGCATCAATTTAACCTGCTTACCTTGAGTTTCTTCAGAATCAGACTACCTCCACGCTCTTAGCTGCCACACACAATTCTGAGCTGCCACACACAATTCTGAGCTGCCACACACAATTTTGAGCCCCCGTTATGTACCGTGAAGAAAATTTCACCTTTGACCCCTTGCGCGTTCATTCCATCCCATGAGTACAGAGTACTTTGAACTTGTATGGTACACTATTACTCTTTTATGATTCATTCTTTTAGAGTTTATCTAAAGGTAAGATAATTATTGTAAGCCAGAGTTTCACAAGACACACACAAATAATAGGCAGAATTTCACTATACCAAGCCAGAGTTTCATAAGACACACACAAAGAATAGACTCTTTTATGATTCATTCTTTTAGAGTTTATCTAAAGGTAAGATAATTATTGTAAGCCAGAGTTTCACAAGACACACACAAAGAATAGACTCTTTTATGATTCATTCTTTTAGAGTTTATCTAAAGGTAAGACAATTATTGTAAGCCAGAGTTTCACAAGACACACACAAAGAATAGGCAGAATTTCACCATACCAAGCCAGAGTTTCATAAGACACACACAAAGAATAGACTCTTTTATGATTCATTCTTTTAGAGTTTATCTAAAGGTAAGACAATTATTGTAAGCCAGAGTTTCACAAGACACACACAAAGAATAGGCAGAATTTCACCATACCAAGCCAGAGTTTCACAAGACACACACAAAGAATAGACTCTTTTATGATTCATTCTTTTAGAGTTTATCTAAAGGTAAGATAATTATTGTAAGCCAGAGTTTCACAAGACACACACAAAGAATAGGCAGAATTTCACTATACCAACAAAGTGATCAGTACACCACACCCACAATGAAATGTTATATTTACCACGCAAATTTGCGAAATGCACTGGTTAACCACACCCACTTAGTAATTAGTAGACTACACCCAAAGTAAACCACATGTACAAATTATAGTGTGACTACACTGATACAGTAGTCTGTTGACTATACTCAGTTGCACCCACAAAGGTGTTCTGCTGACCACACCCATACAACTCGACCTGCACTGACTACACCCACAACTCTACCTGCACTGACCACACCCACAATTACCACCACAACTCGACCTGCACCAGCCACATCCATAACTCGACCTGCACCGACTACACCCACACCTCGACATGCACCAACCACACCCACAACTCTACCTGCACTGACCACACCCACAATTACCACCACAACTCGACCTGCACCAACCACATCCATAACTCGACCTGCACCGACCACACCCACACCTCGACCTGCACCAACCACACCCACACCTCGACCTGTACTGACTACACCCATACCTCGACCTGCACAGACCACACCCACAATTTTTCCAATACTATCAATAATTTTCACTAGCAAATATATAGGCTTGTAGTGAAATTAAAAACAAACAACTGATTGTGTGAATGGATATAATTATAATCTATTGATATACTGTATGTTACAGTGAACTATTTTAAATAAAATTATGTATTTTCATCACTAGTAGAGCCCTTTCCACTAATATATTTTTGCTTTTGAGTTCTTGTCATGAATTATCTTACTAATAGTAGTTATAAATTTAGATTTTGCATCATCGTTTCAAGCATGAGCCTCAATATGCACCAGTCAACCTGCAGCAATGCAGATCAGCAAACAACAGAGGCAACCTGCAGCAATGCAGGTCAGCAGAAATCAGAGGCAACCTGCAGCAACACAGGTCAGCAGACACCAGAGGCAACCTGCAGCAATACAGGTCAGCAGACACCAGAGGCAACCTGCAGCAACACTGTTCAGCAGATACCAGAGGCAACCTGCAGCAACACAGGTCAGCAGAGATCGGAGGCAACCTGCAGCAACGCAGTTCAGCAGAAATCAGAGGCAACCTGCAGCAACACAGGTCAGCAGACACCAGAGGCAACCTGCAGCAATACAGGTCAGCGAGGCAACCTGCAGCAACACAGGTCAGCAGATACCAGAGGCAACCTGCAGCAATGCTAGAGCAGTCTGCACTAGTTTAGGTATGCACAATTTCATTTTCTACCCAAAATCAATTCAATTAGTGACAAACTTGCATAATTAAGAAAAACTTTTTGAACTTGTCGTAGTTGACAATTTTTATTTACAAAACGTTTCGACTCCAGAAAATAAGCAATACCCTTCGGCTATGAAACAAGTAATGCTGGAAGGGGTGTGCGTGAAAGGAAAGAGAGATATTAAATGAATTATTGAAAGAAATAAGGTTGTGAGACTTGCATAATGAAAAAACTAAATTTGTATCAGTAAATAAAAATGGCATAGACTAATTCTCACTTAAAACACATGTAGTTGCGTTATCATTAAATGCATGAACATTAAATTAAATGCATGAACATTAAATTAAATGCATGAATATTAAATTAAATACATAAACATTAAATTAAATACATGAACACATTGCCCAAGATTAAAGAATGAAATCATCAAGTATCGTTCACATAAATGTACCTATGTATTAATGTCAAGGAGTATCTACGTTTTGTCATCTCCATGGAGCATGGCAGATCTCAGAAGATCCGTCAGCTGAACATTTCGAGTCAGAGCATGGAGTAACTGATGGAGGGCAACAAACAAATCGCTTCGTCTGCCCCTTTGAGTGCAACCTGTCACCATTTCGTACAGTGAAAATCCTTTTATATCACTGCGAGTCGTTGCATGGAAATTCACTGTATGCATCACATATGTAATTTCAACTAACTCTGATTCCTTTTCTCTTTTCAATTATCACTCAATAATTTTAATTACGTTAACTTAATCGCACAAATTAAAAAAAAATTAGTGTATTATGATTTTTTTTACATGCTGAGGATCATTGTGGCAAATGTATTAACTCTGATACTAGAGCAAAAAGATTGCAATTTTGTTAAGCCATTACGTTTAACATGGTAAGAGTTGCAAGAATTCTCTATAAAAGGTGTGATGATAGATAGCTGAAATAGTTTATAAAACAGTTAACGCCATGGCAAGCTCATGATTATCACTGCCCTCATCCATCAAAACGGTTATATTTCATAATCCCTTGCTGACCACGACAAAACTGTTACACACCTGGTATCAAAAAATTACCCATTGTTCGACAAACTAAAATAACATAAGCACCATCCTTTATTAGTTCATGCAGCAGTTTCTACAGTTACTGTGTGTTGAAGATTATAAAACTGAATGCTTCCAGTTTTATGGCATTCACTGGAAGTTAGGTAATTTATAATAATTACTTGGCGTTCAGCTCTGTCAACTACAAATTCGATCACTACGTACACATAATAATGTATAATTACAACAACAGCTGACAGTGATTAAGAAGCATTTTTAATTGATGAGCGAGCAAGTCACTATTCTTGGTGTTTAGTATGTGTTCATATCCATAATACATTTGGCGTGTGTCCATTTGGAAGCACTGGTGCCGCTATCTTTAATTCAAAAATTCAGTTTTTCAACCTCTGCGTAAAAACAGGACACCAATTCAGCAAAAAAAAATCTGAAATTCATAAAGCGACTTATTAAAAAAAAATGGTTTCCATGGTAATTAAATGCTTCACCAGAAAATTAAAAATAATGCCAGATGAAAAAGCAGCTTTGATGATACCACAGTAAGAAACTGTGCCATTAACCATTCTGTCGCACCTTCCACTGTTGTCTCACCATCCCATGGTAGGTTTCGTAGTTTCCTTAGAAGTTGCACAGGTTCTGTTTGTAAGACTGCGGGTGGTTTCTACAGTTACTCGAAGGACCAGAGTCCACTCACTTAACTAGCAGCCAAATTACGCTAGCACCACAAATTCACTTTCATCAATTCAATCCGTTGAGCAGACTAAATAATTACAATTGATGATGAGGTTAAATGGGTGATACAGGGAAAGACGCGCAAGCGCGTAAATACAAGGTTAATTGGGTGACGTGATAAAGAAATGAATAAGGAATGAATAAGTTATAATTAAATTCAGTTGTCCACAGTTTCTGTGTCAGGTAGGCGGTTGTCCAGATCTTCCTCGGATCCTGGACAGAATTTATTTGCGAAAATCAAATATTAAATAAGAATATTAATTGTTTTATAATGTCTTTGCTATCAATTCCGAATCACAGGTACTGAAAGAATGCCACCACACTGTTGAAAAAGCATGTTAGTAGTCATAGTGAAGCTGTTGGAAAAACAAAACAAAAAAACAAAAAAAAAAAACACTGATCCTCAGGGTTTATGTATTGTATTTTAAATGTTGAATTTGTTGCATTCCAAATACTAATCTATTAATCACAGCTACACGTGATTGTCTACGGGAAAATCAGCATGCATAAACCTTGGGAAGTGATCGATAGAATACTTAAGCAAATGGAAGGGAACTGTTCGGTCAAATATACAGGAAAAGGTTAGGTCAAATATACTGGTATACTGGATACTGGGAATGGCTTACGCTACAGCAATAAAACTTGGAACTGGATGCTGACAACTCTGTACGTGAATTTTTTTTTTTAATGGGGTCATGTTGTGCCCAATTTTCCTATAGATAGTCCCCAATGTGGCTAGCCTGTTACTTAATTGAACCTTTGACCCATTCAGAATTTATAAAAAGTAGTCAACTACTTCACAATTACACGTAAATTTACTGAGAATTGTAAAATAATTACGCAGATTACAATTGCCACAACAGTGAATGATGAAAAACACAAACAATTTTTTCGACTACACTGCACAATTCAAGAGTTGTCTTCTCATAGTTAGTGACACCATGATAATCTGAGCACTCAGCAGTCAATTAGGAAAAATTCTGAATAAATCATACCCTGACAAAAATGGATTGAATAACTCCTGCATTAATAGCAGTAGGAGTGGCAGCAGGAGTATGCCTGTATTCTCACGTGCAATATGTTTGCAAATTTCGTTAAAATGTTAAATGTATAATGCTTATGTAGTTAATTAGAGCTACGTCAGATCTGATGCATCCATCACATGTGCCACACCGTTTTCTCTTCACACTTGCCAATGAAATGATGCATTATTAATTTGATATCAGAAAATATCAAAAATAGTTGTCAGGGCTTCATTTAAGGGGGTCATTAACCCCCACTTAATTGAATCTCCCCTTGCTCCCCCCTCCCCCCAGCACATATGCAGGTCAGACATATGCGGCACATGAGTATATTGTGTGTAGTAATATTTGTGTGCAGCATGTCACAGATGCAGAAGGAGTGTGAAATGAAAATAAAATGAATACAACATGTGAGCAACATTTTAAAGGTGACAACAGGTAACCTTCAAATTTTGGAATTTTTTAAAATGGCTATCATCAATCTAACTCCATGCACAATTGCTAAATTTGTGGTCCAACTAGCATTCTATAACAATGATTTAAGTCGTCATTTCGTACCTTATGAATTGCGACTTTATAATTATTATGAGGATGGTCTAGAATTTAGTGTATACATAATATATTAATCATTGAATACCGCAGAATATCACGAGTCTGTTGGCTAGTATTAGCACGAGTGCCGCAGGTATGAATGTAAATGCTGCCTACAGACGAGTGATATTCCCACAGTATCCAATGATTAATCGAGTAATTGTGTACCGGCCTGCGCGAATGGCATAGAAACCGAGTGGCTAATGTAATGGATGCTGCCAGGAAGGCTTCCTTTTCTTTTTATTCTGATGAAGTCTCATTTATAACCTTTTCTTTCAATGATAAAGTAGAAAGGGAATGTGAAAGGCAAGAAGTACAGTCCTCAGGTGAACAGTCAGTTAGTCTTGACGAGGCATTACGGAAGTTTTTAGAAGAGCACAAGAACTGCACAACTTCAAAAGAAAACATTATCCAACTTGAGAACTTGGTACCATTGGTGCAAAGGAACAAATGAAAAGAGTATATATACCACCCAAATTGGACAGACTCCTCGGTCATTTCTATTGTAAGATTCAAAGTGCAAGCAGTACTGTATGATTCCAAGCACTGTTACTTCCATTCAAAGAAGTCTGAATATACATCTAGCAATTTAGCTACTCAAATGCAAGGAACAGTCATAAAGAACTAAAATTTAATTCTTTCTTGTATTAGTGAATTAACTATAGATTTAGCTAAGTCTCTACTTTCATTTTATTGTATTAAGCTAGCAGATGAAAGTTTTTGCATTCATGATAACAACTGTAATGTTATTTCATCCAATTAATGTAATTATCACAGAATGGTATTATGGAATTGGAAGACCTAATGGGACGCAATATAATAAGCATAACAATAACGATTAGGGGGACGCAATAACCCAACGCAATAACTCCGGACTCCCCCTTTACTGCGGAATATTGCTGGCTGACAATTGGTACACAATAAATACATATATACATACATACATACATACATACATACGCATACGATACTAGCTCGATTTAACACATTCAACGTGTATTGGGTGCCTATATTCCCCCAGGTACTAAGAGCCTTCACTTTGGCTCAATGCAAGAGTTTATGAAATGGAAAGAATCAGAAGAAGAAAGGTCATACTCCTCATACATTCAGCAGCAATCACCGTACCACCCCAAAATCAATTCCGGTGTGCTTTTTTTCTTGTTGATGTTTATTTCTCATCATTGCAGTATATATTATTATTTACAGAAGTAATAGCAAGACACTATTATGTGAGCTGTCGTGATGGTAATTTCCGAATAAATTTAACCAAGAGAACTACGGGAAAAAATCGAGTGAACCAAAAATTGAGCAGAAAAATCAATGATGTATGTCTTTCACGAATGTACGTAAATGAATATAAGGACCATTTTGAGGTACAGTATGTGTCTGCCCACACAAACCACAAACTGTGTACTAGTGAATTGCCACATCTACCTATGCCTCACAGCTCAATGGATGAGGTAGCGTTTAAAGTTAGCAGAGGCATTGCATCTGAAAGAATACTGGAAGGTGAGTTGATTTAATTCCATGAAAATATTTTTAATTATCTGTTTATTGCTAATTATTACAGACATTCGAGAAAATGTAGGACACCGGGAGAACAGACAGGAGTTTCATCAAACTGTTTCTAGAAAACATTTGTTGTCAAAGCAAGACATTCGTAATGTCAAAAGAAGTGTACTTGATCGAAAAATCAAGCGCCATGATAATGATGCCATATCTGTGGGAATTTTGGTGCAGGAGTTACAAAATGAAACCTTTGATCCTATTTTATTCTACAAAGCACAAGGATGTGAATCTGAACTGAAGCCATTTCTAAAAAAGGACTCCTTCCTTCTGGTACTACAAACAAAATTTCAGATGGATTTGTATCAAAAATTTTCACAGAAGATCTTGTGCATCGATGCCATGCACAGCACCAATGCATACAGGTTTAAGTTGATTACATGCCTTGTTCAAGATGACTTCTGTCAAGGTAATAGTCCACATGAAAAGGATAAAAATTAAAAAAATTTCATTATAGACCACTCAGCTCAACTGAAGACATTTCAAAGTTATATGAAAGAACTTGAAGATACAATTACTGTAGAAAATATTGTGGTTCATCCTTACTTGACACATATCAATGCTCTGCTACATAGTGCTGTTCAGACATGCAAAGCAGCCATGAAGCTAGAAAATGATTTTGAAGTAAAGAAGTTCAAAACAGATCCAATAGCAGCCAACAAAAATTTGGAACACCAGTGGAGTTTTAAGAAAACTTCTAAGCCACCAGGGAGAAAGAAAAAAGGAAAAATCTTTAGGTACGTATACAAAAAAAAAAAATCCTGGCTTTTATACATGACTGTCTACAGAAAAATTGGGTACAACGCAGCCCCCCAATTTTTTTTTTTTTTTACATGTACAGAGTTGTTGGCGTCCAGATATTGAGCTCTCCAAGTTTTGTAGTCGTAGCTTTAGCCGTTCCCGATATAATAGACCTAATTGTTTCCTCCCATATGCTTATTTAATAAATTTTAAATAATTCAATTGATTTTTCCCAACATTTATGTGCGCAGCATTGTGCCCGATTTTCCCGTAGATGGTCACATATATATGCCTTTTTGTGAATATATAAAAATTTGTCTTCTATGACACTAATTATATATTCATGCTCATATTAAAAATAAATTATCAGCAAGCTTTAAGTGTTATATTTTGCTGCCTTTATTTCAAATAATCTAAACATACTTCATGCAATAATTACAATTCAAAGATTTAAGAAATCCCAAACCTTCTCCTGCAAGATAACTTTATTGCCACCCCCTCACACACGATGGATTTCAAAAGGGTTGAGAATGGGGGAGAGGGGGGGAGGGGGGAGGGAGCCATTCACATCTCTATAGGATTTGTGCCTCCCTTGAGCATTGAAAACAATTTTATTGTTCTAAAATACCAGTGTGACTATGTACTGCCAATAATTGTAAAATATTACATTCATTAATATGTAATTAGTAGGCAACAAATAAATTTTGTATAAGCAAAATATAAGTGCATTTTATAGCAATACATTAATACTGACATGTGAATGCCCCCCCCCCCCCCTCTCCCGTTGCTGACAAAAAAAACTGTATTTTGCCCTCATTCACAATTTTTCAGACAAAAAAAGACACACTTAGTAATCTTGAATCTTGACACAAAAGCTGATATATAACTTCACTAAAGTTATTTTCCAAGAAATGCTCAATCAATAAATTTTCTAACTATACATACTATAGTACATGCAACTACAACCTTCAACATGTATTTACCTTGCTACTTTATGAATGTGAACCTTCACTCTCATCTGATACTGTCAGGGTGGACTGGAACAATGAAATATCAAGTGTAAAAGTTATTTTTATCGGCATAAAATTCTTACGCTGCATTTTTCAAGCTCTTCAAGAATTTCAGTCCGTTCTGTGTCTGTAGCATATCTGTATCAGCTGCATGAGAACACCATCATATGACTGCTCTATGCCAACATGACAATATACATTATTATGTAGGATGCAACAGATACTTCACTCGATACTACAGCTCCTGGTTTGTCAGAAAGGTATGCACTATTTTATTTTTTAAAAGTGGTATATGATACTGACAAACTTCTGATAGATCCGATAAAATATATTTGTCAAACAAGAAAGCACAAGGTAAGGACAGAGTGAAATACCATAATGGAAGCCAATATCAAAAATAGGCACTATGACTAATAAATAAATAAGCATTCGTAAAAAATACTGATGTTCACAATAAAATAGAAAGCATATATATAATTCCTACTGGGCATTGTCATATGTTGGTAGAGGTGTGTATAGTTTCACGCTCAAGAATAAATTGTTTTTAATGTTACTGAAAACCATTAGTGGCATGCATATACGTATATTATAAGAAACAAAGAGGTATACCACCAATCTTTGCTATTTTTAGTCCACCATACACTGCTGTTTGAATATAATTCTATATATTTACCTTCAACATGAAGGGGTGAAACAGAGAGGTGTGGCTGAAATTATTCAGTATGCCTAAAAATGAGTTAGTTATGATAACACTTGATATACATAGGTTATACATTGAATACGGCAAAGTATCACGAGTCTGTTGGTAGTATTTGTTGGTAGTATTTGCCAATACGCCGTACAGACGAGTGATACTTTGCCGTAACTTATTTATCATGTACCCATAGTAACCCAACTGGACTGCTCAATGGGACGCAATATTGTAAAATATTGGGGTAGTTAAAATACTATTGTTTCCTATGGGACTAGCTGAGTGCGGTACATGATAAATGAATTATGACTTAATTATTTCTCTCATAATGACTATACTATAGTTGCCGTATTTAGAATAAATGCCACTGGCAAAGTAAAACAATAGTTTTAGCTTGTCTCATACATTTCATTAGCTTAACTAATCCAATTTATCTAGTCGTAGTGATATAATTATGGGATATTTCACTCGCATGGGTTATATTCATGTCATATGCAGCTCATAAAACATGATCATATTATTCGTGAAATAACTTGCTATATTACAGTCTTACTTCTGTTTTAAGTAAACAATGACTAACATGCCTGCCACAAATTTATTGTCGGTGTTTGGGTAACTCACCTTCAAATGAGAGCTGCTGCTACTCTGAGAGATTAAATCCTTCCTTCAGTTAGGTATAGTCCAGTTTTTATCAACTTCATTTGTAGTATACACCTGATAAGTATACAGTATAATTTAAGTCATGTTGACTGAAACTGTACTGTGTATTCAATAATATTGCAAAATTAGTGTGTCTGAATAAAACTAGCAAGCGACTAAAAAAATGACAGCTATGCATTCATTTAGTAAGTTTACAAAAGAAGGGGGGTATATTTTGAGCTTTTAAGGATTAGGGGGGCAAGGTAAGTCTATGTGATTTCTTTCTATTCACTTACAATGACTTCAAGTTAGCTAAGGGGGGAGGGGGGAGCGAGGGGAGATTCAATTAAGTGGGGGTTAACGACCCCCTTAAATGAAGCCCTGACAACTATTTTTGATATTTTCTGATATCAAATTAATAATGCGTCATTTCATTGGCAGGTGTGAAGAGAAAACGGTGTGGCACATGTGATGGATGCATCAGATCTGACTGCGGCACATGTAAATTTTGTAAGGATAAGCCCAAGTTTGGTGGAACGGGCAAAAAAAAGCAATGTTGTGAGCAAAGAAAGTGTCTCAATATCATAGCGGCTACAAGGACAGACAGTATAGCCAGTGTCCCATTGCAGACAATCGATCAATACCTGCAAACAAATGGTCGAAGAATTCACCACATTAAAGGTGACGGAAATTGCATGTTTCGAGCTTTTTCATTTGCTTTTCTTCACCATGAAGGCCATCATTTCCATTTAAGAAGTCATATTGTGAGAACTATTAATGTAAATGAGACAACCTTTTCGGAGTACCTCATGCCAATTAACAAGGCTACTATATCAGAGCAGGTCAAACATATGATGCAACCAGGTGTTTGGGGTACTCACCTTGAACTTAAAGCTGCGGCAACACTGTTCCAAATACCAATCTACTGCTGCACTCTGAATATACAACAACATGATAGACCACTTAGTTGGAATGTTATAGCACCTTTACAAGTGAAGTTACCTTTGATTATTGATGAGGTTGTTCATGAAAGAGCAGAACTATCTCATATTGAGCTATACCATCACAGCGGCCACTACGATGCTATCGTGTCCATTGAAAGTGGAAAAATGTGTGTCGAAGAACCAGAACTCACTGGAAAAAATGACCCAAATGTCATTACTACAGACTGATCTATAAAATACAATATGTTATAGAATAACAGTTACATTGATTATCACTGTTGTTAAATTTATTACATTGAGTATTTAGTACCACACGAGATTATCGGCTGGTGACATTGCTATCCTATGCTTTCACCTGAAAGAAAAGAAACTAGACCAATATTTCTACATAACATAATGAATACATGTAAACCACACGTTCTTTAGCTATTCCAGAGAAAAAGCCCCAAAAAACTCTGAAACAAGTGTATTTTGGGAATGTGTAATTCAGAGTTCACCTTATGTAGCTATCCTATAGGTATTGTACATGCATTCATCCTTAAAAATGCTGTTCTGGCAAGAGTTCATAACCTTATGTAGCTATCCTATAGGTATTGTACATGCATTCATCCTTTAAAATGCTGTTCTGGCATCACAACTCCATAATTGTGCTTTACATGAAACGTTCCAAAAGGAAGGTCTTATCACAAAAAAAAACTTTCCATTATATTTTTCCTATTGTGCTCAGAATTAAAAGCTAGCTATGAATTATAATAGGGTTCTGCAAACTCCCAGTTATTGCATTTTGCACTCTTGATAGAAGAATACTGTGTTCACTGTGTAAGCTTGAGTAGCAGCCCTCACACTTCTCTTACCAAGGGTTGTCACCTGGCCAACAGCTCGAAATATGACAACGCTGCAGTCTTGCAACTTGCAACAGCTCGAAACATAACAACGCTGCAGGCTGCACAGCCTGCAGCCTGCAATTGATAGAGAGACTTATGGGGTCATAGTACTTGTTGAACTCTACAGTCCCGCAGTTCTTATCAAAGAACTCATTTTATTGGTTAATCAAATCATGTGACCAATTATAGCGCCGCGCGAGGGCTTAGGGCTAGGGTGACCAATCAGAAGAATTCTTTGATAAGAACTGCGGGATGGCTCGTTAAACTTAGTGCTGGGAATTACGCACACTGGAGGTCAAAGGTGAAAGTTTCTTCACGGTTCATAACGGGATTCATTCTTTATATGGACGTCTCGTCAAAGTAATCCGACACGCGTGTGTGGGAGAGGTTAATTGGGGAGCAAGACACTATACAGTGTTGTCAAATTGAGAATCAGAGATACTATTAGTTGTGGATAACGCAAAATCGGGTGTATGTTCGAAGTGAATGTATTACACATGCATTATACATATAAACTAGTGATGTGCTTGAGCACAAATGGCGAGCGAGCCTAATGACTATAGTATTTTTATATGAATGATTTTGACTTCTAACACTGAAGCTACTGAAAATAAGGTCCAGTTTTTTTAATTTCGCATACACGGTAAAGGGATTTCAGTGCCATAGTAACAACTCTCTGCAACTGCTTGAATTGAAGGAAAAAAACAACAACAAAACAATACCCGTTATTTAAAAGTTTTCTTTGTGATATTCTTTAGCTAAGTAGTGGTTGTAACACACAATGCTTTGACACAACTGGACATGCACCTACACAGACTTCCTTAGTGGTAGTCTAGTGGACAATGTATTTTCAAGTAAATACTGTTGCGCACGGCTTATAACCATGACAAAGAGCGCATTGACTTACCACCGACACTAACTCGAATAGAAATGGAAGTCCCTTAATTTTCAAGTTTTAACTGCACCCGCAAAAGAATTCAAAACGGTAAACAATTCACAGTGTTTCATCCAGACATTCTTGCAAGGGGGGGCAAAATAGAGTTTTGAAAATGTAAGGGGGGGCGGGCGGCACTGGTCACCATGGGAGTGAAATAGAATTATTGGAAGGCCTATGTCCTACATTAAAAAAACATAATCTTATCTAATGAGGTCTGCATATGTCAGATCCTGACAAGTTAATTCAGCTACTCATTTTCACCTCCACCGTCTAGCAATTTTCAGTCAACTGTGACATTCACTATTTAGATGCTTTTCACACACTATTCAACTCTGACTCTCACCTCCCCTTAGGTTTATCACACGTTGATTCACACTTACGGTTGCTGGCTGGCTATAAAAAGGCCAGCCCTCAGCTCACCGTAGCAGTTGTTGAGTTTTGATCTATACAGATTCTATAACTTCCAGAACCAGAACTCTAAGCACTCGTAGTCCCTGACAGCTTAAGATAGTCTCAAATGGATATTCGCTCTTTCTTCTGTGGTGCAAGCTCTTCAAAGTCACCTGGCCACTCAAGTAGCAGTGACACAGAAGATAAAATTGACAGCAATCAATCTGATACTGAGTTTTTGGAGCCAAGTCCTGCCAAGAAAAGATTAATTGTCCATGAGAAGCATGCAAAGGAAAGATTAACTACACATGAGAAAAGCAAGAAAATCACTGCAAGCAGTCGAAAATACAACAAAAAATGGGAAGAGAGCTTCAATTGGCTGATGTTTGATAAAAATTTCCAAGGAGCTTTTTGTAAGGTTTGCAGGAAGAGAGGAATTTCTCTTCAAAGAACAGGAGGAACATGGATCTCAAAACCTTTCACGAACTGGAAGAAGGCAATAGAGAAGATGAAAATTCATGCAAAGAGTGATATTCACCTCCTATCATGTGAAGCAGAGATGGCTGCAGCTACAGCACTACAAGAAGGGTCAGTCATTCAGCAACTCCAACAAATTAATGATGAGGAAAAGTTGAAGAACAGAATGGCCATTAAAGCTCTAATTCGTTGCACCCATTTTCTAGCTCGTCGCCACATTCCCCACACAACAAATTTTGATGAACTTATTGATCTAATCGTAAGTTGTGGTGCAGAAGATTTAAAGGGGTTCCTTGAAAGAGCTAGATTAAATGCAACCTACACATCTAAAGTTGCTGTTGTTGAATTTGTTGAGGCAGTTGGCTTATGGGCTGAAGAATGTTTACTGAAACGGCTTCGCCAAGCTTCCCATTTCAGCATAATGGCAGATGAGTGCACTGATGTGACGACCACAGAAGAGCTTTCAATTTTCTTCCGCTGGGTGAACATGGACGGTCAACCTGTTGAGCACTTCTTGGATATAGTTCCATTGAAAGCTACTGATGCAAAGACTATTTATTCTGCCCTTGTTGAATTCATGAAAGATAAAAACATACAGATTAGCAAGCTGGTGGGTATGGGATTCGATGGAGCAGCTACTTTCTCTGGGAAACACAATGGTGTGCAGAGTCTCCTGAAGAAAATTTCACCTCATGCACTTTTCGTACACTGCCATTGCCATTTGCTACAGCTAGCATGCGTTCAAGCAGCTAATGCTACCAGTGGGATAAAACATGTGTACATCACACTCACCACCCTCTGGAAATTTTTCCACTATTCTCCTAAGCGAGCTGAGAGTCTCAAAGCAGTACAGCAGGTGCTTGACTTACCTGAGCTGAAAGTTGTGAAACCATCAGATACTCGCTGGCTGTCCCATGAACGCTGTGTGAAGGCAGTCAAAGCTAGCTACAGTGCAATTGTGACTGCTCTAAACAATATCTATGAGCAGACACATGCACCTGAAGCTCTAGGTATCAGTAAAGCCTTATGTAGGCCCTCAACTTTAGTGGCCATATACCTCCTTGATTATGTTCTGCCACAAGTGGCGAAGTTGAGCAGAGCTCTCCAGACTGAGAGAATAGACTTGCCAGCTATCACCCCTCTTGTTGATGCCACTCTCAATACACTTGATGATGCCATGTTACCTGCTGCTAACTGGGTATTAGAACTGATGGATGCAAAGAATGAGATCGAAGAAGTCACTGACATCACGTTACCACGGAAAGCATTGCTACATTCCAAGGACAAGTGGCTGAACCGTTTATCAGGATGCTGAAGGCAAACATATCCAGCAGATTTATTTCACAAGATATTGTCTCCTCATTTGGCATCTTTGATCCGAAGAAAGTGCCAGCTGCTGACTCTTCTGACTTCCATACATATGGTGAGGACTTAATAGATGTACTATTAGCTCACTATGGTGTAGAGCTGCCTGCTAAGACTGCTGGTGGAGATGAATACACCAAAGAAGCTCTTATTTCCCGCGAAACCCGAGAGGAGTGGAAAACATTTCGAAGCTACTTATCGAAGAAGCCGAAAGGTAACCTGCACTTGCAGTTGAAAGAGCTCACCACAAGTGATATGCTTAGTGAATTTTTCCAAACATTAGCACCCTGGCAAACATATGTCTATCTATCCCTGTCAGCACTGCTTCAGTGGAAAGGAGCTTCTCCAAAATGAAACTAATTAAAACACGAATTCGAAATCGAATTGGGCAATCACAATTATCCTATTTGATGAAAATAGCCATGGAGACACCCGAGACGCTCTCATCTACACAATTAAATGACATTATTACAGTATGGAACAAAAAACCTAGACGAATTGCTGTGTGAATATTGTTTATTATTAATTTGGTTTACATTTTTCTCTTAATAAATATCGGTTCTTTCAAAAGGGTGGGGGGCACTTAGAATCCAAGAGGGGGCATTTAGAACCCAAGGGGGGGCAAATGCCCCCTTTCGCCCCCCCCTAAATGAAACCCTGATTCAATTCTAGGGTGATACGGGTAATGCTCGATAAACCAGAGGATTCTGTTAGGGACTTTGGGACACGGGGTCGGTCGACAACGTAACTAAAACATAAACGCGAGGGTCAAAGTACAAAATGACATACATAGGTCAATTACAAATAAATAAATAAACTCGTGGTTGCTTGAGCCCAAATGGCGAGCGAGCATGATAGTTAGGTAAAATAAAATGTTACTATGTTTTAGCTTACTTCATGCATAACACTTTATATAGAAGTTATGACATTTGATTTCAGCAAACAAATACAAAAACACTCTCTTACCTCTTAATGGTAACTTTTGTAGTATCAAACCATACAACCATTCTGATATCTCAATCACCCAGTAACTCTTGAACAAGCTCTCAGCTACGATAAAAAATAAAACTAGTGTTATTATTTGTAATTTTAGCCAACAAATATGGAATTACTACTTACATCATTCTTGAGTATTGATAACTTCTGTAGTATCAAATTGAAGTTACTTTGACCATCGGAATTACCTTGAATTCTTGACAAACAAGCTCTCACCTACAAAAACAAAAGACAATCAATTTTAGCACACAAATACACAATTACTTTCTTACCTCATTTTCTTGAGCAGTGGTAACTTTTGTAGTACCAAATTTGAGCCAATCTGACCATTTGAATTTACCAGTCACGGTTAACTAGCTCTTAGCTACAAAAAAGAAAGGCCAGAGTTAAATTGCCCAGACCTCCCTTAGCATAACACCAAATATGGAATTGCGTATTATCACCCCCCCTCAGCTTCCCTCGAGAAGTAGTAGCTTCCATAGCATAATACTACGGCATTCTGCTACCAACGGCTTTGACAACCAACAACCGGACTCCGTATCACCCCACATAAAACGGCGAAGTCACTTCCCGCCACCCACCACCTCAAAGTCCCCCGGCAAGGGTCTTCAATGCCATAGTAACCTGTCGAATCAACTTTTTGTGTCTTGAAAACAAGCGTTTTAGCAGGAATTTTCTCATACTTTGGAGCTTAAGTATAAAGTAAGGTTTGCTTAATGCTGTAGTTTCAGAATAAACTGGAGTCAAGCCTAAATAGCCGTGTTTTTAGGAGAAAAAAGTTCCCCGCGCGTGCGTTTTAAGAGCAAACGTACCATCCATACATACATACATATTATATATATATAACATATACCCGATTTTGCATTATCCACCCCTAATACTGTCTCGCTCGCTACGCTCGCTCGCCAATAAATAAACATCTCCCATTTTCGATTGTGTTACCCCTGTAAGTGTCTTGCTCGCTACGCTCGCTCGCCGATAATTCAGCGAAGCGAGCGGAGCTGACTCTCTAATGAGTTCGCGATATATATATATTTGGCGAGCGAGCGTAGCGAGCGAGACACTTACAGGGGTAACACAATCGAAAATCGGGGATGTTTGTTTATTGGCGAGCGAGCGTAGCGAACGAGACACTTACAGGGGTAAAAATGAAAAAATCGGGGATGTTTATTGGCGAGCGAGCGTAGCGAGCGAGACAGTATTAGGGGTGGATAATGCAAAATCGGGTATATGTTATATATATATGTGTTCGGGTCGTGATTCCACATCCGAACAAGAGCAAGAAATCGGCAAGTAGCCTGCGGATCCAGACGTCAAAGCTCGGATGCCACCTTACCATATCATTCACAACTTAAACATATTCATTAACCACACGCACCCACTAAAGTTGTAGTCATGCTCATTCTCACATAAGTGTTGTAAGTTGTATGTTCTGATTTGCCTATTAAAGTCTAAACCTAAAGCAAACTAACCGGGTTACCTGCTAGTGGCTTGTAGCTGAGGGAGGACCTGCCATACGGTCATTGCATACCGTCGTCTCTCTCACTCTAGCCGCGGGGCCTTAACTTGTGCGCAGCGGGCGGAAGCTTGATAGGCCAAACGGTCCTTCGAGTAAAGACCATCATACGAGAAAAGTTACGCGTTCCCGTACATGGTCCTTCGAGCCGGATACGACTCCATCCAGGAAGCCGAACCGTTCCAGCTCATCTCTCCACTACCCTGTCAAAGGACTCCTTCTCATCGGACTTCTCGTCGACTCTATCGACTCCTTACCTTCCGGCAGTCAGCCCTATTGCTCAGTCAGGACACTCTCTCTCTCCGAAGCCGGATCCAGCTCTCATAGCTCCGGACTTCCAACCATCTGACTATAGCTGCTCATCAGCTCTGTCAGGACTTCACTCTACCGGAATCAGCTCTCATAGCACCGGACACCGCTTCGATTTTGTCGAACCACTTGTCTACGACTATAGTGGAACCTCACTCTGTCCTTCAGTGTGAGTATTCAGCAGCTCTTGACACAACTTATCATCTGCGCCCTTCCCTCACCATCTCCATCAAGCCATGGATGAAATTCTCTCCATTGCCGACATCACTCGGCCTGAACTAGTCAAGGTCAAGAGGTCCTCCAGAAAAGGGAGAATCACCAGACTAAAGTCAAAACTGGAGGAAGCTCGAGCCACTCCACTTAACGCCCTGCATAGGAAGACCCTTACCAACCTGCGAGACGATCTCGCAAAAGAAATCAAGATCTACGATGCCCTCCAGGCACGTTACGAGCGACTCCTAGCTGAGAAGGAGACACCCGAAGCTCAGCTCACCGAGGAAATGGAAGCAGCCCTCGAGACATCGGACATGCATCTTGACCTCCAAAGACGAGTCGAGGAGCTACGCTCTCTGCAAGCTCTTCACACTGACGCTCTCAAACTAAGAGCAGAGTATGACACCTTCTCCGAGACGGCCAACCCCGATGTAGCCGAGTTCGAGAAGGACTGCTCGCGCATTCAGAAACATCTCAACGCCTTCCTCCATCAAACTCTCACCGTAGAGGACGAAGACATCACAGCTCTAAGAGAACAATTCAAGAGGGACCTTGGAGAGAGTCATCATCAGCTCAATCGATGCCGAGAAAAGAGAGCGCAAGACCGTCGGGACAGAACCCTTGCCGAGACCGAGACCAAGGAACGACCCAGCAGTGGACCTAAGATTAAGTTAGAACTGCCCACCTTCTCTGGAAATCCAATGGAATGGACACACTTCCACAAGCTATTCACGTCAGCCCTCAGCTCAAGAGGCAGCTCGTTCAGCGATAGGGAAAAGGTCTGTCTGCTCCTCAATGCTATGAAGAATCCAGAGGCCGAGAGGATTGTACGTCTCCACTCGTTCTCCGACGACGGCTACGCCCAAGCTATGGAAGCTCTCATCGACAAGTATGGATGCGCCATGAAGATCTTCCCTCACCTGGTTAAGAAGACGCTTCACCGAGAACCTATTGACTTCAGTGAAGAGGGATTCGTCAGGTTGAGAGAACGAGTGTTGATACCTTATCAAGCCATGGAGGAGTGTGGCTGTGCTACTCTATCACAGTTCCTCACCGCTCTCGTGTGCGAAGACTTCACCCCACGACTCCGAGATGAATGGACCAAACATCTAGCCACCAAGAAAGATGTTCCCAACCTCAAGGACCTATTCGACTACACCAAGCCATTGGAACATACTCTCAGTAGCATCAGCACCATGGCCGGTACAGCTATCGACAAGTCCTCCAGTCATCGCAAGACAACATCCACCATCTCTTCTAACTCCACCTCGTCCAAAACATGCGCTCTGTGCCAAGAAACACATCACCTGCATCAGTGTCCTGTCTTCTTGGGTTATGACATCTCGAAGAGGATGAAGTACATTAAAGATAAGAAGGGGTGCACCAACTGTCTCAACCTCAAGCACTCTCGAGCCAACTGTTCGTCATCCTTCAGCTGCAGAAAGTGTAGCGCTAAGCATCACACTCTCCTCCACAAAGAGGATGCAGCCACAGAGCCTTCTCTACAAATGCTCAACGCTGCTACAGAACCTCCTCCTACTACTGAGTCTCCAACAGATGCTCCTCCTAAGGTCGCCTTCCTTCATACTGCTCTCGTGAAGATCAAGCATGGCAGCCAAGAGTCCCAAGCGCGTATCGCCATGGACACTGGAGCATCTTCGTCCCTAATGACAGAGGCTCTAGCTTCACATCTCAAACTGAAACGCCACCCTCAGAGGCTGACTCTAGCTGGAGCATATGGCAACGGAGTCAGCAAATCATTCGTGAAAGCAGAACTTGTCTCTCTTCACGATGAGACCCAACGCCTCACCATCAAGTTCTCAGTTGTCTCCAAACTACCCAGCGCTTATCCACCTAACAGGAAGGAGGAGATAGCAGCGAGTCCACATCTCAAGGACTTAGCTCTGGCAGACCCTGAGTTCGGAGGCCCCTTGGATGCCCTGATCGGTACCCTGGATTATGGACGCTGTGTGTTGGGCTCGCTTACTTACAACGTTTCTTCAGACATTGCTGCCCAACCTACATTATTCGGATGGACAGTAACAGGTCCTATGGACTACACCCCGCCAGCATCGGCCTTCTACAAGATCCAGACCACTGAAGACACTCTATACGAGGACCTCAGCCTCCTCTGGGCCGTCGACAAGACGCCTGAAACTGCTCATCTTTGCTCAGCCGAAGAAGACATAGTTAATGAGTTCAAGGACACTCACGTCATCAAGACAGATGGACGCTACTCCGTGAAGTTACCCAGAGTCAGCAATCCTCCGGAACTGGGACAGTCTAGGAACATGGCGCTGCGCCGCTTCCAGCAAAATGAACGGTCCCTGTCCCAGAAAGGGAAGCTAGAAGAGTTTAACCAAGCTCTGATGGACTACCTGACCTTAGGACATGCGGAGGTGGTTCCAGATGACGAGCTCGCGCAGGATCATTACTACCTGCCTGTTCACGGAGTCTTCAAGGACTCCTCAACCACTACGAAAGTGCGCCCAGTGTTCGACGCCTCAGCTCGCTCAAGCACTGGAGCATCTCTCAACGATACGCTTCACATCGGACTGAACCTATACCCTCTCCTATCCGACCTTCTAATAAGATTTCGTCAACACAAGATCGGGCTCTCCTCGGATATATCCAAGATGTTCCGAGAAGTGGAGCTGCATGAGAACGAAAGAGACTTACACAGGTTTCTTCTCAGAAACGAATCGGGCAAAGTCCTGGACTGCCGTATGCGACGCCTCACTTTCGGAGTTCGACCATCTCCGTACTTGGCTACTCAAGTCATCCGACATCTGGCAGAAAGACACTCCTCTACTCACCCTACAGCGAGCAAGGCAATACTCAACGATTTCTACGTAGACGACTTCGTCTCTGGCGCAGATTCGGTCGAGGCCGCACAAGAAATAAGAACTCAGCTATGCGAGTTGCTCCAGAAGGCTCAGATGACCCTAAGGAAGTGGAGGACCAGTAGTGACGCCTTCAGGGACACCATACCTCAAGAGTTGGTAGAGACGGGAGATCTTCAGCTTGTCTCCTCAGAGAAGTCCCTAAAAGCTCTAGGCATCCACTGGGACGTGTCACAAGACTGTCTCCGTGTCCCTTCTCCAGAGATAGACGACAACACCATCCCAACCAAACGCGTCGTCGCCTCAGTCACTGCCAAGGTATTCGATGTTCTGGGGTTCTTTGCTCCTACAACTATCCTGGCTAAGATATTGCTCCAGAAGTTGTGGATCGCGCAAGTGTCTTGGGATCAACCCCTTCCAGAGGAGCTCTTGCCTATCTGGGAACAATGGGTCCAAGGCATCCCAGCCATTACCAAACACCCAATCTCCAGACGATACACATCCAAGGATGACCCAGTCACCTCTAGCGAGCTTCATGGCTTCTCAGATGCCTCTAAGGACGCCTATGGAGCAGTCATCTATCTCCGTCAACTTCACGAGGACGGAACTCTCTCTGTCTCATTGGTGATAGCCAAAGCCCGAGTAGCACCAGTCAAAGGGCTCACCATCCCAAGAGCAGAATTACTGGCCGCCTACCTAATGGTCAAGTTACTCAAGTATGCAGCACAACTCTTACACATCACCAACACCACAGCATGGACGGACTCTGCTATCGTCCTGTGCTGGATGAGGAAGATGCCCTCGTCGCTTAACGCTTTTGTGGCCAATCGAGTCATGGTTATGCACGACCTTCTCCCAGATGCCAAATGGAAGCATGTTGCAACAACGCAAAACCCTGCAGACTTACTCAGTCGGGGTATGACGGCTGCTAATCTTCAGGCCTCAACACTCTGGTGGCAAGGACCTCCATGGCTCAAGCTACCAGAAGAAGAGTGGCCGATTCCACAATTCGCGGTACCCAAAGAAGTTCCTGAAACCAAGGCCGTCACTCTGATCAGCCCTCCGGTCTCCAGCAACACGTCACCCATCTGGAAGAACTTCTCATCTTTCTACCACTTGGTACGAGTCCACGCCTGGATTCGCCGATTCTACAACAACATCAAGAAGGAGAAGAGCCAGCGAGACTTAACTCCAACCCTCACTTCTCAGGAGTGCGAGGACTCCAAAGCTTCTCTAGTCCGTCTCTCTCAAGAAGAGACCTTCCGAGACGTCCTAGACGCCTGTCGTAAAGGCACTCATTCCACCCAAAGGCCACCCATTGGCCAAATACAAACTCTCAATCAACGAAGTCGGGGTACTCCAACTCGCAACTCGAGTCAGAGATCCACGCCTGCGACAGCAGCCCAAGACAGTGACTCCCTTGTCACTTAAATCAGGATTAACCAAACTCATGGTCGAGTCCGAACATAGGAGACTTCTCCATGCAGGCACAGCCACCCTCATGGCCATCCTGGGAGATTCCTTCTACATCCCTGCTTTAAGAAACTTCTTGAAAGGAATAAGCAGAAGTTGTCCTGCCTGCCAAAGAGCCTACAGCTCGAGCATTCAGCAGCCTATGGGCCTTCTTCCTTCAGTAAGGACTACTCCAGCACCACCCTTCACTTACACCGGTCTGGACTTTGCTGGACCCTTCCTCGTCAGACGAGGACATGTTAGAAAACCGGTTCTGATCAAGACGTACGTCTGCCTGTTCGTGTGTCTCTCGGTCAAGGCAGTTCACTTGGAACTCTGCGCGGACCTGTCTACAGAGGAATTTCTAGCGGCACTCCGACGCTTCTGCGGACGTAGAGGCAAACCCGTCGCGATCTACTCGGACAACGGGAAGAACTTCGTTGGAGCCAACAATGCGTTAATGGATATTCGACAACTCCTCTCTCGATCATCTCAGAGCCTGTCCCACTTTTGTGGGGAATCTGCGATCTCGTGGAACTTCATTCCTCCCCTCACTCCTCACTTCGGTGGTCTATGGGAGGCCGGAGTCAAGTCTATGAAGACGCTCATGAAGAAAGTGCTTTATCCTCATACGCTGCAATTCCATGAGTTGTCTTCCGTTCTAGTCGAGATCGAAGCTATTCTTAACTCTCGCCCCATAACACCGATGGACTCTATCGAACCCGACAACCCAGTGCTCACTCCAGGTCACTTCCTTATCGGTAGGCCTCTGATGGCCCCTTTAACCAAACCGGTGACTGCCTCCAACATATCTTCTCTTCGACGTTGGCAACTCACTCAGAGGCTGACTCAAGACCTTTGGACTGCATGGAAGGCGCAGTACCTCCAGAGCATTCAAGCTCGTTCCAAGTGGAGGACCGGTGGACAACAACTTCGTGTGGGAGACTTAGTCTTCCTCAAGGACGTGACGCTTAACTACAGACGATGGCCCATCGCCAGAGTCACAGCTGTATTCCCTGGGGATGACGACATTGTGCGTGCAGTGGATGTGGCATGCGGCAGCAGGACCTACAGGCGTTCTACTCATCACCTGATCCCACTACACATAGGGGATCAACCCTTCCCCCCCCCAGTATGTTCGGGTCGTGATTCCACATCCGAACAAGAGCAAGAAATCGGCAAGTAGCCTGCGGATCCAGATGTCAAAGCTCGGATGCCACCTTACCATATCATTCACAACTTAAACATATTCATTAACCACACGCACCCACTAAAGTTGTAGTCATGCTCATTCTCACATAAGTGTTGTAAGTTGTATGTTCTGATTTGCCTATTAAAGTCTAAACCTAAAGCAAACTAACCGGGTTACCTGCTAGTGGCTTGTAGCTGTGGGAGGACCTGCCATACGGTCATTGCATACCGTCGTCTCTCTCACTCTAGCCGCGGGGCCTTAACTTGTGCGCAGCGGGCGGAAGCTTGATAGGCCAAACGGTCCTTCGAGTAAAGACCATCATACGAGAAAAGTTACGCGTTCCCGTACAGTAACAAAAGCCCTACCATTAGTGAAAATGTTTAAGATAAAGCTTTTTTGTACATGCAAAATGCCAGAAGTAGGGAGTCAAGAAAACATGGCTTAGTGTCCAAGTTGCCATCAATGGTTCCATAAGACTTGTGAACAAATTCCTGACAAAATTATTAAAGATAAGAAGGAAAAATTTATGTTCAAAATGTACACAGCAAATAGTTTAACTGTAGTTCACTTTTTTAGCATGATAGTGATTAATTTTGTGTAATAGAACTATTTGCTGCAACAATCATCATTATTTGTCATTAAAATGAATTATTGAGATCAACTTACTACTATTGTTATGCTATTTTTAGATAGCTAAACTAAAGAGATATAGATAGAATTTTACAATAAATCAGCCCCATAGATTATAGTTAGCTATAATCAGTAATATTGCAATTACTGAAGATTTGTAACCATTACAATTATAACAATTTACATTTCGATCACTCGTAATTGATTACTATTATAATTACTAATTGAAAGTCACTGTAATCATTGCAATTACTCAATTACTTTCAATTACTTATACCTATATTGCTTCAGGTGCAAATGTTAATACAATAATTAATTTCAAGGACAGTGATAAGATATAGAGTTAAGACTGTAGATAAATGATACAATACTAAATTAATTATTTGCTTACTTTTCTTAAAAGTAATCTTGTAAGTTTCTTGGGTGCTTAGCTATACGCTATTAATACACTGTTAAAGTAGAAAAATAATTCAGTCTTCAGAACTGAATGAGTTGATGTACTGAGCTGATGTACTACTTACTAGTGAGTAACACTGTAAATCATACTTACTAGTGAGTAACACTGTAAATCATACTTACTAGTGAGTAACAAAGTTGGAGGATTGACTAGAGGTGCAGCATTTGCACTTAACCTCTTGCTTGTCATCAACTTAACTTCTCAAGTATTTTAATTTTAATTTTTACAACTTTCTATATATTATATATATATTTTGTAGTTGCTATTCTACAATCAATAAAATTGCAATACTGATTTATACATTGCCTCCTCAACCACCAATTAGCTACCTTTACAACTCTACAATAACTTGAATCTGTCTATCTTTACAACTCTACAATTACTTGAATCTGTAATTAATTGCAATTAATTACAATTACCAATTACAACATATAAGGGGTCCTTAAACCACTAGGGGGCCCCCAAACATATAAGGGTCCCCAAACCGCTAGGGGGGCCCCCATATCTCTAGTGATTTGGGGTGTACAGGTCCCTATTTCACTAATTAATTGTGGACTCCCGTCCCCTAATCGCTAGTGATTTAGGGGATGGGGTGTGCCTATATCGTGGGGGTCCCCATATCGCTCCTACACCGGTGCTATTACTCATACAAATTTTGCCGCTCTCGTTTTCAGGCTGCAGTATTTCCTAGGAATTCTGCTGCAAGCAGCAATATTTCCTATCAGCACAATTTCCTATGATACCGGTCAGTAAATGAGACTTTTTATTACTAGCTGTGACAGATTTCTCGGGAGTGCAAGCGGTAGTCTGTATGAACCGAACACTCCCTAATTCTTTTGGTGAAATATTCTCAACGTTTTTGCTTTTCATTTATCCCTTTGCACGAACGGTAGCTACCACGTTCTCAAGTCGGGTAATGTTTTATTTTGAGTATTACAGTTTTTCTGCTCTTGTAAAAACTTACCTAATTCCTCATCGTCAAGAATATAGGATTGTTCACTCTCAATACTACAAGATGGCGGTACTTCTGGCCTTTCACACTCCCTTTCTATTCACCTTGATTATTAGATAAAATATTTTGAATAAAAAAATCGAAAGACTTCTTGGCAGCATCCATTACATTAGTCACTCGGTTTCTACGCCATTCACGCACGACCAGTACACAATGATTAATCATTGGATATGGGGGGAATATCAAGAATCTGTTGACTAGCATTTAGACGAGCTCGTGTAAATGCTAGCCGACAGACTCTCGATATTCGGCGGTATTCAATGATTAATGCATAATATTCACTCTTCGATCATTATTTATCAGTAATACTTCCAATTGCCTCCTTCCCCTGTCCTTAACAACCTTTCAATAGGGTAGGTGGAGTTACCATATTTAATGTGATTTGTCGCATAAGAACGTGGACTGCTAAGGACCTTTACAAATTGTGCCTAAAAGTAAGAGATGGTCAAGTTTGTTGGTTCCTATGTATGTATTTTTACAAATGTACTGTCAAGTATTCTAGTAAGTGATACAATGTTATAAATACCAATGATACTAAACAGTAAATATTAACTATAGCTATCATTGTTGGCTAACTAAAAATTGAAAATATGATAAATTTGTTCATTTTGTATGTAATGTTGTTTGAGGAGAAGAAATGAAGTGTGTGGGATAATAGTTGGCAGGATGAGTGAACTTTCAATCAATGTTTTGAAATAGTGATATTTTTGCTTGTACTTTTAAGTATTGCTGGAGTGAAAAATAATTATGATCTGCTTTAATATAGATTACTCAAGTAACTAAATGTAAGTTAATCTTTTATTTGTTGGGAAGAAACTTTAAAACTAATTCCTTTCATGGTGATAGCACATTTTTTGGCCACAACATTTAATTTTAAATGCTTAATAATACAAAAAAGTATTTAGAAGTTATAACTGTTACTTTATCTAATGGAAAAGCTGAAACATGTTAATTACACGTGACAGGATCTATGAAAACTGCCAACATTTTGCACTCCACCAGTCCATGATTTTTATTACCGTAGCGAAGTACGGTACTTATTTATTCCAACGAAACTGACTTGACACTCGTACCAGAATCCATTCGCACGGTATAGGTGTTTCTAAGAAAGGTGTACCAATTAAGAGTCTATTTTTCAAAAAAAAATCGGGTTTTAGATTGAATTCCGTATACGAATTAATTCCGTGTACTTTCCAGGGCACGAATCTCCACACTGACCCGTACACCTTACTGAAAGATGCAGCTTGGAGTAAGTCCACTTTTCTAAACCTTTTATGTAACTGAGGAATTACTGAAAAGCTTTAAGACCTAAAACTTTGGGAGAGCTAAAAGAAGGTATGTAGATACTGACAAGCTAAAAAAAAATATGATCAAGATTTACCTGCTGTCAGGTTTGGTTCATTATCTCAAAATTAGATTGTGCCCAAAGTGAGCAGTTTTTACAGATTCTGTTACATACAATCAATCAAATTAGAACTTTGTTTACTGGTTGTATGACAAGTGCACATATATTAACATGTAATTTTGTGTGATATCACACTTGTTGCATAAATGTCCATAAAAATTGATGGAGACTGTCCTTTTCAGAGTTTGAAACCTCTGCCAGTTGCACCTTTGCAAATTATAGAGCAATTACTTGAACAGTGGTGGAACTCTCACCTTCTCCGCCTAGAATGCTCAAACATTCTGAGCTACTTGTCATAAAACACCAAACTGGTCTTACAATATCATAGTAATAACTTTATAAAAACAAAAAAAATATTTTCATTGACAGATACGATATTATAAATGATAGTTGATACTGAGACTAAGGGATCTATCATTGCAGAAGCTAGGTGGTAGTGTGGAAGGCCTGATGGCTTTGGCAGACGGTAGATCCTGTTGGTCGAAGTATTTAGTTATTTTTTAACATAACTACTGCTTACAGTTTACACGAGATATTTAATATCTGAGTTGACAACCTAAGCATGCTAAACTTTTACTACTCTTCTCAAATACTTCTTGAAGGACCAGTACCAAATATGTGAGTGGTATCTACAATAGTAGAAATGGTAACTTCTGGTAGTAAATAATGTGACTGCATGTGTCATGGTAAAGCAATAAATTGGCCCATAAGTTAGTTGTAAGTTGTTGGTCCACAATTATGGGATAATGTTGTCCAGCATTAGTTAATGAAAATTTTATTGCAGAAGATTTGGGAGTTACAATTTGAGTGAGATGAAAGAATTGCCTCTTCTCACAACTCAGCCAATTCAGTGTTACTACTTCAGTTCTACTCAGCCACATATTGTCATCCAGTTGCATGGATTCAGTGATGCATCTCAGAATGCAGATGCCTCAACCTAAGTAGCTTTTGTTCCTTCCAAAACTAAAGTAGCACCTATCAAGAAGAAGACTATTCCTCATTTGGAGCTTTGTGGTGCACATCTACTTGCCAAGCTGTTGTCTCAAGTGAGTAAACACTGTAGATTGAAACTCCCAACTTGTATGCCTGGACAGATTCCACTATAGTTTTCTCCTGGTTATATGCTGCTAATCAAAGGAAACTTCAAACTTTAGTTTCAAATAGTAGTTCCAGCAACAAGTTGGCGCTGTGTATCCATTGCTGACAATCAAGCTGATCTTTGTCCAACCTCATGAGACGCTTGTTCAGATGGCTGCTGGTTAGCAAGGAGACACAGGCTCGATGATCTGTAAAGACAGTCACAGTTCTACCATACAGATAATAGTCAAAATACGTCACGGCAGCAACAATAGCGAGGATTTCTAACTCCGTAACTGAGTAGTTCAGCTCGGCTCCCTTCAGTTGGCGGCTGAAAAATGCCACCGGTAGCTCTTCTTCCCCTCTGGTGACGTGAAGACACGCCCCCACACCACCGCCAGATTCATCGGTATATAAACTAAATAAATCACTACATACAGGTACCAATAACACGACACGTTTACATAAAGACTCACGCAAGGCTTTGAAAGCCGTATCCCTCTCTTCAGTCCAAACGACACGAGCTGGCGAGGAGAGAGCAGTAGCCGGGGAGAGGACAGAGGACCACTTGGAGAAACCGTCAACAAACTTGTGATAGTAGTTCATACTCCCAAGAAATTATCTCAACTGCTTCTTTGACACTGGCCATTTGAATTCAGCCATGGCAGTTACCCTAGCCTCTGGCACCGCAACACACCCACAACCAATCTGATGGCCCAAATACTCCATGAATTTCCTCCCAAACTCGCACTTCACCCTCTTTATTCTAAGTCCCGCTTCTCCCAAGCACTCAATAACCTTCCTCAAATCTACCAAATGCCTTCCCCAATCTGGACTAAACACAATAACGTCGTCTATGTAGTTACGACTCACACTACTCACTGGCCGCAGCACTTCTTCTAAGATGGCTTGAAAGATTGCCGGGGCATTTTAAGTCCAAAGGGCACATTTGAACATAAACTTTTCTGCTGGGCACACAAACGGGGTTAATTCCATGCTAGCTTCATCCATTTTAACCTGATGGAGTCCGGAAGTCATATCCAGTTTCGACAGACAAGTACTAGATCCCACATTCTCAAGAATTTCAGTCAAAGTTGGCAGCCAAAATCGCCCAAGTGGGGTTCTACGGTTTAATTCAGGAAAGTCAACGCAGATTCTCACAGAGCCATCTTTCTTACAAACTGGGACCAATGGACTAGACCATTCAGAGTCACTGCAGACAATCACACCAGAGTCCAGCATCTTCTCAAGTTCGTCTTCCACACCCTTTCTAATCCCCACAGGCAAATGACGTGGAGGTAAATTCACAACCTCAGCTCCTTCCCACAACTTGATCACACACTTCCCAACCTTACAAGTACCTGGAGCATCAGAAAAGTAACTATCTACTGCACATAAAACCTCAGCCAATTCACGCCCCTCAAATCCATCACAATTAGTACTACTGAGAACAGATTGACGATCCCAATCAGCACACATTTCCTCATCCTCTTCTGCTACCACACTGATAGAATGCACATTCGTCTCACGTGCACCATATACCTTAGTATTGTTTATGTGTACCACACGGACTGGATGTCCTTCACCTTTCCATACCTTATAAGTTACACGAGAGACTTTCTCAAGCACTTCGTAAGGCCCTTTCCAGGATGCTTGCAGGAAAGCATGCATCCCTGGTATCCTAAGCAACACTTTAGACCCTACTTCCAGACACCAATCACTTTTAGTCTTATTAAAAGACAGACACCTCTTCTCTGTACATTGACTCATTAGCCATAGCCAAATCCTGCAGCAACTTTAGCTTATCTTGAAGAAGTAACACCCACTCTTCCACATTTACCTCATCAAAGACATCATCTACCAAGCCAGAATACAACAGATCAAGAGGACCTAACACGTTCCTACCGTAAACTAACTGATGAGGAGAATAGCCAACGTCCCTATTGGGCACCTGCGTAATGGCGAATAGTGATATAGAAATTACGCCCAGTCAACTCCTGACTCCACGGCCTTAGCCAACATCGGCCGAGCAGAGCAAGTCCGCATAGGTACTGCCTCAGGCCATCTAGTGGCCATACAAATATAGGTAAGCAGAAACTTCACTCCACCCTTGGCTTTGGGTAGAGGCCTGACTATATCGATAGTAATCGAGTCAAATGGTACTGAAATGATCGGCCGCTCAACCATCTTTGCTGCCTTATTGCCAGCCGCATTAACTCTGAGACAGACATCACAAGACTTAACATACTGAATCACGTCTTTACTCATCTGGCCAAGTGAACTTGGCATTAAGGAGCTTTCCCATGCCCCTCACCCCTACATGACTACATTTGTCATGTGCTAATTCCAAGACTTTCGCTCTCCTGAGCTTGGGCAACACCAGCCTATCTATCTCTTCACCGTCTGGCCCAACAACTCTATGAAAAAGTAACCCATCTACCCACAGGTATCCACTCAAAGACTTACTGGCTAGCTCCTTACACTGCTTCAACGAATCGACATCCTTCATCAGGGATTTCAACTCATCCACGTCCGACAAATCCCTGCTCCTAGGGCACCCCAAACACATAGACTCGTCTGGGTTACTATCAGAGCAATTCACGTCACTCTGGTCATTGTTCACCATACTACTCTCAACACTCTGATCACCAATTGCAGGATGGTCTTGTTCCACAAGTGGAACAGGATCTACTGCGGCCATATCCTTCATGCAGGGCCGTAGTCTATAGGTGACCAGTGCGACTTTGGTCGCACCTTTTTTTCGTCAAAGGTAAAGATCGTTACATAAAAATACTATAATTGGCGAGCGAGCGAAGCGAGCGAGCAACTCTAAGATGTAGTCTATGGAAATCCTGAATACGTCGTCCCGCGCATACGTCGTCCCGCGCATACGTCGTCGTTTAAACGCGCGCGCATTCTATACGTCGTCGTTTTGAATACGTCGTTTAACCCTTTCGTTCCGGATCCCGCTTTGAAGCGGGTGAAGACCGATTGACTTCTCCGAATTTTTTTAAATAGTTACTTTATAGCTAGAACCTTCAGATTGCATACACAGGTGCCCAATGCATTGGAGAAGCATCTAAAATAGCTTTCAGCCAGGACTGCTTCGACAGTACCTCACAGCAGTTGCGTTTATTTCTTCCTCGGCAAAAAAAAACAACATCGGTTCTCCGTCGAATTTTAAAAAAAGTTACCTTCTTCACAGCAGCTTCATTTATGGATCCAGTCATCTCCAGAGCTTTGTAGAAGCAGCAAAAAATTGCTTGAGCTCAGTAGCCTTCCATAACACATTGAAACAACCGCTTCTTTGCCGACCAAGACTATGCGGTTTGACTTACTGTCTTCTCCATTTTTTATAAAATCGCCAGTTCAACTGGGGACCTCCCTATTACGTACAGTCTTAGGTAATGCTTATTACATCATAGGAAAAAAGTGAGCGTGTCGTGTGACCCCGGTAACTATGCAAAAAAAAATTTTTTTCAAAGTCATTTTTTGGAAGATGGCGTCTACAAGTTACAATGCGGTGCAAGTGTTAGACTTGCTTGATGCTGACTCTAGCGACTCAGGATCAAGCGGAGAGAAGGGAGACGACATCTAGGGCTATAGGAGGCCCTGTATCAGGGTTGGTGGACCAGACCCCGTCAACTCTGATACTTGAAAATGGGAGTCAAGAAGATGATCGAGGTAAGCTTGTCTTTCTCTTGTCTTTGTCTTGAAAAATAGCCAGCTTCTGTAGTGGAAAGGACTTATTTATAGCTATATTGAGATAGAGTAAGCTGTTTAGCTATAATATATATATATTTCATTGAGTTTTGAGATTTGAAAGTGGCTTGTGGTTTTTTGAA
>WLWD01003134.1_pt1 | contig 36051 bp, 22 predicted proteins | sample 6712731 | NCBI WGS metagenome assembly WLWD01 (sample SAMN12718690, study PRJNA576275) | sponge metagenome | isolation source: marine sponge | host: Mycale hentscheli | place: New Zealand: South Island, Marlborough, Capsize Point | collected 2014-11-01 | reverse complement strand
CTGTTGAGAAATGCCTGAAATGGTAACAAATCTGACTGGGTTATAATCTAACTCAATGAAGTCATCCGAGATAAGGGATATCTTGGCATCGGAATCAATGACTATGGGCGTTTCAATGCCGTTTATGGTACCGTAAGTCCCTATGATCTTGGGGTAAGCCAGCAACTACGCCGACAGTGGCCATCATATCAGCAATCTCAGAAAGACAGTTAGCCTTGACATCTCTGGCAAAGGGTAATTTACTGAGAATAATGTGGAATTTATATTTCCAGTTATTGTACCACTGGATAAGGGTCTTGTTACCTGATGGTCTAAACTTGAGCGGAAAGCTATTGAGACACTCAGTTAGAGAATATCCACCAGCATTAAGGAGAACAACACGGACATCTTGATAGGTTGGGCAAAAGCCTAAATTGTTGTAGTAAGCTTCCTTGAAAGGGCCGGAAAGGCATTGAGGCAAATAAAGGCGGAAGTCATCTAAATCAATACGTCTGGATCCGAGTTCTAATTCGAATCTGTTCAGGAAGACAACAATGTCCTCACCTTCTGACATTTTACCAATTATTTTGACAATTTTGTTGGGGCTATTGGGATCAACCGGAGGAGCCTGAACATAAGTGGTAGGTCTACTAGACAAACAATGATGAAGTAAGAAGGTGTTAAGGTCAATGTTTAACTCTTTTGCCTTGTCATTAACGGAAGTCATTTCGGCAACTAAATCAGTACTAGCATTGGGTTCAATTGGTAAAGGTTCTTTGGGAGTTACATCATCAGAGTCCTCAGTAGTTCTAAGGGTGACTGAATCAGACACACTATGGGATGCCTCATGATGAGAACTAGCAGAGTAAGATGGATAAGATTGAGGAGACATAGAGTTCTGAGGATTCGGATAAAGAGAGTCAGGGTCATGAGAACGGGAAGAGGAATGGAGACGTCTACCAGAACGGAGTGTGGTATCCATAACAAATGATAATAGATAGGGAATGAGGAAAGTGACACACTGCCTTAAGTATAACACAATTTACAACGTCTCAGCAACAGAATGAAACAACTACAGATGGACTAATAAAACAAATAAACTTGCGCTCGGAGTTGAAGTTGAAGAAATCAAATGTTCAAGGGAGTAGGAGTCTCTTGGGGATGCCAAAGACGTTGCGCGTTGCCGTTATCTCTTGGGAATGCCAAAGATGAAGTAGTGGAGTGCTGTCACACGTCATAAATGAGCTAAACTTGAATTGAATGGCGGAAACCCTCTACGCCGGAACAGGAAAAGCCTGAGTAAGAAAGAACAAGTAAGAAAATCGAAAATGGGCTTGACTAAAGGATAAGAACACAAGGTAGATGTCTAGAAGAACTCTAAGTAAGAATGGTTCGATGGTTAGGGTCGTCTCGGACACCGCTGGCACCAGCTGTGGCGTGACAGGTCGGCCGGACGAGTAGGAGCCGCCACCAGAGTTACGTCTCTCTCACAGTTTAGCCGCTAGAGGCTTTCAAACCTCTCCCAACCCCAAGGCTCAATTCGGAGGTTTGGCAAGGGTTAGCTATGAGACTTTAGAGCATGAGACACAACTGAAAGGTCGCGCATACCCGCAGGCCAATATATAGGGAACCCACGAGCATGCGCGCGACATAGAAATGAAATGATGTAAGGGTGTGCGTGATGACGAATAAATGACTTGAGTTCGGGTGACTTGTAATGTGCACGTAAGTAAAAGAGTGTGTGTTTGTGAATGTGGCGGTCCGTACCACCACAGGGCATCAATGGATGTCAACACTTCATTGTGCCAGTTACATTTCAAAGATAGAATAGCTATTCACTATTAGCACAACATAGCACACTACTCAAAGAGTAGTGGACAGTCGTGTGAATGAAAACATGCCTACATTGATTGTGCATTTAAATATCAAGTGGTAACTTGCACATGATCAAAGCATTTTTGTCTCCACTTCTTAGTCATTTGCAATATTTATCATATATACTGCTTGTAAAAACTACTTATGAAAAATTTTCATTGTCTAGAAAATAAGGACTCTAAAAATGTACTTTTTTTAAAGCAATTGTATTTGATAAAATTTCTAATCATAACATAAATTTTGAGTTATAGTTTTGATGTTGTCATTTTTTTGAGCCTTAAAACATTAATTTCATTGATTTACTTCACTTATAGTCATTGGAGTAGTGTGAGACCATGTTTCCAAATGTTTATAAGTTTGAAGATAAATTATCTTGTTGTAATGGTAGCCTTACCAATGCAGTCCACATTTGCTTAGAGATAATGAAATGTACCTTTAAATTTGCTTAGAAGCTCAAAATTCTAAACTTAGGACCTGAATTTTGCTTCTAGCCACCCAAGAATTAAAGAGCCCCAGACATATGTGTGTGATAAGACTTTGATCCATTGAGTGTGGTCTAATTGGCATACCATATTATGGTATATAGAAATAGGCCATGTCCAATTTATTTAATCTGAATAGAATATTGTTGAGTCTGCATCACTGTAAAAGAGTATTTTTAATACGTAGGTGTAAAATTTTGGCATGCCGGGGCACATGCCCCCAACCCCGCTCCACCCACCCTCCTCCCCGATATTATAAACCTCTAGTCAGAATTACTCAGATGTGGTCTACTTATGTTTCAGCTGCATTTAGAGACAGAAGACAATTTTTATTTTGGACACTTCCAAAATATTTGTCGGTGACCTTGCACAATTATTCTGCATGAGGACACACTCTCTCCGGTATATATTAGTGATATGACTCCAGAAATTTTTCAAAAGCTTGAAAGTAATATGCCAGTTGATAGTTTATGTGTGTGCAATTCTGTAGCACAATATCGATATACAGATCTGCATGATCTATACTCAATAGTAGATTATATTATTAAATATGAACTTAATCATTTGCTACTCGAATTAGCTATATTATTTGTGCACATGCCTATTTTGACCCACATGACTCATTGTTAATGAACTATGCAGCAGTGGGCATACTAAAGTCTTCATTGGTTTTCATCATCAATGTAAAAATAACAAATTCATCAAGAACCACATTGTATTTTAATAACTGCAAAGGAACTGTGGAATTGACTGATATAAATATAATGCATAATGGATTCAATTCAATAAAGTCAATGCAAAGAGCAAATGTGTATATCTCTTCTGCAATCTATGTTGAACACACAAATGCAGCTGTACCAGTGCATTACAGAATAAGCAATAGTAAATTTATGTCTAATTCTGCTGCCTACAGTAACAATAAACAGATTGAGTAGGACCATTACGGTAGCTATGGTGGAGCATTGCATTTCGTTATTAACAATTCAAATAATTCTCTGATAATAGAAAACTGTTATTTTTCTCACAATTTGGGACAACGCGGAGGTACAATGTACCTAAAATTTTTATATGGGTCTAGCTTAAACTTAATTAAGATAAACAATTGTACATTCTTTAATGATACTGCATACTCAGGTGGTGCTGTCATGGTAATTTATGACACTTGCTACCATGACAACCAAATAGTCATTGGCCAGTGCAAATTCCTGTCCAACTCTGCTGAATATGGAGGCAGAGTCAGCATATTTGGACATGACTGTTCGACAAGACCAAACAGCTCCAATATTGCATTCTTAAATTGTACTCGGAAATACAACACAGGAACCTTCAGTTCTGTACTAGACTTGTCACCATTCGGAAAGGACATTACAGGATTTTTTCCCACCGTAATTATTGAAAACTGCGTTATTGAAAACAATACAATAGGAAAATATCATATTATGAATACAACCAGAAATAGCCCCAGCGTCCATTATATTAACTCGGGTGTAGTCATCAATACAAGATTCTCTCTTTACTGTGCTGGAACAAACTATGTCACCAACAATAAATATTCGGCAATAGTGGTTGCTTATGGCACTGTTGAATTTAAGGAACATTCATTTACTGCATTTGAAGGCAACGTAGGGTACAATGGTGGGGCACTGAGCCTGTATGGGTTCTCTAGAATGATTTTGAACCGTAACCAAACCTTAATCTTTCAAAAGAACCGTGCCTTAAATTATGGAGGAGGTATCTTCTACCACACAACAGTTCAGCATAGTCTATTTAGTGGTGATAATTGCTTTATGGAGCGTCTAAATCAAGATAATGACATATTTCTCAACACCACTCAAGTTATATTAAAAAACAATGGAGCGGGAGAAGGGAACTCTATATACTCAGATTCTTTTGCAGAATGTTTCCACCAGTGTAACGGCAATGACAATTATAACTTTGTTCAACACTTTAACTATTCCGATATTACTAACTGCTTGGGAAACTTTTCGATACCATCTAATAGTCATGAATTCGTTTCCGGAGGAATAAAATTTATTTTTGATAAGAACTCTTCATATAACTACAAGGTTATACCAGGACAGCAATTGGACATACCGTTTCATGTAGTAGATGAATTTGGACAATTGATTAAGCCCTTAATGAGTGTCCAAATCGCTTTTTATTCACAAAGTAAAGTACACATTGAACCTACCTATACCCTTAATTCTACAGTTACTCTAATGGGTGAGCCTGGCCAATCATCACTGTTCTATTTCTTTGTGCTCGGTGTGCGACAAACTTACTTCTCCTTCGATGTATCCCTCCTGCCTTGTCCTCCGGGTTTTTACCTTTCTCAAGATGCCTGTAAGTGTGGTGTGGAAGAGTATTGGGGGATTGTATCTTGTCATAAGTCTTCAGTCAAGCTGAAGTTTGGACTGTGGATAGGTTATTATCCAGAAGGTAGCAAAGACAGCCATGACCTTTACACTGCTTCCACTGATAAGGCAGTCCTTAGTAATTCGGGATATGACAAGAATAAAATTAGGACCCTAAATGGTAATAGTGAGAATTTGAGTGCACAAATATGTGGCACTAATAGGACAGGAATACTGTGTGGCCTATGTTCTGAAGGAACTTCTTGCTACTTCCACTCTAGAGATTTTAGGTGTGGACCAATTGGAATGTGCCATTTAGGGGTATTATTCTACATATTGTCTGAGGTAATGCCAATGATAGTTCTATTTGCCATATTAATTGTATTCAATTTAAGTTTAACCTCAGGAAATGCCGTAGGGTTAATATTTTTTGCTCAATACCTGAATTGCACATGGTACAATTCAAAATTTGCTAAAATTTTTCAGTCTCCATATCATATTATTTATGGGGTATTGAATTTTGAGTTCTTTGAAATACATTCACTCAGTTTCTGCTTTTGGCCTACGACCCAAATTCAAGATATTTTAGTTCTCAAGCATGTCACCATATTGCTTGGTTTAGTATTAGTCTTTCTTCTCATCTTATTCCTTCGCAACAATTTCTGCAACAGAATTTGCCAGATTAGAAGACGGGTTAGTGCAGGAACTTCAATAGTGCATGGACTGTGTGCCTTCCTAGTTCTTTGTTATAGTCAGAGCTCAAGAACTTCATTTTATATTCTCAAGTACACAAAACCTTTGGGTTTCAACAACAAGACTCTGCCTTATCACACTTACTACGGTGGATTGCAATACCTCAGGGGCCATCATTTCGTGTACGCAATCCCCTCGTTCATCTCTTTAATATTAGTTACTTTTCTTCTACCTTTGGTTTTAATAATATATCCTTTACTTTTTCAGCTTCTGTCTCTTTGCAACCTTATAGCGAGCACAAGTTTGTTGTATATTTCCTGCAAATAATTCGTATACACAAACTCTATCCAGTAATTGACTGCTTTCAAAGTTGCTACAGAGATAAGTGCAGGTTTTTTGCAGGACTTTACTTTGTCTATCGAGTCATTCTTCTATATTGCTATAATGCAAGCAATCCCAATGACTATGAACTATACGTGTACCCTCAAATATTTCTTACTATTTTTCTCTGCATCCACTGCATTGTTCTGCCATACAAAAAGAGGATGCATAATGTATTAGATGGATTAATTTTTTCAAACCTTTTACTAATAAATTCTTTGGCGCTTCTGTCTGAGTTCTGGAGCAAGCAATATGCTCCCATTAAGGCTCAACCTGGTTATTTTCATGATGGATTCATTGACTATGTGTGTCTTACCTTGGTCTATGCACCTATCATTGTAGTGACTGTAATTCTAATGGCTAAATGTGTTAGATTTATCAAGAAAATATTGAGGAGAAAGCTACTTGGATCAGACATTGCTGTGTATGACATCCTGGACTACTCCAGAAACACAAATGATGACTAATTAATAATATTTGTAAGCTTGCAAGTGCTGCACTGAAAATTAGTAATCGAGTGTTAATTAAGACTTGGTAGTTTGTGTCAATTAAAATCATTTTTTTGAACAATTTCAATTATAAATTCTGAGTGGTATTTATGTTGCTCATCCTGTGCTTGGTTTATAATAATATCTAAGATAAAAGTAAATATCAGTGCTAAGTGCTATAGTATACAATACTTTACAAATACCATTACCTTAGAGCAGCAAATTATAGTACACATGAACATTTTAGCTATAGGTTGTTTTTCTACACTATTAATGTTACAAAAATAAAAAAACAAAACTATAATACAATTATAAGTTTTTTGTATGGCTTACACACATATACACACATTGTCAAACACAATGTAACTAACACTACAAGTACTTTCTAGTAGAGCCATAGTCAGAGTTTTGCTGCAGTGGTAAGGTACTGTTTTCATCTATGCTTCTCGAGTAATCCAATATGTCATTTACATCAACCTGTGTACCATTCCATCGATATGTCTGCCATAGCCCCTTGACTTTTACTACCACCTTAGCAGTAACAACTACGAAGAGTGCTACGATAGGTGCATATAATAAGATAATCCGCAACGAATCAGCTATACAATTAATCTTGGAAACAAATGAAGGATTTTGGTAAGACGAATTTTCAACAAAATACTCAGATTTAAAATATTCTGAGGTTAGAGCCAGGGCATTAATTAGAGAAAGATTGAACAGTACTAGAGCATCTATTATATTGTGCACCTTCTTCTTGTATGGCTGGACAATGCAGTGAATGCCGAGAAAGATAACGAGGAAAACTTGGGAGTATAAATAAAAGCTAAATCCATTGGGATTGTTGGAATAGCAATAAAGAACAATAATGCGATAGAGAAATATAATCCAGCAAAAACCCTGCATTTATCTTTGTAACAGCTTTGAAAGCAGTCGATCAGTGGAATTAACTTATGCATACGAATAACACGCATAGTATAAGTGATGCACTAACTTAGCAGTAACAACTACGAAGAGTGCTACGATAGGTGCATATAATAAGATAATCTGCAACGAATCAGCTATACAATTAATCTTGGAAACAAATGAAGGATTTTGGTAAGACGAATTTTCAACAAAATACTCAGATTTAAAATATTCTGAGGTTAGAGCCAGGGCATTAATTAGAGAAAGATTGAACAGTACTAGAGCATCGATTATATTGTGCACCTTCTTCTTGTATGGCTGGACAATGCAGTGAATGCCGAGAAAGATAACGAGGAAAACTTGGGAGTATAAATAAAAGCTAAATCCATTGGGATTGTTGGAATAGCAATAAAGAACAATAATGCGATATAGAAATATAATCCAGCAAAAACCCTGCATTTATCTTTGTAACAGCTTTGAAAGCAGTCGATCAGTGGAATTAACTTATGCATACAAATAACACGCATAGTATAAGTGATGCACTTATGTTCGCTTAGCTTGCAAAGAGAGAGAATTTGAAGTGACAGAGTATACATAATTAGTACCACAGGAAGTAATGATGTCACAAATGTCAGACTGATGAAAGAAGGAATGGCATATATCAAATGCTTCTTGCCAAGATAATGCAGTCCACCATAGTAAGTGCGGTAAGGCAGAGTGTTGTTGAAGCCCAAGGTTGTTGTATACTTAAGAACATAGAATGAAGTTTTTGAGCTCTGAGTATAACAAAGGACTAAGAAAGCACATAAACCATGGACTATTGAAGTACCTGCACTTATCTGTTTTTTAACTCTGCAAATATGGCCGCAGAGGTTATTTCGAAGTTACAATATTAGCAGGAACACTAGGCATAAGCCTACACCTATGGTGGCATGCTTTAAAGCAATTACATCTAGAATTTGACTTTTGTGCCAAATACAATAACTCAATGGGGGCAATTCGAAAAATTCCAAGTTGAAGAGCCCATACACAATTCTGTATGGAGTATTAAAGTAATGAAATTGCTGGTTGTATGGAGTTAACTTGTCCCAAGTACTGGGCAAAAAATATAAAACCAACTGCATTACCTGAGGTCAAGCTCAAGTTGAAAATAATTAATATTGCAAACATAATAGACATTGGTATTACCTCCGACAAAATATAGAATAATATCCCAAATTTACATAAATGATTAGATCCGCATATATAATTTCTTGAGTGAAAGTAACAGGAAGTTCCTTCGAAACACTTGCCACAAACGACTCCTTCTCTGTTAGCTGCACATATATGATGTATTGGTACAGAAGGAAGAGTCTGGAGGCTTTTCTCACACAAAGATGAATTCAGAACGCTGCAATCAGTTGGAGCAAAATAAAGGTCTCGATAGTCAGTGGTCTGTCCTGGAATATATCCCATCCATACGCCTAACTTAAACTTAGCTTTCCATCCACTGCAACTAATGATGCCCCAGTATTCTTCATCACCACACATGCAAGAATTTGATTCCAGGTAAAATCCTGGAGGACAGTCCACGAGTGTAACATTGAACCAGAAATCGATTTGTCGTACACCCGGCACAGAGAGATAGAAAATAGACCACTCACCTGGTTTACCGGTAGGAGTTATATTTCGTTTTTGTGTGTTTTGTGATGATATTTTAACACTATTATGCAAAGGATGAAGCTTATTCATTCTGTAAAAAGGTGTAACTGTTTGATTAAAGTCATTGACAACCCAGAAGGGTACTTTAACTTCTTGACCGGGAAATACCCTAAAAAAATAAAAAGATTTCTTTTTAGGAAAACTAAAGGCTCTTCCAACTGAAGCAATTTCTAACAGTCTGTCTGTTAATGAGAAGTTTCCTAAACATCTTGTTATATTATTATAGTAATAGATATGCATTGTATTTTGAAAGTCACCATTTTTTGAGCATTGACTATAACAATTAAAGAAAGACTGGGAATATATTGAATGACCTTCAGCTCCTGCGGTGTTGTTCTCAAAAATTACTTGGGTGGTTTCCAGCAAATCACTTTTCATATGTTTTCGCTTTATAAAGCAATCTTCACCACTTAAAATGCTCTGCTGGTCTATAGTGCGATAAAAAATGGCTCCACCATGATTCAGAGCTGTATTATTCAGAAATTTTAATACTTGATAATTGTTCAGAATCATTCTAGAGAATCCAAAAAGGCTTATCGCCCCACCATTATAGCCAATATTCCTATAAAATGTAGTGTTTGATCCTACCTGAAATTCAACTGTCCCAGATACAATAACTATAGCTGAATACTCGTTATTGCTTATCACATTTACTCCACTTAACATTAATTTGCTTCTAGTAATAGTTAATACTCCAGAATTGATGTAAGAGTATCTTTTTTTGCCATCCGTTGTTTTTCCCGAATATAAATTATTGCGCTTATGGCTGTATTGATGGTGATGACCTATTTTGTTGTTTGAAATATTGCTTCCCTCAATTGTAACTGCAGGAAAATGTCCCATAGCATATTTGTCAATAGGTGAAAGATTCAAGACGGAACTATAAAGGTACCGCTATTGTTCACCCATGTGCAATTCCAAATTGTTATGCAACTAGTGTTGAAAAAGCTCTTTCTGCAGTCTGACAGTATGGACACTCCACTTCCAAACATAGCATGATTTGAATCAAACCTACTAGAAGATAGATTCACATAGCCACTGTAATTTTGTTCGTAAGCAATCATTATGCCTCCCCCATGAGCAGCAGTATTGAAAGAGAAGGCTGAATTATGAACTAACACTCTATTGTAGTACGAGTGATTAGATACTCTTATGTGCACTCCACCCCCATATGTACCATAGTTGTGGGAGAATTCACAATCGACTATTTCCAAAGAACTATTGGTGGAATTAATTAACACATACATTGCCCCCACACTATAATTTTTTTTCCTGTATGATTTCAATGAATTGGTTTTAATAAAAGCTTTATTGTAGCTAAAAGTACTTTGACTAACCTCGTATAATGTCAGAATGTTCTAAGCTCTGGTGTGCTCTATACGAAGACCAGCACAGAATATACCCTTGGGTCTTGTGATTACTCCAGGATTGTTGTACATCAGAGTGATAAAACTCAAAAATATTTTGCCGATACAGTCTTTCATATAAATGGCAGTGCTGCTGGAATTAGTAATGTTAAAATTGGTAAGATTTACATCCCTTGAATTAGTAACTCCTAAGGCATATCCACGAATTTCCAAATCACTATTAACATTGCACTTGATTAAATGCAACTGTAAAATTGAAAGTTTCATTTACAGTAATTCCAGCATTGCTTCCATGGCATGTAATATTAGGTGCAACTTGATTGTGGTCTAGCACGCCTTCAATAGCAACCGAAGTACTACCAGGACCAATGTTGAGGACATCACTGAGGTTGCAGCTTTCTTCTATTACCAAAGTAACATTGATCTTGTGACTTTGAAGTAAATGTGCCGCCATAGTTAGGGACTGACAAGGGGTAGAAGCAGACTGTAAGCATTTGGTGTCATTACCTAAACGAGAATTGAAGTAAAATACTACAGCAGATCCAAGATTTCGTGAACCTCCATGGAGATTAAAGGTGCCAATATATGTCACTACTATAATGAAAAGATTGCTTATCACCATTGTAATCCGTTTTTAGATATTCAATAAAGTATGACGGGAGAGCCATTTTATAACCAGCAGATAGCCGTTTGTTATCACATGTATTCAGAGTTTGGAGAGATGGCCTTTTACAAGAAACTCTCATGACAAAATTGTTTACCATAATAAATCTGTTCAAGCTGATATTGCTTTTATTGTAATCCATAAACCAGTGATAGTGATTGCTATTTCCAAGTTGATATTGCTTACAATAAATATCTATTACAAAGTTGACATTACAGTCATTCAAGCATTGAAGGGTATCAATAGCTAAGCACTAGTTTGCTGATTGAAGCATTAGATGCACACACATACACACTCTTTCTTGCTGCCAGTAGACGGCAATGCGCACCTGGCAGTGCCAGGATGTCAGTGCACTAAACAGGTCCTAAGAACTGTGTAAGCAAAGCTCAAGGAGCCAGGCTGGGAACTTAGGCCATTTTCCACAGCAAATGGATCCCAAAGTCCCAACTGGACCACAATTGGTACTGCAGCAATGCCAGGTACACAAACACAGCTGTGTAGACTGAGGGGCTGAAGGGAGGCGGAGAAGAAAAACGTGATGGAAAAATAGTCTGCCAGAGGGCCTTGAACTGAGGACCAGCATGCCGATCAAATCCCACTACATCAACACACATACACACACACACACACACACACACACACACACACACACTATATCAACACACTCACACACACACAAACACATAAACAGACACACACATGCTTAAATGTAAAGTAGACCCATTCTAAGGGAGGGCTCACTTTAGTTGATAGATGTTGCATGCCAAAAAGGGACTACAGGGAAGGAAATGCATAAATGCTAAATAATTCCTATTGTTAGTTCATTTCAATGCTAAGTTCTGGCTATCCATATAAGCTCCAATAATATGTCAAATTTTTGATCAAAATAACAATAAAATGTAGCCATGGTTATGGTTAGGGGAGTAAGAACTGGGAAGAGGGGGAGGGGGATGGGGGCTGGGGAGCCACACCCCCCTCCCCAATATCATCATACAGGAGGGGCCCCCAGCCCCTCTTCAATCTTCTATTCAAATTGTATTGGATCCTCAAATCTATTCCAAAGAAGTGCATGGTATAAAACAACAACAAAAAACAAAAACAAAAAACAACAACTAAGATCAAATAGGTTGATTTCAGTACGTAAAAAGGAAGAATTCCTTGGAAGTTTTTTTAATCCAAACACATATATTATTATAAATATACTTAACACACCTATATTATATTACACTATCAACTGTATAAAAATAATATGTACTACATAGCTAACATCCAGAAAGTTCGGCCACACCCATCCCCACCCACTCAATCATCTACACTGTCTATTGCACATCAAACTTGCTGACTGAACTTGTCTTAGGTTATATATATAGCTACTTTATTGTCATCAAGGTTATTTCTAGTTAATGACAATCCTACGATACTCAGCAGAAAAAATGGCAAATAATTTCAGGAGTGCAAAAAAAAGTATGTTCATGGCAATTGCTGCCAAATCTCAAGCAGTGTAGCCACGTGCCTGCATTATGTGTAGAGTTCCTCCAGATAATTTGGCTAGGAAAAGACATAGTACTCGGAAAGTGTAAACTCAATCCTCATCTTGATGACGCAGCTTACTTGAGAGGAGTGTGCTTCCTTTACCGTAGCAATCGGTAAAGGGTCTGCTTACGCGAGACCAATATCGAGAGAAACGGGAAGAAGGAAGGAACAGTTTGTTGACGCTTGCTTTCTTTATGGTTAGGCTTAAACATTTCATAATATGGGGTTTCCCTATTGCAACAATTATTCTCTTAGTCATCGAGTACGGGTCATTGTTTACAGCTAACACTTTGAAGAATCTAGTAATCGAGTTTGGACGACAAAATGATGTTGTACAACATGGCGAACAGTCGGTTGCCACCATTCCAATGGTACTAAGTCTTACATACTGGGAACAATTTGGCAATGCATTAAGAAATCTCTTCGATTTGCAGTGCTGGGCTCAATCAGTGAATATTACCAGTGTAGTGGAACCCTTTATTTCAGTAAACAAGGAGGAAAAAGTGTTTCAGTTCAGAAGTGCAGATTCTGCACTCGCCCTTGGAGATATTATCAACTTGCCTCACTGGAACAAAGTTAGTTCTAGCTACAATTTTTCCGTCATTGTGTCCAAGAGTGATTTCCTGAAATATGCTTCCAAGCGCATGCTTCATATTCAGCTGAAGTTTAGGACGGGGCATTTTCAATGCAGGTCATTATCTGCGATAAAGCACACAGGATGGTTTAAGTACTTCACGAAGGAAGGGTTTTCTATTGAAACCATGTGTGTTGACGCAAAAGATTTGTCATTTTCAAACAAAGTTCTAACTGAGCAGGTTTTTGGAGAGCTCAAAGGTGAGAGTGCAACCATTGTGTTTGATGAGTGGCGTGGGATCAGTAATACTAATGAGAGAAGACTGCGTCTCCGTGGCTCCAGCTGCTACCATTGCCTGAAGCGTTTGATAATGCCAAAATTGTCTCCCGTCCCTCCGGCGAAGATCGAGTACCCGAGTTACTTTGCCACGCCCCTTGCCCCCAGTGACTACATTGTCAAAGTGATTAATGAATTCAAGAGGCAGCACATAGGCCAGGGCCAAGTCATAGCGGTGGTGGTGAGATCTGAGAAGCTACGTAATACCAGCTGGACGTGTGGCAAGGCTATATTGTCCGACACTCAGCTGGCTAGAGCACAAATTAAAGCACACTCTGCCCTCTTGTTTATGGATTTCAGTCGCCTAGGAAGTGTGACTTTTAAAAGGTCTCACTCTGAAGTCGTTAGACTGATGACCTTTCTAGAGAAGTGGATACGACCCGTTGTGTCCACGTGGACGGTGGATAAAATCCTCTCTGTTCTTGCTGGAACCGAGACTAATGTCGTTTTTGGCATGGTGGTGAGTGCACTAGTGGCAAGCGCTGACTGTGTGGTGTTGGTAGGAGGCGGGGCGTTTCACTCTAACATACTAAACATGTATGCCCATGGGCACAGAGGCAGAGAGTGCATTTACTACAGAGGAGGATATTGCCAGCAACAGTATATCAGCCAATTTGATTCTTTGTGAATTCAAATATTATTTTTAATTGTTTTGTTGGTTTTTATTTATATTCAAATTTTGTGTATTTATTGCAACATAAAGCTATGACGACATCTAATCCACAAAAGTACACACAACGAATGCGTTTTTGGTGCTGACGAATATTACCAAATGCGCTGGATTGTTGACGATCTTTACCAATCACATGATATATCTACTACCATTGTAACAGAATGGCTACCGGAGGTGGAGGAGAAAGCCACTTACAAGACGAGTATCCGCGCTCAAAAGTTACTGGCCTGCTCGTCGGGGGAGATAAGAACGGCAAAGTATCTGATGGGGGGAAAATATCTGACGAGGAGCTAGAGGAAGAAGAATTGGAGCCTGGCCTTAGGAATGTTCTAGAACAGAAGTCTTTGAAGTGGATATTCGTTGGTGGCAAAGGAGGAGTTGGAAAAACAACTTGCAGGTTGGCCATTTTGTTATCTGAAGAAACTGTTAGATTGGTGGAATCATTGTATCAACTTAAACTTAGTTACTTTATTATTATTCTGTATAATGGTTGGGAAAAACTGTATATGACCCTTTGATTCCCCAATGCAGTTGGTAGAGGGGTTGTGTTCATGGGACCAAGTTAGAGTGGTCAGTAGGAAGCTACAATCTCACCACCATTTTATTTATTTACTGGTACAGCAACTCATAGAGTGTGAATTTCAGGTAATACTTGTTTGTGCAGTCCTTACAGCACGTGCGAAGAATGAAACTCACAGCTCATACCAATATTCCTGAATCCATACCAAATACAGTAGACCCTCAATTATCCGAACACCTCAGGACCAAGGGTTGTTCGGATATTTGAAATGTTCAGATATTCGAAATAAGTCATATTGAATGGGGTCTTAATCTCTTATCTATTTAATGCACAGCAAAATTTCAATGAATATCATTATAATTCCAAAAAATGGTGTTCGGATTAGCGAGAGTTCGGATAAACGGGGTTCAGATAACCGAGGGTCTACTGTAATCTGAACTATGATCGGCAGTATACTGTGGCCATAAAGTGGAAGATCATTACTACTTCCACAAGGTCTTTAGTTTATTTCTCTGCTTAAGAAATTAACGACAACAAATAAGAACGACAGAAAAAAGGAGAAACTAAATTAAAATAAGGGTCATGTGTACAGATGGGGACGAGTTGTGAGACAAATATAATTCTTTTATCCTTTTATATTCATTGGAAGTATTATTCCAGCCATAGCGTTTTGGTTTTTTTGGTTTTTTTCTAATTATTCTCTCTGGCAGAGCCTATGAAAGAGAGAGAGAATATATCTAATTTAAAGTGATTGTGAAGTGTGAAGTAAGAATGATCAATGATGATTGAAGTCTTTCTGAGTTGTGTTTTCACTCTGACCACAAATTGTTTGGCTAGTTGTTGTTGTAGTTGTGGTTGATGTTGTTGACAATCTAATGTGTCATTCTCGTGGTCTTTGAGGTAGACTACATTTCTGAAGTGCGTGAGTAGTTGGTGAAAAGTATTGCATGTATCTACTCATACCGTATGTAGAAATAAAATACTGGTCAGTAAAAATGGCTCAACATTGAACTTTTTAAGTTCAGGTAGGGAGGAAATGCTGTTCAATTGAGGGATGGGATGTGTGTGTGTGTGTTGTGGAGGGGTATTGACAGTATGTGTTGTATGCATGTATTGTATTGTATGTATGTATTATGTACGGGTATTTTTTTTTTTTTTTGTGTGTGTGTGTGTGTGTGTGTAGGTATATGTCGGGGTATGTGTGTATGTGAGTGAGAGAAATTTTAGAAAGAGTTTTGCTTCAAATTGAAAGTGGGCTGGAAAAAAAATTTGGGAAAGTGAATTGTAAGATTGCCTGTGTGTTCAAAGTGTTGCTTTGTGTAAAGGTTAGTTATCAAGCGTGAGCGTGAGCGTGAGTGGTGCTGAAGTCTATTTTGTTACCTCCAATCCTCTAAGCATGATCGTATTGAGTAGCTGTATTCAGCTCACATGTTGTTGTAGGATGTTAATTGTACACTCGCTAATTTGAAAATTCTTCTGTGACTAGGTATAGACATTAGTTCCATATACTTTGTATTTTCACTAGTCCTACAATATTTACAAAATGCACAAACGTTTCAACCATTTACAATGGTCATCATCATCATCATCAGTGTGTGGAGGATAATAAATACCCAAAACCATAGAACTAATTGTACACTTGTTTTTCCTCAGTTGTAGTTTGTCGGTGTTGCTGGCGCGAGAGAGGGAGAGTGTTCTGCTGATTTCAACCGACCCCGCCCACAATATATCCGATACCTTCGACCAGAAGTTCACCAAGTACCCGGTACAAGTGGAAGGATACAAGAACCTTTATGCCATGGTGAGAGAGGGAGGAGAAGAATGTTTTGTGTGTGTGTGCGTATGTGTGTGTGTGTGTGTGTGTGTGTGTAACAAATAAACTATATAGTGTTATCCTCCATGTTTGGTAAAAAGAGCAAGTTATTTCCCTGAAGGTCAAAATCATTTTCAAGTTGAGTGAAATATGAAGTGGTTGATGTATAAATTCCCTGCACTGGGGAAAGCTTGTACACAAATGTATGTATTTATGTGTATACCATTTTCTCGACTAAATAATTGTACTTGCAGCGCTCACTTCGTTAAACTCTAAGCTGAATATGACAAAGCTAAAGGAAGACGTCAGACCTGGCTCAGAGGAGAGGTCATTGCAGGCAGTTCATCTTTCAGAGTCATGATTCTCTGTTTCACAATTATAAGTTGTGAATCCTCAGACCCTTAGGTGTGCTTTCTTTAGAACACTTTGTTATCATACGTGAATTTCCGTGGTGGGTCAAGAGATGGAGCAATAAGGTTAACTGGCATTGTTTCATTAGGGACAATTAGAGGGGCCACATTCCTTTGCCCTAAAATCTCCCATCCTCCTTCCCCCCTCCACCCACCCTCTCCCACCTTTGCAGCACCAATGATAACTGATAGCCTAGTATCATTATTAAGAATAAGCAGGCCATCAAGAACAATGTGACTAATGAAAAGGCAGAATATTATGTTCTCTTCATGCCAGACTGCTTGTATTATGACCAGCTACAAGCTACTGTACAGCTATTTGATGTTATCACCTAGTTATAGCTCCTATAGAAAGTATACCCAGTGACCTTTTTTTTTTTTTTTTTTTTTGCTGTTAGGAAGGAACTTTTCTTACCTCTATAGGATAGGGCACCATCTTACAACTTATGGTTCCAGTAGCCCTTGACAACAAACTTTCAAACCAGCTGATTTTTTTTTTTTTTTTGTAGCATACTACAGAAGCTACAACACTTTGGGAAAATATTGGTAAGAAAGTAATTCTGTATGTCTAAAGATTCATGTTCAACTGGTATACGTACTTGTTCTTTTAAATAACTAGGCTAAATGAATTTTTCCTTGTAGGAGCTAGGATAGTAAATTGTGGTGATTGTTGTTATGCATTGTTTCTGGATACAGATATGTTGATCTCGTAATAACAATTTAAAGTGTCTTTACCTTGGTGTTTAATTTTACCTGTGCACAATGGCTTGGCTCGCCATTTTTACTCCAGCACACACACCACTAGTAGTGTAGACTTGGGACTAGTACACACAAATTGTGAGATAATAGTTATATCCCGGTTTCCATCTGTACTAACACATCATTCCATCTGCCTGTGTGAACTCTCCCTTCCCCAAAATGCCTGGGTAGGTGGCGTCCCCTTACCTACCCCTCACTACTTGCATATAATTCCCTAACTTCCCTATGCATACCTCTCGAGTCTGCAGCACTGCACTTGCTGATCAGTATGGCACAGCATGCTTAGCCCATGACAGTGGTGATGAAGTCAAGATCATGAGACAGATTTTCAGATGAAAACTTTGACGAAATAGTATGTACTGCTATTGAAGAAGCAATAGAAAGTGTTGATTAAAAGTAGACATTAAAAACGACAACACACTACGTAATTGTAGAGTAAGGCTACAATTTATATCTTATACTGATCATTATAATATAAATAAATAAATATATATATATACATAATGTAGGGGTGAAGTTAAATAAGGGAGGGGAAAAAATCCCAGGGCTCCCATAGTCTGTATGAAACCTGGCATGGTGACTGTAGGGAGCTCCAACCACCCCCCCCCCCCCCCCCCCCTCCTCCTCCCTATCCTTCCCAATCAACATGTGCTGATTGGGGCTAATTAAAGGAGCAGGGCAAGCCCCTTTAATCCCGCCAAGGAAGGCACGGCCACCGCCCCAAGCCAGCACGCCCATAACATTAACATCAGACGAGTACTAACCACCACTACTACCCTATCTAATTGTGTTGCAGGAGGCATCAAACAGTAAATTATATAGAACAATTTATTATTAATTATGTGATGTCAACGGAGAACTCCCTAAAAAATTGTATCCTGATTATACGAACTACACGAATGCACCTAGGGACATCTGTACAATGTACAAGACAGCACAGAGAGGCACACATAAAGAACAGCTGAGCAAGCGAACGACAAGAAGAATGTTCAGGTATTCCATTATACTAGCATATGTACGTAGCATCACTGAGTCAGTAGTTCGCTAACTACTATTGTGGGATCTTGACATATCCTAGTACGCCTGGCTTTGAGCTCAACTGGTGCTGCACTTAGTTAGTTAATTCCTAATCCCCAATTCTGTATGCTCCCACTTGTTGCTGGGTTTCCCCAAGCCCACAATCCCTTTACCAAGTGTAGAAATCCCCGCTTAGTGTTAACCCCACTTAACCTGTGACTAAGTGTGTGTGTGTGTGTGTGTGCATGTGTAGTTTAATTATTTTAGTATTTTGTAGACTTATGTTTCTGTTTTGTGGTGCAGGAGATAGATCCCACAGTGATGGATCCTGATGAGATGGAGAGTGAGCTGGAGGATCAAGATGGTAAGTCTGCTAAGCATCTCTAGAGTAGTGTTCTTGTTGTCTCTGTTGTAAAACTGAATTAAGTGTATTGTTGTTGGTGTTTAGGTTCAAAGTACAGGTATATACATTTTTGAGCGTTTTATCGTACATACAGGTGTACAAATTTTGTTATATGAAAATGTGGAGTAGAATTGAAATTTCCTGCACTAAAGCTAGCGTAATGTGATCTATCTAATGGTTTTGTGTTCACCTCAAAATTTAGCCCCTTAAAATGGTATCCTAAATAATTTGGTGTGGTTTGGCATTAAACTTTGTTGCAGAATTAAAATAATAAAAATTATTGTACCTTGTTTTAAAATTGTTAATTTGTGCTCCTTGCATCCTAATTATGTATATCCCAAGTACATTTTTTTAAACTGTCACACATTTTAGTAGTAGTTATACTGAGGGTTGAAAAATTAGCACTCCATAATTTGCTGGAGCTATCAGACTGTGAATGTTGTCCAGTAACACACCATGAAACCATAGCAACACCCCATGGGTTGTCCGGCCATCTAAATTTTATAATTTTAATTAGTTTGAAGCTCACTACAGGAGAACCATTCCTTGTGGCAGTATAGTCTAGCTGCCTATGGAGTTTAGTCACATTGCTTAATGATCTGGGGCTCTGCTCCCCATAGCCCAACTGCCCCGCCCCCTCATCATCCCAGATGCTATCACAAATGCACGTTTTCTGCAATAAGACTGACATGCGTAGAAGTGAGTGGAGACTCCTTACCTATGGACAACAGACGTCAAACCTGGACAGTTATGGCCTCATTTGTGGCTGGCTGTCCGTTAGTTGTGGGTTGTGGTTTCAATAGCCTTTGTTCCCTTTTCTGTTTTGACTAAGTGCATGTTTCAAGTGGTTCTTGTGATAGTCTGAGATGTTCGTGATTTTGACAGGAATATCTGAATACACACAACTACTGGTAGTCCAGCTGAGTTGTACATACATGTATTAATATGGCGGCAGTGAATGCCTATAAATGAGGTGTGTGTGTATGTGTGTGTGTAGCTGGTTTGTCGGGTTTTGCGAAGGAGCTGATGTCAGAGTTCGCAGAGTCGTTGCCCGGAATAGATGAAATCAAGAGTTTCCTACAAGTCATGACGTAAAACATTGTGAATTAAATGTTCCCCTCGAACACACACACACACGCACACACAAATGCAAATGCATATTCTCTTGCAACCACTAGCAGTTATGCGCACCTGGCAGAGCCAGGATGCCTGTGCACTAAGCAGGCACTGTGAGCCGTGCAAACAAAGCTCCTGGAGCCGGGCTAGGAACTCTTAGGAGGACAGGCCTTTCCTCACAGCAAGTGGTGTGGGCACCCGAAGTCCCACCTGGACCATTGCTGTTTCATGAGAAAAGCCCTTGAATTTGTACCCCAGCAAATGCCAAGGTCCACCCACACACACAGCTGGGTGGACTGGTGGGGCTGGTAGAAGGCAGATGGAAATTTGCCTGAACTCTGGGACCTCAGGCCCTGAGCCAAGGACAGAACCACTATACCACATAGCCACCACTTCACGCACACACATACACACACACACACACACACACACACACACACACACACACATTTTAGGCTTATTTGTAAAATGTCTCCAGGTTGGTGAAGGAGCTCAAGTTCTCTGTGGTTGTGTTTGATACCGCCCCCACTGGCCACACCATTCGGTTTCTCTCCATGCCTGGCCTCTTCCTCAAGGGTATTGGCAAGTTGCCTCTCTTGAAGTCAAAATTGGGGGGTCTGTTCCAACAGGTAATTTTAGACTCGCTAGTTATGGTAGAAATGATGTAATGTACATTTGTACGATAAATATTAAATTAATAACTAAAGTATGGATCATTTTAACACAAATAAATCTACTGTTAGCCAAGTATAATGACGCCAACATTATTGTTTCCATGCTTTTGTTGTACATACATTGCGTGTGTGCGTGTTGCAGGGTTTCATAAAGAGGAGGTTGGCCCACTCCCAGCCTTAATCTCTCCCACTTCCCCTGCCCCCCCCCTTCCACCCACCCAGAATTTTGAAAATTACTAAAGTGTTGAATTCTATGAGTAGAAGGATTATTAAATCTTCCACAAGTGACCAAACATTGATTAGTGTGAAGTATACACAGTCTGTTTTGCTGAATGACAGTTTCTTTGTTATTCTTTATTTTTTATTTTTTTATTTTTTTTATTTTTAAGTTTTATGTGGGCAATTCCATGGTGACGGACATACAATTTCCAAATTGTATTGGTCTCTAATGTGTCGTGTAAAGCACATATGTAGGATGCATTTATAGTGTACATATTTTCAAGGCGAGGGATACTCATTGACTTGCTTGGGTGTGTCCTGTAGTTATAAGGTCAAATTAACCCATTGTAGTTGATAGCACAGTTGTGACTGCCATTTGGGTGTGTAGGGGTGTAGACCTTCTAGCACAGTGGAGGTGGGACTATAGGTGTACCCATCTATTATTGGGGATACCAGTCCTAGGACTACAAGCACAAAAGGCTAGCATGGCTATTCAACCACGAATAGGAATTTTGTGCAGTAATTATGCCTCACAATTGACATCCCCCAGAGTTTTTCAATGGTCCCAAGCTAAGGGTGACGACGTTAACAAACAATGGTAAAAGAGCCAGTGTTGGCATAGCAGAGCTAGTTCCACAGTGTATTCCAATACATTGTTCATGAAAAAAAATGGAATAGAATGGGAGGGGGGGGGGGGGGGTGGAGGGTTGTGAAGGATTGCATTTGCTCCATGTACCTGTATTTTATTTTACTCTCATGGTCCCGCCTCTAATCCAATAAAATTTCACAAATTCTTTCTCCACTCATTATCTATTCTCTCTCTCTCACTCTTTTATTTTTTATTTTTAATAATACAGAATTAAAAAAATGCTTGGTTCTTGGAAAGAAGTACATTTCCATTGGTCTGTTGAGAGTGAGACTGTAGCATAGCAGTACCCCTTAGCAGTATTAATACAGAATTGGAGTGTTTGATTGCCGGCTGGTTGTCATAGCTCTGTGGCAGAGCGCTTGTGTGTTCAGGAAGCAGTCCTGGGTTCAATTCCTGGTGGTGACCAAACAGTTTTAAATTCAGTATTGTTAATAAAATAAAAAAAAAAATAAAAAAAATAAAAAGCCTGTGAAAGAGAGAATAGCTCTAACAGAGAAAAATTGTATTTTTTATTATTTTTTGCTCCTTCTAGATTAGTTTCTATATTCATTCCTGCAGAGGATTATATAAAAAAAAATTTCGATAGGGATATTCATACTTATATACGTACCTCTGCATTTCCCATGAATCTTTTTCGTGAAAGCAGTTGATACAACTTGTTCACACATTTGTACTATAGTAACATTAGTGTGAGTTGTTTGTTGTTATTACTGAGTGTGTGTGTGTGTGTCTGTTGCAGATACTGCCATCGCTAGGTGTACAAGGAGGTATGGGGAGTCAGGTCTCTGAGACCTTACCTGTCATAGAGCAAATTCACAAGGAGTTCCAAGATCCAGTGAGTTCAGCTTGATTGTATAGTCGATTCTTGATTTATCTTTAATAAGAGGTGCAAAAGTTGTTGGCAATACAGTTCAACTCTATCAATCTTATTCGTTACTTGATCACTCATAATTCTGTGTTGAGTTACTTAGCTATTTTTTTTTAGCCTTTGCATTGGAATGTGTAATCATAATTACAAGAATGGAATTGACACAATGAAAGGGATTTGTTGTTGTTGTTTTAATTGAGTAAAATGTATAGTCAGGTGGCTTAGGGTCATATTTTGGTCAAATGGGGACGAAGCGGACAAAAGCACCAAATTTTTTTTGATAACTCATATGGTACTTAGCTTCAATTCTGAGGGGGGAGCCACCTCTGGGTGTGAATAAAATGTGCTATTTTTGCTGTTGAAACATTTTGGGATATAAAAATTGCTGATTCAGCACTTCAAACTTTAAAAAATGCATGAAAGCTATTTTTTCCTTTGGCAAATTAGCATACATTAGCAGCTGCCTTGTGCATGCAAATTCCTGCACTGCCTTGTGGTGCATTATCTGGAGTTCATGAGCAGCTGCTTGTCAAGTACTCACTGAAGTTATGGATTGGACTTTGTGCATAGTCTGCCAGCAGAAAACTCGTGAGGCACTTAAGTGTCCCTTGAATGCAGGGCCTTCAGGAGGCCAGTCAAGTGCTTATGCAACATTCCTACAGAATGTCAAGGAATTCACAGACCTGAATCAACTGCCAGTGCCACTCAAGTTTGGACAAGATATAAATGTTGACCAGCATGTTGAAAAACAAGCCAAGTGGCACAAATCATGCTACTTAAAATTCAACCATGACAAGCTTCAAAGGGCAAGGAAGAGAGGAAGAAGTGAGAACGCAAGCAGTAGTTCTACAGATAAGAGACCCCGTTTACTCCGCCAGCCTCTGAACAAGATGAACTGCATATTCTGCGGAGAGGAGGATGGGCTTCTCCACGAGTTTCAGACTCTTGATGCAGATGAGAATGTGAGGAAAATGGCTACAGATCTACAAGAGACAACACTGTTAACCAGGATTGAGGGTGGAGACCTCACAGCATTAGAGGCAAAGTACCATATGGCCTGCTTGACTGGACTAAGAAATAGGCATCGCTCTTTCCTCAGGCAAAGGCTTAGTTCCCGGAGCAATCTTGAAGAGAGCCAGATAGAAGCAAGAGCCTTCGTTGAGCTTGTTACTCACATTGAAGATGCCGTGGCAGATGGCACTTTCTGTTTCAAGTTTTCATCATTGCGCCAGATGTATGAAAGCCGCCTGGGAGATCTTGGTATCAGTAAAGAGGTCAACAAAGTTCGATTCAAAGAGCGAGTTCTGTTACATTTTCCCAATGCACAAGAGCAAAATGATGGAAAGAATGTGATTCTTGTTTTTGACCAGGGGTTGCAGCAAATTCTCAAGAAGTCCATGGAAAGTGACTCTCAAGAAGACATGTTTATCTTGATGAAGGCTGCTAGAATAGTTCGTAATGACATTTTTTCATTCAATGGTTTCAACTTCAATGCCTCATTTCCCCAAGCATGTCAGAAAGGATCGTTACCTATGACTCTCAAGTTACTAGTTACAATGTTGCTCAGAGGAGCTGATATTGTGGACCAGGATTCTTCTGATTCACAGGCATGTCTCTCAGTAGCACAGACTATTCTTTTCAACTGCAAGAAAAAGGCCACCACTACTACCAAAAAGAGAACTTCCACTGGAAAGAGTCGGCATTCCTTGGAGTATGAGCCACCTCTACCCCTCTACATTGGACTGAATGTTCACACACAGACAAGGTCTAAGAAGTTGATTATGGAGCTGCATGCGTTGGGTCTCAGTGTAAGCTATGACAGAATTCTACAATTGGAGAATCAGCTAGCAACTGCTGTCACTGAGGATATTGTGAAGAAGGGCATTGTGTGTCCTGCCCAGCTGCGTATAGGGCTTTTCACTCTTAGTGCTTTTGACAACTTGGATCACAATCCATCAAGCACCACAGCCAAAGGTGCTTACCATGGCACAGGCATCAGTCTGTTCCAGTCCCCTACCAAATTGAAAATGGGATGTCCCCAGGATGGAATAAGCATAGCGTCTTTAGAAGCAAAGAAGAAATGTGTGTTACCCGACAAGTACACTGTTGTGCCAGCTGTTGAGTTCAAGAAAGACAAAGTTGCAGTTCCCAAACCATGCAATGAGATTGAGGTTGTTGAGGGCCACCTTGAAGGAGCAAAAGCACAAGAGAGGTGCTGGCTTGAACATTCCATGAAACTGATAGGGAAGGATGATTTGAACAAGGATGATACTATCGCCTGGTCAGCCTACCATGCCTCCCTACAATGCCCATCTGAAGACATACAGCCTGCTCTCACACAGCTCTTGCCATTGTTCTATGAAAAGGCTGCAACTGCTTCTATGGTCAAGCATGGGATGGATGTGATCAGGGAAGCGATACAATTCCTGAACCCTGGACAGATTCCTGTAATTGCCTTGGATGCACCACTCTATGCCTTGGCAAAATATGTGCAATGGAATTGGCCTCATACACATGGTGAAACAAAGTATGTAGTCATGTTTGGAGGCCTCCATGCTGAAATGGCAATATGGAACACATTTGGCGATTACTTGGAGTTATCTGGCTGGACTACGGCACTAACACAGGCAGGTATTGCATCTTCAGGTACAGCTGATTCATTCCTCAAAGCTGCTCACCTGACCAGGACAAGACATGCCCACCAAGTAAGTGCCCTCGCTCTGAGTAAGCTGCAACAGGATGCTTTTCTTCAGACTGAGGGACCACATGATGAGAGCACACAAGAGGCCTGGAGAAAAGATATGATTGCCAAAAGTCCAACATTCCAGTATTGGGATACTGTACTTCAGCTGGAAATTCTTGGTCTGATCTTTGTCCGGTCACACAGAGAGCGTGATTTCTTTCTCTATGTGGAGTCACTGAAGAGTCTAGCACCTTGGTTCTTTGCCCTTGACCACCAGAACTATGCTAGGTGGATTCCTATTCACATCCGTGACATGGAAAGTCTGGATACGTCAATCCGTCATGAATTTGAGGAGTGCGGACACTGGGTGATTCAAAAGACAACAAACAGGTTTTCTTCTATGCCAATCGACCAAGCTCATGAACAAAATAATGAACTTGTGAAAGGTTCTGGAGGAGCTGTGAGACTTACTGAGAATCCATCAGCATTCAGAAAGTGGATGATAGCCGGACCAGAGCAAGCACGACTTTTACAGGAGTTTGAAAAAAAATTCATCCCAGAAGTTGTAAACCAACAGAAACACCATGAAGAAGGCTTTAGCTCACAAAAGACGTTCAAGGAACAAGCAAAGAATCTCATTCAATCCATCAATGAGATGGGCAATCCATTCCTTGATGAAACTGATGAACTTCTGGCACTGGACACAAGAAATGTCATCAATGAATCTGTAGTGAATACAGTCCGTACTGTGGAAGCACTTGGTAAGCAGAAATACGAAGCCTACACAGAATCAGTCATCAAGGACCGTACATCCTCTATACATGACCCCATCAAGAAGAACTCATTACCACTCTTCCGATGTCCAACACACAAAACCAAGAACAAACAGACAGGGAAGATTTCAATGCTGAAGAATGATGTCGAGCTCTATTCCCGTCTGTACATTGTCATGCAGCACAGAGAGGGTGACATGGGTACATTCTTCAGGCATGAAAACCATCCTTATCCTCCCTCCTTATCGATCAGAGAAAAAATGCGATCAACCCAAAAATCTGATCTGCTGGGTATCCTAGTTCAAGAGACAGAAAATGAAACTCCCACTTCATTTGATGTTAAAATACTTGATGGTGCAGCTATAGTCCACCTTCTGCCTGCCACCAATATCACTACTTTTGAGGAGTATGCTACTGATGTCTTCATTCCACATATCAAAAAGCAGTTAGCTACATCTAACCGTGTTGATGTGGTGTGGGACACGTACAAGAGTAGCAGCATCAAGGAGTCAACAAGGGAGAAGCGAGGTAAAGGTATACGAAGGAAGGTGGCAGGCAAAAACAAAATACCAAGCAACTGGCCTGATTTCTTACGTGACTCTGTCAACAAGCAAGAGCTGTTCACATTCCTCTCCAGCAAAATTGAGCTGATGGAATGTTCAGAAGGCAAGCAGATTTTCACCACTGCAGGTACAACAGTGATTGCCAGAGGAACACACCATCATATGGAATCATGTGACCACGAAGAAGCAGATACCAGGATGCTTCTTCACCTTCAAGACGCTCTTGCTAAGGGCTCTACGACATGCTTGGTTCGCACAGTGGATACTGATGTCATTGTCATCATCATTGGTAAATTCCATGCTTTGCTTGCTAACTACCCAGCTGCAGACATATGGATTGCTTTTGGCACCGGTAAGCACTTCAAATATATTCACATCAATGACATCTGCAATGACTTGGGGAGAGACAAGTCGGTAGCATTACCTTTTTTCCACTGTTTTACTGGATGTGACACCACCTCAGCTTTTTATGGCAAAGGAAAGAAGTCAGCATGGGAGGCCTGGAAGGCTTACCCAAAAGTGAACGAAGCATTCCTGCATATGGCTAGTCACCCTTACTCTCCAATTACCATTGACACTAACTGCTTTCGTCTACTAGAGCGCTTCACTGTTATTCTCTATGACAAAGTAAGCAACTTAGAATTTGTAAATGAGGCAAGAAGGGAGTTGTTCTGCCAAAAGAATAAAACAATGGAAACAATTCCACCCACACAAAATGCTTTGTTGCAGCACTGCAAACGTGTTGTATATCAGGCTGGAATCTGGACGACCAGTGATTTGGCTCAACAGCAGGCACCCACTCCAGAAGGACATGGCTGGACAATGGACAGTGAAACCAATTCGTGGCTTCCTGTATGGACCGCACTACCTATGTCATCGAAAGCCTGCAGTGAACTTGTCAAGTGTGGCTGCAAAAGTGCAAAAGGCTGTGGTGCAAGGTGTTCTTGCAAGAAGGCACACTGGAAGTGCACTGAACTGTGTAGTTGCTATTGTGATAAATAGATGTGTGAACTCCTCCACTTCCTGAAATTTTTATATTAGAATGATTTGTCTCTATTAAATTTTCAATTTTATTTTCGTGGCACGAAAATATCTATTTTCGTGGTTATGCCCTTTTCCCTAGTAATTAAGGGGTATATCAGTTAATAACACCCAACACAACCATATTTGGAGCTGGCTCCCCCCCTAGAATTAGTGTTGGGTGCCATACGAGTTACCAAAAAAAATTTGGCGCTTTTGTCCACTTCGTCCCCATTTTTTTCACTAAGCCACCTGACTAGTATTCTTGCTCAAAGATATGAAATATGTGTAGTAATCTTCAGCTGGTTTATTTATTGACGACACCTTACCAGTTTATGAAACCTTACCAGTTTATGACACCTTACCAGTTTATGACACCTTACCAGTTTATGACACCTTACCAGTTTATGACACCTTACCAGTTTATGACACCTTACCAGTTTATTACACCTTACCAGTTTATGACACAACAATGATTTTTTTTTGTAGTTATAATGACACTTTACCCTTTTTGAGGCCAGATAAATTTTTCATTCTTTGTCCTAATTTGGTGTTATGGGAGGCAGGCACGTGCAAAGGGGAAATGAAGAAATGTTACAGTTACGTGAAGACTAATCTCTGCATTTTATTTTGTATCTTGTAAGCATCACTATAAGTTATAAGTAATTAATAGTCAAATTTGCCTACTGGCTCATATGTAAGTTAACTTTTAGCTTGTCATGTACATATGATTAAAAAATAGTAAGATGGTACACATGTACATCAAAATTACTTAAGCTATTGTTTTTTGTTTTGTTTTTTTGTTTTTTTACTCCATATTTCTGTGCTATTATTCTGCAGGACACATCAACATTTGTTTGTGTATGTATTGCTGAGTTCCTGTCGTTGTACGAGACTGAACGATTGGTTCAGCAGCTGATCAAACTGAGTATAGATGTCCACAACATAGTGGTCAACCAGCTACTAGACCCAGAGAAGGATGAATCTGGTAAGGGGTAAAGGATATGTGAGGTAATCTAACTAGTGATATTCATAGGCTCCAACCGTCCCGAAATGTCCGGGACCGTCCCGGATTTGTTAACTTTGTCCCCGGTCCCGGAAGAGACTACTATTTGTCCCGGAAAGTTACTTTAACCGGCAGAAGGTAAAGGGTGTCTCTACGCGAAATGGGAAAAAATCGTCAGTATCACAAATGCAGGAGTAGATTCACGGTTATTGTAGAGGTTGACATGAGCGATTGCGGTCCTCCTAAGCTTAAAAGAGCCAGAAGGCAATGCCATTTTGATTTTAGCTGGCTTCAACAATTCCCTGGTATAGGTAGAAGCTCTAAAGGTAAAAGCAGTAATAAAGTAGTGGTTATTTACTACTTTCTAGCTAGCACAACAAACTTTGTATAATAATGACTATAAAATAAGTACATACACAAAAGCAACAGCAATTTACAATTACAATGAACAGTCGTTTAGTGTAGGGAATAATGTTGGATATATATTTTGATACATCAAATGTAAATCTCTTCCAAGGTTTGAGGTAGTTGTATACAACTGTCGTAAAACTTAGATGAACTAGAATAAAGTTCCATGCAATATCTCTGTCCTCATTGAGTATGCACTTGATAATGAAAAAATTCATTATTCTTTTCCACAATTTTTTTTTAACTTTCAAAAATCCAATATAATTTAAATGCTACACCTATTTATTAGCCTTAATCGTACTTATTTAGTTAATTAGTGGTGGGCGTGGCTATGGTCCCTGAAGCTCCTTTGGAAAAGTTGGAGGGTATGGATATTGGGCTTTCCATTTGGTAGTTGAGAAAATTTTTTAGAGTATGAAATCAGCTATATAACAGAACTTGACAAGTCTTATATTCCATCGATACCACTTCCTATTGTGAGTGTGGTCTGCTAATGGCATATTGTAGCATCAAGCATCAATGTTGTGAAACATACACATATTTAATATTATAGTAATAATAATAAAATTTTTAATTTAGTACTAATTTATTTTTAGGAGCAGTTATCTGCAAGATGTGTGCCTCTAGATACAAAATTCAATCCAAATACATGGAACAAGTAAGCTATGCATTAGAACATTAGGATGTTTTACTATTTAAAAAATGTCTTTTAGATAGTGGACTTATATGAAGATTTTCACCTTACCAAATGTCCGTTGCTCACAGAAGAAGTACGTGGTAGAGACAAAGTTGAAAATTTTGCTCAATTTTTACTTTCTAATACCTGATTAACATTTTTGTCAAATATCATATTTTAGTATCAGTACTTATCACCATGTTACAAATACCTTGCTATATTATAGCTACATGCAGTGAAATAGTAGTAAATTACTTATGCTTGAAACTAATTTGCTGATTGTGCCAATCAACTGCACCATTATGTGGATATACAGTCGAACCTCCGAACAACAGCCATGCATGGGGACGAACCCTTTGGCCTTTGTAGAGAGTTTGACCTTATTTCGGAGTTTTTTTGATTAGATGAAGTTCATTGTGGGGGACTGAATCAAAGGCTTTGGCAAAATCAAGAAACACAATTTCTGAGTGTTGCTTTGACTCCACAGAATTGAAAACTGAAGTATAGCTATGATAGAAGAAGTTGTTGAAGAGTGGATCTATTTCTGATAAAACCAAATTGTGTCTTTGATATATAAAATCTATTATCTTAGAGTAGACTATTAATTCTAGTACTTTATGAAGAATGTTTAGGAGAGAAATAGGCCTGTAGTTGCTAACTTCAGATACACTTCCTTTCTTGTAGAGAGGATATAATTTGTGTACCTTCCAGTCAGCTGGAATGGAATGAGATTCCATAATGACAGTAAAGAGAAGAGAAACTGTATGTGCAAGTGAAGATGCGCAGAATTTGTAAATATATGGGAATGTAAGTTTAGTTTAGTGATATACGATATTGATGAATGTCTTCAAGGTACTTCACATCAGGTTAGGTTAGACAGTAATCAAGCAAGTGATATCAGTATTATCTTCACTCATGCCTGATATCTCTAAGCTTTCTGTTAGAGATTGCACGAGAATGGGTAAATATAGCCCCTCTCATGTAAGGCCTCGACCTCTACTTGTGAAGTTGTTGAGAACAACTGAAGTGTCTGTAATCCTATCCAACCGAAGTAAATTGACCAAATGAAAGGTGTATATAAAACCTTATATGATTCCTTCAAAGAGAAACTCTGAGAGTATTCTCTTAAAGGAGAGAAAGTCTTTGATTTCCTCTGGGGCAAACCCAAAGGACATTAAAGGTAAAAGCAACAAGCTTCTTTTAAATGGATCTGTCTATGGATCAGTCCAGGGCTCCTCTTTTTCACTCAATGTCCAGAATTCAATTCAAGTTTCCTCTGATTCGCATGTTGACGCGGATCCAGTAGATAGCACACGCTGTGGTCCAAAGAGAGAGAGTGAACAAAGGCGCCGGTTATGGCCTGGAAGTGCCCTGTATCTACCGCGTGTTCGGCCCACCTGTTTATGTCTGCCGAATGAGAGAACTAGTTAATAGAGGGACATCTGTAATGAACGTAAAATTAGTATTAGCATTCATTTAGTATTATGTCTTTTATTAAATTGAAAGGCACACAAGTCATAAATTAGTTAGGCGTGGCAAGCTAAAATTGAAAGGCTAGGCAAAATGGAGGCTCAATAAGTTGGGTGTGGCTAACTGGCCGTCCCGAGAAGTAAATTTTGTACAAGACATTACATTTTGGGGCACACAACTTGGCCGTTGTCCGGAGTAGAGAGTCAACCGTTACTTGGAGTCAAAAAACCATTACATACATGCAGAAAATACTCCGTTCCCAACGGTCTGACCGTTGTTGAGAGTCTGACCGCTTCTCGGAGTCCCGTTGTAGGGAGGTTCGACTGTATTTACCTAACCTAATTAAGTAAACAGCATGCTTTTAATTAGATGTTGTTTCATCAGAACAGTTATTTTTAGGTTTGTGACTGTGGTCAAGCTCAAGACCTATATTGAGTAATAAAAGTTGCAATTTAGTCATAGCCAATTACTCTTCCTAAACATTTGAAGTATCCATCAAATTAGCTACCTCTGGGGCTACCTGTAAAGTACAGGGCGTCAAAATTGACGAATAACGCCTTGCAAATTGGCGCATCTTGTGCGCCTGCTTCAGCGCTCAAGAACAAATTGTTTTAATTACTATAGCTACCGTAGCAAGCAACTGCGGACAGAACTAACCTGGAACTGTGTACTGTCGTGATAGATTAGCTTGAATTCAGCGACTTATGCAGTAAGTTTCATATAGTATTAGATGCAGTGCATCATTTAGAAATTAAAGTTGCTTATTATAGCAAAATAGTGTAAGAACATAGTTATCCAGATGTGTCTAACGACAGAGAGGAGTGGGAAGCCAAGATTGAATTGGTGCGGCTATAACCACACCCACTCGTTTACAGGGGAATAACATTTTTAATCCATGAAGTGAAATAAAAATTTAATGAGCCCCTCCCACCTATGACTTCTGCATTACACAAACCCTCATCTATAGAAACTCCAACTCACTCCCAACAATTATACAATTAGACATTCACCATCTTGTTCTTTCCCATGTACATATTCCATTCTCAACTTACCTCATACAAACCCACTGTTTACTTTGGTTCTAGTCACTCCCTTCATATACTCTTGTAATGTAGTTCTTAGAAGTAGTATTATTACAGTTGTGAAAGTCAAAGTAATCTTCTCTCTCTTCTAGCTGTCCTCTTGTACAGTAATAGTTCTAGTGCAAGATCTCTGCTCCCTCGCTAGTAGAGATCTCTGTCTTGCTACTTAGTTCAGTTAGTGTTCTAGTCATCGTAGTAGTTAGTCAGTCGCATTGTGTCTAGATAGACTGAGCTTTAGTAGTGACAGAAGTGCTGTCTGGTGCATAGCTTAGTTCTTAGGTGATAGCTAGGCCTTAGAATTGAGTAGTGCGTTCGATAGCTGGTCCTTCGATTGTCACTTGATTAAACGTTTATGTCCTATAAAACATTTGCGCTACCAGGTACGCACGGTGATGCCGTTCCCTAAAAACGGAACGTTTGTTTACGGCGTACCGTTCGCGTGGTTGGGACAAAAACTGTCGTTTTACGGCGACGATTTCTTCGTTTTACGGCCGTTTTATTACGATGCTAAAACCGACACTTTTTTTACGCCTACTGTAGCTAACTTAAAAGACATTGACAAATGCACAATCACAGGTGTTGAAGTACTAGCATGGGAATTCTAGAAAACAAGTTATAGCTATCTATTCGTTAACCAATAGAAATGAATGTTTGAGAACGTCTGGTAATGAATTTCATAAAAATATTCATCAAACTGCCTAGGGATATATAACTACACAGAAAAAGTTATAGCTAGCTATTTTTTTAACAGAAATATGGAGTTTAAGTCAGCCAATGATGAAAATTTTGAGCATCTTGTCGAGGTATTTATTAACTAGCTAGTAGATATCATTTTCAGGTTCTGATAGCTAGCCCTATTACATAGCAACCATTATATTTATCTATAATAAAGTTAAATTCTATATTCACTGCAGTTAGATCATGTTCCTAATATAAGCAGACCAATGTAATTCATATTTTCAGTTCTGTGAGCATTATTGTTAATTGCCACACGGAATTCTGACAGTCTTCTATTAGTCTATCGGGTAGCTCCCTCATAGCAGACTTGCTGACAAGGCTGTAGTTTTGTTATTGGACTCTCCTGCTAAGCTTTAGTTGTGGAGTGGTAGACCTACTGTGCTGCATTTTTTTTAATGGAGGGGTGTTTTTTTTTTAATGGAGTATGAATGAACTTGGCTGGTCCTCCCCTGACTCGTTTAACCCTGCCCTGAGACAATATTATAATGATCCATTAGATGACTTAGGACAACATTTGTAGTTTCATCCACGGTTTATAATAGCATTTTTTCTCATTTTTTACAACCAACAATATTATTGGCTGTAAAAAAGAGAAAATTTGCTATTATTACAATTATTTCAGCCGAGAATGACTGAATCACTAAGGTTTATTCATAATGCTGTGAGCTATAAATGAGTAGTAATTACTAATATTATTATATAACCATTATAATGAGTCTGGATTCAAAAAAATTTAATTAAAATTGTAATAACCCAAAGATAACTTGTTTTGTCTACTAGAGTCTCCCCAGCTAAAATGAACTAGTGATCATCAGCTAAAAATAAAAGTACGGTTCTGTTTACTTGAAAGCCTGGATGCATGCACATACATACATACATACATACTTACTTACATACATACATACATACATATATTTGTTTAGTAATAAAAATATTTTCTTGTTTCTTGTCATAAGTATGTTTGTTCATTTATATATATTTTATATCAAGATGCTAGAAAAAGAACGGAAATTTACAGCAAAAGATATGACCAACCTCACAAAGTTAATAAATGCTAAAGATCAAAGAAAAGAAGAAGATGACAATGGCATTATTCCAAGATTCAAGTATCGTTATCGCCCTATATGCAGGGAAGGCATGACAATCCTTCACTATGCCATGATATATGGGGATACAAAAATTGTCGAATATCTGCTCAAGAAGGGAGCTGGTAATACATATATATAATTATATATTACATGAATCAGAGTGTGAATGGCGAAATATTTCAAGCGCAGGCTAATTTTTTTTTCACAAGCAAGGGACCAGTGAACATAAACCTGAGAGTGAAATATCTTGCCACGTCACTCTGATGTGTGTAATAATTAAGTAGGTTCTTCTATGCTAGATATCTTCATTGCAGTAGTTTGTACTACTAACATTGGTAGCTAGCTCTTGTTAAGTTGGGTTAGAAGATAGTGGTAAAAACACCTAGTAAGCTAGGCCAGTTGCTATAACTACCAGTGTATCAGAGGGCAATGAGCTTGCACAAACTAAAAATAACACTCTGAAGATATCTAGAGAGGAGTAAGTATTACTGACTAGGGATGTGCTTCAGCACAAATGGGGAGAAAGAATTTAAATAAGGTAGAATCTGGTAAAAGTTGATTCTTGCCTTTACAAAATCTGTATAGCTACAAAGTAACAATAAGACTACATTCATTTAGTTTGCCTGAAGTTAATGTCTTAGATCATGTTCACTTGTTTTATATGGCATCATTCAGTCTATTGAGTCCTAAAGTAGCTACAAGTAGCTATGTAGCCATTGACCATAGTAGTAATAGTTTCATTAAATGACTCGTGTTCCTGACAAAAAAAACACTACAATTCAGAGGCGTAGAAACTGTAGCAGGTAGGAACCGTAGCGGCTGTAGCGGCCATGGCTGGTAAACTTTTTTCAGAAACTATATTTAAATCTGTTTGACCATTCTTGTGCATGCACATTTTTTTCTTTTGGCAGCCGGTAACTAAAATGTCGGGGACAAAATAAATTTTCAAGCCTTGTATCGGATAGTTCATTACTCTGATATTGTTTCTAAAGAGATCTTGCAAAGAATTTTGCAAAGAAATAGATTGTAGGAAGTTTTCAATTCTCGGGGTAGGTGGCCTTGTAGCAACTATCATTGTGATTGGTAAAGGGTCTTGCTACGCGAGACTACAACAATAGGCAATCTGCATTACCTTCTACTACATTCACTGTAACAAAGTGTCTATCTAAACAGGTTAAGATAAAAGACAGTGTTTTTTAAGATTCTGTCAAACTTAAAAATTCTTGCTTGACAAAGTATGGATAGCAAATCGGGCATGATTGATTAGTATATATTATGCTTTGTTTAATTTTACATCAATTTACTAATATGTCAATTTTTGGATTAATTACATTTAAACCATTTAAACCCCACCCAATATTGTAGGCGTGGCAAATGTGACAGCTTGATTGGCCTCTACAAGCTAGGCCACTTTGCTATAGCTACTAGCTTATTTGAGGGTAATAAGCTTGCTCAATAGAATTGAGAAACACCTGACATAGCATGAAATATCTCAAAAAAATAATATTGTGAAGATATCTAGCATGATTGTATAAATGAATAAATTATGTAAGCATAGTATGTAAATCATGTACTTAGATGCAGAGGCCACAACAAAAACTGGTCATACAGTAGTTCACATTCCTTGCTACATCGGAAATTTGTCAACTCTAGAGATTTTGCTGAGCTATTTGTAAGTAGCTATAATAAATTGTATGCTACATAGACTGTTATATACTTAGCATCAAATTGGTTGAATATCAATTTTACAGAGTCATTCGGCATTAACTCTCAAGATTATAACGTAGCTTGAATTGATTATACAAATTACTTACAATATTGAAGAAACAATTAAAATTTACTGTCAAAATAGCATTTTGACAGCAACTTATCCACAATAATACAATTGATACGATTTCATTTTTTTATGTATTGGCAAACATTACCTGATGTATAGTTAATTTCATATAGGGATACAGTTTTTGCTCCAAGCCTTAAACGAGCCTGTGAAATAATAGCTTGTTTTAAAAACTGCAGCACTGGCTTTGAAGAAACATTGCCATACACTTCTAAATGAGTAGGTGACATATTTTGTTTTAGTGAATGCAATATGC
>WLWD01004540.1_pt1 | contig 36059 bp, 31 predicted proteins | sample 6712731 | NCBI WGS metagenome assembly WLWD01 (sample SAMN12718690, study PRJNA576275) | sponge metagenome | isolation source: marine sponge | host: Mycale hentscheli | place: New Zealand: South Island, Marlborough, Capsize Point | collected 2014-11-01 | reverse complement strand
CAAATGCACACACACACACATACACACACACACACACTAGAAAAAAGAAGATACAGGTGAATACAGATCATAAAAATAAATGTATAATATAAATTGACTGGTGTACACACACACACATACATGAAATTCAACTTACATGGGCATAGTAGCCCCGATTGGAAAAGACCTCCCCCCCCCCCCGAGTTCGTTCCCTCCCCGGTTAGATCTGGAAGCGCCAGAATAACATTTCAACTCCACGCACACACATATACATCGAGTGTGAAGCTCCACTACAACACCACAAAAACACAGACAACGACAACGACAATAACAATACATATTACAACTTCTGGGATGTTCAGGGGGGGGAGGAGCAGCCACAAATATCAAAGTCTGTGGTCCTTCACACAAAAGATTATGGAATATCAATGGGTGTGTTGTCATCTTTCTTCCACTCTCCCCCTACCTCATCCACCCTACTCTTGTTCTTCGATTCCCGCCTTCTCCGACCGCGAGGACGTCCAGAACTCGGAGCAGGAGGAGCCACTTCCTCTTCTTCATCACTGGAACCTGCTGCCTATTCGTGTTTCATCATTGGAAGACTCAGGTCACTTATTTCCTATGATGTAATAAGCATTACCTAAGACTGTACGTAATAGGGAGGTCCCCAGTTGAACTGGCGATTTTATAAAAAATGGAGAAGACAGTAGGTCAAACCGCAAAGTCTTTGTCGGCAAAGAAGCTGTTGTTTCAATGTGTTATGGAAGGCTACTGAGCTCAAGCAATTTTTTGCTGCTTCTACAAAGCTCTGGAGATGACTGGATCCATAAATGAAGCTGCTGTGAAGAAGGTAACTTTTTAAAAAATTCGACGGAGAACCGATGTTTTTTTTTTTTTGCCGAGGAAGAAATAAAAGCAACTGCTGTGAGGTACTGTTGAAGCAGTCCTGGCTGAAAGCTATTTTAGATGCTTCTCCAATGCATTGGGCACCTGTGTATGCAATCTGAACGTTCTAGCTATAAAGTAACTATTTTTAAAAATTCGGAGAAACCAACCGGTCTCACCCCGCTTTAAAGCGGGATCCGGAACGAAAGGGTTAAAAACTGGACCTTATTTTCAGTAGCTTCAGTGTTAGAAGTCAAAATCATTCATATAAAAATAGTGTAGGTGCATGTCCAGTTGTGTCAAAACATTGTGTGTTACTACTTTGCTAAAGAATATCACAAAGAAAACGTTTAAATAACGTGTATTGTTTTGTTGTTGTTTTCCCCCTTCAATTCAAGCAGTTGCAGAGAGTTGTTACTATGGCACTGAAATCCCTTTACCGTGTATGCGAAATTATAAAACTGGACCTTATTTTCAGTAGCTTCAGTGTTAGAAGTCAAAATCATTCATATAAAAATAGTATAGTCTTTAGGCTCGCTAGCCATTTGTGCTCAAGCACATCACTAGTTATAATATTGCCACTGATTATAGAGCGGTTTCATTTGACGTCACTAATCACATGACTGTTTTCGACCGCCATTTTGATGTACAACTCGCAGTTCTTAACGATGGTTCTTTGCGTTGTTATTAGTTGCTCTAGTCGTTCAGGCGGGGATAAGGGTGTATCTTTCTTCAGAATTCCAGCTGTAGTCACTACTAGAGGTTCTGCAGAAAGAGAGCTGACACAAAAGCGCAGGGATGGCTATTTGGCTGCTATTTCAAGGGGCGATCTCACCGAGAAAATTATGAAGAATGACAGGATATGCTCTAAACACTTTGTATTGGGTAAACCTGCATATCTGTACGACACAGCTAGTACTGACTGGCTACCTACACTAAATCTTAAGGCTAAATTGTTTTTGTGAAGATTTGGCATATCGGTTTGAGGTATCTGTTTCTACAATATCTCGTATATTGCACCGATGGATTCCCCATATGGATGGTAGATTAAGTAAACTTATTTTTTGGCCAGATCGTGATAGTTTGCAGAAGACTATGCCTCTATGCTTTAGGGAATCTTTCGGCAAAAAAGTGGCTGTGATTATTGACTGCTTTGAGATATTTATTGAATGTCCATCAAATCTTCAAGCCCGCACTGCCACATGGTCATCGTATAAGCATCACAACACGGCTAAAGTACTGCTTTGTTGTACACCACAGGGTGTCATCAGTTATTTTTCTGTGACTTGGGGAGGGCGTGTTAGTGACAAGTATTTGACTGAGCACTGTGGAATGCTGAACAATCTAATTCGACAGGTCCAGTGAAACGTACCGAGGTTACCGGCGGTTAAAGGGGAAGAGTAGGCAGGTAAAGGGTCGCCCCTGCGCACGCAGGACGGCGGGAAGAGTACAGACGAGGTAAGACCCCGTGTAGTGAGACATAATTGGAAAATAAGAAAAGAGAGTAAGCGAAATAAAATGGAAGAAAAAAACAAGAGGGAGAAAGGCACTAGAGCGTCAGGGAAAGCCACAGCGGAGGCCTGTGGCGAAGAATCCAGGTGTACCCCGTCTAAGAAGAGGAAGATGGAAGGACATTCGGAGACTGAGAGAGAGGGGGAAGTAGACGAGGTAAAGGGCTTCTCGGTGGATGAGTTTAGGGCCGGGGTCGCCAGTATGAGAAAGGTGATGGCCATGGTGGCTAGATTCGGGGAACCAGACATGAATGGGCCTACTGCCAAGGATGGTGGAGCAGCTGAAAATGGTAGGTCCATCTTATGGCTCCTCATAGGCCGGGAGGGGGAGGCATTATATAGAGTAGTCAGGGACGTAGTGGGGCTGGTAGACTGGAGAAGCTAAGACAAACGTTCCTGGCTCACCTCCGTACTCCTGTGGTACGTGACAAACCGAGTCCAGTGGGCTTTGTGGAGGCGTCCAGGTGGCGGGTGTGGACGTAGATAGTAGGGAGTGAGGATGTGAGGAAGAGCCTCACTGTGAACTTGGTACCACACTCACTAGGAGAAAAGTGGTGTAGTAAGCGTAGTATAGTAAGTAAAGGAGGGGCGGGTAGAGACATAGCCGGGGAGAGTGGGAATGGACATGCAATAGGGGGGTGAGCGACATGGGGAGAGATAGCTGAAAAGGGTTGCGGTAGCAGCAATAGGGGGAAGAATGGGAGGTACACACCACATGCTTGCAGCTGAATAGGGGGAGGCACTGGACGAGTTGAGACAATGAAGCATGCTAGAGGCATGCAGGCTCAATCGGGTGCCCCAGAAAAAGACATTGTTGTGATCACCAGAGAGACGCCAGTGGCGCAGGATGGAAGTGATCGTTAAAGGAGAAGAGAGGGGGGTCGCTGGACGAGTTGAGAGAAGAGGCGCGTCTGAGACGTGCAGGCTCAACCGGGTGCCCCATAAAAAATTGGAAAGCTGACATGGTAGAGGGTATATAAAAATAGTGAAAAAGGGGGACACTGAACGAGTTGAGAAGAGAGGCACGTCTGAGACGGGCAGGCTCAACCGGGTGTCCCACGGTTGTTATGGTGGGGGTGCAACGTGGAGGCGCCAAGGGCGCAGTGGAGTTGTCATGTAAAGGTTGATGGATGGCCATCGAAAAAGGGGACAAGGGAGGACACAAGGGGTCATAGTGTGGCATGTAATGGACATGCTCGTTGATCTGTGTCTGCAGGTGAAGGGGCCTCACTAGTCACGAAGGCAAAGGAGGCGGGGGCGGCGTCCCTGCCTGAGGCAATGGGGGTAACGACTGGTCCCCTACTAGAAAAGCTGCTGAGCAGCATGTCGGACAAGGGGTCAGTCGGGAAAGAGGCAGGCAGGGCACAGAAGGCGGTGCACCTCATAAAGAATGTGCAACCCCTGCCGAAGAAAGTAGTGGAAGCCATTCAGGATGGCAATTTTGTGGATTTTGCCTGGTTCCCGGTCCTGGAGGAAGGCCCCACTGAGGGGGATTGGAAAGAGGGACCAGGGGAATTAGACGGCAGGAGCAGTAGCTCCAGTGAACGGAAGAGAAGGGAACGGAAAGAGGTGCCCGACCTCAGTATGTGGAGTACTTGTTTCTCTCTCTTCCAGGTGGCCTGGGCCTCACACAAGCCCGATATGTGGCTGCCGTTGACGGCATATAGGGAGACTATTTTCAGGCTGGCAAGACGCCACCCATGGGCACAAGTCGTTAAGTACGACCGGAGATTCCGGCAAGAGGCGGCCGGGAGAGACGATGTAAAGTGGGAGAAGGAGAAGGTCCCCCTAGTTATGGAACTTATGAGTGTCTCCACCCACGGCAAAGGAGAGACCAGAAGTGGTGGAGGCAGCAGTGGTGTGGTGCCCAAGAAGGGGGACCACAGAAGACGTGGAGCGTGTTTCCGCTTCAACAAAACCGACAGCACTTGTATGTTCGGTAACCAGTGCAAGTTTGCGCATGTGTGTTCAGCCTGTGGTGGAGAGCATCCCTTCTTTCAGTGTTATAAGAAGGGGGACGTGAGGACACTGCAGTCGACCGGAAGGCCGGTTTGAATCGACAAGAGACTAACACTCATGCAATTTGTGCCACCAGGCACCACCAGCTGATGGTTGTGGTATGCTTCTGCAGGATATCGTTTCACGAGGCAGCTGTTGGAGCTGGAGAGTGTATCCGAGGGGCCCAGCAGCAAAGTGCTGTCAGGGGCGGAGGATGTGGTCACGCCTCTCCGGTGGAGGGCGTGGGAGGAGGAACTGTTGGAGCACCCCGATAGAGAGTGGGTGGAGTTCCTGTTAAGAGGGGTCAGAGATGGCTTCAGATTGGGCCATGATCAAAGTGATGTGAGACTGGAGCGGAGGAGTGGGACCATGTATGAGGCCACTCAACACAGCACAATAATACGGGAGTACCTCGAGAAGGAGGTGAGGGAAAAGAGAGTATGGATTTTGGGGGAGTCCCCACAAGTATCGGGTATTCAGCTGTCTCCATTTGGGGTGATTCCCAAGAAAGGAAAGCCGGGGAGATGGAGGCTGATCGTGAACTTATCTGCCCCAGAAGGGTGCAGCGTGAATGATGGCATAGCCAAAGAGCTGTCCAGGGTGGAGTATGCATCGTTGGACGACGTGGTGAGCAGAATACTGGAACTGGGCAAAGGGGCTATGATGGCGAAAACCGATGTGAAGGCAGCCTACAGGAACGTGCCGGTTCACCCTAGAGACCGGTGGCTGCTAGGGATGGAATGGGAAGGTGTGACCTACGTGGATGGCACCCTCCCATTTGGGCTGAGGTCAGCCCCTCTATTGTTCACGGCTCTGGGGGACGCAATCGAGTGGGTTGCGTCCAGGAGGGGAGCCAAGTGGGTGAGGCACTATATAGACGATTTTATAGTGGTTGGAAAGGAAGGCACGAATGAATGCGTGGAGGCGTTGAGAATATTTAAGGAAACGTGCCAGGTGTTGGGTATGCCGCTGGATGATGGCAAAGAGGAGGGACCAAGCGAGGTCATTACCTTCCTTGGCATTGTGATTGATTCCATCGAGATGGAAATCAGGCTCCCCCAGCAGAAACTGGAGGAACTAAGGAGCACCCTCAGAAAGTGGAGAGGGATGAGGAGCTGCAGGCGCAGGGACCTTGAATCTATTGTGGGGTCCCTGAACCACGCCTGCAAGGTGGTGAGGCCGGGGAGGGCCTTCAAAAGAAGGTTGCTGGACCTGATGACTACAGTCAAGAGGGGCGACCGAAGAGTTAGACTGAATCAGGAGGCCAGAGCAGACCTGGAGTGGTGGTTTCAGCTCGGCCTCAACTGGAACGGCACCTCACTGATGGGATTGGTGTCAGAAACCCCCCATGAGACGATGCTATCGGATGCATCAGGCGGGTGGGGGTGTGCGGCCACCTGGAACGGGAGGTGGTTCCAGCTGAACTGGAAGGAGGCCAAAGGGGCCGAGGAGTGGAACATTATGCCCAAAGAGTTGCTGCCCATTGTGGTGGCCGCGATAGTATGGAGGACACAATGGAGAGGCAAGGTAGTCAGGGCCAGGTGTGACAATATGGCGGTGGTGGCCACGATTAAATCAGGGTCGTGCAAGGAAAGAGCAGCCATGCACCTGAGGAGATGCCTGGCATTTATAGAAGCGTCAGTACCAGTGACCATTGTAGCTGAGCACATTAAGGGGGTGGAGAACACAGTGGCTGATGCCCTGTCCAGGAACAAGTTGGATGTTGCTCATTCTATTATGCAGGGAGCTACAAGGGAGCCAGTGCCGATCCCGGTAGGGTTAGTGGAGCTCCTGACCGAGAGAGACCACTCCTGGAAAGAGCAGGAGTGGGGGAGATTGCAGCGTTTCTGTTTGGGCAGGGACTGAGTGAGGCCACACGGAGGCGCTACGACTCCGTGTGGAAGAGGTACGCGGCATGGTGCAAGGAACTGGAGGAGGCACCATTGCCAGTATCGGAGGAGAAGGCCACGGGTTACGTGGCCACCCTGGCCCGAGGCGGTGTGAAGGCAGCCACGGTAAAGTTTCACTTGGCCGGCCTGAGGCAAGCCCAGATCAGAGCAGGCCTACCCCCTCCAGAGTGGGGGAAGATGGCCAGGTTAGCTCAGACAAGAAGGGGCCTGGAGCGCTGGGAGGCGGCGAATGGTGCAGGGAAACTGGAAAGGCATCCTGTGAAGTGGCACCACATGAGAGCCTTACATGAAGAATGGGGGTCAATGGGAGAGAAGGGAAGAATGCTGTGGGCAGCGGCCTGCTTATGTTTCTTTGCCTGCTTAAGGGCCGGCGAGGCACTGGCCCCAGAACAAGAAGCATTTGACGAAGGGGCTCACCTCACCTGGAGTGACGTGGAGGTGGGTGAAAGGAACGGAAAGGAGGTGATCAGAATAAAGATCAAACAGTCCAAGACGGACAGACTGAGGAAAGGCGCTTTCGTGGTGCTGGAAAGCACGGAAGGGGATATTTGCCCGGTGAGGGCAGTGCTGAGATTCATGATAGACAGGAGGGCAGGCCCAGGCCCATTCTTCTCAGGCAGTGAAATGGGGGGCCTCACAAGAAGAGAGTTCGTTAAAGAGGTGAAAGAGGCACTGGAGAGAAAGGGCATCTCCAGTGAGGGTATCTCCGGACACAGTTTCCGGATAGGAGCAGCCACAGCTGCGGCTGCGGGAGGTGCCTCTGACGAAGAGGTAAAAGCTCTGGGAAGATGGAGGAGCCGGGAGTATAAGGGGTACATCAGAAGGGATGTGACAGAGCAAACTGGAGCGGCCAGGAGGCTGGTGGAAGGCGCCAGAGCGGAGGGAGTGAGAAATGAATAAGCTCAGATGAATAATCCATGTCAGCACCTTCGTGTTTATGTAGTCGTGTATGTCTCAGTCACCCAGTACTTACCGTGGTCATATTGGTTATATGTATATAGTTATTACTCGACGGGTGTGATAAGTAAGGGGTGGGAAGGATGGGGAAACCCCCTCCCACTGGGTAGTAAATAGGGTGAGTGGGAAGGATGGGGAAACCCCCTCCCACTGGGTAGTAAAGAGGGTAAGGTTGAGGGTGTGTGCGTCGGAGCAGTCGGGGCTCTCCGAGGGGCGGTTGGTGGGGCGATCGGTGGGGGTGTGGCAGCCGCTAAGGGCGTGGCTGCACAGGGACAATCCTTGGGCGCAAGCGCAAGGCTTGCCATAAGTCCCAACAGGACCCCGGCGGAGGCGTGGCTGGGAGGAAATGGAATGAGGCCCAGCCGCGCGCGCACGACTGCAAACCTCCGGCACACACTCACAGGTTAGAAGTAAGGGCAGTGTATAACTTTGCAATTATGGTTTGACTTAACTCTTCACCTCAGAAGGTAACGACAGGTCCAGTGAAACGTACCGAGGTTACCGGCGGTTAAAGGGGAAGAGTAGGCAGGTAAAGGGTCGCCCCTGCGCACGCAGGACGGCGGGAAGAGTACAGACGAGGTAAGACCCCGTGTAGTGAGACATAATTGGAAAATAAGAAAAGAGAGTAAGCGAAATAAAATGGAAGAAAAAAACAAGAGGGAGAAAGGCACTAGAGCGTCAGGGAAAGCCACAGCGGAGGCCTGTGGCGAAGAATCCCCCACCCACCGCTACCCTAACTAGAGTGGGGGAGGGCTCAATTCTCCGGCAGCACCACCCATCTGGGGGTGGGGCTCCGTGACCAGGTTTCAGGCGAGCGCAGGGGGGTGTGGCAGCCGCTAAGGGCGTGGCTGCACAGGGACAATCCTTGGGCGCAAGCGCAAGGCTTGCCATAAGTCCCAACAGGACCCCGGCGGAGGCGTGGCTGGGAGGAAATGGAATGAGGCCCAGCCGCGCGCGCACGACTGCAAACCTCCGGCACACACTCACAGGTTAGAAGTAAGGGCAGTGTATAACTTTGCAATTATGGTTTGACTTAACTCTTCACCTCAGAAGGTAACCAGGTGATGTAGTTCTTGCAGACAGAGGTTTTGACATATCTGACTCTGTAGGAGCCATGCAGGCAAGCTTGAGTATTCCAGCTTTCACTAAATGAAAGTCACATATCCATGACAGTAGCAGTATTCCGAACTTTTGCTGGTATTCTTAACTTCCTCATCATGCTGATTATCAACATTAGAAGTAATTGGTCTGGTGTACCATTTACCGATCAACTCAGGCAAAACACAAGTACGATAAAAGGTTACAGCTTTAGACACACAATCATTCCAAAAAATAAGGTTCTTGGAAATGCGTTCAATGTGCATACTGCCTTCATCAGAAAAAGTACATACTACAAAATCACAGTATTCTACATCACAAAGAAACAACTGCGTTTGAACTTGGTAATAGTATGCATGATTAGTATCCAAGCAAATCTCACCAAAAAAATTTTCAGGCAAAATTTTTTGTCGTCCATGGCAAGTTGAATACTATCACCTTTATGACAGAAAGGGCACTTAATTTCTATTACTCCACGACCACAGCAGTCACAACTAACTTTGCCATCTGGTGTAGCACCCATATGACCCCATCGAGTTAATAATCAGGCCAGAATCTAGAAGAATAAAATTGTGATGTTTCTTTCTATAGTCTATAATAGTGCGTTCGGGCTGCTTTTTCATGGGTACAACCCCAAGTGGTGGCTTTAGATTTAAAACGAAATTCGTCTGGATAGCAAATACTTCTAATTAAAGCTTGAGAAGGATTTGAATAATCTGTACGGCATACAGCCTTCATGCGTGATGCAGTTATCCTTCCAGCACGATACTTAAACCATAATTTCGATTGAAACTGAGAAACAGTAGCTTTTTCTATGGCTAATGATTCACTCTAAGTAACAAAAATTTCTACTTCTGTACAGACCTGAAGCAAATCAGTATAGCTCAGACTTTCATATTCTGGCTTACTAAGTGCAGTTAAGGGCGGAGGAAAATCAAGAGAATTGGATACCAGAACATACTTATCAGTATAAGGATTGATTAAAAACAAAATAGCGGGCTTGCTTTCACTCTTACTGAGGCGCTCATAGAAGCAGTCCATTTCCTCACAGAAAGGAATTTTTTTCCTTTTAACCTCAACTGTCTCCAGTGTAGAACTGGTCTCACCCACATTGTTAATCATATCATCCAATTTTCGTTTCTTACTTGCAGCAGAAGTAAAATCAATATCTGCTATTGGAAGATACTCCACATTAGCAGAAAAGGAGGGCAAAATCCACTTACATGATTGTAGAGTGCACTTTCCTTCCCTTGTATGCGAAAAAGTGCTTCCAAATAAAACAATACTGCAGCCACATGTGTGCAGGCTTCTCCCAATCCTGCCATACAAATACAGTGTCCACAACAGATTTCACCAGTTTTATCAATAATAATCCAGCAGGCTAATGGGGTTGCAGAAAACTTTTGAGAATGCCTCACTTAACCAAATGAACTTAATAATAATAATGAATAACAAAATTGAATAATATAACTTACTCTGCCTTTCACAATGTACTTGCTTTTATCTGCTACATCCAAAACCTTCACTTCCTTGATCCGCATCCACTTGTAAACTGATTATGTGCTTCAATGGATTAAGCATAAATATACAATTTATTACTATAGCCGAGTCATTATTAAAAAGTGTGGTATTATTTTGAAATAAAACAGCAGTGGAAAACTGAAATAATGATCCGATTGGTTACAGCAATCTCTTCGTGACCTTGCCTCACCTTTTTACCCGCTAGGTGATGTCCCTGCGGAATTCCAGGGTACCGCTATTTAGCAGCGGTAAGAAAAGTATGAATAATAGCAGAACCGGGATGAAAATTTTCTTTGACGGAAACATAATACAAGATTGTGATTTTCTGAGCTGCAGAAATGAACTATTATCTTTGGCTATAGTATTAACATAATGATAACACAGAAATCTGTGATATTTTTTATTAATAGCACTGGTGCAGCAAATAGAAATGTCACGCGGCTTCGACGCGAGAAAATTTTCTCACTAAATATCTCGACTAATGAAAATGGTACATGGAAACGCTGTCTTCATAAGAGAAGAAGCTAAACTAGCCAGAAACACTCACCTGTATACATTTTCAACGAGAAACTTCACTTCTTTCAACTCCGTTAACTTCCCCGGAGTGGCTGCACCGCTGGCTGTAGAAATTAATTGCTCACGTGATTATGGCGTGACGCTAGGGGGCGTTGCCCGTAAAAGCTAGTACCTACGCGGAGTTGAAAGCTTCGCTTTTTCTCAACGAATAGCCCGAAATTAAAAAAAAGTAGCACTATAAAAGGTCTTAAATCTGAGTAAGTTCATACTTAAATCAACTATTAATTGTCAGTAATCTCCAAAATCAGAGCGTGACAGACAAACAGACAGACAGACAGACAGACAAACAGTCAGGACGCCTGCTGCTATAACCCTCTCGCGCATGCGCTGAGGGTAAATAAAACCAAACAAACTGGGGTGACAAGCCTGAGTATAGCAATATCCGTCAAAGGATCTTGTGCAATCGAAGAGAGGTTGTGAAAACGGTGAGAGGGCTAAACTCACAGCCACAAGCAGGAGTAAATACAATTGAGGGGAAGGCCAGTAAAAATGGAGATTGGAAAGTGGCTCTTACTCTTAGCACTGTTCTCTGGCAATGGTGAATTCACTAATTTATAATAGTTATTATAATTAGTCAATGTAGAAAACTATTTTCTCAGTAATGACTATCACAGCTAGTTTTTTCCATAATTGTTATGTGTGTGAGTATAATAATATTTATGTGTAAGAGGAGGAAGGGACAAGATCTTTATAATATACCAAACACGTTGGCAAACACTCAGGCAAAGTCAGCTTGATAAGCTTGTCATGATAGTATATAAGGTAAAAAAAACATTTCAAAGAATTTAGCATAATTGAAAAACTGGGACAGATTGTACGCACTGACCGACATGTCTACTTCGTAAGGATAATCTTTTGAGCCGATGCATGATAGTTTTTCATTGTTATCAAACACAGAGGAAGGTAATGTGGAATTGAAACGGATTGTTAATATAATCATCAACTACTAATAGCGTATTTTGCAATCAATAGTAGCTAGTGGAATTATTACATATTCTATAAACAGGGTTGGATCCAGGAATTGTTTATAAGACCAGGAGTATTTGACTAAATAGAATAATTGGCAATTATGATTTAGCATATATTGAAAAACCACTTCATTGCATAAAACTGAAGCATTGAAATAACGTTATAATACACTAGCAAATACCCCGCTACACAGCGGTGCTTGACGTATTGCAAAATAAGAATCTTGCTCAGTTATCATTCTCTACTATTGGTTAAAATTGCATAAGTTTCCCTCTCCTGTTCTCTCTTTTTTTTAACTATCTCTTCTTTCTCTTGTCCCCCACCTTTCCTTTCTTCAGATCTTTCTTCTTGAGTATGGAGACGCTTTTCATTTGTCAACCTCTCCTGCTTCTGAATCTCTCTGTCTTACAATCACAATTGTGGAATAAAGCTTTGCGAAATTTAGCCTTCTTTTTCGTACATTCATATTCCTTCTCAAAACTGACGCGGCCTATACTCGTGGATTCCACTGCTTTTTAGGTACAATTAATCACCAGTCTTTTTTGCCTTCTCTTCCATTCTTTTTTAAACTTACGCCACCTTACCTCGCCGATTCCACCGGCTTTTTAGTTACAATTATCTCCTTTTGCCTTCTCTTCTGTGTAAACTATGCCGTCTTTCCTCGGCTATTAATCACTTTCTACTGAATAAGACAACACTGTACCCATTTGTGCAATGATGATACTTTACCAAACTGTTTAGGCTCATGAATTATTCATGAATACTGTGGCATCTTACCACAGACTATTTGGACTTCTTTGATATCACCATTGTTGTGTCTATGTCTTATCTGTGCTCCACCCCTATGTATACTTTGGTTTTGTGTCAATGGCATGTCATCATTCTTATATCAGTTGAATATTTGTTTTTGTCAGTCTGTCAGCAGCCTGTCTGTTGTATATCCAGGCCTGGGGGAACTGGGGGGGCAGGCCAGGCCATGGCCTGGCCAATATTTTGCATCCCTTTCATACAGATCTGCATACCATGTCACTGGGCGTGGACTCATTACTTTTACACTTTCTGTCTAATGTCTCCTGTGGTTAATGCCAGCATAACTGCCGTAGTTGCAGCTGGTCTTAAAATGGCATCTGTAGAGGCTACCAGTAGTACAAAGTCATCAGAAACTGTCAGTCTTGGAGAAAATCCAAACCAGCCAGTTCTCCCTTCATATCCTAGAAGAAAGTTTGGACTGAAATCACCAGTACTCCGTGCTTTCCAGTCATCATGGTACAAGAGATGGCCATGGGTCCATTATGACCAAGCAAATGACTGTGTCTTTTGCTTTACTTGCCTAAAAGCAAAAAGACTTGGGATGCTAAAGGCCTGTGCTAGCAAGGGTAAAGAAGCCTTTTTATCTCGAGGATATACAAACTGGAAAGACGTGAGTGGAAAACATGGTGGGTTTTCAAGCATGAAAACAGTCAAGTCCATAGGCATAGCATCGAGATTACCTCAAAATCTATGGGAGATGTTGGTGAGCTATTTTATTGAGTGAGATTAAAAAAGAGAAAGAAAAAAATCATGCTTATCTTCAAAAGGTGTTACAAAATGTTATTTTTCTTGCTCGGCAAGGGCTATCATTTAGAGTAACGTGGGTTGTATTGGAATCAGGCCAAGAAGTTAGTGGTGCTGAAGTGAATTCCAATTTCCACCAACTATTACTGCTACGTTCAAATGATGATCCCACCATACTTGAACATATGCAGCGTAAAGTTCGGAAGTACACCGATCACCACATACAAAATGAATTGCTTAAGATTCTGTCATTAGGCCATCTACGATCGATTGCTGCCAGCATCAGAGAATCAGGTTACTTTACTTTAGAATCTGATGAAGTTACTGATGAAGGAGCAAGTTATCATATGCCTTAGATGGGTTGATGTGAATTTTGAAGTACATGAAGATTTTTTGGCTTGCATAGTGTTCCCGACATTCAAACTGCTACAATAGTTAGTGTTCTGAAAGACACTATTCTACGAATGAATTTGCGATTATCAATGTGCCGGGGACAATGCTTTGATGGCGCTGCCAATATGAAAAAGACAGCTGAAGAAATTAAAGCTATTGAACCAAAAGCACTTTACTTGCATTGCTATGGCCATAGTCTGAATCTGGCAGTCTCAGACACTGTAAAGGAAGTGAAGCCTATGTCTGATGCACTTGATCATAGTCTCGAAATCTGTAAACTTATAAAATTTTTACCCAGAAGGGACGCCTTATTTAAGAAATTAAAAGAGGAATTATCACCCCATGTTCCAGGTTTGCGCACACTTTGTCCAACACGCTGGACAGTACGTGGAAATTCACTCGAAAGTATTCGTAGGAATTATACTACATTGTTTGCTCTGTGGGAAGAAGCTATTGATATTGTTAAACTGTCAGATGTGAAGGCTCGAATTAATGGAGTGGCAGCAAAAATGAAGGAGTTTCGTTTCTTATTTTGCCTCATTCTTGCAGAACGTCTACTCAAACATTCTGATAACCTTAACAAAAGTATGCAAGCCACATACATGCCAGCTGTTGAAGCAAAGCAACTTAGTGAATTGTGCATTAAAGTGCTTCAGAAAATGAGAGATGACAGTGCTTTTGATCTATTTTGGGAGTACTGTTTAACTCTTCAGAAAGAATTACAAGTCAATGACCCAGTGCTGGAGCGTCCACACAAGAGGCCCAAGCGGTATGAAGATGGTGCTGCTGATGCACATTTTCATGATGATCCCAAGACTTACTATCGTGCTATATACTTCCAATGTATTGATGCAGCCATCTCTACTATCAGTCACCGGTTTCAACAAAAAGATTATTCAGTGTATGCAAACCTGGAGCAATTGTTAGTTAAAACATGTATGAAGATGGACTATTCAGAAGAGTACAAGACAGTAACACAGTTTTATGGTTCTGACTCTGATCTGAAAACACAGCTAGAGGTCTTGGGCAGTATGGAGATCAAAATTCATAAAGATTCGCTAACTTTTTCAGATATTCACAGGCATTTTCAATCCATGCCTAGCTCTCAGGTCCTGTATTTGAATCAAGTTGCCTTAGTAATCAAGTTTGTTCTAGTAATGCCAGCTACTAATGCTGTATCAGAAAGAAGTGCATCTGCTCTTCGAAGAATAAAGACATACCTTCGTACAACAATGACTCAGCAGCGAGTAAACAACATCATGGTTTTACATATACCTAAGCACCTAACAGACTCTGTTAACCAGAAAGAGATCCTAAATGAGTTTATTACTTCCAATGATGATCGACGCAAACATTATGGATGGTTCAAATAATTCAAGTCATGATTTTATTGTAGTAGCTTTGTTTTTGTTGTAATCATGATTTATTATAATAATATATAATTGTTGTTTATTAGCTGCACAATAAATACTACATGGCCTGGCCAAAATCCATTTGCTTCCCCCACCCCTGATATCTGTTGTATGAGCTCTTTTAATAAAACTTTAAAAACTAAGAGATATTACCTCAGCGACAACAGATACTACAAATATGCATACTTTTGGTCACCGCCTTCGTTACTGACACATAAGCCATGCCTGTAGCCAGAAGTTGACATTGGGGGATCAGATTTTGAAGACACAAAGCCACACCTGGTAATAGAAATAGTCAAAATGGCTTAAATTTGATACTACTGACTTATCACTGAATTTAAGGTAAAAAAGTAGATTTGCTGTAATTAATGGTCAATTCCTATATATGTATAGAATTCATTTTTGTCATCATGAAATAGAAGCTTATTCAGGTAAAATAGCTACATTGTATAACAATATTGTGGTTTTGTGCAACCTAACAAGGCAAGCTCGCTCACCATGAGTGTGAATATATGTATGTCATTTTGTACTTTGACCCTCACATTTTTGTGTTTTTTTTGCGGTCCACCCCTTCCCATACCTCCACTAAACAGAATCTTTTGGTTTAGATATCCTAGCTATATCATTCAAGGAAATTTAGATTACCCCTTCATATTATGTTGTTTCTGAATGACACAAGATGCACTTAGGTCTTAAGGGTGCCCTGCCACGGAAACCGAGGCCCGTAACCGCAAATTGACTGTTTTTGCTATGTCTTTATATTTCTTTTTCGGTGTACTGTGGGCTTACTTTGTTGTTACAGATGGAATGAGCACCAATAGAGGACTCCAGCAAGCCCAATTTGAAGAATGAAGACTCGTCTGGGACGGCGATACAGCTCTGCACACCGGCTACTATTCGGTGTTATTTCGAAGCGGCCGAAGGAACTAGCGCGCTCATTTTTTTTCCAGAGGTAGCTAGCGGGCTTCTTCGCAACATTACAGAGCCATATTTCTAATATCTATATTCTTTTTTTGTCAATAGTAAAATTTTCGTGCCGTTTTACTCCTGCGTTATTCTAAAAAAATCTCTCTGTAACGTTATTCTAAGGGGGGTATGCTGCTTGTGCGCAAAATTTGGATTCAATTCAATGATACAATTCCACGAAATATCGATTTATATTTTCAAGTTCACTAAAGATTCGCTAATTTACCCCGCCCCCCATAACGTTGAGCTCCGCGAACGCGCAATTTATTGGTAAGTGCATAATCAATTGACTTGCGGTAGCTCTAAAAAGAGCCCATTTGTAAACAAAAATAAGAAATACAATAATGAGCCGTGAGATGGCCGTTGTAACTATGCAAAAGGTTAGTCCCCGAGCAGAAGTGACGGCTTATTCCCAATGTTGCTTGGAGTTGGTTGCTCATTAGTGAGAGCGGGGTAGTTCAGCACAAATTTCAGACTTGTAGGTGATAGGGCTGAAGAATATAGCGGTAGCAATCCCGACAGAAAGAACTGAAGTGATGATGACGGAGTCTATACGCAGCCAAGTCTGAATACAAGGTTGGTGGAATAGTAGGAGCTGGTACAAGTCAGGATGGAGTTGGTCACCGTTGAGACAGAGTTTTAAGCTGCTCCAATGGCTTCACAAGTACAGCCTCACTCCGTACCCTGAAAGTATAGAAGGATGTTATTTGAGGTGACTGTTTCAGACTAGTACACTACAGTTATAAAGTTATAGCTCGGGACCCAATTGTCCTCCTGCTTCGCCGTAATTTGTAGATTTTTTTGGCGCCAAAGTTAATTGATCCTCATAGAAATTGAGAGCTGGCCACGACGCGTGAATAGAGTGCATGCTGCATGCGGGGTTGGGTTATGGGCGGTTCTGGGGTTGATTAAACGACCACAGGTCCCGGTGGCAGGGCACCCTTAAAAACGTACTGTTTGACTCAATATTGTGCAGAAATTCTATAGAATTTCTTGTTTTTTCAAGTCGCTAAATGTTATGGCAATTGGTTGCTATGATATTGAAAACCTTTACCAGGCATAATAAAAAAAACAACTGCATGGATGGTACGTATGCTCCTTAAACGCACGCGTGTGTTCCCTTTTTCTCCATAAAACACGGCTTTTTTAGGCTTGACCCCAGTTTCTTCTTATGCTACAGCATTAAAAAAGTCATACTTTAAACTTAGACTCACAATTCTAAGAGAATTCCTGTAAAATGCTTATATTTTCAAGTCTTGAAAGTTTGTTGTGACGGGTCACTATAGCATTGAAAACCCTTTAAAGATGTAAATTCAAATACTAGCCATTTTGTTGGAGCTTATAAGTGCCACTTGTTGGTTGTAAGAGCGACTGGTAGTCAGAATGGCTTCTAATAAAGTTACAACTACTCAGGGGAAGCTGAGATAGCATCATAATTACATATTTGTTAGTTGAGTAAATTTTGAGAAAAAATGGAATTGGTCAATCATTAGAACCCTGTCCATTTATGTAAAAGAGAAGCAACATAGCTACTACCTCTATATATACATGCTTATGCAGACTAAGTCCATTATCACAAACTTTATACAGGATTTTTGTCAGGGAGGGAGAGTCTTAGTGTACTTAGCCATACCCACTTTTGTAACCTGCTATGTTTTGATGCACATCTTTACATACTGATCAGTAAGTTGTCCTATGCACTAAATGGCTTAGTTTTTTTATAGTGTATGGGGAGACTCAAGCTCAAGGGGGGTGGGGAGAGATCCCTCTCTGTATGGAACCCGATAATCTAGACCTGAGAGCATCTTGTGAATCTTGCTCATTCTCCAATCAAAATTACACAACTTACTTCTCCCATTTTAATTCTTTCTAGTATGGAAATAAATGGAGTTAATTTCAAAATTAAGCTTTCTTTGGTAATTGCCTGAAATGTCACTACGTAATTTTGAAACTCCTAGTCTTTCCTGGTACACTCTGATTTCCTTAGTTGAGAAGAAATTGGTGAAACAGATACTTGTAAACCAAATGAATCCATTGACTTTTTCTGGCATGTGTTAGATTCTAGTGACTCTTGTATCAATTCTGGATTCTCTCTGCAACTTGTATCTGTAGATGATGGTGACAATGACATATTCATCACTATTATAACCATTCAACTGGATAGGATGAGAATTTTTATTTTTTTCTTCAATTGCCAATCTTTGTTTCTTTTGTGGTGTCTCCTGTACTACATTTACTGGCACATGAGTACTATCAATCTTTCCTCCGTATAATTTGATTTTCAGCTATTCATCTTGTGAAGGCAAGTGCATCTCTTGTAAGCTTCTTTTTCTGTAAACTTTCAAACGTGCAATATTGGCCCTAGTCTTGACAATATTGCCATTCCTTGATAACTCATACAACCCCTTACCCATACATCTATTGACGATGTATGGTCCTAGCCATGTAGGCTCAAGTGTGCCACCTTTTCTCTGCTTCTGAGCTGTATTCTCCAGAAGTGCCTCTGTCCCTACATTTATAGTAGCCACTTCATGCATTCGATCATAGGTATTTTTTGTTTTTCCTGTGCTTTAGTTATATTGATCTCAACTTCATTGAATACTTTCTTTCTTGATTCAAGTAAGGATTCCATGACCTCATCCAGCTTCTCTTCATCACCACTTTCTTCCTTACACGCTTGGAGGCTATCACTGTCAATAGGTAGCCTCATATCTTGCTGTAAAAGCATGTAGTAAGGTGAATGTTTTGTTGAACCTTGAAACGATGCCAGATACCTTATGAGTACGCAATCAATTTTGTCATCCAAATCACTTTGCTCTTCATTACTTAGCTTTGCCAAACACTGACAAAGAGTTTAGTTTAAGCGCTCGGTTAGCCCGTTGGTCTATAAAAAGAAAATTGATTTTTAATATGGAAACTAAAATGATTGTTAAAATGTATCTAAAATTAAAGTATACTCAATTTTTTGGTTTGGTAATGTTTTGGAGTCCGATAATGCAAATTATTTTGAAATCTGTGTTTATTATGACAAATGCAGCTGTTAAATTACAACTTACGGCATTTAGATTTACCTGAGGGAAGCACTTGTAATTTGGTGGTGATTTTTGGTAATGGAGTAGAGTTCTTCACTGGACAATATATTAATAAATTCCCTTCCCTGGTCAGTAATCAAAATATGAGGGCAACCAAATTGACACATTACCTATGAAGAAAAAAACAACTGTAGTTAATTAAGAATTGAAATTCTATTTTTTTAATATTGTTGCAAGTAAATTAAAAGCAATTTTATGGAATATTTTTCAAAATAAATTAATAGCAATCGTATGGCATATTTTTCCAAAATAAATCAATAAACAACAGTCTAAATAATGTACTTACACATCCAAACTTATACTTAATATTCTACATAATTCAGTCATTCTGGGTTAAATAAACAGCCAATGTTTGTTTGTTACATCATACGCATTATCTTCATGTATTTATTTAACTTTGTAAGAGATCCACAAGTTTAATGCTCATGAATGCACTTGCCTATACATGAAACTCCTTAGCTTGAACCCCAGTCTAAGGATGTCACTTTATTATATAGTTAAGAAGATTGACATAACACAACAGATGATTTGTGGTCTAACAAGGAAGAAGGGAAAATAACTCTCATTAGGGTATGTAAAGAACAGTGTGCAAACAACTAACAAAGTGAGGCTCCACAATTTATAATAGCTATATTATACATATAATTATATATAGTTTTTAAAGTTTACATGAGTCTAATTAGCTAAATTATACCAGTCAGTGTTATTAAAAATTAAATATTCAAACAAGCACAGTTAATTTACTTGCCTTCAACCACATGGTCATGCCTTGTTAAAGACAAAACCATAATTCTATCACTGGCAAATTTGCATGCCAGAAGAAAATTAAAATGTATAGCCAGTATTTCAGAATTTTTTACCTGTCCAGAAGCTAGAAGAGAGGGCTGGGGAGGGAATGAGGGGGGGGGGAGGGAAGGGGGGTAGTTAATTTATTAATTTTTTCATTCTTTCCTGTTTTTATTCAATTATTGATTTATCTGAATAATTACCAATATGTTAAATTTCTTGTGCTGATAGTATCATTGCTTTCGTAAGTAGCATTAATGAGTATTCACATATTTACATTGTTTTTCACATCTACAGGCACAACTTCTCTAGCATCTTCTTATCAAAATAGTTGGCAGTGGTGTGTGACACACCATCACCAACTATTGTGATCAGTGTCACCATGGCCCACTGATCTATTATGACTCATTACAATTACATTAAAGTGAATAAGTATTGAGTAGTCTAGAATGGTACTCCTTAAATGTATGCTTAGATAATTCTGCCTAATATCATAGAATTGTAAACTTAAACTGATCCGTGTTTGACCGGTACGTACTCTTCATGAGGCTGGCTACATGTGCTTGCGTGCAGTTCCGTAGGCGTAGCACTGTTTACAGTTAGCTACAAGAAACAAAAAACAAATGATGCTGCCATAACAACCCTTGGAAGAGTATAGCTAGTCAAAATCCCCAGTAGACAGGTCGCACTCAGTGGAAGTGCTGTATTATGATATTCATAAATGACGGTATTCATTAGCGTGTGACCAGTTATTGGCGAGCGAGCGTAGCGAGCGAGACACTTACAGGGGTAACACAACTGAAAATCGGGTATGTTTGTTTATTTATTTGTATATATGTATGGACGTATGAATGTCATTTTGTACTTTGACCCTCGCGTTTTTGTGTTAGTTATGTGGTCGACCACTGTTAGTGAGGTAAGAAATAGAGAGAGAGAATGAAATGACAAAAATAGATTGAATAATAGCTATAGAATGAAGTGGAGTACATGTGGTTATAGTATAAAGTTGTACAAAAGAAATGCAGCTTTTATGTAAAAGTTGTAATAATGAAATGCAGCTGGCATTTGAATACAGGTGAAAGGATATGCACCATAACAGCAGGTAATTGAAATGTTATATATACCTGATCCCAAATTATAAAAAGTAGGGGGAAAAAAATCTCTAAAAGTAACAGTTACATTACCATATTATTATATGGAATATCTATCTGAAGCATCAAGAGAATTTACATCACTTAATATTGAAACTACATTCAAACCAAACAAGACACTGAACGGGATACTAGTGCATGCAAAAGACATTCCATCCTTCCACAAAAAAGGAGTGGTATATCAAATATAATGTAAAACCTGCAAAACGATGTACATAGGACGAACTGGACGAACCCTACAGCATCATGTAAAAGAGCACAAAAGAAAAGTAAGATTAATGGATACCAATCTATCTGCAGTTGCTCACCATGCAATTGAAAAAAATCATGAAATTGATTGGGAAAATGCAATAGTAATAGACCACCAGCAAGATCTATACAAAAGGTATTATTCAGAATCATGGCAAATTAAAGTGAGTGAGCAAGTAATGAATAGAGATTTTGGTTTATTGCCTTCAGTCTATAGTTGTTTATAACCACATAGCCTACAGCTATTATTGTATGTTTATAAATTAGGCGAAGGATACATGTTTGTTAGTTAAAGCTCTGTCATAGAAACATTTCTTGTGGACATAGTTACTTCACTGAAATATCATCCACACACTGATGATATCATCGAATAATAGTTGAAATGTTTGTATTAAATATTTTATGACGAGTGAAAAGTACAATATATTTGAACAGTATACCTAATCTAAGGCTATCTATCATTTCATTTTTCTAGACAAAAGTAGGGGTTTATTTGTTTAGTAGTTAACTAAACAACACTAGTTTTCAGTTCCTATGCTTGCATTGTCTAGATTCTATTTTATTAATTTTTTGTTTTTTTGTTTATTTGCTACAAAAACAATAAATAAAACAAACAATGATAATATACAAGTTATTCCAATTGGTCCGTATTTTCACCCTTTTTCTTACTTGCTTCCACGGCTTTGTCCGCGAGTTTAAAGTCATTGGTGACCCAACGTGCGCGAGCGTTTACGCGTGGTAGGTGTGGTCTGGTCTGGTCTGGCGTAGTCTGGTCTGGTCTGTACTATAAGCCAGGTGGCCGTGAAATACTACGAATTAGAGCTGAGAGGGCCGTTGAAAATGGAAATTGGACTGTGGCTCATCCTAGTACTGTTCTCTTGCAGTGGTGAGTTAAATGAAAGTGCAACCATAGCTAGTTTGTAGTAGGACAGTTTAAAAACTACAATTTCTTGATAAGTAACAGCCATCACCACTGATACTCTTTTTTCTTCATGATTGTATATGAATGTGTGTTGAGAGGGGGAATAAAGGGAGGGGAGAAGGCACAAGATTCTGATAATATACCAAAAGATGAGTTAGCAAACTACAGAAACTATAGGCATAGCTTAATAGTCTGGCAAGGTATGCTGGTTCCCAAAGAGTTGCAGAGTAAACAAACAAAAAAGCATCTATTTTTACTGGTATAATGATGTCATGACTAGTGATGTGCTTTAGCACAAATGGTGGCCAAGTAATTGTACAAAGTAGTTAATTCAAGCTACAGGTAGCTGAGACCCCATTTTAACATCTCTGATAATGTTTGCCATCAAACTCTGTTACCAAAAATAACAAATGACAACCTGTATTTGTTGCCTGAAATTAATGTTGTAGCTCCTGTTCATGTTTAGGAAGGCATCAGTTCATGTTGTTGTTTTTAAAGTAGCTGAAAGTATTAAGCCATTGACCATTAATTTTAGCTAACAACATAGAATTACTTACTAAAATAAATTTCCTCAGATAGTTGAAGCTTCTGTATAGTTTCTAAAATAAGCTATTCTGACTATCTAAACGACCTAGGGGTGGATCCAGTGCTAGTGACAGGGAGGGGCCCAAATATGTGACCGGATTTGTGAAAACCCGGCTAAACGCGGCCAACACAATTTTTTTTTTTTACACAAATAAGCTCACCAAGACCTGAAGATGAACTCCTCCAAGTTTTAGAGCCACTGCGCGAACCGTTTCCGAGATAATACACAGAACCGCTCCATTCTGCAAGCATCAAAGATCCATTGAATATCGAGCTTTGGAGCCCAAAGGCATTGCTAAGGGCGTGCCTGCGTTAAATCCGTCTTCAACCGCAATCCGTATACTATTGCTTATTACCGCGCGTAATCCACCGAAACAAAAGCTCTGCTCTTCTTGTCTACTGTGCAAAGGTGAGCGAGCCTGTCTGTAGTTCTATGTTGGTAGTGATAGGCTATCTTGTTACGGAAACAGCTTTTAGAAAGGGTAGGAAGTCTTTCCTTATTTCGGGGTTGTTGCTGGTAGCCATTTTCGCTGTATTTTTATTCCTTTTCTTTTAGCTTTGAGAATATTGGTGCTGCTGCTACCTGCTTATCTAGTGAGGTGAGCCATCCTGCAGTTCTTATCAAAGAATTCTTCTGATTGGTCCCCTAGCCCTAGCCCTAGCCCTTGCGCCGCGCTATAATTGGTCACTATAATTGGTCACGCGCGGCGCTATAATTGGTCACATGATTTGATTAACCAATGAAATGAGTTTTTTGATAAAAACTGCGGGACTGTAGAGTGAGGTACCATGGAAGTAGGAATTATAAAGAAAAGATAAAGGTAAGTAAGTCTGTTGTTAATCCAAGCAGTAATTTTAATTGTTCATTAAAGTTTGTATACCTATGCACTTACAAGTATTTCTAGTGCATGCATGCACGTACTATTATTTCTAATCTGTGCATGCACAAACTTGTATTTCTAGTGCGTGCACGCACATAATGGTATTTCTAGTGCATGCACACAAGTACTGGTATTTCTAGTGCGCTCACGCACGTACTGATATTCTAGTGCGTTCACGCACGTACTGGTATTCTAGTGTGTTCACGCACATACTGGTATTCTAGTGCGTTCTGGTATTCTAGTGTGTGCACGCACAAACTGGTATTTCTAGTGTGTGAACACTCGCACTAGCAATACCACTGTACACGCACTAGTATTACCACTGTGTGCACACACACACACTAGTATTACCACTGTGTACACACACTAGTATTACCACTGTGTGCTCACACACACTAATAATACCACTGTGTACACGCACTAGTATAACCACTGTGTGCACACACATATTAGTAATATCACTGTGTGCACGCACTAGTATTACCACTGTGCACACATACTAGTAATATCACTGTGTACACGCACTAGTATTACCACTGTGTGCACAAACATACTAGTAATATCACTGTGTACACGCACTAGTATTACCACTGTGTGCTCACACGCACTAGTAATACCACTGTGTACACGCACTAGTATTACCACTGAGGCAACTTGATTCAAATACAGGACCTGAGAGCTAGGCATGGATTGAAAATGCCTGTGAATATCTGAAAAAGTTAGCGAATTTTTATGAATGTTGATCTCCATACTGCCCAAGACCTCAAGCTGTGTTTTCAGATCAGGTTCACAAAAGTCAGAACCATAAAACTGTGTTACTGTCTTGTACTCCTCTGAATAGTCCATCTTCATACATGTTTTAACTAACAATTGCTCCATGTTTGCATACATTGAATAATCTTTTTGTTGAAACCGGTGACTGATAGTAGAGATGGCTGCATCAATACATTGGAAGTATAATAGCAAGATAGTAAGTCTTGGGATCATCATGAAAATGTGCATCAGCAGCACCATCTTCATACCGCCTGGGCCTCTTGTGTGGACGCTCCAGCACTGGGTCATTGACTTGTAATTCTTTCTGAAGAGTTAAACAGTACTCCCAAAATATATCAAAAGCACTGTCATCTCTCATTTTCTGAAGCACTTTAATGCACAATTCACTAAGTTGCTTTGCTTCAACAGCTGGCATGTATGTGGCTTGCATACTTTGGCTAAGGTTATCAGAATGTTTGAGTAGACGTTCTGCAAGAATGAGGCAAAATAAGAAACGAAACTCCTTCATTTTTGCTGCCACTCCATTAATTCGAGCCTTCACATCTGACAGTTTAACAATATCAATAGCTTCTTTCCACAGAGCAAACAATGTAGTATAATTCCTACGAATACTTTCGAGTGAATTTCCACGTACTGTCCAGCGTGTTGGACAAAGTGTGCGCAAACTTGGAACATGGGGTGATAATTCCTCTTTTAATTTGTTAAATTATAAGGTGTCCCTTCTGGGTGAAAATTTTATAAGTTTACAGATTTCGAGACTATGATCAAGTGCATCAGACATAGGCTTCACTTCCTTTACAGTGTCTGAGACTGCCAGATTCAGACTATGGCCATAGCAATGCAAGTAAAGTGCTGCTTTTGGTTCAATAGCTTTAATTTCTTCAGCTGTCTTTTTCATATTGGCAGTGCCATCAAAGAATTGTCCCCGGCACATTGATAATCGCAAATTCATTCGTAGAATAGTGTCTTTCAGAACACTAACTATTGTAGCAGTTTGAATGTCGGGAACACTATGCAAGCCAATAAAATCTTCATGTACTTCAAAATTCACATCAACCCATCTAAGCATATGATAACTTGCTCCTTATTAGATGCATCAGTAACTTCATCAGATTCTAAAGTAAAGTAACCTGATTCTCTGATGCTGGCAGCAATCGATCGTAGATGGCCTAATGACAGAATCCGTTAAGCAATTCATTTTGTATGTGGTGATCGGTTTACTTCCGAACTTTACGCTGCATATGTTCAGGTATGGTGGTATCATCATTTGAACGTAGCAGTAATAGTTGGTGGGAATTGGAATTCACTTCAGCACCACTAACTTCTTGGCCTGATTCCAATACAACCCACGTTCCTCTAAATTATAGCCCTTGCCGAGCAAGAAAAATAACATTTTTGTAACACCTTTTGAAGATAAGCACGATTTTTTTCTTTCTCTTTTTTAATCTCACTCAATAATAGCTCACCAACATCTCCCATAGATTTTGAGGTAATCTCGATGCTATGCCTATGGACTTGATGAATGAAGTAATCAGGCCACGCCCAGTGACATGGTGTGCAGATCTGTATGAAAGGGATGCAAATATTGGCCAGGCCATGGCCTGGCCTGCCCCCCCAGTTCCCCCAGGCCTGCACTGTGTGCTCACACGCACTAGTACCACTGTGTACACGCACTAGGATTACCACTGTGTGCACAAACGTACTAGTAATACCACTGTGTACACTACTACTATTGTTAGAGGGGCCCGTGTGCTACGATGGAGAGGTCTTTGATAGTTTAAATTAGTGTTTTGTAGTGTCATTTCCTGTGCCTGTGGCACTGTCTCTTTGATGGTGGTATAGGTGAAGGTGAAGGCGAGAAGTTAGTTGTATTTGACGGGGACAGTGGAGGAGATGAAAGTGACGATGCAGTTGAGAGTTCTTCAGTCGAAGTAGCGGGTGCAATATCCGGATTTGGACAAACTTTGTCTCTGCTCTCCTCTGGACAAAATTCTCGAATTTTGTCGAAGAAATATTGTCGTCGTTCTCTGGAGAGCCCTGGTGGATGAATTTCTTGCGGCAAGTCGTTGGGATCGGGCTTCCAGTGAAGATGTGGTTTGGCCAAAACTATGAGCTCTTTCTCTTCACCATCAGACACTTCCCTCATCATTACTTTTTCAGGTCTCGTTTGGTCGAATGTTAGGTTATGGAAAGATTTAATTCCATCAAAAGCTTGACGCTTGTAAAACCTATGAAAGTAGTCTGACCAATTATATTGGCGTACAAAGGTATTGCCACTCTCACTGCCAACCAGTTGAGCTACATTGACACTAGCAGACTCGTTCACAACTCGAACCATGTCATCCAGACATCCAACAACAGATTTCCGAAATCTTTGTTTGAGAAGCCCAAAGGCCCAATCCGGTGCAAATTTCGTGTGGCCGACCATCATGAAACTGATTTCTATCTTTTTATTCAGACCAGATAGAACTCTCCATGCTAGGTACTGCATCACAAACCTATTTTTTAGAATGTTTAATCCCATTATTTTAAGTTATACAAATTTCTTTATAATTACCTGTTTTTATTCTGTCCACTGCAATTATCTGCATGCAGCAATAAGTTGGTCTCTCCTAAGTTGTGAGTGGACAAAAAGTAATGGACAAGGCTGATAACACAGTTAGCACCTTTGCCGATGTTCATCCCCTCATCTACTAAGTAGTTGACCTATTATTGAATAATAATGATTTCACCATAGATTTTTTTTCTGTAGTGCATACCTGGCGAGAAATGGCTTCACAGTGGACCCCAAAAATACCACATTTCCTTGGAGTCAAGAAATACACTGGACCAGGTTGCTGAGGATCGTGAGGAAAATGCACCTACAATCAGTTTTTATTATTATTTTTTTAATGAAAGCAAAAAAAAATCACACTGGATGAAGGTAACTAATTCTAATGTGCTACCCTGTTGAGCAAAGTCAAATGAATAGTGGATGGTTATGTTATGTGCTAGGGCAGGAAGTGACGAGTGCACGGGAGGCAAAGAGAGAAATTTGTCCAGAAATGTCACCTTGACCTCCTCCTTGGCTTGAACTACTTGTGATTTCAGGTAGCTTCTAGCCTTGGTTGCCAGAAGAAGGAAACTCTCAGCATTCTTAACAATCTAAATACAATGTATTATAGTGATTGCAGTTTGCTTGTGATGTTATAGTTTACCTTTGATTTCTCCTCTGCAACATCGAAACCTCTCCAACTTTAGTGTTTGTTCGAAAATTGTAGCAGGAACAAAAGTCTCTCTTACTATTGCTCGCTCAATAGATTTAGACACCCTTCACCAAAATACGAACTCTTTGATAATTCGAAGTTAGTTCATCTCTAGATGACACAAATACTATGTTTATCCTGCAGTATTCAGGAGTGTTAGCAGCCTTCATTATTGCGCTGGAGTTTTGTTGACATCCCAGCATAAATCCGTCATGGGCTTCATTACAGTAATGTGAGGCATCAACTTTCTCCTGAGCGTGCAAAAGGTGGTGTATGCCGCTGCTCTTAAACCAGCTTCTTCACAAGTTAACTTGTACTGTACCCAGACACTCTATTGTTGAGGTAATAAAATGATGCAAATTTTTTTTTTTAATTTTTTTTTTATCTGACCTTCTTTGTTGTGCTTGATGGTAGCAATTGCAGATCATCTCTCTTGTATCCTGGAATTCTTCCAGGCAAGAGTATCGCATGAACTTCTGCGTAAGAATGCAGGAACTTCACAAGATTCCTGGCATCTCTGAGGGACAGTGTGTGTGCAGGAGTCCTACCTTTGTTGCCGTGACGTCTAGTGGTCAGCCCAGTGACAAGATAGTGCTGACATAATGCAGCAAATCTGTCTTTTCCTATACAGAAAACTGTGTGTTATGAATTATTGTTGTAGTTTGATAGTGGGGAAATTTACCAACTCCATGAAGTATGAGAAATGTGCCTTTGCAAATACTTCGCCCTTGGTGACTGTACGATAGGCGTAGTCTTTTTCGGCAGGTTGGAGTGTGCTTATTGGGGCCCTACTACGGTGGCAATGTTGATGTTCGCCATGATCTGACCAAGCAACACGAGGTCCAGTTCGTCTTTGCTGAGCTCTGCACACTGATCCCTGATATCTTGGTAATGCTCAGTATCAAAGAATTTATAGCATTTCTTAGCACAACCACACCCATTTGCCAAAAACTCTGAAAGTTTCTCTTCTGAGTTGTTAGTGTGCCACGTTCCTGGGCCTCGAGGGTGTCGTAAAGCCAGGACGACAAAACACTACCATGTTCTAAAATAATAATGTTATTTTTAAACGAAATTATTGGATTATGCTATCAAGAAAAAATAGCTCCATAGTTGCCAACTATCCCGGTTTTGCCGGGATTATCCTGGTTTTTTTAGCCTTTCCCGTTTTTTTTTAGCCTTTCCCGGTTTTTTTAGCCTTTCCCGGATCCCGCGGGTTTACTTACTTGCAATAGGATTTCCCAGAATTCTGATAGAGTTAACCAATTATCGGTCAAATACTCGAAATAGAGTACCCGTTGTTATGGTCCACGTAACGCCAAATACTCGATTCCGCATACAACAAAGGGGGTTAATAACTATTAGCCAACAGCTGCACACAATAGTCTGCAAGTTAGTCTGCTTGATATCAGTGGTTTGTGTAGTGGTATAGCTATCTGTACAGCATATCTACAAGGGTGGTTACTATAAAACATTTTTCATGTAAACTTAGTTGAAAACACTGAAATAAAGAATAAAATATTGTTGTATGAAATAATAGCACAACAGCAAAAGTTCATCATTTGGTACAGGTGAGTTAATCAAGAATGGCTGAAGTCTTCTCAAGGAGGTTAGTGATTATTCAGTGATATTCAGGATCCAGAGTTGGAACACAAGTAGCTATAAATAGCCAGGCTGTTTTGGTAGACTGTTGGACGTCAGTGGTGTTCTTAAGCGAAAAATAGACCTGGAAAGTATCAAATAGAACAAAGAAATGACACAGAACTTCACTTATTACTCCTTTCTGATCAAGATTATTAGCTAAATTCAGTTGTTTCTGTTGTTTACTTCCGCTTGTCAAAATATAGTGTATGTATGTCTATGGTCAACTCACCTCTATCAGTTGCTTCGTGTGTCCATTCCTGTTTGACTCACAACCATTACTGACATCTCTGTAGGTGCCTTTCACGGTAATACCATAGCTAGCTTTCTGAACCTAAGCAACGCGAAGTAGCGTGCCGAAGCTTAGCAACGACTTAGCAGATTTTCTCGTACCCCTGGCATTATCTTCTATAATCACGGACTGGAACACTCGGGCTCTTAATTTCTTTCAGCAATATTCATGCTATCTTAATGATATTCATGATGGTTAATTAGTGGGCGTGGCCTATCCCGATTTTTCATTTTAGAAAGTTGGCAACTATGTAGCTAACCAGCGGGTGATTGAGCAGCTCCTTCAGGGGACTCCAGTACTCCACACTCTTGAGGTGTAGGAGATTGAGGCATTAAGTGTGCTCGATCTGGTGAAGCAGGTAGCTCCAGTGTGGAGTATTCGTCAATTGGATCGTACAATAGACTAGATTCACCCAAAATATCGTCATCATCCATGCCATTATCACTGTCACCTTCACCCATCATGTCTAAGCTATTATCTATTCCTAGATAACCCACAATAAAAGTAGCTATTACAACTTAGTCTTAAAATAATTGGAATTTAAAACAATACCATCCAGATTACTGTGATTGTAATGAGTACCAAAGCCTTCATCTTTACAAAAAAATATTAGTCAATGGTATTCACTATTATTATTATGTGACTTACATTGCTCAGTAGTTGTCGAAGTACTCCAGTATGAGGCGATTTAATGCATCACCGTCGGCCCCGCCCACTGTATCGAGGCCATCTCGCGCCCACTGGTTGAGAGAGTTAGCTAATCTTTCAGGTCCAGACATCCCAAGAACTTTACTGGCTTCTCTGCTAGGAGACGCGGCAATATTCTGGCGGGTTTTTTCCCCGCGCGCAGCGCCAATCTGCGTAGCAACAGTCCAGGCACGCAAGGCTAGTAAAGCCGACCGTCAGAGTTTAGGGCTGTCTAGCACCCGTTTCAGTAAGTTTTAGCATGTATAACTTCACCAGTAGCTAGTTCTAGTAGTCAGTTACTCATTTTTTTAATAAAAATAATATTGATAAAAATTGATTATTTTGACAAAACGGTGTTATTGAAAAATTGTGTAGGCCACGTTTAGCCGGGTTTTCACAAATCCAGTCACATACATGTATGTTTATGTCAAAACTTACCAAAACTTACTAAATTTATTAAAACATTATTATGATTGATTGTACATGATCTGGATTAATTTAAGTGTTAGAGCTAGTTAGCATGCAAGCTGTCCTGTGAACTGTATTGCCTATATTGGTGGTACATTTAATGTCCTTATAAATTTCAATAACTTGGTTGGGAGGGGAGGGGGGAGGGGGGCCTAGACTCCTTGTCCCACCTCCCCCTCTCCCCTCCCCTGTAGTATATAGCACTTGACCAAAGGCACTCCAGCTACTAAAAATTGGCCATCTTTTTTTTAATTTTGTATGGTAACGATTTCAATGTCACTCTCTACAACTGTTCAACCTGAAAAATAAACCTGAATTTCTAAGGAATTATTCCACAATTTTGGACTTAACCCTAAATTAAAACTTGCTTGTCTGGGACTCCATACCAGACAGAAGTATGAAGAAGCCTTAGCCCCAAGCCAAGACTCCAAAGTGTTAATAGAACAGATTATCACCTCTTCCCTAAGTACATTTTTGTCCTTTAATTATGGCCCTCCTAACCCACCACACTTTGAGTCTTGTTAATGTCTATTTATATCTTGCTTGTATTGATGATAAATGTTGCTTACCTCTGAGAACCTTAACCTTTGACACGGTTAGGGAGTGCGCTTTTTTGGCTGCTGCCCACGACTGCAAGCTAACATCAGCGGTTGTGGGTTGAGCCAGCGTCAGATCAAGTAGGCAAACTGGTCCTTCTAATTATAGATAGATCACCTGTGAGGGACACTCCCCCACATGCTAATAGCCAAAAAAAGACAACTGAAGCAAGCTTAAAAGCTGTGTTAATTGATGATAAATGTTGCTTACCTCTGAGAACCTTAACATTTGACACGGTTAGAGAGTGCGCTTTTTTGGCTGCTGCCCACGACTGCAAGCAAACATCAGCGGTTGTGGGTTGAGCCAGCATCAGATCAAGTAGGCAAACTGGTCCTTCTAATTATAGATAGATCACCTGTGAGGGACACTCCCCCACATGCTAATAGCCAAAAAAAGACAACTGAAGCAAGCTTAAAAGCTGTGTTAAGACAGCTCATATTATATTTGTTTAATGTAAATATAATATTTTTTTTGTGCTATTCCATTTACGAAGTAATGGCTGTAATTTTCATACACAGTAATTCACTGGATATGATTTACCATGTACTAGTGGTGTGCTTGAGCACAAATGACGAGCGAGCCAAAAACTATACTACAGTCAAATGATTGATTTTAACTTCTTACACTCAAGCTACTAAAATAATACAGTCCAGTTTTTAAATTACGGTAAAGGCATTCAATGCCATAGTAACCACTCCTGGCAACTGTTTGAATTGAAAAAAAAAAAGTAACAAAATCAAGTCGCATTATTTAAACTTTTTCTTTGTGATATTCTTATAGTAGTTGTAACACACAATTATAGTTTCACACGTAACTGAACATACCTCCGCAAGACTTACCTTCTGGTTAGTCGAGTGAAAAATGAATTTTCAAATAAATACTGTTGACAGATAATGAGTTGACTTACCACTGACACTACCTCGAATAGAAATGGAACTCCGATAAGTTTTTAAGTTTTTAACTGTACCCACAAAAGAATTCAAAGTGGAAAACAATTCAATTTCTAGGATGATACATAAACCAGAGTATTCTGTTTAGTGAAGTTTGGGATGGGATCGAACACAGAGTTAACACAAAAATATGCGAAGTACAAAGTATAAGATGACGTACGTACGTCCACACACATATATATAAACAAACAAAATATCCCCAATTTTCAATTGTGCTACCCCTGTGAGTGTCTCGCTCGCATATTATTTTCATAGGACAATGTATTTTCAAGTAAGAACAATACTGTTGTGTAACGTATACTACAACGACAAACAGTGCATTAACGAGGATAACATACTACCACCACTAATAGAAAATGAAATCTGGTGTGTTTGTAAGACCATACTGTGTCTGCAAAAATATTAAATATTATGTCAGAGACAACTTAATAAACAATTAAATGTTTTGGATGATGTGGGAAAATATCTCACCAAAGGATTCTGTTTGGTGAAGTATGGCACTTGCAAGCAAACATTATGTTACACCTGATGGTATCTCGCTCACTTCGCTTGCTCGCCAACTAAACTTTACCTTGCATTTATCTAGTATTATGTATGAGTACTTCAGCTGAAATGATTTGATCCTGCTACACTTCAATTCACAAGGAATAGACAAAACATCAGAGTGCAAGGGTGTGACGAGAATGTGACAAGTCTACAATAAAAGGATATTTAAGAGAAAGTTAATTCGTTGTTATGTGTAAATACAACACAGAGACATCATAACCAATACTAAAGTGGTCAGGTTTTATCTTTACAACTCCCATCTTTACCCACGTGTACAAGCAAATTAGTATAAAGCAATAGCAATCATTTTTAATTGTCCAAATACTACTAATAATGTGCTTCAGCACAAATGACAAGCGAGCCTAAAACTACACTATTATATTTAAGCACTCAAGTTACTAAAATAAAGTCGAGTTTTTTAATTCTGTATCTAGAGTACAGGATTCAAGCCATAGTAACCACAACTGTTTGAATTGAAAAATAATCAACAATAACAAGTCACATTATTCAAATGCGTTCTTTGTGATATTATTTAGCTAAGTAGAAGTTGTAACGTACAATACTTCACACAACTGGACATACCTACACAAGACTTACCTTCGTGGTTAGTCTGGTAGACAATAAATATTCAAGTAAATACTGTTATATAGGGCTTTTAGCTATGACAGCACATTAACATACCAACGTCACTAACTCAAATAAAAATGAAACTCCAGTAAGTTTTTAAAATAGATTATTGACTTGATTACAAGCAAAGTCAATAGAACCATGGGTTAAATATAAGTTTAGTATTGACTCTGAATATCTTACCAACAATATTGATATTTGGACATAAGTATAGCAACACATAATACTTGTCCAAAGTTTGGGAATGAATTCCATCCTGGATCCTACTCATCTTCTGATGGTCTCTTTCTGAATGTAAAATCTCCTTCTCAATGTCATGGGAATGTAATTGAGTGGAAATTTTGTTACAGTAGTGGTAGAACTTCACGAACTTATGAAGTACAGTTTATGTTATTCAGACAAAGTGGAAGTACACAAACTTATAACAGAGTGACCAATAGCTACAAAGTTACAGAAGGAGTGGGCCACCATTGGTTGCCTGTACTTCAGTATCATTGGATCCAGGTGAAATATTTGAAGTTCAGCCTAATGATATTATAGGTGCTTGTATTAGATTTCAAGGTAATGCATATCCTTTGAAAGTTACAATCTCCTCACCAAATGAAGCTCTATACATAACTTCAATAAGTGATAAGTGCAGAGATAATGATTTACAGTCTCTTAATCTTGGCAATTTAGGATCAAGAACTAACAATGTGTTGCTTGTGGAAGCCATAATAAGTGAGTTATCAATCATTAATAAGCTAATAAATATTGATTACCAAATAAGCTACTAAAAGTAACAATGAAAAATTCAATAATTGTTAGGCTCATTCAATGTTTGCAGATTCTACTACAGAATACAGAATTGGGAATAATCCCGCCCCATCCACTCCAATGTCAACATCTGGTATTTTAATTAACAGTCAGTTTCCTGCCCAAGGCAGTGGATTAGTGACTTCTTGGAAGTATTGCTATTATACTGACTCACTATCTTCTTCTAACAATCATTCTGCCACATTTGCAGTCTGGAGAAATGACAGCATGTCCTCTAGTGTTACTATGGTAACTGACAGTTTTCTAACAGTTACATTACAGCATCAAAACACTATTGCATCAATATACTGTCTAGTGGTCGAATTAGAACCAGAGGACCATTTCATATTGAAGGAGGGAGATTATGTGGGAGTGGCACTTCCAATGACTAATTATATTCCATTACTAGGAGTTTCAAGTGACTATACACTATGGAGTAGTCCTGATAGTAGTATAGACATGTCTCTTCTCTTAGGCTCACTGGCACAAACTACTGGAGCTCTTCATCTTTATGCTGTCATTGGTATGGAAAGTTTTTCTATTCTTGTGTTCAAATTAATCATAGTACACTTTAATAATTATTACAACTATTATGTTCCAATGTGTATGGCATCTTTTTTATACTATGCCTGTATAGTAATGCATGATATTGAATTCACTTAAGTGAACAAGAGTTAAAAATGAATGATTGGTCAAAATATTTTAGATATCCATGTTAGTTATAGTTATGTTTTTGCCTTTTTGGATTTGGGATTTCCAGTGTGTTCATTGTGTTTTATTACACTATTAGCAGTCTGGAGAAATAACAGCATGTACTACTCTAATGTTACTATTATGGTTAATATTGAGAGTTCAATAAAAGTAATATTTCAGAATCAATTCATGGTAGCATCCATATAATTGTCAAGTGGTCGAACTTGAGCCCGAGAACTATATTAAGGAGATGGAGGGGCACTTCCAATGACTAAATCCAAACCAATGGTTGGGAGTACAAGTGACTACAAATTATTAAGGAGTCCTCCAAGTACAGATGTAACACATCCCTACAATTCCTTGATTTTATATGCTCGAAGAATGTGCTTAATCTTTATGCTAATATTGGTTTAATACACATAAATTAATAAATTATCATCTCTTGTGTGTGTGCTTCAGCCTTTTTGTAGTTGTTTCTTTGGTCTTTTAATATTTGATACCAACAGCTTTGGGCAATATTTAACAATTATACATACATTTCACTATCCTGGTGCATCAAGGATAAGCATTTTTTTAACAGTTCAACAGCATGCCAACTACTCAAATGAATCTTATATTTTTTAATTCATCAATAAGGTCAAAGTCATTATGTGTACGTGAAAAAAATCAATATTGCCAATACAGTAGACCCAGTTATCCGAACCCCGTTTATCCGAACTCTCGCTAATCCGAACACCATTTTTTGGAATTATAATGATATTCATTGGAATTATGCTATGGATTAAATAGATAAGAGATTAAGACCCCATTCAAAATGACTTATTTAGAATATCGAAACATTTCAAATATCCGAACAACCCTCGGTCCAGAGGTGTTCGGATAATTTAGGGTCTACTGTATTAGGCAAGGGCTAAGTTAGAATGTGCTTTATGCTCTCTTAATATTCATTATGACTTGCTCACAAAATATAACCTAATCATTCATTTCTAATAGTCAAAAAAAAAAAAAATTCAAGTTTACTGCACCAATATACAGTATAATTAAATGCTTGATTATAAACATATATTGTAAAAAAATTCCTGTAATTAATAAAGAAACACTATAAGCTTTAAAGTAATTACTTTTTAACTTATTTATGGCTGTAATTAAACATTATATTTTTGTGAATTTAGACACCACTATACAAACATCAACATCATCACCAATGCCAGATACTGGCCAGAACTTGTCCGGTATCCAAACAGAATCTTCAAAGGTATCTTCTGAAGACACTACCTTCATGGTGGATGAGAGGAGAGCAATAAGTGGAGGTGCCATTGCAGCTATTGTCATTATTGGTGTATTGATAGTAA
>WLWD01005046.1_pt1 | contig 36076 bp, 18 predicted proteins | sample 6712731 | NCBI WGS metagenome assembly WLWD01 (sample SAMN12718690, study PRJNA576275) | sponge metagenome | isolation source: marine sponge | host: Mycale hentscheli | place: New Zealand: South Island, Marlborough, Capsize Point | collected 2014-11-01 | reverse complement strand
GCTCACATAATTACGACGTGATGATAGGGGGGCTTTTTCCACAACAGTTAGTACCCTATGTGAAGCCAACAACTTCATGTTTTCTCAAACTTTCATGTTTTCTCTGATTGCCAGAACAATAACATTACACTTTATTTCATCATTAGTATTCACGCATGCTCATTTGTTCTTATTTTCGTGTACCGTCGTGCATCGTCGATGATTTGTTTTTTGTTTATATTTATCACCTCAACACTGTCATTGACTGTTCTTAACTGGAACTCTGATGTTACCATACCCACTAGTGGGTCTTCACTGCACTATAGTTACTCTGTTTCTGCTTAGTGTAGTGCGTGTATGCCAGGATCAATGTGATTTCTCGCATGAACACCTGCGAACCACAAAAAAAACAGCCTTGCCCTTCGAGCCCACCCATACCGAATCATCTTCCTACACCACTGTTTGCATTTGCTCTTACATTTACTACTTTTACATTGTTTGTAACAAAAGGAGTCCATTTGAATGCTTTCTGACTGGCAAGCAACACCCCTTTTTTGTAATTAGAGCAAAGTTTAGTGAAGCCATCCAACATTTTGATGCCATTTGTACAGGATTCCCCTGATAGATGCGAGCACAATGTTGCAATCATAAGTACTCTCTGTATCACATGCACATACATGAACAACTGTGGCATGTAAAATAATTGAGAAATGATAGTTTCAATTATTACAAATTGTGTATCAGCCATGAGTAAATTGTAGAGCTTTTGCTGCTATGTCTGTACAAATTAAAGTTTTTGTTGTGGGGCTCATCACACCTGGCTTCCTCGTGTACAAACTCATATATTGTATACACTTACATATACATATGTGTACAGTATATAAAGTGCCATTGTGGTCTCTTTCACTCATCTTAGTAAGAGGTACTTTTCTTGTTTTTTTTTGTTTTTTTACGTTCTTACATTCATAATGTATATTTTAGTTTTCTAATTAAGCATTCCTATAAAGGTTATTATTGAGACCTTTATCGAGTAGAGATAAGCAGTGTAACATCAACTGCTGTACTGTATTGTAGTGAAAACAGCATTGTGTTCCTGAAAGGAACACCAAAATTTGGTAACATGTGATTACTTTCCCTTCTTTGTTACAGGTTGGAGATGAAAGAGTGTCCAAGGAATTGCTGTGGACGTTTCCAGTGACAATTCAATCCTTGTTTGAAGGAAAATCTACTGGAGTATTGAGGACAATTAAACATATCACTGACACTGTCATAATCCAACTCTTTAAAAGCGTCTTCATACTGGAAATTTACAGTATTTTATTTTTATGGAATAGTTCATTAGTATTTTGTCAATGGCATTGGGAAAGTTATACTAGCTTACAAGAAGTCTGCATTAATTTCAGAATAAAGTTGATTAACTAACATAGTACTCAAGGTTCCTTCAGTTAGTGACCTCTTAGTGCTGCCTTGAGTCGTCACGTTGATTGTACTGAAGTTGTATGTAACTAGTAATACAATGCTATGATTTAATTGGAGAAACATTCTATGAACAAATAATATGGGTGGGGAAGGGAGGCCGGGCAGGGGGGGGGGGGGGGGGGGGGGGGGGGGGGGGGGGGGGGGGGGGGGGGGAGAGGAGATGCGGAGGAGGCGAGTGAGATGCATGCTCCATGAACTTTATGGAGTTGTGGTCTGTCGACTTAAGAATATGTGTCACACAGTATAACATTAGCTTCAACTTTTAGAATAAGCAGTCACGTCCAAAATTGAAGCCACACCCTTTGATTGTTGTGTGAACAAGTAGCTATTATTTTTTTAAAAACTACAGTTGCAAAATATTGATGTGTACCCACAGCTATTTTTCCAAGTGATCATGTACTTCAGCATGATTGAGGTGGGTCTGTTGGCTCAGAGAAGCAGCAACGGTGAGTCCTGCAGCAATGGTCAATGGTCGTCCATTTGCGCATGCGCGCGTTCTTAAGGTTCAAAGTTTGTTGGATCGGCCGCGCTCTATAGGTCAAAGGTGAGGGTCAGCCGTTCTGCACATAACTTCGTCCATTCCCAGCGTAGCGGTAGGTAAAGGGAGTGACTACGCGAGTAAGTACAGGTGTCAATGCTCTTAAATTCTGCGTTCCTATAACAGATTAATTGTATACATGTCCCCCTGAGACCGTTCCCCACACCTCCAAGTAAGTAAAAGGTCGGCTATGCCAGACTAGACAAGAACATCTCATTTTCATTACTCAATTTTTCCTTCCTTTGGATCTTGTTAGGTACCGGTGGTCAGCCTCTTTTTCGCGCGTAAACATTTAATCGCTAATTGCAAGGCGCTCTCGCTGTCACATGAATGCTGAGGCATTTTGTGGTGAAGGGTTTGCACGCAAGACTCAACGTGATCGCAAGAAGCCATGGTTCACTTCAGGGTAAGAGAATCAATTATTCAACTGAACAGTCTGGGCACTAGCTACTACATACAACTCATTTGGCAATTAGAATCCATGTATTCTCTGGAATTACAGAGTCATTTCAATGAAAACAAAGCATGCATTTTAATAATGAATAATTTGAGTGTACATATGATATAGCTACATGTGACATAATTGATGTTCCAGATTTATTAAATGATTGGGAGATGTGCTTCTTGTTATAAGTTCAAAAAGAGTACAAAGTACTGCAGGATTGTCCAAGTAACAGTGAAGTACAGACCGTACCATGTTCTTCCTGCTTTGAGAAAGGGCTACCTGTTGGTTACTGTGGTCCTGGTGTGTACTGGATGACGAGGAACCTACATGACAATGAAGCAGTACCACTGTTTCTCTGACTTAAAGTCTGTCACATTTACCACTAATACCACAAACATTAAATCTGATTTGGGTATTGTCTCACGACTTGGGTCTCAGTGCCCGGAAATATATAACATTAATATCAACATCGAAAAATGGGAAGAATGGAAAAACAGTTTTGAGCACCAAACAGGAAATTGTGTAGTGGCAGTGTGTGGATGCCAAGCAGTTGAAGACTGAACGTGAAGAAATGCTTTACGTGACCTTTCCCCTACTCTGGATATTCGCTGAAGTTTTTCTGAGATATGCACTCATATCAACCTCTACCAGAAGTGATAGAACGGGTGGAATCATTAGTCAGCAATAGCTGAGCCAGGTCAGTCTCAAATAATTAGCACTACACGAATGGGTGAGCAAAGAATTAATTCCTCTCCACATACAAAAAGGAATACTGAATAGCATTCCCAGTCAGTTTGACAGACACTATTATCCAACCTCACAAGGTCTGAGAAACATCACCAGGAGTGCCATCAACAAGCTAAGGAGGCACACATTTGACCAGGATGCTCTGCAAATTCTGCTTGAAGATGAGACCAAGGAACATACTGGATTTCAGTATTTCCTTAAGAATTATAGAAAGTAGGATAATTGAATTTGTGTTCTAGACATGTGAGATGTATTTGATAATACTCGTAAAAGATGTCCTCACAATCATTTTAACATTTGTGAAAACATTTCAATACGCCCAGTTTAACTCTAAAAGTGTAGGCTTAACCCACTAAAACTTGATTTTAAATAAAAACAAACACACTGCTCTTTATTATACAAGCATTTAACCCAAAGTATACATACCCATACCACTTGTCAAACAATTATCTTATGTTACACAATGTTATACCCTCAAACATGAAAGTGGTAGTCTGGTGTACTCAGACCCTTTACCAATTGCTATGCGGGCAAAGGGTCTGGTAGACTGACATAGAACAGTTTGTTCTGGCTTAGTCAGCAAGTTGTTAACTGTGGTTCAATTAGTGTGGGTGTAATAAGGTGATCAGTAGGCACAGCTTATTCCATATTGCCATGAAGAATTGTTGCTTATGCAAAAGTATGCTGGGAAATGCTGTGTTAAATTAATTGATGGCACTGATCCATTATTTAACTTTAAGCACGACAAAAACCTAAGGTACCATGGCATATACAATGGCATATACAATGGCCTGTGCACAAAGCAACAACTGTATATTACTGCTAAGTAAAACTTCCAACTGCACATATCTTAAAAAGGCTAGTCCAAGTCACTTGGTGTTTGGATTTGAATTAACGTGATCTGAGCACCACGTAACAGTTTACTAGCCATGTGAAGCAAAAAACAACAACAACAAACAACAAGAATACAGACTGTTTTCATAATAACAACTATATGAACAGTGTAATTGTCAATAATCTCTAAAATCAGAGTGTGACAGACAGACAGACCGACAGACAAACAGATAGGACAGACAGACCGACAGACAAACAGATAGGACAGACAGACAGGATGACTACTATAACCCTCTCGTGCATGAGCGCTGAGGGTAGTCATTGCCCATGCTTCTTTATGGTTGATGTCGTCATCATCAATGTTGTTATCGTCAATTTTTTGTTTATATTTTACTTTTTCACCGTAGTTACATTCAGTTCATAAAACCTGTACAATTTCAAAACTTATGACTGTGGAGTGTTTATATGTATGGTAAGAAAACAGTTTCCTAACCTCATCATTGAATCACAGTGCATATTAACTTATAGTACACAAGATGTGTTGAACACACCACTTCAATTTTATCAAGTAAGGTAATAAAAATACATGATTAATTAAAATAGACTGTTCCACCATTTATTTATCCCCTCCATAGGACTTTGAAACAAATAAAACAGTTCATTGTGAAGCTACTTTATGGGATCTATCCCCTGGAAATAATCCCCATCAAAAAGGTGGTTACCCAATCAGGGTTACAATTATCAGTAGGTAACTTCTGCACTGATCATAACCGGATATTTCTGGTGGAACAGTCTATTTTACTTAATCATGTATTTTTAATCGTTCAATTTAATAAAGTGTTTGTTACAGTTATATTACTTTAGGTGAGAATAATTTTATAGCTAAGTGATTTTATTCTGGCAGACCAAGGGTATACATATGGAATTAATTAGCAAGAATGGCAGAAGTGAAAACCTCCCTCTGATGCTGTAATACAATCTGCATAAAGAAAATTCCATGTTTTACTTCGAGGTTGCATTGATTGTTGTCTCTATGTTTAAATGAATGATTTGTTCTAAAACTACCTGCACAACAGTATTTCATCCTTATTTTAGCAATCAAGTTATACATACTATAATATACTTACTTTTTGTTAGTCATAAGGACTGGTAGTAGAAACTACAATAAGCTCCACGATATCCACGATATTGGGAATCAATTCTAATAGTTCATTAGTCTCGCAAGCCAGACCCAATACCAGACGCTACGCGGGGGAAGGTAAAGGGTCTGGCTTGCGAGACTAATAGTTCATTTGACCAGAGACTATCTCCTATACGGCATAAGGATCAGTGTCCAAACAAATTATTTGCAAGAAATTTAGCTTTGTACCAGCTCCCAGTAGAAGTGAGCCAGCAAACTCAGAATACCTCGGGGGGAAAACCTTGCAACTGCTGCCGATAGTGCTACTCCAAATCTACTGGAGTTTCACCGCGGTATTTCGCCCTCCAAAGCAACCGTTGCTAAGAACGCCCACGCGTTAATTGGTCAAACGCAAGACCTCTATTAGTCTTACTGATCTTTTAGAAAGACACGCTTACAATTAGAGCCCATATCATCTGCCAGAAAGTACAGGCAGGGATGTCGATTCCTGACCTTGAAAGCGTTGGGACGTCTATTAGTGATGAAATGTTTGCGCGCGAAAAAGCGGCTTTCCACTAACAACAGGACTTTTTCCTTTCTGCATTGCCAGACCCTTTACCTTAGCGGTTTGGTAAAGAGTCTGGCTATGAGGGACTATTTTTCCCTTTCACAATGCACATTATTTTTTCAATAATATGAACGGCATCAGTGGAACAATTGGACAGTTCAGGTTGTGCAATGACATGAAGAACACAATTTTGAGTGCTAAAAAGGAAGTAATCCAAAAAATTAGGAAGTAGTGCAAATCTTTGAAAATCCTCAAGTGCTTAGTTTCAAAGTAAATTTGTCCAAACAATGACAGCAATCAGAATGACCCCATCAAGATACAAACCTACAAGACAACACACAAAATAGGTAATTCAATTTTCTTCAAACAGTTCATTAAGATTTTAATCACAAATAAAAGGCATACTTACATGACAGGAGTGATGTACTAGCAGATACACCGTCACTTGGATTCAAAAAAAGATCTCTAGTTGAATTTGTCCCGTTATTCCTTTGCTCTATAGAACTGAGTATATTCATCGGAAATGATACTATCTGGTTAAGGGAATTGCTGCAACCGAAATTGCCACGTAAATAAAGATGCCATGGCTCTAATATTGTTCCAACCAAAACGGAGGTAATTTCATTTGGTGTCTTCTCAAGAACAATTGCTTCATACAATGATGTCGTAGAATCTTCAGGATATAGCTTCAATCCCTTAGAACCAGGTTTCGATCTTCCATTAAAAACCACAGTAGAACTATTGAATATCCATATAATATGGTTATCAATGCTGCGACAGACAAGGAAATGTGTGATAAACGGATCAGTTCTAGCAGGTACTATATTTGGTTGCATTATGGAGTATGTTAGAGCAACAGAACCATTATGATCTTCATATATTGGATCAATCAACGAATTATCATACTCCACAATATGTTCCTGATGAAGACTGCGACAAATAACGCGTGGTCGCCACTCAGGATTGGTCTGCGTCGCCATAATCACGGCATCAATGCACGCTTCACTACCATTCCCACGGTGAGACAATATCATGGAACTAAAACGGCTGCTAGAATTGACGGCTTGAACTTCGACATCTCCAACATTACTCTGAGATACACTATGTAAAAGTATGTCAGTGCCATCAAACAACCACAGCAAATTTCCTCCACAGATGTTGCAACAGTAGTACGAATCATAGTAGCTGGAATCTCTGAAACGTCGCTGAATTCCCAAGAACCGAGCTCCACCAGCTCCACTCATGTTGAACAGAGCCAGAAATGATACAAAGCAGAACAGCATCTTAAGGGAGGGAGGGAGGGGGGGGGGGGGGGGGGGGAGAGGGAGAGGGGGAAACGAAAGTGAATTATAATAAAATATACAGTGTGTGTGTATGTGTGTGTGTGCATCCAGCATAAAAAGTAGCATTTTTTTAATTATAAAAAAATAGAAAAAAACAACAATAATTTAACTGATCAATTGGATAAATGGCCCCTCTAATTTAACTTTGATTGGCCATTATTATACTTGTTGCTACAAAGGGAAAAAAGCGCATAACCCAAGTTTACGTGGTTACAGATCCAGCTCGTTTACACATTAGTACACAAGGTATGTTTCATTGGCAGTGATTTAAAAGTTTTACTGTGGCCCCAATCATTTTGTCTAAAATTTAGATTTGTTGCAAATTTTAGATCAATTTTAGAATTTGTGAACTTATGCCATAGCCATCGAGCAGAGGATAGGATAAGAATAGAAAAATACCTGGTTAGCTTATCTTAACTAGCCATGACATTCCTGATGTTTGGTGCATAAACTATACACATGTTGGGTTCCTTCCCTAAAGTCTCAATGTGATGAAAGTGTAAACCTTTTTATCTAACCTGACTAGTTAACTAGCACACTTCTTATCAAAACATAGTTCCTGGTGAGAACTGTGAAAGTTTTGTTTGTACCATGTCACAGACTATGTAAAAGTGCCAGTTACTCATAGATAGATAGCCACCTACCCCAGACCAAAACTTACCTCACTAAGTCCCATAGTCTTACCGAAGAGTTCTACGCCAACCTAAACCGAACACTTTCTTGGCTCCTAGTTAGCGCGAGCTAATCCTTCCGATCAGGATTTCTTATACTCCTTAGTTACTATTTAGTTCTCCAGCACTTCCACGTCCTTCTTCGTCCCTTGGCACAAGTCACCTACACTAAAAGCCTTCCACACAACACCTAAGACTCCCCCATCCATTCAGGAAAAAAACGTTGTGATAAACAATATAAAATTTAAAAAAAACACAAAAAAAAAACTACACGTCACGTGCGGGAAGTGAGCCCTTCTATACATAGTATTGAAACCTTATGACAACATCATACTTTTAGGAATGTAGGGTGTGGCGAGCCGGAGGATAGAGGTGACGATCTCGTCGCGTGTTGTTCCGCGAGAATAGCTCGAGGCTCCACACAAACACACACGCACACACGCACACACTCCACACACGCACGCACACACTCCACACACACACACACGCACACACACTGTTGCAAAAAGTTACAGAAACCGGAGACCGGGACCACCCCGCGAGGTAGTGGGACTGGGGGGATGCTGCTGCTGGTGCGTTCACTGTCCACTACCTCCAGGTAAGGAGGGAGACAGAGCATAATCAAGGGAGTAACAGCACTACGGTAATGGTATATTTGAAAAGCTTGGGTATTCATCATTTGTGTACTCTTTCTACAAACGTGTTGGTTTGTTGACAGCTCAGTGATATATTCTGCAGAACTTGTTTTCAAGCACACACACTCACATGCAAATGTTTACAATCTCAGACATATACACAGAGAGATACATACAAACTGTTATACATACACATACAGATTCATATTCACGTTTGTAAAGTGAGCATGTATATACTTTACACGTGATTACCATGTTTGTTGCCTACTAAGTGAGATCATATGACTCCAGTATCCTTATGGATTTCAGGTGATTTCCCTTACCTGTGATTCTATGTGACCTGTTATTGGATTTGCAGTTACATATATATGTAGAGATGTCACATGACCTGTGTAACAGCTTAATTTGTACTATAGTGTGTGCAATCTTTTGCATCGTCAGGAAGCTTAGTAGAATTTCTAAAATATTAATGTATATCTTCCTTCCTATTGTGTCAGGTGTTAAATTGTCCCTGGACATATAGAATAACTCCATATGTGTGATATGATATGCTGTTGAGCTCATGTTTTTCATTCTTGTCTGCACTGTACTTGTTTTTACTCAACGTACTGTGCCCAATCCAGATTTAAACACTTCTTATTAATATTTGGTTAGCTGCACCCACCGTCACGCCTATTGATTGCAATATTCTTGACAATTCCAACCTTATATGTACTGTTAAGAATAGTTTCTAGTCTTCTGTTGGCAAAAAGAGGGCCGTGGGATGCGATGGACAATCCCACTATCTCATGGGACCATGGGATGGGATGGACAGTGGGACACACACATGCATCTGTAGACGGGCAGGTGGACATCCCGTGAATTTCCCATGGGACTGTGGGATAGGATAGACAATTTACGGCATTTCTGGACATCTATGGGCAAACCTGCAGTCGATGTATATACATACAGAATGATGTAGCTCCATCCTTAAGTTTTCCATTGCGAATTGATCGTCATGCATAATGTTCACTGGTCTTGTATATGCTGACATCGCACTCTCATTGGAATTATTACACCACTAGTGATGTCATGTTGTAATACCATAGAAGTATCATTTTGCTGACTATACAACTATATAACTGTATTCATTACTCAAACATGCACATGCAAGATGACTTGGTTTTGATACTTTCTGAAATACACAGAATCACTAGGATACGGTTGCTTGATATAGAACGAACAACCCAAGAATAGTATCTAGTTTGTTGGTTTATAGCTATGCCCTATTGTTTGCTTAATCAACTGACACATCCTTTTTACATATGTGTGTTGTTCTATGTACATAACTGAGCCATTATATGTGTTCTTTAGTAATTGAACATCAACTGGACACCTATACAGAAATATCTACTCAATTTCGTTGCCAATTACTTCAGCACTTGCTGCTGTGTATGTGTTTTTTTTGTTTTTTTTGTTGTTTTTTTTGTTTTGTTTTTTCTGATGGCTGTGTGGTGTAGTGGTTGTGGCCTTGGTTCATGACCTCAAGTTCTGAGTTTAAACAACACTGGCAACTTTCCATCGTCTGCCTCCCACCAGCCCCACAAGTCCACCAAGCTGTGATTGGGTACCTGGCATTTGCTGGGGTGCAAATTCAAGGCCTTTTTCTTATGAAATAGCAATGGTGAGGAAAAGTATATTCTCCTGCGAGTTCCTAGCCCGACTCCAGGAGCTTTGCTTGCACGGCTCATAGTGCCTGCTTAGTGCACAGGCATCCTGGCTCTGCCAGGTGCACATAACTGCTAGTGGTTGCATTGCAAGATAATTTTTGGTGTGTGTGATAGATATAGTTTGTTGGTCATACAGTGTGCATGCTTCATTTAAGTTGGTATCACTTATTACCCCTCACTGACTAGTGCAGCAGAGTCAAGTGACTTATTAGTTTTTATTGTCCAAACTCGAGTTTAGGAATAAATTCATCCTACAGTAGTTAGTAGAAATGCTGAATTACGGACATTAAATGATTCCCTCCTTCCACCCCCTACCACTTCCCACGCCTACACACACACACACACACACGTAAATACATACATACACACACACACACACCTTCAAGCTAAGTAACTTGTTGGCGAGCGAGCGAGACACTTACAGGGTTAACACAATTTAAAATCGGGGATATTAGTTTGTTTATATATGTGTGTGGATATACGTATGTCATTTTGTACTTTGAATCTCACGTATTTATGTGTTAGCTCAGTGTTCGACCCCGTCCCAAATTCACTAAACAGAATCCTCTGGTTTAGCGATCATTACCCATATCATCCTAGAAACTGAATTGTTTACCGCTTTAAATTATTTTGTGGGTGCAGTTAAAACTAAAAAACTTACGGGAGCTGGCGGTGGTAAGTTAATACGCTATTTGTCATAGTTATAATCCGTTTGTGCTCAAGCACACCACTTAGTATATACATGGTTTGGTGAAGCCACCCATGAATACCTCTACCTTCACACACGCACGCACACACACACACACACACACACATACCTTCAAGACAAGTAACTTGTATATACATGGCAGGGTTTCATACAGACTTATGGGAGCCCTGGGATCCCTCCCCGCCTAAACATTTTTTTACCCCAACTGTATTTTTTACAAAAATTAATGAAGGGTATAAATAGCCTTACACTAAGATTAGTTACACTTCTTCAAAATCAACATTTCTTTAGTTCTGGTCCTTCAATAACAATTGATATAAAGCATAGATGCTGTAGTTTTTGTATAATGACAGTCCTCCAGAGAGGAACACTATAAACTTATGTAGTCTCCCCGCTTTGAGGGCAGGGTCAATTAGTGTCCCTCTGACTGCACTTAGAGTCCCTCCTACTGTGTTGTTAAAGAGCAGTCGCTACTACTTTAGCTAGGCGCTGTGCAGCCGTCGTGAATATTGTTTTTAAAGTCCCTCAGGCCCTAAGCAGTGCCCTCACTACGCTCGGGATGTAAAAGCCTAATGCCTCCAAGACCCTAAAAATGGTCTCGGAGGCAGCGCCGAACTATTACATAGTGTGTCAAGTTTTCATCTGAAATCTGTTTCAGTCTCACAGTCATGACTTGACCATATTACATACGTAGATAAACTTTTTGTTGTGAGTGTACAAACCCCCCCCCCCCCCCACCCCCCCACAGCAAGAAAATCCTATATTGAATCCTGGTTGGTGAAGCCAATCCATGAATGCCTTTATGACGATTGCATTATGAAGACCGTTGTGTACATATGATTACATACATTCTGTATAACCAAGTACGTATATAACAGTATGTGTACGTGTGTGTTTATGATTGCGCAATATCATGTTTGTGGACAATTCAATTGTGAGCGTAGAGATGTAACAGATCGACACATAGTTTCCCTTATATGGCATCTCATGTGCATTTGTTTTTAATGGAACCAGTTGCTTTTCTCATCATGTGTCAACTCTATACTTTCATGCAATGACAGTATGAAAGACCACCTTACCTCTCTCTCTCTCTCCCTCTCTCTCTCTCTCTCTCTCTCTCTCTCTCTCTCTGATCCTCCAACCCCCACTATGTGTTTCAAAAAACATTGCTGTATTATGTGTAGTATGTAGCATTTTTAATTGCCACTCTCTGAATATGCTATCATTATGATTCGTTGTTGTTGTTTTTGCTATGAGAATACTTCTGTAATAGCTTTGTATTTTCACTTGTACCTTGAACACCTAATAAGTGTTTAATGTGCTCTAGGGGTGTGGCATAGGAATGGGGTGCTTGAGCCCCCCAGAACCCTCCCCATACCAAAACATATTCCTACACCACTGCAGGGGTCAAATGATGTCACCATTGGTTGATAATGGGTTAAACAGATCAAGATCTTGCATGTACTAGATTAGGAATCCTTAACAAACTCCTGGGGGGGGGGGGGGGGGGGGGGGGGGGGTCTGTGTGTAAAAAGGAGAATCCCTGACATGCTCTTTGACCTTAGCTCCCTCTATTCAAATTCAATAAAGTAGCCACACAAAGATAACCCTACAGAATAGCTCACTGTACTCTAACTCACACACATATGTAATCATTTTTGCAAGTGATGTTATAATAAATTAATCAAGTCAGCTCATCAATGCTTGGTATGTACCTAAGTATTTCTTGATTGAAGACCAGACTCTGACACTACATGGTATATCCTGTGCAGCTGAATTTAGCTGTGTCAGGCAAACTCTCTACTTCTGTCTCTAATTATAGCCTTCCATTTGTTATTTTGTTTGTTTGTTTGTTTTAGTTTCCCCTTCTGTTGGTGTTCATGACTTATTTGTTATGTAATATTGTTTCCCAGCTTTGATGCGCTAAGTTGCTGAAACGCATACTAAAAAGGTTTCCAGGGAAGTTGGTGACAAAAACTATCAGCCACCATTTCCACTTCGCAAAATATGTCCCGGCCATCCGGCTACGCCCTTTCTTATGCGACTTTCACGTTTAAGTTGATGAACACACAAACACACATACATACACAACGCTTCTAAGATGGGACTTACCCTGTCACACACAATATGCATTCACAAATTGATGTCACTGTGTTGATACTGAGAGGCCAAAAGACAAGTATGCAAATGTGATGGTAATGATGCATAAATGATGTTGACCAAACTTACGAGTAGAAAATTAAATGTGATCCTTTAATTAACATTTCTTGCTATTGTCACTTGGAAATTTTACTCGTGGTGCCTGGCTCACTAAGAAATAAGTTATTATCATTTCTTTGAAACAACTGTTACATTTACAATTGCAGTTGTTTCATGGGGGTGAAGACGTTGACTTATTGTTGCCACTCATATTTTCACCATCCTGTCATTCACCCTGCAGCAGACTAAGCTCACTTACATATAGCTGACTCGGTGGGAACTATTAGATTCAATGTTAATGGTTGACAAGTCCGTGTGAATAAGAATAGGTGATGCAGAAGGTTAATTATCTATTTCTGCGTGGAATAAATATGGCACTCTCAGTCCAGTTTTATAATAACCTGGTACAGTATCATCAGTTTTAAAGTTAAAGTTACAGCATCACTATTATTGGCACATTGGACTGAGACGGTTATAACAATGTAAGTAGAGATGAATCATTTGGGGATTCCACTATCACGGGAAACACAAGTTCTCCACAAGCCTTCATGACGTCAATACCGCTACCTTCCTTGAGCCGCAATGATGATTTTTGGAGATCTGCTGTTACTAAATTGATTTTTTCTTTGCAACAAGTACTTAATAAAACATTCAGAAGTGGACAGCAACACTACACAAGTCAGAGTGTGATATGGCGAAATATTTCACATGCAGGCTAATTTATTCTCATTAGCCAGAGGCAAGTGAAAATAAATTCTGAGAGTGAAATATCTTACCATATCACTCTGACTAGTGTAATAAGTGGTTTATTCTACACTAGATGTCTTCACTGCTGTAGTTTGTACTACGACTGTAACTCAGGCGTGAAGTGCCACACCAGAGGAATGTAGCTGTAAAAACCAGGAAAAGTGGTTGGCTAGGCAGGTTGATATAACTACTAGGGTAATGAGCTTGCGCAATACAGCATAAAATCACGTTTATTTCACAGGTCATGTACCTAAAAATAATAATTGTGAAAATATCTAGCATGACTAAGCCTCAATTAAGACTCTTTTGTGTGGAGCTAACTTTGTTCTCCAAATTCAAACAGTAACTAAAATAGTATTCAGATACTTGCTGAATTTCATCAGTCCAGATTTGCTGATATCAATGATTGTTGTTATTATTATTATTATTATTATTATAGAGTATTAGCCGTGGTATCGTTATCATTATTATCATATCTTGGTAGTCTTGTTGAGATTTTAAATTTAATAGTGGTTATAATAGAGAGTGGAGTCTATTCCCTCCTATAAGTGCTGCAATTGTACGTATAGGTACACTCAATTTATAAATGACAAATATGTTGGAAAGTTGTAAATTGGTATTATGTGTGCTCTGTTGTGATATGTCCAATTATTTATGTGAGTGCTATGGTGATCTCCTTGACGTGGCTACTAACAAGATGAAAGAAATGTTACTTGCATAGATTTTAAGTCCACAGACACGCCTCCCTGGGTTCACAGGATATTATCTGCCTGTACTGACAGATGGTTGTCTATAGATATTTGCCAGAAAGGCTAAATTACTCTATTTCAAAAAGAGCGAAACAACCATTTTGTTTCTGGAATCTTTGTGGAAAGTATAAAACTAGACGTAAGTTGCAAGTTAAAGGAAGAATAACATGTCTGCTAGTAAGAGCATGTATAAAACTGCTTAAGTAATTAATTAAACTATAAATATAAGTTTTTTTATATCTCTCACCTCTTAAGTGTATATGTGTTTGGGAAGGATTGTATGTATATAGATGTATGTATAGCTATAGGTGTATGTATATAGGTGTATGTAAATAGGTGTATATATAGGTGTATATATAGGTGTACGTATATAGGTGTATATATAGGTGTATGTATATAGGTGTATATATAGGTGTATGTATATAGGTGTATGTATGTGTGCACGTGTCGTTACATATTATCTGTTTGCATGGTGTGTGTGTGTGTATGATTATACATGTAGGTATATATCTTGCAGGAATATTGATGAGATGTTAATTTACTCATCTTGCCATATTTCTTATAATAAGAATTCATAAGAAGCTATAAGAGGTGCCTGTCCAGTCGCTCATTGATTCATAAGCCTCAATCCACCCATTGCGCCACCATATTTGGAATAACAATATCAAAAGCTATCCTAAGTCAGGTGAAGTAGTGTTCAGACACTACTCAAATGTCAGAACCGACAACCTAGCAAAATCAGGCACTGAAAGCTTTCCATCATTGTTTTAATGTATGTTTGTTTGTTTGAATACTCAAATCCAGAGAAATCAAGTGGGTAGACATTCCTTTAAGAACGTATTGTAGTCCTGGCACACTAAAGACTTAAATTAATTATATTCATGAGTCATAATACAAAGTTGAAACCAGTCACATATGTATTTTACAAAAAAATAGTCTTAATATTCTAAAAAAATTCCCTAGATATAGTCCTATCTCTTTGGAAAGCAAATCCCAATACATTCACTCACTTTCTGTTTGTTTGTTTTTTGTTTTGTTTTTTACAAAAGAGAGCAGCCACTGATTCATATATTTAAGATATTTAATTATGTGTACAAGCATAGTGATTTATCTAGCTGTACTTGTGGCTATTATCATTTTAGTTTGTAACAACAAGGTGACAGGCACAAATCCAATGCTACATTTTTTAGCAGATTGTACATATAGATTAATCATTAAATACCACAGAATATCATTAGTCTGTCGGCTAGCATTTACACGAGTGCCACATGCACGAGTATAAATGCACCGTAAATGCCACCGACAGACGAGTGATATTAATCAATTTATTGTGTACTGGTCATGCGCAAATGGCTTAGAAAACGTGTGGCTAATGTAATGGATGCTGCCAAAAAGTCTTTCGATTTTTTTTATTCCGATAAGGTCATTGAAAATCTTTCTGTAGTATTCGAGGTGGAGTAGAAAGGGAATGTGACAGGCAAGAAGTACCGCCATCTTGTAGCATTGAGAGTGCAATCATTAGTCTTGATGATGAGGAATTATGGAAGTTTTTAGAAGAGCAGAAAACTGTTATACTCAAAATAAAACATTATCCGACTTGAGAATGTGGTAGCTATCGTTCGTGCAAAGGTATAAATGAAAAGCGAAAATTTGAGAATATTCACCCGAAGAATTAGACAGACTTCTCGTGGAGTGCAAGCAGTGTAGTCTGTATGAACCGAGCACTCTCGTAGCTAGTAATAAAAAGTCTCTGCATTCATAGGAAGCTTTTTTACTAAATTACTGTAATTGGCACAGAATGGCATTATAGAATTAGCAGAGACGCAATGAGCATAAAAACAATTGTGAATTATTTTTTGGTAAATATGAGAATGAAAAGGTTAATTTTTTTACCACCTTCTCAACATTTTGCCTTAAAGGTCATAACTTCCTATTAAAAATTCTGCTGATGCTCCTGCAACTTGTCTTCTAGTGCACACACACACACACACACACACACACACACACACACAAAAAAAAAAAAAGCACCTTACTAACTGTGTCAATGTGATCACACCTAAGTTAAGGGGGAGGGGGCTTCAACGTAAAATTATAGTATTACAATTTTTGTCTACTATGCATGTAAAATATTGCCCATCTGAAACTCTTTGAAAAGAACTAAAAATATGGTCAGAAAACCATACCCACCAAAATTCTAAGGTGACAATGTCAAGAAAACCTTACCCACCCCTGCAAAACTAAACCCCTCCTACTTTTCAACGTTAAGTTTCAAAATTCACATACACATTCCTCAATATCTTGATACAAAGTGAACTATTGGACTTTTCTGAATATATAATATATATTTTTTTTTTTTTTAATGTCAGTTTTTTATGAAATTTTGAAAAAAACATGAATAACTTAACGGAAACATCACTGTAAAAAATAGTGGGAACAAATTAAGTTCTTAGAAGATTGACAGTTCCACTATTGAGATAATTGAGGTAAACCACAACACAAGTTATTCCAGCTGATAATGCCTGTAACAAGAAAATGAAGCATTAGTTCCATTGTAAACACAGATCCCTACACAAGAATTGAAACAAATAGATATTATGAATGTAGAAGCAATTGTACATTGAATTAAGCTCCAATTTAAAAGGTCTTGTTCCTCATCACAAAAGCACCCTGACTTATTATTGACACTTTGTTTGCTCTCCTTCTTCGACTCATTTATAGCTAGTACTCATATTTCATCTTCGAAGAGCACCTCTGGTGTAGAGGTAGTACCTTCAATAATACCTCTCCTTTGAAACTGTTTGATGGAACCATTGGCAAATGTAGTTACACAAGAAGCTAACCCCTGCCTAACATGCCTAAAACTGCTGTTTTCTGAAACTGTCTCCCATCCTGTTAGTTGTACAACATATTAAAAATAAATAAATATTGGTCTTTCAGAGAAGCAAAACTGTCAGCTATGAATATCATTAAAACATGATCTGCTTTATTGGTTAATTTAGTGGTGTTTTTAAAGTTGTTTTAACACTAACTTAGACATTCTCTTAGTGAAGGTGAAGGTAAAAGGTGTGGTAGCTAGTTTTAAATGGTTGTTAATTAATTTTATTTTAGGTTTGCAGCCAATACAAACACTAGAAACAGCATCAAGTTCAGCAGGAACTTCTGATTGTGTTGTTAACTCCTCAACACTGCTTTGATTCGCCTCCATTTAATGATGTGTGAGCCTTATGTGATCTAGAGAAATCTATTGATGAGACCTGTCAATTATCTCAGTGGATGAGAAGTTTTCACTAATTTCTCGACATGTTACACCGCCTGCTGTTTTACCCTTTACTGTGGTCCATGTGCTATCTTACTTCCTGTTTTGGACAGGAAAGATGAAGGTATGCTTCTAAACAAGCCCTTTTCAAATTGGATCAAAATTAGCAGCATATTGCCTTACCATCGAAATTGTCTTGCAATGGCTGACACATTAAAGTTATCTTTTGAAAATATCTATCAATACGGGTCGATATAATGTTCAGTGATAGTATTCATAATAAGATTACTGAAAATGAACATATTCTTCGGCAAATTTTAAGAGCAATCCTCTTTTTAGGAAAGCAAGGTTTGCCTTTTCAAGGTAATGCTGAAAAAGATTCCCTATCCAGTAATCCAAGTAATTTTTTGGCCTTGTTAAAGTCTTTTGCTGAGACGGACCCAATATTGTCTAATCATTTATATCATCCTCAAGCCAAAATGCACAAAAGCATCCATGCAAACTGGAGAAAGCAAGCTTATTATTAAATTTCTAATTAACACTACCAACATGATATGGTTGCAACTTAATTATTACAAGAGAGATGTGGCTATTAAGTAGGTGTGGTTATGTGGCTATTAAGTGGGTGTGGCTATGTAGTTATTAAGTGGGTGTGGTTATGTCTAAATTAGTTCAAGTAACTTCCCCACTTTAATAATCTGGCTATGAGCCTGGTCTGCCCAGTCTGACAATTCCTGAAGTATAGTGTTTGGAAGTTCAGGAAAGGATTCACTACCTCTACAAAGCAGTGAAGCAGTAAAACGCTCCCCCCTACCCCCAACTAAAAAAACCTAAGGAACCGCCATTAATTTTCGCTGACTAACAGGAGGTGGAGTAGCCTCCAGTCCAAGTGTTAGACTCCTCTGCAGCCTTCCTTCAAAATAGGGTTCTGTGAAAGGTTCAGGGACGCCTTTTAGCTCCTTTTTAGTCTCCCATAACGCCGGTTAGGATTGGAAATTTAAGAAACAACAGTACAACACTCGCCAACACTTCCAGCCTAAAAGCTTTAGTCCCACCAGCCTAAAAAGCCTCAGTTCCAACCTATCTAACCAAAAAAGCCTCCTTTTCTGAGTCATTGCAAAGCCCCTCCCATTACAGGAAGTACACAGAAGCAAAATAGCTGTAAAAAATAGTGTATTACGAAGCCTCCACTTAGTATTGGGTTGCATGGTTTCGGACCATGTTTATACATGGTATAAGAGTACTTTTTATGGTATTTGCAGGAAACTTTCCTGCAAACTTTTTTTTCACAATCATTACCCTTTGAGTCTCAGCTCATTTTATTGTACTTTACCAGTCATATCAAGATGTTACATTGGCTTACCCAGTTCACTTGTACATATATTGGTTGTATGTACATCTGATTTAAATAATGTCGTCTAAACATGCTACTCGTCAATATTTATTTTCTTCATCAATATTATTCAGTAAGCTTGGCTCTCACAAACTCTATTTAACTTTTGGTTATTTAAGTCTTCTAGTAAAATGTGACAGCTATTTTGACAGCTATATGTACTAGGTAATGATGTGAGCTAGCGATAATATGCACACTGCTAAAATGGTTTATTGCTACTACTTTTCTTTACTTTTTTTAACTTTAGAATTGCCAAAGGCTATCATAGTGGTCTAACTATTTAAAGCTTACATTATGCTACTAAATTTTGGTGGTACATTGGGTAGTGTTTTCTGGCTTAACCCATATAGTGCCTGTGAGGATATATCCTGTTGGCATTCAGTTTATTATAGCTATAGCTAATAAAAATTAGTTGATTCTTTTTTTTTTTTCTTTTTTTTTTCTATTCTTTTTATTTATTTTAGGTTAGACCCATTTAGTTGCCAAAGAATGTCTTAATCTGCATATGCAAAGAGATTAAGAATGTATTCTAGTTGTATATGTCTGTATGTGTTGTTTTTGTGTTGTTATGGATGTATAATAAGTAGTTATATGCAGTGCTAGGCAATAACACAAGGCCACCAGAAGGTTTCCATAATGGGAAGGCTCCCATTCACGTGATCATAGCTTAAATTATTCCCACCAGTAAAGATTTTATCTAGAACATTGCGAAGCATACAATCCAGATTACTTGATAACCCTTTACCAATTACGGTTATCTTTAAAAGCAGGGAGGTTCTGTCCTTTTTAATTGTAGTTGAGCAGTCTGCTGTGATGAAGCATACAACTATAAAGGCTACAGATATAGAGTTACTTTGATATAGAGATTCCAAAAATAATTAGTTTTAGCTATTTATACCAGCAGCTATATGAATAACACCTTGAAGGCTTAGTTTTAGATTTTTCTCTTATGAATTTAGGTAACTGTGGCATGATCAGACAGTCTCCTAGACGTTGCCACAACAAACCATTAGTAACCTTGTCAACCATTCACGATTATGTCATCACTAATTAACACTTGTCACGGTCCATTGATTCAGACTGAATGTTGTGTATTTATGTCTGTGTATGTGTAATAATAACTAGTCTTACCTCTGGACTAAAAACAGTCAACAAGTAACAACTAAGAGCGCTACGCTTGTAAAGCTACAACAGTATATATTACAGTAACTATTCTTTTCTTTTTTTTTTACACTATATTAGTGTAAAAAAAAAAGCTATCATAATATAGTTACAACGGAGTATTTAGTTTTAGTTTTTTTCCTCTCAAATGTTTTAAAGTACTTGTTGGCTTTCTGTCAGCAGTAGCAAATTTAAAATATTTGCTATATTATTTTCATTGTTTAGTAGCTGAATAAAAGTCATTGCTACCTTTGCAATCAGACACATATGGCGTGATGCTTGTAATTTCAGCTATTTGTAATTAAGCAAAATTCATAAATTCACTGACCAAGATGCAAGTAAGAACAGAAGGTTTCTATTGCAGCACATGTGAGGTATCATGTAGAGTGCAAGGCAGCTTGTTTGTTTCACAGATCAATAAAGGCTGCTGATTGCTAAGTTTTGATGCTTACAAATAAAATTCTCAATGGTATTGCTATAGAATCTGTTGCTCAGAATCTGCTTGAAAATTCATGAAGTATGTGAATGCAGGAGACTGTGAGTTTTCCAGGAGAATAAATGCTTGTATTTTTAACAATGGCTAATTTATTGCAAAAAATTTCTTCAAAGCATGTAAATGTCTTAAAAAGCTTATAGTAGCTACATTTATAATATAACCATTTCAAAACGTTTTAGTTGTTTACTAGAAATTAACTATGAGAATGTTTTCTCTAACTTTTACCTCCCAAAGAAGTGGATAGTTTGTGAGGTGGTTGCAATATCTAATCCAGAACAATCAATTTAAATAACAGTTGCCTATGGCTCAAGTCTGGTACTGTAAACATTCTCTTGCAACTAATATCCTCACATGAGCTAGAATTTTTGCACAAACCGAATAAAATGTCAGTTTAGAAAGGTTAATCACATCAAGCATCTTTACAGATAATATGGATGTCCTTGGATTCTTATCATTCAACTGGTAAGTACATAACTTTCTGTAAGTAAACTTTAAAATGTTGCTGTAAACAGATATGGTCGAATTTGTAAAACTTAAAAATTATATTTTTAGTTTCAGTTAGTACAAAGTAGCTACCTGTTTATGGTAACTAGTTCTGTGCAATCTCAGTTTACTCCAAACCTCACCTAATTGTATATTAGCTTAACCTTTTGTTTAATTTCTTACTGTTTTATACCCTTGAATATAAAACACTGTATTTAATTATGAAAACATTTCAACTATTTTCATTAAGAACAGAACACTTTTGTATCAGTGCAAGACCTAGTGTCTATATGTACCAAATTAGTTTTACAAGACACCCTCAAGTCTATAAAAACAATTTAACTTAACATAATGTGAAAATGTTTACTTTAATTGATGTCTTAATGATGATTCATTCTATTTGAACAGACTCATATGTTATAAAGCTCATCATTATTTCAAATTAAGTTCATTCTATCTTCATGACAAATATCATGAATGCAAAAGCAACTGAATGAAATAAACTGAAAGTGTGTGTGTTCAAAATTAAAATTATTGTACCTATTTTTTGAATATCTGAAAGGTATAGGGTTTGATTTTAGCAATGAGACAGCTTCAGGACTTGTGTTAAAGCTAAGAATGGACTAACTTGCTATATTTATATAGCTATTACTTTTATATTTTTGATGTACTTTTTTTGAAGATGAAAACATTTTTGTAAGCTAACATTTCTAATATTTTTTAATATATTTATCATCATCATAAGAACTAAGCAGTAAGGAATTTACAGGACTCAATACCTGGGAGAGTGAGAGGTGTCACTTCCTGCATCAACCTCAATTTCTTTCTACTCACATAACTTTATTAATGAAATGAATATAATGCAGCTCAACTCCCTTCACTTGACAACAAATATGACTTAGATACCTCCAATAGAACATATTTTTAACATATTCAATGAGTGTATAGAAATTTAGACTGTCATTGAATATCTACTCACATTATACAAAATTTACTGTAAGCTCTCAGTCAGCTAAATAATATGTGATACACTAAAGTATTGCATTCAAAACATGTTTTGTAATTGAAACATAAAAACGCATTAATAATCTAAATCACACAGTAATGCTATAAAAACGAAATGGAACATTTAAACAACTAATTAATTAAAGATAGAACTACTTATTAGGATAATAGAGAGAAAACATCTGCAAATCAATTTTGTATTTTATGAGTTAGGGAAACAGCTATTTTGGTGGCAATTTTGGAGGTAGTTTTGGTGGAACGGTCTGTACTTCTTTCATGGATACTGAAATAGCAAATGGCAGGCTTGAATCATTTATTATATGAGGAGGTATGGGAGGTGGCAGAGAAGAATTAGCAAGCTCAGAACAAATACGTAGTTCAGTCACCTTCACATTTGAAGGAAGTTTTCCTATAGACATAGATCCAGTTATTTACAAAAACGATTGTCTCTGGTATGACTGTATTATACTATGTATATAGCAATAGCCATAATGTTTGTGCAATAGGATTTATAGGTAAGTACATATTATAACTATGTGTACAAAGATGGATCTTTCCATATCTATAATGTTTACATTACAACTGCAACCAAATTGTTCCCAGAAAGCATTGTATTGCAAAAGTGTCTACAAACGTATTCTTTATTTTTAACGACGTACCAGTTGCATATACTTGCATTATGTTGTGTGACAGTTGGTGTTGCTCCATAGATGAGAGGATGTCTGCTACATGTCTCCAAGTAAGTGTTATTTCATTATCTTCACATTTCCTGAGCCATGCATCACACACTTCAACTAGTCCATCATATGGAACTGCTACACTGGATTCTATCTGGTCTAAGTAATCTTTGCTGATTCCAATATGGCTGCCAAGTTGTTTAAAGTACTGTGATATTGACTTGAGCTCAATTAACAACGTGTCCAAATTTAATAATTCATCTGAAACAAGAATTAAGACATGCACATTTTTTTTTTCAGCAGGCTTTGCCTAACTGGCTGATAGTCAATGTAAGAATGGTACCATACCTGCAGGATGTAACTGTATATTTACTTTTGAGTATTTAACTTGGCTAAAAAAGTCTGTTTGTTGTTTTCCTTCTGATACTTGTATATCTGCATATCGCTTCTGCAAGAAAACATTTACATAATTGAATCTATTGATTAAGTAAGAATACTGCAACTATTTTGTTCCCAATCAGTCATTATCATGTTGTTGTGCTTAATTTAAGCTTAGCTTAAAATCAACCAGTTGATTTTAGAATGTTCACCAAAAAGCATCAAGTCAATATTCTGTGCTTATGGGGACAATAGTTATTGCTTGATTAATTACTTGTGTGAATTTTAACATTATAGCTAAAGATTCAATTTTATCCATGGCAGTCGTTTTTAGTGGTGTGATTCAAACACTTATACCTTCCAACAACAAATAAGCAAGAAAAATATTTATTTTAAAACTATTTAAAAAAAATTTTACAGTACAAATGACTTTGAAAATAATTTTTTCCCAAACTGTTCCATTTTTCCCAGAGCCTGTCACACATTTATGATCCACATATTTTCCAGTAGGTTTAATTGCAGGTTGGTTGGCTGTTTTCAGTAATTAGAGCAATTTTGCATTAAGTCAGTGGTCTTTGTTTGATCTCCAGTAACTAGCAGAATGTGGCTTAAATACTTACTATAAAACATCACACTGTGGTGCAACCAGATCAACAGCTGCTATTCTAACTATTGACAACATCTATTAGTAAATGGTTCCTGAGTAGGAACTGTTACAGTGAATAGCTCTCCAGTCATTTACTTGCTTCTTGCCACTGCTCCTGAGGTTTTGCTATATATTATTAACTTATAAAATATGAAGACAAAGAATAAATTGAACGAATATAAGAAGGTTGAAAAGGAAATCATTAAGAGATAAGATTTTATGTTATATTTGATGACAATTTTGGAAACCTATGCCTTATTCTTAAATTTTGTTTCTATTATCGACTAAATAATATTTTACCTCTGACTCTGATTTTGCAATACAGTGCTGAAACTACTGGACCCACTATATCATATTATAAGATAAATATGACTAAGTAATAAATGAAAATCAATCAACTTATTACTCTGTCTTTTAAACTCTTTACATAAAAGTATACAATTGTTACTAGTAACAGACAGTTCATTCACCAAGTATATACATCCCATGTCATTGGCTTACCTTGTTTTTATTGGATTTTGAAGGTATTTGAATGGAGTCATAACTTTGAGCATTTCTTTGAATGACTGAGTATGCCTCTGTAGAATCATTCTTATTGTTCATTATATTAACAATGTAATTATATCCACCACAAGACTAATAATTTTAGCTTTACCTTCGATCTTTGAACTGGATTCTGGTTTTTTATGATTCCACTATGAATATGGTTATAAGTATCCTACAGGATTAAATTAAAGCTATTAACATACCATTATCTATTTTAGGTCATTATAATTCAAACTATACCTGAATAGGTGGATTTGAATTTTGCCTCTTGGAAAGTTCAATGTGATTATATATCGTATCCTAATAATGCATCAATGGAGCATTCTAATTAAAATTAAGTCATAGCTCACTAACCTGATCATTTGGTTGGTTTAGATCTTGTCTAGTTTGTGATCAAAAAGGCAATAAATAACTATACGTGAGCAGTACAATGGAATCATCTTACCTTGAAAAGTAACCTTCAGATTTGTCTTCAAAGAAAAAAAAATTGATAAAATCTCAAATCATTATAATTTTGACTTACTATTTTTGGCTTTTTTCCATGCTAAGAATATAGCTGACACCCCACCTAGAATTAATAAAGTTAATGCCCCAACTACACCAATAATTGCTCCCAATAGTACAAAGGTTGATGACTTCTCCGCAGATGATGTAATATGGATTGTTGAGTTCATTGATGGTAAGTCTAAGATTTTTTAAAATTAAGATTGTCAAGTAAACTAATCGAGACAATATCAGAGGGGAAATTATTATTGATGGATTTATGTTATCAGATTAGCTTCAACTGAAAGACAGAATAGAGGACAATTTGATTAAAAAAAATTGACATTAAATATGCAACATTGTTTGTAGTTTCCATGGCACTGTAACATTAGATAGCCAAGTATTTATTCTCATACAATCTTGTATCAATACAAGTTAAATCATTGAGTAATAACGGAGTCCTATTATTGGGTGTATTACTGCTTGGTTAGTGTGCAATGCTAACAAAATAATAGTAATGTTTTTTTCTAAAAGCCAAGAATATGTTTATTAGCTATATATTACATATTTAGCTATATTATGTATACACTTAAATATGACTATTGACCACACTAGCTAGCCAACATACTATTTAAGGTTGTTGTATCAGGAACATTAGGTACTGTGTTTGATTTGTTGTTAGAACAATGCACAGTCTCATTATGTAATCGTTCTCCAGTCAAAATGCTGCAATCTATTGATTAAACAATGGAAAGTTTGTTAGCACAATAAATTGTTTACAGAGATAGCTACATAAAATATATATTGAAGATTGTTAAACCACTTCAATAAGAAGATAACATAGCCTATCTATTTATTACAATAATAATAACATTATTAATGAAAATAATAATAACAATAATAATAATAATGGAGCACCAAAGGTGCGAACCCTCAGTGCTACTAAACATATAATCTCAGACCAAAAGAACAAGCAATTTGTTCGCTATTTTAACCAATATAGCTCAAGCAATGAAAATAGAAACCCTGTCTTCATAAGAGAAGACAATAAACAGCAAGAAACACACTCTGGTATACGTTTTCAATGCTAGGGGCGTTATCCACACGAGCAAAGCAGAAAGCTTCACATTTTCTCAACAATTAGCCTGAAATTTAAAAAATTAGCACAATGAAAGGTCCTAAATATTCGTTCTGTGTAAGTTCATACCTAAATCAATGGTTAATTGTCAGCAATCTCCAAAATCAGAGCGTGACGGACAGACAGACAGATGGACAGACAGATAAACCAAACAGACAAACAGACAGGATGACTAGTATAACCCCACATAAGTGCACGAGGGTTAATAATAATAATAGTAATAATAACTAGTGATGTGATGTGCTTAAGCACAAAGGGTGAGCGAGCTGGTTTGGAAATTCAAATTTGAATGCCAGCCTCTAATAATATTTCTTTGTTAGTTAAAATGTTCTTGTTTAATTATTTTATGCTATTCTTTAGCAACACAGAACATTTGTTCACTGGATATACCAATTTCTTGTGCCCGCACTAATGTTAAGGTTTTAAAGTAGCCTCCGGGGATGGACATGCATTGTGCTCTGTGAATTTGCCATAATATATATTTTTTTATTCCACCCTAATCTTCACAATGATATTTTTTAGGTACATGACCCGTGAAATAACTCACGATATTTCACAGTTGTTATTTCATGCTATACTGCACAAGCTCATTATCCCCGTAGTTATAGCAACTAAAATTGTCACTTTTCCTGCTATGTCCTCTTGAGTAGTCCTCTAGTACTAACTATAGTAGTGAAGATATCTAGTGTGGAAGAAACAACTTATTACGTTTGTCAAAGTGATATGGCCAGATATTTCACTCTCAAGCTTTATTTTCACTTGCCTCTGGCTCATGAAAATAAATTGGCCTGCTTGTGAAATATTTCTCCATGTCACACTCTCACTCATGTAATAAGTGTTATATTATTATATTAGTACCAAAATTGCAATTGAGATTCGTTAGTGAGAGTCTTACTTTGCTCGGCCAATAATAATAATAATTAATATATTTATTATAATTATTATTAATATATTACAATTATTATTGTTATTATTATTAATTGTTATTATTTTGTTCTAGTTATTATTGTTTTTGTTACTTAATTATCGTTATTATTATGGACTAGGTGATAATTATGTACTTAATTGGTACAATTTGCTACAATAATTAATACTTACTGATTTAAACTACTTACTGGTAATTGATGTTGTAGGTAGTGTGTCATCCCAGAAGTCTATTCCCCAAGTCATATTTATATTTATGCATTGAATAATCTCATTATTAGGTGATAAATGTACAGTCATTTGGTTGTTGTTGGTAATCCTGTACAATAACATTGTAGATGCTTCTACCAGCTGACATTCTAAATGAATAAAGACATTCGTCCATTAAAAGTCATGAGTAGTTAATGTAATTAAATTATTATTGAATTCAATCTTTAAACTTCAACAGTTACATTTGAACTAATCTGAACACCAAATCCCAGTGTTTGTTTCAAAACTACATAAACTATCACATTTGCATGCATTTTGAAACTTACTTAATACAAAAGTAGAATATATCCTGTGTGGGCAGTCATTGAGTGCTATAGTGATGTTGTGTACTGTACTGTTATCAGTGTTGTGGATGATGAGACCTTCCTGTGTGTAGGATTCAGGAGGATATACTATTATCATGTATCTTGAAGTATTGTAGTAGGATGGCGACCATGTTACTCTATAACTGGAGGAACCTCTCGTAGTTGGGGTTAGAAAAATTTCTGATAGCTCCACACTGGACTCTATAAATTATAATGTGTAATAAAACATGCATTTCAAGTTCAAGAATTAATATTCACTTTATTATAACGATTATGATGAAAGCTTTTATCAAAACATGACAATTTCAGTAGTTAATATGAGATTTTGACAGTATTGTACCACAGAAATAGTTACCATTACTCTATATTATTGATAGGCACACTCTCTGTGTTGTAACACACTCACTGTGTTAAGTTTTATGACAAGTGGAATATTTCACGCTTCTTTTTCAGCCCTCTTATAGCTAACTATCATTAATTTTATCTCACTATTTCTCAGGTTTTTTTATACTTAATTTTAAAAAAATTGGCTGTGAAAAGCTAAAGACAGATTGAATACATTTAAGGAAGTAGAATTATTATTTGATATAGCTATATTCTAATCATCACTTTACTTACTATCGAGTGGGTAATATGTGAGGGTGTCATCTTCACATTCCATAGTGGCAGAAAGTGTAGCTTCAATAGTCAGGCTGGTCAGAATGAAGGATGAATTACCATGAATTAGTTGAGCTCTTACAACAGTATTATCTAGTCTAGTAGATTTCATCCTCTCTTCTGGAGCAAATACTGCATGGAAACTTAAAACTGGAGAAATTTGGCTACTACTCATACTAGTGACTGTCCATGATACGAATGGTGTTTGTTGGGAGCATACAAACTCAGCTACATCAGAGTAACACAGAGTCCTAGTCCTGTTCACTTGGTACAGAGCAGCAAAACAATTACTACAAGGACAGATCACAACAAGCCAAAGCCAGAACATGTCTAGTAGCATGATATGTTCAATAGAATCTTTAAGCTAACAATTAAAAAAAAAGCATGCATTCAAAACACGAACTTCCTACTTGAAATATTTCATTCAGGAAGTGGGAAAAGGTAACCTTACAATGATTTACCAGGTAGAGCACTGCATTGTAATTGTATTGATTGAAAAATATGTAGCAATTAGAAGAGGATTAAAAAAAAGTAAGATTTCAGAGTAGTGAATTATCAAAGACCAAAAAAAATTAAAGACAATTTGTGAATGAGTAACCTATGGAAAAAAACTTATACAACAAGCTTTTTTATTCAATATCATTGAACTTATTGAATGCCATTTTCAGAAAATTTTAAGAGAATTTTTAAAAGTGTGATGTTATAGTATTTATCAATGGCTTACACTTTTTGCTAAAATAAGTTACAATTTAGCCCAATGTCACAGAAGACTCTGGTTGGTTCTTTTGAGTCCTTGAGTGAGATCTTCACCACTGGATATTGCTGTCATATCGTCATCTTCCAAGTAGTTATGGGAATGTACTGAGGAGAAATATACAGCTATAGCAGCACTATGTTAGTATATTTGCAGCTGACTGTATTTTGGGCATGTCCCTAAACTTTAAGACTAAGCCATAGTCTTCTTCTAAAACAACTAGCAGGTATTATAAGCAATTAATAAAAAAAGTTTTAAATGTTAGTTAATACAAATTAAAATAATACACTATTTTATTTGACAATTAGCTACTTATATAAACTCAAGAATAAATGCATCATAAGACATATTAAGTACTGTAATAGTTAAGTATCAACATAGCATTTTTGAGCATTACCTAAGTAATTATTGTATTTATCTTATAAAAATATTTATTGATAGAAATTTCAAAATAACTATTTATAATGTACATTGAAGTGCTAAATATCTACACAGCTTCAAACTGATGCTCAATATTTGAAAGTGTGATTGAAATGGTATTATGTTGAACTAGCAAATACCCAACCACAAAGTGGCGCCTAAATGTTCAAACTTTTGCAAGTAAGGAATGTTGTAGAAAAGGATATTGGTAGCTATCCATTATTTAAGTTATCCTGTACCACTTGTTTATTTTATCATTTTTCTCCCTTACTCTTTCAGACCCCTTTCCTACCTTCAAAATCATTCTTTCTGAGTCATAGATTCCCTAGGTTTTAACAATGAATGGTAGTATTATAAAAATAAAAATAAAACAATTAATTCAACACAACTTTCAAGATCCAAAATTGTCTCATATGTCATATTAAGTTTATTTGAAAATGTGTAAGAGCATGGAAATTATATAGATGGAAAACTTCACTTGGCAAAAAAAATGGGGTGGGAGGAGGTGGGCGCGAAGGGAGACCTTGTGGTTAGATGCAAAAAGGGGAAAATTGTGATTAACAATAATTACATCACTAAAATTTTGATTACATTATATAATACATAAACTACTTGCTAGTCTAACTCGTTAGCTATCACTGTGTGACTACTAAGTCATATTTACTTATGATCGGACTATTTGCCTACACACTACACATACATAGATTTATTTCTACATTTGCTGAGCCAAGGACACAACCACTACACACAGCCACCACATAACACACACACACACACACACACACACACACACAAACTATTGTTCAGGTGTACTCTACTCATAACAACACACATACCGCACACCATGTGAGAGTGTAAAATTTTATTCTTTTTTTCCTTCCCCATTTCTCAGTATTCAGGAGTGATGGAAGTTGGGGAGCCCCCCCCCCCCCTCTCACACACACACACACACACACACACACACACACACACACAATCCTTATTTGAAGCTTCTCCTGGTATAGACAAATCAAGATTAGCTTCAGTTTAACCTGACAATAATAATACTGCATTACTTTATATGCACAACACATGTCCTTGGAGCCCATCCAACTGAAACAGCTAATTCCTACATTGCTGCTTAATTAAATAAGGAATAATTGTATCAGCATCAAACAGAGGCCCCATCAAAGTCAACTTTAGAACTGAAGCAGCTACACATCCAGGGTTTCCAACCATTAAGTTAACTCCAAGTGCCAAAACTCTATACAAAAGTCTATAACCACACTTTCCCGCTCTACACGCGCACGAATTTTGTCACGCGGCTCGGTGCAATTGACGCATAACGTTACTAGTAAACAATGAACTTGTTCGTCATCCTGTGAATACTTTCTAGCCTTGTATTCCATTACTAGTGTGCGCTATGAGCACCAAAGGGTCTTTAGTTGCTGCATCTAGGGTACAGGTACATAAGTCTAATATGTGAGGTTTAATTTTTATGCCCGTTCACAACAAATGCTGAGCTGTAAAGAGAAATAATGTCAACATTTAGCTAGCAGAGTGTAATATAGCTAGTGTCAGTAATAGGCAATTGTAAATCAAGCATATCCCAATTGTTATAATATATCATTGTTATCGGAGGTTTCAATACTCTCAAAAGCTAATTGCTTAAGTTTTTTTACTACGTGCATTCCTCATTTACCGTGCTTTCGGTCATGCCAAACTCAACTTGGACAGGAAGATGGAGTGTTGTCATGTCAAGATTATGTTAGCAGTTAATAATTTGTTTTTCATTAGATGAGATATAATCCTTTACCCAACCACAACGCACGGCCTGTGACAATGTTAACTTACAAACTACATGATTACACACAATACCTTACCCAATGTGACCAGAATAGGATGAGTTCACTTTTCAGCCGCATGTTTAGAGTAGTCAAACAAATTATATACAGCAATGACCTGTATATAAAAAACTGATGAACTTGAAAATTGGTACACATTATTATTAGTCAGTGGTAATTAGTCAGTGGTAGGACAACTGCATCAAATATTTAGTAATATTAAATTGATTAAGCTTATTCATTTGAAGTAAAAATTAAGATTTTAATGGGGTAAAAGAATACAAAGAAAACAACTAACAAATGAAAAAACAACAACAAAGCACCAAAGGTGTGAACCCTCAGCGCTACTCTACACTAAAATATAGAAATTACACCAATAAATTATTGTTTTGGTCCGAGATTACAAAATCATCTCAGACCAAAACAATAAATTATTGGTGTTCTAATTAGGTATCAAAATAACGATAGATGTAAACGCTAGACCAGAGAGACTGATCACCTGTATATATATTCAAAGTGAAACTTCACTTCTGTACTTGGTTAAAACTTCCCAGCATAAGCAAAACTACACCGAGTGGGAAGCAAGAAAATTTTGCTCACGTGATTACGATGTGCTGATAGGGGTGCTAGCCTCAAACGCTGGTACCTATGTGGAGCTGAAGCTTCGGGTTTCTAAAAAATCAGCCCGAAATAATAAAAAAAGTAGCACAATAAAAGTCTCTCTTTAGTTCTGAGTTAAAGTTCATACCTAAATTAAGGGTCGTTAATTGAACTGTCATTAATCTCCAAAATCAGAGCAAGACAGACAGACAGTAAGACTACCATAGGATATGTACACTGACCTTACAACAGCAATAAACCTACAAGAATATTCCCTTGCAAATAGTACATGCACCTATGAACTCATGCAAGTATGTAATCTCAGAGTTATATATTTTGCAGGAAACCTTCTATACTTGTCTGCAAACATTATGTCCACTGAATTAACTTAGTAATGAACTTCCCCGCATGCATTTGCAATGCTTCTCTCACACGTGTACGCACACAAACACACATATCTCTGCAATACATGTATGTTGTTGTTAGCATAAAAGTGCATATGTGTGTCCTCGAACGGAAGTTAGAAAGAATAACAATAGAGTTTCCCAAACAACAGCTACTCAGGGACTTGCTTGGCTTCACATGGGGTAAAATATTGAAACTGAGTTCTCCGAGGATATTGATATGCTGACGTGACCATTGTTCATTCAAATTTCTAACTTAGCATTGTCAACGAGTTTAAATAATTAAACTGACATGTTCTATGAAAATATGACAAGACAACAAACACAAATACAATGCTCGGCATGGCTATAGTCATATTATCTAGTTATCATAATAGTGCAGGATCTGCACTAATTGGACAAGTTACTTCACACAGTAATTACATTAACTTAACCGTAAATAAAAATATGATAAATTAATATAAATAAGATGAGTGCCGAGGACAACAACACGATAGTGCTAATGAGTGCAGATTACTCACGTATAATATGTTTTATGTACTACTCCCATTGTAGACTCACTCAGCCGGACCACACACACACACACACACACACACACACACACACACACACACACACACACACACACATTTGTACAGTGCTATTCTGTTCATGGAGCCTATAACCAAACCTCCGGGACAGTCCCAGATTTATCACTTAGCCACTGTCTCACAATGGAATTTTATTCTTTCTATTGTTTGTCTCGGAAATAATAACTTTGTATCTGTTTACTACGCATAATCTGCCAAACTACTGAATGCTTCCACTGTTAATTTGGAGTGTTTACTTGATTCTAGAATTGCTTTTTTTCATGAATATGTCGATTCAATCTGAAGAATAGTGACTGTGCAGACTTCGCTGACCACTACCTATTGTCGCTGGTTGCAGAAAATCACATTATACTTTTAAACTATCATGCTATCACTTCTTTATAATTACAATTATCCTCACACTTCATAAAAACTAGATTGGAACAGTATAAAGGTACAATGTGAGAGTCTTGGAAGTCGGGGGTTAGTCATAGCTCAGTGGTTAGAGCACTGGTGACTACAGCCAGTGGTCCTGGGTTTGATTCCCTGGCAACAACTAAGATTTTTTCACATTTTTCCTTTACTTTTTTTCCAGACCCCTTTATCTTCTTTATAATTGTTGTGATTTTGGGTGTGGTCTGGGGTGTGGCTTAATATCCCTGGACTATGATTAGAAAAGTTGGCAACTATGTCCTTCCACCCCCAGATTCATTGCTGGGAAAACTCTTATTTATCTGACAGTTTGGGCTTGCCGTTCTATCTTGAAACTTGACCCGTGGGCATAACATTGTAGGTACTATTCTTAATTTATCCGTGTCAATTCAAACAGGTGATAACCATAAAGATAGGCAAGGTTAATCAGCTAAAGATGGCTAAGAACAAACTACAATGCCAGCAATACATAAATATTCATTGAAAATGAATTATATTCAGTTTATTACTCTTTTAATATTTCACTAATCCTGAACACCCCTTTGGTCCCATACTGTTGGGATTACTGAGGGTCTACATACATAACGATCATATCTATGTTGCCACAAACGGTCATGAAAGGAGTGTTGTTTTGGAAGAAAAGGAATTAAATAATTGTTGTAATAGATGCTACAGTTTGGATGAACACTGATAAAGATGGAATGTACGTTATTCCTCTTATAACTATAGTTGAATGCCATCTGAACATGATACAAATCTATCCTAGTGCAAGCACACATTCCACTTACTTGTTGTGCACGTAGGGTGGCTTCAACAAGGGTGTGGTCACATTGTGACACAAACATCACAGCCATGCTGGATTACATATTAAGTTATACATGTAATGAAAGTTAGTCTGGCTGTCATTGAATAAGTAAATGGTTACCATTTACTCTAGTAGATGGAATCATGATTTAGCAATAGTTATTTTTATAGTTTTTTTTGATACAACATATAAAGTTAGTCAATTAGCATATAGTATTGGTCTTCAGCAATAATCACTGTATTTTTCACCAGCTTCTAACCTTTCAGCTTCCCTTAATCTCAGTGTATTATATAATATGTCTAATAAACACATAAAACAATTGTCATGTTGTGCCCCATCCTCCCTCCCAAATCAGACATTATTGGTAACCTATGCATTATATCAACAGTAAATCCAACACAATACTATAGCTACTTGGCCGACATTATGACATTGCTTATTGTTACCTATACTACTTCAACAGGTGCAGATATATCTACCTTATGTATTTATTTTGGTAAACAGTTCTTGCACTAGCTATATCAAAGTTATCATCAAATGCTAGTTTCAATAGCTTGGTGCTTATAATTACGATTAGAATGTTTATGCAGCCAATAAATACATTTAGAATTTTCAGTTTCTAATTAGTCTGTTTTAATAGCAGTGTGTAATGTATTTTGTGATGCTGCTGTGCATAGCAGAAACTCGTAGTTGAAACTTCTTTATGTATGATTTAGAAAATGACATTTTAAGAGAAAATTGTGTAAACACTTGAGTAATCTTAATTCAACACATGTTTCCCCCCCAATTACTGTTGTATTTGTTAGTGTAATTGATTGATATGGTAATAGTATGATGTAACAACCTATTCTCCTAAAGCTTCATGGCTTACCAGTTAAGAACAAGAAACATACATTTCATGAGCTCAGTAGGAATGTTCTTGAAATTATGCACATATTTTTTAAAACAAATTCATAGAAAATGATTTCATTAATTTTTTCTGAGAATCCGACCACTAGTAGTTAAAAATAGGTGTAAGCTGAAGGTTAACTGCATTAATTAGATATTCATAAAAAATTTTGCGACTTTTATTATATTTTGATGAAATTGATAACTGCACAATTATAATAAAAGCAACTAGAGCTTGTGATCCTAATGTAATAAATTAGCATGTTATGGCATTAGTTCCCTATAAAGCCACATAGAATGAAAATCAATAATATATATATTTGATAGGCTATTAAAAAAAATACATTTTTAGTGTGTGTTTCAATGAATGTGAATATTCAAGGAGTAAATTCTTAACTGAAACTAAGAGTTATTCTCTGAGACAAAATTATAAATGTATTCCTCATTTCGCTTATTCTGACAGAGGAATACATTTCTGATGTCAGTCTAACTACAGCATTTTGTTTACTTTAGATTTCACATGTTGAAGCTACAGGTTTTAATCCCAAAAGTTAGAGTTGTTCATGGAGTAAAATTGGATATAGTGTTTGAATTATACATCAGCTATAGTTTTTCATCAAATATTAAACAGTAACAACAAGCTACATCAATAATACAATTACAATAGTATGGTTGTATATAGTATATCTATGTTTGAATAAGTAGCTAATGATGGATACAATATCGTATTTTCGCTGATCTATTTTAATTGTAGTATTATACAAATATACAACAATTGATTCAAATGTCTGGTAATTTTTACATGTAGAGAAAAATTAACATGTTAAATTTATTTGTGAATTTTTAACCAAGAAAATGGAGCATTTGCAAGTTAAACGCCATCAACTAACGATAATGGATCAGCTAAGTAATGTCTTGCAGATCAGAATAGTATACAGTAATAGTGAACTTCATCAAAGAGCCTAGACCTCCGGGATGGACAATACTAATTGTACAATTCTGTTACGCTGGACAGTTCATGACTAAGTGATAAACCCAAAATTGGAACTTCCTGAACAGTTGCAAAGTAATATACTCTATGACTTTTACAA
>WLWD01002115.1_pt1 | contig 36077 bp, 10 predicted proteins | sample 6712731 | NCBI WGS metagenome assembly WLWD01 (sample SAMN12718690, study PRJNA576275) | sponge metagenome | isolation source: marine sponge | host: Mycale hentscheli | place: New Zealand: South Island, Marlborough, Capsize Point | collected 2014-11-01 | reverse complement strand
AGCGCCATGAGGTAATAAAATGGCATTGAGTGGAAGGCCAGTTAAACAACCACATCCAGAATCAGATTGTGCTGTACCAAAAAAGTGTGGCAAAAAAGAGCACGTAAAACGCAAACATGATCTGCGAAAAAACAAATTAAATAATCAGGCCAATCAATTCCAGCACGGTATTGGTCACTAACCACTAACACATACTACATGTTTAAAGTCATCAGCTACAGTGGATAATATTAGTAATAATCATCATCAATCCATCAACTCATAACCTCTATTGTGTTTGTTGTTTTTATTTCTTTGGCAGTATGTACTACATTTTGTGTACAACTTAACACTATTTAACTTTCTGTTCCTCCCATTCCCTAATTAATTTCGATTGTTGAAATTGACGACCTCAGTAATGCTTAAAAAAGTTAGCATTTTATTTTTATATTATTGTGGTGATCTGACATTTACACTTTTTTCCTATGATATCATTTCCATTGGGCGTTACCAGACCTTAATACAGGCCTTATATTGAATAATTATTAAAAAAAAAAAACATACTGAGAAGTCTCATTGCTCAACCATGATGTCTTCGAGTGTAAACTGTGGACTAGCTTGACGTAAAAATGCCAGTTACTGTTGTTAAAAGGTTTATTAATTGCTTCATTAATGCTTTGTGAACATTTTCAGTGATATTTGAAGTCAATATCCAAAAGGTAGCGTTTATGTATTTTTTCTAACCGTGTTTTTTTTTCCTTGCCGACAAAGGCATAAAGCTAACAGCATTACGTCTGGTCAAAGCTTCCAGGACTAAAACATATTTTAAAATGCTTGCATATAAAAAATCAAACTTTTAATATCTATATTTTTATTATGCGTTTTAAAAATTTGGAAAACATGGTGAAATCTGATGATCAGATTACACTTAACCGATTATCGCCTAAAATTAAATTCGCGATTACGTGCGCGTACTCCGAAATTGTTTATTTTTTATAATAACTTGACCTTTTTGTGGTTGGTGTTGTTCAAAATCTATATAACCCTCTGTGTATGAACAAACGAAGCTAAAATAGCTTGCCTTTTTCAACCTTTATTTCTTCCAGGTCATCAAATTCTTCATTGTTGCCCTCCATGAAGACTTCTTGGCCACGGACCTCTACACCTGAGAAGTCTTCTGCCTTATTCTATCTCTATTTCTTTGAGATCATCAAATTCTTCATCACTATGAAGACCTCTTGGCAGTCTTTAAATTTTATTGACAACTTTATATCATATTAATTGATATATATTTTTGTCTATTAGTTATATGCATTTTTTTTTTTGTAACTTTGATAAATAAAAAATTCTATGGTAAGGATCATTAAGACCTTGCCTCCCTTACACTTACCTCACAGGAGAATCGCTACGGCGTTGTGGGAGCTCTTGAAACACTTGCGATTGCTGCTGGTAGCTAATTGAAGCGGTTATAATGGCGGTTACGCAAAAATGCGTAACCCGCGCTGTGAAGCACCCTCGTGCTTTACGCGGAAACGCGTAATTCGGCAATAATCAGTTAAAGTGGGGAAGTACCCCCCCCCCCCCCCCCCCACACACTATGAAACCCTACAAATGTGGCCATGAGTGTGTACTGAGAGAAAATTTATTCCATGGAGTGCACATTAAAAGCGCAACATTCTAAATAATGCCCAACGGTGTGTAATTGTTAGAACACCTGACATGACCCACTACAGGTAGGTCATTCTGTGGTAAAAATGACCTAAGAAACTGTACATTTCTTAGGTTAACGCTGCATGTATGCGCACTTACCCATACTATTTCACTTAGCTGCGATGGTATTTCACTTAATTTCCACTTACATCCCGTTGCTATATTGTTACTAGGTGTACTAACTTGGTAAGTGTGCACTATTTTTTGCCTTTAGCCATTTCTGCGAAAATGCTGATTAACAAAGTTGCTAGTGGAAACTGGGCATGCGTAAACGGGATCTAAAATACTTAGAGCATGCGCGCTTATGCTCTAACTATTACTTAGTTACTGTGCTATCTCCATTAGTTATGCAGTATTTCAATTAGTTACGCGCTATTTCACTTTTTCCCATACATTTTAGAAGGGCAACTTACACGCCATACTATTATATATTTAATAGTACAGCGCGTAAGTTGCCCATTAGAAATGTATGGGAAAAAAATCGTCGTTCAATTGAAATCACATGGGGAAAGTGAAATACCACGGTAGCTAAGTGAAATAGTACAGATAAGTGCATATGCTTGCAGCATTAACCTTGGAAACATACAGTTCGAGTAGTTTCTAGTTGGAGACAATGTCATTCTTTACCACAGAAGCTCTACCCGTATTAGACGGAATATTTATGAACAGTTTAGGAGGACTTACGTTGAAAACATAGTTCCAGCAGAAGACCCTGAAATAAGGAGATAGTGAGTGAACAATACAGGTAGCTACAGTTGCTAATGACTTTTTAAAAAGCTGGCCTACTAAGCGAGTGATAGCACGGGTAACCTGTGCTATTGAACCCGAATAGCACGGTTACCCGTGCTATTACTTTTACATATAAAAGAAAATTTGACTTTTAATTTCTTTGCAATTGTCAGCCATTCTACCAGCAGAAATTAATTGAAAAAAAATTAAAGTAAATAAAGCAAAAAAGTATATCATATGTTTTATTCTGGTAGAGAGCACGGCAAGACCATCAGATACACAATGTCCACATGATAAAGAATGTACAATCAAAATTTTTTTAGCTCTCATCACCCCGCACTTACCTAAGAGCTAGAAAGGAATATTGTAATGTCCACACCAGATCTTGTCCGAGTAAACCATATTGAAGCCTTACGAGTTCACACCTACAGGGATATTATTATGTAATACAGATGTAGTTTATCTTTAATTGAAATAATGATGGCAATTCATTATGAATACAACATGCAATTATCATAATTTTTTTCAAAATCCTATTTCAAACACAATCAAATGACATGGCAATATTATTTAGCTGGTGTAATAGTACATTTTTACTGTGTTAACCTGAAGAGCATACATCTCAGTAGTCCCCGCAAATAGATAATTCAGATTTATTTTTGCTTGCCAAGTAACACAAAGTGAAGTACAGCATTGATTGTTGGCAAATGTGATGTTGTCACAACAGAACATGAATAGCAGCTGTCTAACGAGCATTCACAATGGAGAACAAACAGAAAATTAGCAATTTTGTACGGATTTTAATAGCCAAATTAGAATAATAAACCATGGAAGACCCAGAAGGATTGGTTATTTAACTGCAATCTGTCACCTTGAGTTTTATTTTTTTTTGAGACCTCTGAATTGCAATAATCAACCCCCACATTCTGCTGAATAGTTGGTAAACATCTAATAGCTATTAATGGTGTGATCCAGTCGCGCATAGTGACAAGCGAGCTAACTCAGTTAATTAAATACGGAATAAGTCGTCTATTCATTGAGCCCAAGGCATGAGTTTAGTCTCATGACAACACTTTACCGTCTATAAACACAAAACCTATTTTAGCTGTGCTATAAAGATACAAACATCTGATATTTGATAATGCCCTCCACTACTAAACTCCAATGATTACTGGTAGCAGCACTACCATTAGCGGAAAATATTTAAATTAAGCACATACACGGTTGAATGCAAAATGCAATATTGGAGCGGACTGAGAAAAGATAGCAAGCATACAATCTGGTAAGCCTTACAGATATCTTCAAATACTGATTTCTTTCTCGCTCGCCGATAAATACCTTCGGCTAGACCCGAGAGTGTCTCACTCACTTTCCTTGCCCAACAATACACAATATTTTGAAGGTACTTATTTTCTTAAGAGTTTGAACCCTCTCCCGTTTAGCCTATGGGAATCATATATAATTAATGGCTGTAGGGTAGGGTTTCATACAGGATGTTTTCTTGGGGGGGGGGGGGGGGGGACGTCGAGTGTAAAACGTGAGTTACTTTTTTGTTTATTCGCAAAGAAACTAATAAAGCTACATACGTATAAGAGAAGGTCTATTGCCAAGTATGCTATTTAGGGATTTTTAAAAATGATAAAAGGTTATGGAGTCAAAGTCACTGAAGCACCAGGGCTCCAATAAGTCCTACAATAACTGAGAAATTCTGCTGTCTTTAATGAATTTTTTTTTTAGACATTATAACTAAGTGATATTGTGCTTTCAATTGGTAAGACTACAGCTAAGAGATTTAGATTACGAAATCAGCTAACAGAACAGAACTTGGCTTAACTAAAGTATTGCCATTGAAGGTTAAAAAAAATATAAATAATCTTACTGAATTACAAGACAAATACCTACAGAATAGTCACTGGATCATGCTTAATGCTACAGCAATGGATACTTTTTTGTTATTATAATATTGTAGCTGATTTAAGCAATTAAATTGGCAATTCTTTGGGAGAGGGAAATCCCAGGTTCCTCCTTCACCCCCTTCTATGAAACCCTGTGCTGTAGGGTAATGTATTGATTTCAGAGTTACATACTTTTCAGAGTTATATACTAACCTTTTTCCTAGAGGTGAGTCACTTTGTGGTACTTCTGTACAGAGTAACTTGCAGCCTTTGCAATATCTATGATATAAGAATATAATTCTCAAAAAGAAAAAGGGAAAAAAAAAGGAGGTGGGGAGGGAGGGTTCGAAAGGCCAGACCAACAAACTAGGGGTTGGATGAAGCTAGGTAGTCTCGCATTCTAAACTTTTTACCAAACTGCTACACAGAATAGTCTGGTAACATTGCTGTATCAAAGTTGTTATGCTGGAATATGGAAGTGATTTTTTGGAGCTAGAGATAACCTTGATCTTCCATATTACTTAGTCAACACAGATAAAATGTGAGTTAAACTAAATACAGACTCTTCATATCCAGTGGGAGTAATAGCAAAAAGTCATCTTCAGCAAGAAAAGATCTTGCAGATTCCTTTATGCCATAGCCCAACAGTTAACAAGTCTAAATTGAGGGTATGGTCTATGTGGGTTGCTTTTAGCATAACAAATTAGGTATGGTACCAGACCTTTCTATTGCATAGTGGTTTGGAAAATGGTCTAGATACACCACACTATGAGAGAGAAGGAGGAATGGGATCAATTTTAAGCAACAATTGATATGCATGCTGAACAAGCTGTAGCACAAACCACACCACTAAATAACTTGCCCATTCCTAACCAGCAATTAAACTTATCACTGGTAACTTCCTTGTTCATCTATTTCAAACATAGCTAATATAAACTAACAGTTAGCAAAAATAATTATACCAACAATAATAACTATAATGAGTACAACATTTGATGGATTTACTCTCTATTTCATGTTAAAATAATGGAGTTTTGACTGCTTAAGTTTTGTTAATATAGCCAGAGAATAGGCCGATCAAAGTGATTGTAAAAATCCAAGAAGGTAAAGGCTACACAGCCAACTTCTTTACCTCCAAAAGCAAGATTTGCGGAGTTTTTATAGCCTAAATTTTCAATTTTCTGGGACAGGCATTAGACTTTTTACATACCTGCATAGCTGCCCTCCTTGTACATTTCGCCTACTTCCCTCAGGACCTTCTTGCACCGAGTTCTTTAGTCCCACCGAGTTCTTTCAAGCGTCCAAAGGAACCCTTTACCTAACCGTCCCCCCCCCCCCCACCCAAAAAAAAACACCTCACGTGAAGTTGTCAAATATCACGAGTTATCGTTCAGATTCTTCGGAGTGATTTCAAAATGTCGTGTGGAGAAAAGCCGGAGTGGTCCGAAAGAATTCTAACCTCTGCTGTAGTTGAGCTATTAACAAATGTTGATCTAGCCAAATTGTCGATTGAATTTTTCCGGAATCGTGTAATTTCGAAGGATGTGTACAACAGTTTTGCTGCCCTCGATCATGACCGTCTGGATGGAGATGTGAAGGTCAGATATTTACTTCAGCGGGTATGTGAAGCAATTGATAAAAATGAAAGGGTATATGAAAGGGTTCTGAGAGTTTTGAGTAGATTTGGAAAGGAGGCTAAAATAGTGAGCGAGCTATTAAGGAAGCAGGGGCTAGCTGAAAGAGAAGAGGGTGTTACTCTTTATACTGAGCAGGATTTATCTATGTTGGTACAAAAATTAGCACAATGTGCTCCCAAGTGGAATGAAATAGCCATAGCATTGCAGGTGCCTGAGGTAGTAATAGCAGATTGTCGTGATAAACACAGTGTTGCACTGAAATTGCACGGTATTTTATCAGCATGGATTAAGCTGAAAGAGTGTAGACCTACTCTTCAAGCACTGACAGATGCATTACGGTCAGAGTTCGTTGGAGCACCCCAGTTAGCAGCAGTTCTACTAGAAGAGAGTTTTGAAAGTAGTTCCAAGTATACCCCATTTGAGGTTAAGAGAGAGCCTGGTAGTTTAGAATTGCAATTTCAGTCTTTTGACACCGAAGTAGCCGAGGGCAAGTCTACAATTTTGGAAGTACAAACAAATTTTGGTAGGAATGCATCTTACCAGTGGAAAAAAGAGGGCCGATGTTTATTTGAGAGTGCTGATTTTTCCTATACAGATAGTAGTCTGCTATATATACATAGAGCTAATGGGCGCATAGAAGGAAAGTATACTTGTAGTGTAAGTCTGAATTGTGAGGTTATATGTAGCGAGGAGATAAATGTGAAGGTCCTGTATCCACCTGAAAAAGAGCGTCTTATAGATCTTTACTCTTTGACAAATGAATTACCTCATGATTCGTGGCCTCCAGTAAACAATCCAACTTTTATTAATCTTGCTCTCATTAAAAAAAAATCAAAAAGCACACACAACTATTATACTGTTCGTGGTGACTTAAATGACATTCTAAACATTGACATGGCAGTTGAATATATGGATGTATTCAAAGAGTACAGAGAAGGAAGTTTGATTCTTGTGGAAGGTCGTCCAGGAATTGGTAAAACCACACTACTTCATAAAGTAACTAGAGATTGGGCCAGAGGGGTTGAAGTGTTACAAGGAGCTAGGATGGTGTTTCTATTAACTATGAAGTTTATTAGTATTTCTGGTAAAGATACGAGTTTGTTTGATTTGCTTCAAATATTTTATGGTGAGGTTCTTAGCAGGCAAGTCACATCCGAGCTTACGGAATGTGGAGGAAAAGGAGCGTGCTTTATTTTAGATGGATTTGATGAGTACGAGAGTAATAATGAAAGGAGAGGAGTTATTTTCAAGCTTATTGACCAATCTTTTCTTCCTCTGTCAATGGTCATTGTAGCTTCACGGCCAATGGTAACTCGTGAGATAAAGAGCAGATGCAGCAGATATATTAAAGTTCTTGGGTTTTCGAAAGAACAAATATTTACATATATTGATGCATATGGATTGACCGAAGAGTCAAATTCTGAACTAAAACAATATTTAGTTCAGCATCCCAATATTCTGAATATGTGCTACCTACCAGCTCATGTATCTATGATATGTTTCTTAACTACAAAGCTTGGGAATGTCCCTTCCACGGAAACAAAAATTTGTGAGCAATTTGTATTAGCTACATTGCTGCGACATGAATTTCGGCTCAGCTCAGGAGTAACGATTTATTCTTTACACAATTTAAATAGTGAACTCAAATCTCGCTTTATTCGAATTTGTAACTTGGCTTTTAATATGGTTCGTCATTCAAAACAAGTGGTTAGTGAGAAAGATTCACAGTTAACATTTACAGATTCTGTAGGCTTAGGTTTATTGACAGTGGAGCAGACCAATATGCATTATGGACTGGAACATTTATATACTTTTTGTCATATCATAATACAGGAGTATCTGGCAGGTTTCTATTTAAGCCAGTGTAATATTGAGGCAGTTGGAGGCATGATTAGTAGTTCTAGCATGGATTCTATGAGAAATGTTTGGAAGTTTTATTGTGGGCAAGTAGTAGCAAATGATAATATGTTAATAAAAACTGATGCATTGAAGAATTTAACAGATTTACTATATAACATTATTTGTGCCTTTGAGTCCCAGCAGAAAAGCTTTTGTGACTATGTCATTGGAAACGGCACTTTGTGTTTTGAGGAAAAAATAATTTCCTCTCACGAGTTTATGGCGATAAGTTATGTTATTTCTAATACTTCCAAGCCTGTCTCAAAACTAAGCTTTACAAATTGTAAGTGGGATAGTGAGGGAGTGAAAGCACTTTCTATTGTCGAGAAACCTATTGAAAGTTTAATTGTTCATCAGTTTGAAGATGTTGGTGAATATCCGGATGCGTTGAATGGTATGCTATGTCAACTACCTTATTTAAAGGAGTTGAATATTCTGGACTATGTTCTTAACAAAACGCAAATACTCAGTCTTACCAGAAAAATTACTCTTCCACAGCTTCAAGTTTTAAAAATGACTATGCCACAAGTGTGTTGTTCCTCTCCTGAACAGGTTTTAAAATTGCTGACATTTGGAAGTTCAAAAATGACTCGAGTATTTATTGCTCCTCCTTTTAACAGCCCTAGTAACACATGGAAACAGTGTGTGAAGTATGTTTTGGGCTCAAAAGTGTTACAACACAATTGGTTGTATTTATATAATTCTGAATTATTATCTCTCCATCATGAGCAGTTATCTGGCTGTTCTGATGTAGTACTTGTTAATTGTGGCATTGATGACAAAGGAGCTAGGTTACTGGTCAGTCAAGTTAACACGTCAATTTTGAAGCATCTGGTTCTTGATTTTAATAGAATAAGTGACTCGGGAGCCGTAGCACTTGCTAATTGCCTATCAAAATGCTGTGTAATACAGGAGGTCTCAATTCAATGCAACTCTATTGGTGACTCAGGAGCTGTTGCTTTAGCAGATGCACTAGTCCATTGTGGGACTCTAACAAAACTAGACTTGCAGGGAAATAGTCTGGGAGATGAAGGTGCAATAGCCATAGCTAAATGTGCAGAGAATCTATCCAGCTTACACCTGTATCTTCATAATAAGAATATATCAGAAGAATGTATGGGGGAAGTCTTAAAGCACAAAACCAATATCAGCATAAGAAAAATGGAGTTTGCTATATCGTGGAATATTGTTAGCGAGGAAGATGTAGATACTCTGAAAAATGCTTTATACTGTGAAAATTTATCTACATTTAAATTATCTCTTGCTAATATATCCAACATTGAAAATCTGGTAAAGGTTGACCAGGGAACTGTGAAAAGAATAGAGTGTGGTAGAATGGTAGATGAGATGATACCCACTTTCCATCGTATTATAGCATGTTTGAAGAATCTTGATCACATTCAATGTGATATTGGTAAATTGCATATGAGTGATGATATTTTAAGCACCATACGAGCAGCACACATGTCATTACGTAGTGTTGTGCTACACGGTACAATGCAGTGGGACTTGTTTGCTGCATTGAGCTCTATTCAGCTATTTACACTGGAACTCTCAGACTGTGATATTAATTCTGAAGATATTATTTTGTTGTTTCGCATTCCACACAATTGGGCAAACCTACGTACACTAAACTTGTCTTATAACAAAATTGGGTCTGACGGTGCTATTATCATTGCACAGGTCTTACAGTATTGCAATAATCTGCGATGTTTGTATCTTTCTTATAATGTCATTGGAGATTCTGGAGCAGTGGGAATAGTTGAAGAACTGAAAAATTGCACACAGTTAGTAGAACTGAGACTAGGATATAATGGTATATCCTCTTTTGTCATATATAGTCAGTTGCTCAAGTGTAACAATCTACGATATTTAGATCTGTCAGATTGTGGAATAAGTCACTATGAAGTACCTCTGTTAGTAGAAACGATTAGCAACTCTTTGCAAGTTCTCAATGTTGGCAACAATTTAATAGGCCATGAAGGCATAGTTTGCCTAGGAGAACGACTCCAATCATTACGACTAGTGGAATTGCACATAAACAATAATGCTATTAGTTGTGACGGCGTGAAGATTCTAGCTAATGCTGGAGGAAGTATGGAAAACCTGCAAAAGCTGAACCTTAGTGGCAATGAGATATCATCAGCTGGATTGCAAGCTTTAATTATAATTATGGGAATTGCTAGGTTCCTTCGAGAACTTGATCTCACTGGTAATAAGTTTAGCATTGGGGATGCCATGAAGCTAGTTACGGGATGGAGTCACTGTAATATGTTGACGATTAAATTGTGTGGCTGCTTGAATGGTTCACATGAGTCTGCCCTCGTTGACGCTGAGAAATGTTGTGACAGTTGTGACGAGTTCCTACACAGGTACTCCAGGAAGGATTATGTGCTAGTATTATTGTATAAACAATACAAGGTTTATTGTCTGCCAAAAATGGTGTCAATAACTTCAAATTGATAGTTCTCGTGCCATAACATTTTGCGAATTTGGATTATACTGAACTTTTATGATGAACTTACTATATACACAATTTTTTTCAACTTCCAAGAATGAATATTCTTTGTCGGCACAGGCTCAATCACATGCATTTACTTTTTTGTAACATAATACTAAAAGACTTTAAAAGGAAAAACTTGCTGAACGCATTACAGTGTGTATTCGAACTGCTCAATGAGCACATTTATGCAAAATTTTATTTTAACCATTTGAAAGGAAACATTTTTTATTGGTTTCAATGTCGAGAACAAAACCTGGTGGAGCTTTTCTGGTTTGTATTCAAATTTGTTAATTCTAAAGTAAAGTGATTCAAATCTTATTTTTGAACAACCTATTTAAATCCTGTGGAAGCAAAAAAAATTTTTAGAATTTGTACTTCAAGACTATATTTGAAGCCCACCTATATTTTATCAAAGCTTCACTTGAGCATCAGGTTAACTCTACCTTCACGACAACCTGATCTTAAATACTTATCTTCTTCATGTATGTCATCACCTGAGCGTCACCTGTTGACCCCAGTGTCCTTCCAAATCCTCTTCTATGCTTCATCCATGCTAGCTACACCCATTCATTATCTGCAGATAATGTCCCATCCCTTCCATCTTGGCATTCTACTCAATAGCAAGGTTTGTGGGTAAAGTTATTTTGTTAGTTGATAATGAGTAGCAGCAAGCTTGGTTGTAAACAGCCAGTTACAATTTATTGGCAAAGAAAGACATGAAGGAGTTAACAAATTTGGGCTATGTAGATGTGGAAGTATGTGTGGTTTATTAGTATTGCATGTAATAGAGTTGTGAAATTGACGACCATTAGTAGTAATTGAGTTTAACACATTGCGAAGCAGACCGTGGGGCAGACCTAGACCATGGAACTATAGTTCACTACAAATTTAAAGAATACTTAACTTGCTTTGAGAAAACCAAATATAAAGCTTACTAAAAGATGTGATGTCAATTTTGAAGTGATTTCTAATATTTGCATTGAGTAGGAATTAATTTAAGAAGAGAAGTGAGTCTTATGAGCAGGTTAGCCTGGGGTCAGACTTTAATGCTTGAGCTTGAACTGTAATTTACTTTAGTCCATTGTCTAACAACGTATGACAGACTATGAGAGTTTTGGTTGAAAGATGACATTATAGTCTCTGAGTGCCGTTTAACAGTAGATCTTTCAGTCACACGTGATGTAACTCCAACACTACTATTGAGGGTTTCTAGGGTCAATTGTTTCGTTATTTTTTATTCACTTGTAAAAATTTTCTCTCAGATAAACTGATTCATGCTCAGCTCTCAGTGTGGAAAAACATTCACATCTCATTTGGTTGGGACTCTACTGGACTTTCTCCTCTTAAACGAATGTCTCTCTGCTAATCTTGAGATGACCTCTGATCTTGTACTGACCCTTCTTGCCAATTTACGACGGTAATTGTTTAAATATATTTGTTATTTATTTGTATTAATATTAGTCGTACAGTACTTTTGGTATTTCTTGTCTTTGTGTAAAATGTTAATTGATAGTTACCAATGTGAGAAATTAGTGAATGAATAATTTGTTCCCTTCAAACTTCAGAGTATTGTATATTCCTATAGAATGCACCCATTATTTGGAGTCACATCCAGATTCTTCCAAAAGAAATATCCTTACAAGGCAATTGGCTCGAGAGGAGTACTGGCTGTAGATTTGTGGTGGACAAATCAGACTCAACAAAAATCAGGTTTGTCTTGATGTACATGTGTATGTGGTGGGTTGGTGTGGTGCTTTTAGTGCAAGTATTTGTGTACTATTTGAAAGCGGCATTTATCAAGAACTAGCAAGTAACCAGCCAAACAGTTGCACTTGATGTGCTAATTTTTGTAAATTTGCTGGCTAAAATTAATGGTCAACGGCGTAATTTTAGAAACATGGACTGAATGATGCCTTCCTAAACTTAGAACATTAAATTCAGGCCAACTAAATATGTGTGGTCTTTTTTTTATTTTTGCATATTTGTTAAGGTAAAAATTAACTGCTAACCTGGTACCCACAACTGTCAACTACGCTCACCAGCTCCCACACAGCCTACTAGTGCGCATACTATTGCACTGTAATGAGTGGGAGAGGACCCTAGTGAGACATCCAGGCCAGGCCTTTGCCCACGGGTTTAGGGTCAGTTTTGAGCATGGATCTCTTCTGAGGCCAAGAAGGCCAGTAACCAGGAACATGACTACACCTAGAGGTTGTTTCTAAATACCTGTGTATGGAGAGTAAGTTGGGTAGGATGCTAGGGCCATACTCGCAGCATGAGATTATACCCTAATGCTGAGTGGAGTCATTCCAGCTTATTACTGACCCACCTACCATTAATGATGGCATCAATGACATCAGCTTGAACCTCTGTACCCTCTTGTACACCACTATTGAAGAAGTGGCTGCACAGGCAAGTGACTATGGGAAATGGTGCAACTGGTGAAAACCTGATATATTATTCCACCTGCACAATCAAGTACTGTAGGCAGTGCAATGGGAGAAGTTCTACTACATAACCTGATGTATTAGAATAGGCCGACTCTGGTCCGATCTCACAGCTAGCTAGAGTCTAGATGCAAACAATTGTTATAGATTATCAAAACAACGGCGTGACATTACAAATCGAGAGAGAGGGAGCACGTGATTACAACATTACGTAATGCATGATCATTCCGTATGAATAATGTTACAATTACAATACACACAACGCATGATATGAATGAGTCTTGAGTGCACCTCGTATTCCAACATGATGCTCCCATTTGGATTACATTACGCTTTCAAGATCGTCAATGCAATTGCAGATGCAATGATTGGCACTTGATGAGGTCGGGCATTGTATCCCTATTCACTATAGATGACTTCATCATAGTAGCTAACATCTCTGCCAGGCATGGCTAGACTTAATGATAGACCAATGCTAGACCGAGAGTGCCAATAGCAGCTCACGAGGCCTTTTCTGAGCACCCAGATGGATACAATTGCTGGTGAGATATTACTACCACAAGACATAGTTAATTGGCTTGCTAAACTACGCCTGCAAAGTGGTAAGACCAGGGCAATCCTTCCTATGGCACATGATTGACCTTCTGTATGCCACACATCAACCCCCAGCCAGCAGAGTGTCCATCCAGCTGAGCCAAGCATTTAGAGCTGATCTAGGCTGATGGATTGAGTTCTCAGCACATTAGTACAGAAGCATTATTCATTGAACTACCATCTTGGCTTCCTATGGCCTACCTATTCACGGATACCTTAGGATCCTGGGGTTGGGCAGCTTGGCATGGATGTGCCTCGTTCTAGGTGTAAGGGAGCCATCACTCATATTTATTCTCTCTGAGAAAGAGCTCACGTCTTAAGAGTGCCCTGCCACCAGAAACCAAGGCGCGTAACCGCAGATTGACTGTTTTTGCTTCGTCTTTATTTTTATTTTTCTGTGTACTGTGGGCTTACTTCATTGCTACAGGTGGAATGGGCACTAACAGACAAGTCATATTTGAAGAATGAAGACCCACCTGGGTCTGAGATATAGCTCTGCACACCAGCTACTATTTGGCGTTATTCCGAAGCGGTCAACAGAGTTACTGCGCTGATTGATTTTTTTTTCAGCGGTAGCTCTTGGGTTCTACGCAACATTACAGAGCCATATTTTTAATATTTATATTTTTTTTTGTAAATAGTAAAATTTACGTGCCGTTTTACTCACCCGTTATTCTATAAAAAAACTCTCTGTAATTTTATTGGCGAGCGAGACACTCTCAGGGGTAACAAAATTGAAAATCGGGGATATTTGTTTATATGTGTGTGTGGACATACATATGTCATTTTGTACTTTTGTGTTTACTTCGCGGTCTACCCCTTCTCATACCTACACTGAGCTGAATCTTTTGGTTTAGCGATCCCATATCATTCAAGGAAATTGTTTACCCCTTTGCATCAGGTTGTTTCTGAATGATACAGGATGCACTTAGGTCTTAAAAACTTACTGTTAGGTTCAACACTGTGCAGTAGTTCCTTAGAACTTGTTGTTTTTGTTGTTGTTTTTTGAAGTCGCAAAATATTATGGCGAATGGTTACTATGTTATTGAACCCTATACCAGACGTAATTTTTTTAAAACTTGGGCCTTTTTAGTAGCTGCGAGTGTTTTTTATCAAAAGTTACTGGTAATTCAGATAGTCAGAAAATACCAGATTCAGGGAATTGACGTAAGAATGTAGTTCCGTATTTGTTAGCTAAAGTATATAATGGTCATAACGGCTACCTACTTATACTTTTAGAAATGGATTGATAGATTCTATTGAAGTGTTTCATTTGTGCATAGGCTCGCTCGCCATTTGTGCTCAAGCACATCGCTAGTTCTAAGGGGGGTTTGCTGCTTGTGTGTAAAAAATGTGATTCAATTCAGTGATCCATTTCCATGAAATATTAATTTTTATTTACAAGTTGACAACTGATTCACAATTTCACTCCGCCCACCTTATGTACTTATAGCAGTGGGAGGAGATGCTAGCTTTTTAGGATGTGTGTAGTACATATTTGGTTAGGTTTATAAACACGCAATTTATTGGTAAGGTAATCAATTGATTTGTGGTAGCTCTAAAAAGAGCCCAGTTGTAAACAAAAAATAAGAAATTCAATAATGAGCCATGAGTTGGCTGTTGTGACTTTGGAAATTGTTAGTCCATAAAGCAGAAGTGACAGCGTATTCCCAATGTTGCTTGGAGTTGGTTGCTCATTATTGGGAGTAGGGTAGTTCAGCACAAGATTCAGACTTGTAGGCAGATAGGGATAAAGAATATTCAGAGCTGGCCTCGCAGCTTGCAGGGATCGGGTTACGGGCAGTTCTTTGGTATTATACAGAATGATTAAACGACCATAGGTTCCGGTGGCAGGGCACCCTTAACACGGTATGCTCGTATGGGGCCAATCTTGACATGGTCTACAGGTGGTATGCCACCCCAACAATCAATCTGTGGCTGCTCAAGGTCCTACAAACATGGAGGCATGATGCACCTGCTGCAGTTCTGGCATTACTTGAACCCAAATATAGTGGTCTTTGTACCCTACGTACATAGACACTGGAGCCAACTATCTGGCAGACAGTCTATCATGTAATGATGCGTGTTTCTTCTTGTCGAAAGTACTATCAGCAGACTTGCAGCCCAGCCCAATATCTCAACAGCTGCTTGATCTCCTCAATTAAGATGCTGATTAGGACATACAAGAGCTGACACCGGCATTTCAGACATATTTTAAGGCAGGACTAAACCCTTCTACACAGACAGCATACAAATTGGCATGAAAAAATTCACCCATTTCTGCTCTACTTAAGATCGCAACCACTTCTGATTATCGGAGCTGACACTCTGCTATTACTTGTCAGGCCTGGATGGACAAGACAGGATCAAAGATGCGGCTCCCTGTCACCTTGGCCAGCATACAAGAGTCGTGCCAGAGATTCCCTTTGAGGATGAGGAGTTGTTGTGGGCAGTAACATACACTGCATTTTTCATGTTTTTTCCAGTTGGGAAGACTACTGCCTGATTCAGCATCTTCATGAAAAACAACAGCAGACCTCACATGGACATAGATAACTTGGCCGGAATCATTGTCACACTAAATGTTTACGACTCTGTTCATGCTGGACTGAGAAGCCATTATCGCCACATAAACGTACTGTCCAGGCCCAGCCCTGAACGAGAAGTATTCACTGTGGGGGTGCCGGATTGCTCCTTTGCTGCTGCGTACAGCGCAATGCCACAGTCTGGTAGACAGCAAAGTCGCTGCCACCAGAGTTCAGCTTTAAGAGTTGCCTCACTTGAGTGAACGTATTTACAGCAAGTACTGAACTAAAATTACAACACGTGGCGAGGGGCTTATGAATAAGAGTCCTCTCGCCACTGACCAATGAAAATGACACACACTATTGCAGGTGACCTGCGCACTACTACTCACACTTAATGTTCTATACAATACACACTCTAACAACAATAGTATGGATGACATGATATAAACATAAACTAGTTCTCTTCTCCTTTCGTCTTCTCTTGCTTCTCCTTTTCTCTATTCTCCAGTGTGGGCGACTCCTGTATGCCCACATCTCCCCCCTCCTCCAACAGCTGGGTGACACGGTCACTGACATCAGCTTCTCCATGACACCTGCTCAAGTCGTCTGCAACCACATTTTCATCTCCTGCTCGATACACAATATCAAAGTCGTACATAGACAATTTCAAGCACCAATTATATATTCTCCTGTTTTCCTGTTTCCCACATCTCATATTCACTAATCCTTTATGATCGGTAACCACCGTGAACTTCCGACCATATAAAAAATAAGCAAAGTGCTTGATGGCTTCATAAATCCCCAAGCCCTCCAGCTCTTGGGCACTGTAGTTCGATTGGGCTCCTCTCAGCTGTTTTGAGAAAAAGGCGACCGGCAAATTCTCCTTGTTTCGAACCACGGAAAGGACAGCTCCTATCCCCGTCGAGCTCGCGTCACTCTCTAGTACAAATACATCACTTACACATGGAACACATAAACGTACCGATACAGATAATTTATTACATAACGCATGGAAAGCGTCTAACATCAAACTCGTCCAACTCACCACCCCAGACATTGCCGTAGACGTGTGTGGCGTGAGGACAGAGGACCATTGATGAAGTCCAGGAATGAACCTCCTATAGAACCCCACCAGGCCCAAGAAGCCACGCAACTGCTTCCTCGTTCTAGGCAGAGGATGATTCTTAATTGCCTCTACCCTCGCTTCTGGCACACTGATCATGCCGCCACCCAACTGGTGACCTAGGAACTCCAGTGTTCGTCTTCCAAAGCTACATTTCGACCTTTTACAGGTCAGGCCATTCTTCCTTAAGGCCTCCAAAACTCTCTTCAAATGTTTCAAGTGTCCTTCCCAATCTCCCGACACTACTAGAATGTCATCTATATAGACGTTGGCGCAATCCCTGCACTCCACCAAAACCTCATCCATCAGTCGCTGAAATACTGACGGAGCGTTGGTCAGTCCAAAGGGCATTCGACGGTACCTGAACTTGCCGAACGGGCAAACAAAACACGTTTTGTCTCGATCTTCCTCCTCTACCATGACTTGGTGAAACCCTTTCGCCAGGTCGATCTTGGACATTACTCGTCCAGTTCCCACCTTTTCCACCATCTCGTCAAACGACGGTATGTAGTACGGTTCCTTCTCCGTTACTTCGTTGAGTCGACGGTAGTCAACACACAACCTGATGTTACCGTCTGGCTTCCTTACTGGCACCAGTGGCGATGCCCAGTTGCTCCTGCACCTCTCGATGATTCCCAACTCTTCCAAACCGTTCAGTTCTTTCTTTACCAATTCCCTGATCCCTAAGGGGACCGAATATGGCGTTTGTCGAATGGGTTCACTGTTACCGGTGTCAATGGACATCACCACCCGATCCGTGCTTCCCGGACTGTCGGAGAAGACATCGTCATACGTCCCCAGTAACCCTTGCAACTCACACTCATTGAACCCTTCACATTCACCTCTCAATACACTGCTCTCATCACCCTGTTCTTCCACTACTATATCTAATCTCCTTATACAAGCTCTCTCCTTAAACTCCTTGATACAATTCACATGCACCACCTTAGAGTGCTTCTCATTCTCAACTCTCCCTATTCTATAGTTTACTGCTCCCATTTTCCTTAAGACCTTGTACGGACCCTGCCATGAGTCCGACAACTTACAGGTCATTCCCGGTACCCTGTATAAAACTAAGTCTCCCTCCTTAAACTCTCTTAACTTCGTTCCCTTGTTCACATACTGTAACCTACTCTCCTTTCCTTTGGCCATTCTCAAGGCTGCACTATCTCTCACGTTTTCTAGTCTCTCTGCCATCTTCGTTACCCATTCACACACATTCAACCTTTCGGCTTCCACCTCGTACAGACCATGGTACAGGGCGTCCAGAGGAGTCCTTACCCTGAACCCATAAACCATATCAAAGGGACTGTACCCTGAGTCTGCGTGAGGCATCTGCCTTAGTACAAACAGCACAAAACATAACTGGCCAACCCAGTCCAACCCTTCATCTATACTCTTCCCTAATACACTCTTCATCGTCCCGTGCATCCTCTCCACGGCTCCATTCGTCTCAGGGTGGTAGGGGGACGTACGTACCTTCTCTATCCCCAATTGCTCACACAGCTGAGTCATCACCCTACCGCAAAACTGACTGCCTTGGTCAGTAAGGATCCTCTCAGGGACAGAGGTCCTAGAGAATATGGACCATAGTCCATCCATCACAGCCTTCGCCGTAATGCTCCTTAAAGGCACTGCCTCAGGCCATCTCGTAGCTAAACAAATGTATGTTAAGATGTACCTGTTTCCTCCCTTCCCTTTAGGCAGTGGCCCAACCAAGTCAATAGCCACGCTTTCGAAAGGCTCTGCCAGTATAGGCCTCTCGACCACTGGTGCCCTCCTTGGCCTGTACTTGCTCCTCACCTGGCACCTTTCACAACTCCTACAATACCTTATTAACTCTCTAGCCATACCAGGCCATGCAAAGTACCTCCCCACCATCTTCGCTACCTTGTCTGCACCTAAGTGCCCATTCTTGTCATGCCCTAAAACCTTCACTTTCTTTCTATAGCTCTTTGGTAACACAATTACATCTCTATATTCATCCCACGTTATATACATTCCCCGCACTAGCACACTTCCCTTCCATTTAAAACCTCTTTCCTTCCTATCTCCTAGCTCTCTCCATTCCTTTAAGCTGCTATCCTCCTGCAATTCCTTTACAAACTCTTCCTTCTCTCGACCCTCTCTCACAGGTCCGATCTCTCCAACTATTCTGCTTAGTTCATTCTCTGACTCCCTTCCTACTAATAATTCACCTAAGGGAGTCGCACTCCCTTCCTCCATCTCATCTCTCGCTTTCGCCTGGGGCTGCTCGGCTTCAGGCGTACCTTCAGCTTCTTCCGCCCCTTGGTCCTCTCCCATCCTACTTCCAACTTCGGGCCTATTTAAGGGATCGGACTGGCTACTCGCTCCATCCTCAGGTTCAGGCTCAGCATCACCTTCAGGACTAACTGTTTCCCAAGACACAATCTCTCCTAACCCTTCTTCACACTCGTCTAACTCTCTCTCTCTCCTAACCATACTCCTTGTTAATACATTGACCCCAGCCCTGTCTTCAGACACGTACTCTCTTATGGCCTCTCTATATGCCGTGGCTTCGTGGTCATCTGCCAAAGAAACCGGTACCAAACAAGCTACCCCTAAGGATTCGCTCTCATCTATAATGGCCCTTATCCTTTTCACATGGCCTCCGACCACAAACTCGCTCATACAACTTTTATACCGCTTTTCTGTTCCACCATATCCCTTCACATACACGTCTGCACACAGCTCTATCCCCTCCGGAACCAGTGCCTTGGGTACAGACCCTAGCTCAGCACCAGAGTCAATGAGGACCTTAGTTCTCATCCCGTTCACCATTCCGTACGCCACATTCTCAGCCTGCCCTGACTCGCTTCTCCTTAGCATAGACATTTTAGTTGGGTTAGGCTCCTTCTTAATGGTAACTGTACTCTTCTTAGCTGTGCATTCAGGGCTCTTATGTCCTACCTTCCCGCAATTGTAACAGGTGGGCACTCTTGCAATGTAACTGCTACCCTGTTTGTCTCTCCTGCACTCACTAGCTCTGTGACCCTTTTCACCACAACTGTAGCATGTAACGACTCCATATGTGCTTCCCACTTTGTCTCCCAAACCACCCCCTTGGGCCCTTCCTCCACGCCCATACCAACCTTCTTTGTCTACTGTTCCCCTATATCCCCTAGTTATCTCACTTGGACCACTGCCCAAAGGTCTATAAAAGTTCCCCTTCTGCCTCCCGGACATCCAGTCCTCAAGAGTATCTCTCAGTTCCCCCCACTCCCCAATCTTCCTCATCTCTAAATACGCCTTTCCACTAGGCGGCAAGTTCCTTCTCAATACAGCCAATGCTATGGCTAACATACAATCCTCCACACCCTTACAACCTTGACACATTCCTTTTGTTACCCTCACTAGCCAATCTGTTAACCCGCCTGCAGTCATACTCTTAAGCGACTCTCCATTAGCTTCTAACAACTGGTTCCCATAGGTGATAGCTGTTTCTCCCGTAGCCTTTAACAAGATCCTCTTTATTTCCCCGTACTCTTCACCTCTGTCCCTTGCTTGGGCCACTCTCATACACAGGGTCTCAGGTAACCTGGAATACAGTCTCTCCCCCCAATCGCTTTCGCTAATCCTACCTTCCCTCATTATCCGCTCAAACTTCTCTAAGTAAGCCCCTAATTCGTTCCCTTCCTTATACACTCCTAACCCCTTCAACTTTTCTAGTAACAAATCTCTCCTCTCACGTGCCCTGTCGTCTTCCAGTCTAGAAGTCCTTCGGCGCTCTTCCTCTTCTCTACGACGGGCAGCTTCTTCCCCTCGTCGTCGGTCCTCTTCCTCTTCTTTACGCCTCCTTGCTCTCTCTTCTTCCTCTCTCATCCTGGCTGTTTCTTCTTCCTTTTCCTTTCTCTTTGCTTCCTCTGCCTCTCTCTCCCTTATGGCCTTTGCTTCCTTCTCTCTTCGGTTCACCTCTTCTGCAGCCTTTCTCTCTTCTCTATCTGTCGCGTCTTTCTCCACTAGGTATCGTAACAGCGAAGCCACTTCACTTTCTTCACCTCTCTTCGACATTTCTACCTCTCCCTCACTGTCCTCTACTAGTTCTGACTCTGCTCCTGACTCCTCTTCGTATTTTGCTTCGGAAGGCCTAAATGGATAGGGCGATCGAGTTTTGACAGCTGGTCGCCCCGTGGGCCGGTACGGCTCCTTCCCGGTGCTCACCCCGGACGACTTCTTGGTCCTCCTCCTCGCCTCACTTGGTCCAGGCTCTGTCATAGAGGGCAAGCGAACTCGTCCTCACTTGAGACCCTGTGAAATACAAATAATCAACACAGTGATCACACGATGAGCACAACACAATATTAGAACCAATCAACAAAATTTCTTACGATTACAACCCTTAAAATTCACAACACAAACACAACTACGCTGTGAGTGACACAAGTCTCTAAGCTGTCAGAACTTCCTCCCCAGTGGTTCTTCCTTCTTCTTCTCGCTTCTCCGCTTTCTTCTCTCTTTCTATGGCCTCCCTCTACCGTGGTAAAGGGCCTTGTGATTGCTCTTCTCTGCCTTGACAAGTAGAGTGTTCTCTCCCTCTGCCGTAACAAGGGTTTGTGGTTTTTGTCTTAGTCCGTAGACCGTGGTAGGGTGGAAAATTCCACTCCGGTTAGTATCTCCGTCCGTGGACGCAGAATGTTGGGACCCGCAACCACCGTAGTAGTTTCTTTGTCCTTGTTCTTTTAGGATCCTGAGTCGGACGTCTCCTCCTCAAGTAAGATCCCACCGCTGCCACCAAATCTGTGGGGGTGCCGGATTGCTCCTTTGCTGTTGCGTACAGCGCAATGCCACAGTCTGGTAGACAGCAAAGTCGCTGCCACCAGAGTTCAGCTTTAAGAGTTGCCTCACTTGAGTGAACGTATTTACAGCAAGTACTGAACTAAAATTACAACACGTGGCGAGGGGCTTATGAATAAGAGTCCTCTCGCCACTGACCAATGAAAATGACACACACTATTGCAGGTGACCTGCGCACTACTACTCACACTTAATGTTCTATACAATACACACTCTAACAACAATAGTATGGATGACATGATATAAACATAAACTAGTTCTCTTCTCCTTTCGTCTTCTCTTGCTTCTCCTTTTCTCTATTCTCCAGTGTGGGCGACTCCTGTATGCCCACATCCACCTTCAACTCTAAACATTTATTTACCGAACTTTTCAACTCATTCACGCATGCACACATTCACGTACTTTTTGTTCATGCGTCAACCCAGTTACTTCAGTTACCCGTCCTTTGTTATAAACATTCATTCACGCACATTTAAAAAGTTAGTTGTCAATAGTATCGAACAGTACAGAACTGTTTTAGATAGCTACCTAGACAATTCTATTTGTTAGCTAGCTAGGCCAGGCCTAATTAACTATTTAGTGTTGCTGTGGCACTATAACTACGGGTGGTCCTTCACTAGTACTTCTAGATCATCAGGTGAACGGAGTTACGCCCGCTCACGTACTGAATGTGTTACATCACATTTCCTAATTACCCTGTTAGTAAGCATTAATTGTAAAATGCTTAAGCTATTTTGATACTTTCTTTTTTTGCTTTTAATCAATACACCTGTAAACAAATGGAAAAACATAACTAACAACACTAGTTTCTATTTGTTTTCACCACTGAATTGCTTTAAACTTTTTCATAAAATTTCTATAAAAGAAACTGTGGATAGATGAACCATTTTCAATACCTGAAACATCTGTAGTTATCGTTTTCCTCAGAATCTTTTTCTGCGTACGGATAGTTTCTGCCTTCAATTTTGCACCACTCTAGGTATCTAGGCCGTTACAGCTGACGACCCTGCCAGGACAAGCCGATTACATGGAGTTTGTGAGCGTTTTGGTTTATGGTCCGACAAGAGTTGAAGTCTCTGAAGTTGAGCAATCTTGCTCCTCATCACCGGACACCTGCTGACTCATCATTTTTCGAAGCTCACGTGGGCGAAGTCAACGAAGCTATAATGGGAGAGCAGCAGGCTACAATTGCTCAGTTAGCGGACGCTCTCAGGAGGACGCAAACCTAGATGGAACTCGAGAAGTTCAAGGCACTGCACGAACAGCAGCAGCGTTATGAAAAGCATTCAAGAGGAGAAGCAGCGGACAGATCTGTGGATCAAGGGATTGAACGATACGGAGTGCAGTAACTGAAAAGGCATGGAAGTTTTCTCGTCCATATCATGGACCTTATCATGTTCTCAGTGTTACACCAACAAATATTGAAACCCATCTAGTGGATGATCCTGGAGCGGATCCCATTTTTGTCGCAGTGAGCCGTATTCGACCTTGTTATTCCATAGTGGCCGACACTTCCTGGACAGGACACAAGAAGGCTCGTACAAAAAGAGCACCTATTTCTACACAGATCAGCTCTAGAAGTTATTCAGGACCTATAACACTTTGTTCCTATCCTCAACAGGTCTGCCGTAACTGCCATACAGCAGCTTAACCGTTTCACTGCTGGGTTTATAGAAAACTTAATCAATTCAAGATTAACATATTTAATACCTCCCCAGTAGCCCCTAGCTAACTACCCAGAAACTACCGTTAACTCAATGAAGGAGGTCAAAGGTCTCTCTTTCAATATGCACATGCGCATTACAATAATTACGAATATAGGGTGATACAATAAATAAAGTGAGTTTACAATTCCTCCTGCCAAGTTAAGGTTCGTCCTCGACACCTTGATACACATACACACAATGATAATGTCACAAAAAATCAAGAGTTCAAATGCACTTTAATTGTTCGTTGATCTCGATTGAGTTCTCACTTATTTAGCAATTCTATATCCTTAGATGACTTCAAAGATTGGTTAATAGATCGTACATTGAAGCACTGAATATGTGGCATAGTAATTTAGCATAAAAGCGTGTCAAGAAGAATGCTTGTAGTGTGCGATTATTTGTTTGGAAAAACATTCAATTCCCCTTTAAGTACACTTTATTTACTAACGTATTTATTTGTTTATTTATTTTCCATGATGAAACTTATTGTTCTAATGCGGTCATTGCTAAATCTAAGGCACCTTAATAATTGAATAATAAAATCAAATATTTGTGTTTGTAGGTGATATCCTTTTAGGTGGTTGTTCGTGAAGAACTCCTAAACTACTGCACAGATGGAAGGTCACTTTCTAACTGCCTGGACCAAGATTCACGTATTCCTTGGAACTATGTTCACATTTTCCTTGGAACTATGAACTATGTTCACGTTTCCTATGTTCACATGTCTTTGAAACTATGTTCATTTTCCATTTAAAACTGTTCACATTTTGCTTGAAACTATGTTCACATTTCCTTTGAAACTATGTTCACATTTCCTTTGAAACTATATTCACATTTTCTTTGAAACTATGTTCACATTTCTTTTGAAACTGCTCACATTTCTTTTGAAACTATGTTCACATTTTTCTTGAAACTATGTTCACATTTCCTTTGAAACTATGTTCACATTTTGCTTGAAACTATGTTCACATTTCTTTTAAAAATATTGTAACATTTCCCTTGAAACTATGTTCACATTTCCCTTTAAAACTGTACGTTCACATTTCTTTTATAATTATGTTCACATTCTGCTTGAAACTATGTTCTTATTTCTCTTCCAATGCTTATTGCCTTTTTATAATACAAATAGATAAGGTGAAAATAATAATAAGAAACTAAAAACCCTCTTGTGCGTGCACACTGAGGGTTAATAAGTGAAATAGTGATGACTGCAGTAGCTGTATAAAGTTGGCACATTATGAAGTGAATCACCAAAATTATAGAGAGCTGGTTATACTTTACCGGAGCTAGTAAAACATGTTCTCTCCATTCTTTGAACATTTTTACGGGGATGTTCAAGGTTTTCACTGAAAGAGCAGCTAGCAATATAATGAATCCTCTTATTGAGTAATTCAGTATAACAGTAAGAGAGACTGATTCTTCTCACTCGTAGAGGGTTCTCCTGGCCAGAGTCACTTCTCCCATGTCTGGAAGAGATAAGAGTGTGTTTTTCAGCACATTTCCCTGAGAGAACACGCGCTTATTCAATATCACTTTGGTCAAGTGACTAATACAGCTAAAAAAAGTTCGAGAAACCGTTTAGCATAGCTAATTCTCCAGATGACTTGTTGACTCTGAGCCTGAGCTGACAGCTCTCCCAGTATTTCAAACTTTGTTTTTCATTTTTGGAAGTACAATAACCAAGTGGTCAATACATAAACCCAGCTGCTTTAATCAAGTAATGACTACCTTATAACCACATTTCTAAATGTTTATGTCCTTGTTGTAAAAGAAAAAAGAGAGATAGAAAAAAGCACTATTGATTTTTTTCCTATAATTAAGGTATATGAACTGATTATTCTCATTTTCCCCTTTATTATTCTCCTAAATGCCCTCATTATTCTAGAATTATTCCACTGTGCTATTTAATGTCTATTATTCCAGAAAAAAATGCTAGCATAATCCGGCAGGGCCTACTCAGAACTGAAACGTATATTTTAAATGGGGAAGGTGATACTTGTGAGGTTACCAATTTTATTTTGTTGTTGTTGACACCAGGATCCAACTGCCTTCTACAATAACTTCCCTAAAACTCCTCAGTTGTTGGCGGCATAAGCTTTAGAAATACCCAAAAATTTACTGCTTAGGGTGCTCATTCTCACAACTAGTGAAAGGATGAAGCATATAAAATTAAAAAAATTCCAGCTTATACTAGTTTGTTGATATCTAGATAGCTATGCACATTGCATCCATTTGCCTGTTTGTCCCAGACCACAAAGAGGTAAAAACACAGACAAATATTCATGTGCACCAATAATTGTGTGCTGTGCATAACAGAGATTTACATTTTTTTTTAATTTACATGTAAGCTATAGTTGATTAAAGACGCTGAGTCGAAACATTTGAATACTAGATTGAACCACAGCAATGAGCCTGTACTGTATGTATTACATTTGCAGGGTGGACTATAGTATATTGCTTTAGTTGTGACTCCATTTGCTGACTAGCTAGCTGCATTAGGCAAACGCATACGTTTTTGGCCGATTTAAATGCATCTGATGTTCTTTGCCTTTTGTTTAAATCTTTCTTGTTAAATTAAATATCCTCATTCTAAAAAATTTTTTGATAGTGTTTCTGAAGCTCCGAATATGTCGCGAGATTAAATTTTACAATTCATTGTTGTTTTTAATAAACGCTGTTGCGATTATTAATAATTGCGAAGCGGTAGGTAAAGGGTCTGGCTACCTTTTTTTTTTTTGACGTAATGCAAAAAAAAAAAAGGGTGGCGCATTTTGAAACAACTCTCTTCGCAGTAGATGGGCGTGGTTACAAGCTAACAAAATGTCTTCCTACCCTTTCTGTTATGTCGAAGCACCAGATTTACTTTTTGAAAATCACCTGCAAGGTTTTAAGCAACTGACTGAAGAGTGTTTTAAATTTAAAGTTACTACTAGAGAAGTTCAAGATATGTTAGTTGCTCTGGATCAGGAGAACTTAGACCGTGAAACTAAATTCAGGTTTGTACTTCAACATGTGCATTCTAGTATTCAAGCTAACATAAGACGATGGGATCAATTTAAGAGAGTAGGAACTAGACTGAGCGAAAGCAGTAAGTGTGTTCATGAAGCCATGATGTATGAATTGCAAGAATACTATGGAATTACCATGGCAGAAGTTGAAACAGATGTAGTGGGAGATGCAGAGGAGTTGGAATGCCAAGAGAAGTTTAGTGTATTCTCTCTAACTAATCTTTTGACTGAGGGTTGTCAAAAATGGCAAGAAATAGGTGTGGCTCTTCAACTTTCTAACTTTGTTATTGAAGAGTGTGGAAAAAAAGGTGGAACTAATGCTGCTTTATGTCTGCATTATGTCTTGTCTTCCTGGATAGACAGGCGTAAGAAAAAGTTTAGTACTGAACATGAAGAGGTATCTGCTCTAATTAAAGAATTAAGAGTGGCGTTATGCACAGATATTGTTGGTCTAAGAAGATTTTCACTGTGTTTAATCGAACGTTTTCAGCCTAGGAGGAAGAAAATACAAATGTATAAAACCCTATATCAATACTATGACAGTTCAGCATTTGAACCAAGGTCAACAATAGTGGATGATAATGATGACTCAGCTCCTCAGATAATTTTTCAGAGTGGTGATACTATAGTAAATGAAGGTAAATCTACTCTCTTAGAAATTCAAGTTAGTCATACCAATTGTACTTACCAGTGGAGTAAAGACAATCGTGATTTGAGTGAAGGATTAGATTTTTCCGGTACAACCAGCAACATACTGTACATCAACAAAGCCGATGCTGGTACAGAAGGGAAATATAGGTGCTGTGTCAATCAAAGTGAATATTGTGAAGAAATTAAAGTAACTGTAAAGATGTGCATAACCAAGCATGCAAGAAATTTTCAGAATTACAAAGTTAGCTTGGACTCGTTGTGGCCCCCGAAAGGAAAAAATCATCCATTTATTCATGTAATTTGCAGTGCCAGTATGTCTGATGAAATAATTATTAAGGAGATTAAGAATTACTCTTCGGTACAGAGTGCGCATTTAAGACTGGTACAGAGCGATGTACTAAATTTTAATGACGTCTTTTATAAATATTTGGAGACGGCTTTCATATGGCTGGAGTGTAGTCGTAATGAAACTGAATCACTGGCTGAAAAATTATATAATGGCCTTCGTATACAGCCTAAACTATTGAATGGAACTCGGTGGTGCTTTAGAATTGAAGCAGATGAAAGTTGTAGCCTCTATGAACTTTTATGTCAGTGCTACTCGATTCACGATGACAAAATATATTATGAGGAAAATTTGAAAGATTGTGCTGGTCAAAAAACGTGTTTTATTATTAAAAACTTTGAACATTCTACATATGACGAAAGAGACAAATTGAAACTCTATATATATCAGCTTATGTACAAGCATGTTCTGCCTCTAGCAATGATCATTGTGATTACGCCAAGTGATCACTCTTGATCGCGTTACTGTAAGTTCTAACTATGTCTTATGCAATGGTTGTATACTACTATTGTGTTGTGTGTGGTGTATAGGACTGCATTATTCTCCCAGCACCACACTTGTGTTTCTGTCCACCCCTTATCCACTTGTTCTGCTCTATGACTAGTAAGTGAGTTAAGATATATTCAGCCGGTAGTACAGTTGAAATGCATGTTGTCTTTTCCTTCCTTTATTTTTTCTTCAACAGGATGATATTTGGTTTCAAGGTATTTGAACTTCTTCATGATTGTATAAAACTTGCATGTAGTAGTATCCTGTCGTATATCTCAACCATCATTTTTATTTATTTATTTATTTATTTACTTACGTACTTATTTGTTTGTTTGTTTATAAAAATTTGTGGTAGAATTCAGGGTATATAACTGAGGATCAATCGAATGAACTAGAAAACAGCGGTGTTGTGTACAGCGGTGGAATTTGCTCTTGGTACTACTACTGATGTCCATTATAGCAAGCTGTGCTCCGACCTTGCCTCTCCTGCTTCCATTCAGATATGATGTTTGATCCTTCTGTAGAGTCAGTGACTGAGGTCCTGTTGCACTCATGGTCTCCATAGCCAATGGGAAGAATTGGGTCTGCATCAGCTTGTTGGTTACTAGTGGACATCAGAGCAAATATTACCCATTGGTGAGTGAGTATACATGTTAGACTATATGGAATAGTTTACACTTGATCTAAAATTGGATGAAGGTATTTAATAATACTGCAATGATACAAATGGTGGTGATAACAATACTGCTAACTGAAAGAATAGTGTATCTTTTCCACAGCCAACTACAAAAGAAAAAATGCAGCCATATGTTTGCCTACTGTAAGTCAGGGTCATAATAGCTCCATGTTGTTCTATTCTTCAAGTTGAAGGATTGTATCTTTGCGAATACTTTTTTTGTATGCAGTAGTAGATTAGTCTTGCGAATTGAACTACCTAATCAGTTTAATAATGTGAAGGCCGGGGTGAAACACATTTGAAATATTCAGTGACTTAATTTCAGTATTTGCCAATCTTGAAGATCCTTGACATTGTCCCACAATACCATATTCAACTGTGTTAGTACTGCGAACGGTCGATATATTAATCTAAAATGGTTCCATGCAGTTGTCGTAGCCTCCAGTCAGGTGGGCCAGCCCTCCTCCCTAACCATGAAGTTGTGCATGTGTGCCATTCTGAAGATACTGGTCAGTTTTCTGGCCAGACTTGAACCCATAGAAGTGAAGCTGGTTATGATAAAGATAAGCCTTTTATAGTTGTATGAACAAACTAGATAAAGATCTGTACATGTACATGTGCTCCACATATCGCGGCTCCAGTGGACTATTAGTCCAGTTAGGCCGTGGTTTTTTTTTAGTCTTGTTGAAAATGCACTATAAACAGATCTCAATATTATGGGAACATGCAGCTTCAGTTAATTTCTTTCACCACCATAACTGTCACACAGAGTTTGACGTAACACCTAGGGAATTTGCTGTTTATTCTTATTTATGTTGCCTCAAATGCTACAACCTCCAGAAGTTTAATAATTCAGTCATTCTCGGCTGAAATAATTGAAGTCGAAACGTCGGATTAAGTTATAATTAAAAATATTTGTTGTTAAAAAGAGAAAAAATTCCTATTATTAGTTTAATAATTATGTGAAGTTTGAACTCTACGACACTGTATCTCTAAGTTTACCATACAGTTAACATTCAGGATTGAAAAAGTGATTTGGTGTGAAGCAGTAGACCTGAATTAGTAGCGACTTCTGCACTTTAGATGCTACAAGAATAACCTTCACACCTGTAAGAATGGCAACAGTTAGCAATTTTTACTGAGGCTTGTCAATTCTTCCTTCAGTGCCAAAAACAAAAACAAAAACCCCGATGGTTTAGCTCCTAGCTATATGATTGGCAATTGACATAAACACAAAAATACTGAAATGTTACTAGGTGCAACCCCGTGCAGGCAGAATAGCTATGTACATGAGACTTAATTGGCTAGTTTACCAGGAAGGTGTATGCTGTCTCCCATTAGTCCTAAGTAAGAAAAATGTGGGAATCAAGCTTTATAATTAGTTTACACTACCAGTCACCAAATGTTTGGTCACATGATCACAGTAGGATATTAAATGGTGTCACGTACCTGTAGTGCAGCTGCATTGCTGTGATTCCAACTCTAATACTGCCATCTCTGAGATCTTGTGTTGTCATGTGGACAGTATGGCTGCATGTATGTATGCTGTGTGTGTGTGTGTATATATATATATATATATGTGTGTGTGTGTATATATACGTGTGTGTGTATATACTGTGTGTGTTGATATTCTTTGTATGTGGTATATAGGCATGTTAATTTCATAGAGACTCCTAAGAAGCTCCATATAAGGAATAATATTTTACAGGTATGGAATCATTGGTTATTCTCTAGAGTACTCCTAGATGCTTGGCTAGTTCTAATTATTGTCCCCCTACCTTTTATAGATGGCAACTTTCATACCAGGGCACTACCCCACAATCTGTGATTCAAGCTGTGTTCTACAAGCTATTAGCTTGGGATTGCAGTATTACCAGCTCCATAATACATAAAGAAGCCAATGGATTCCTCCTTTTCAGTGCATGGCTGCAGATGTTCTGAGCTCTGAATAGTTATCTTTCTGGGATCTCGCAAACACCACGATGTTCAATGGCTGCAGGGTAAGGATGCTGTAGGGGTGAGAGAAATAATGGATGGGTTTAGTGGAAAATGGTATACCCCGTTTACATGTCCTAAAGTAAAGACGTGGCTATAGTTAGGCTATAGGAAAGTAGTGTAGGATGAGGGGACATAATTGAATTTTAAATATCTCACTGTACAACGTTTAGTAAGTAGCTAATTTTTTATTAGACGATGGTATCATTTTCTCTCTCCCCTGTAATGAATGTAAATTTTATACACTATTAGAGGAACGTTCACTAATAGTTTGAAATATATTGCGTAATATACTAGTTCTTAGCCAGTCTTTTGAATCTATATATGTTTGATTGATACAGAGTGGGTAGGAGAGGAGCACCAAGATCCCCTCCCCCCCCACCCCCCCACCCCCCACCCCCCCCTTAATGAAGCTTCCTCCTGTAATCCCCCTACTCAGTACTACATATTTTATTAAATGAAGTATAATTATTTGATGTACTACTTGACGTGAATGACTGACAGAAAATACTTTTACAGCTGCGATTGAATGTTCCAGTTTTGCTATCCAAATATAAGCACAACTATTTTAAGTTGTAATTTATCACAGACACTTTTGTAAATCTACTTCTACTACTATGAGTACTATGTTTTGTATGTGATTTTTACTATAGTCTTTCAACTCATGTTAACTCTTTCTATATTCCCTGCTACATATCTCCCTCTCTCTTTCTCATACAACCCCTCCCAATCTCAACAGGTTGTCAAAGTCTTAAGATGAAGGAACCAAGAACAGTGGAAGTAATCAAGCATACTGTACAAGGAGAGAGGAGCGTTGCATTATAACTGACTTTATTATAGCTCATGCCATTGTGGTGGTAACTCAATGATAGTTCATCATATGTGTGCTGAGGTCACTACTTCTTTAAATGCTACCTGTTTATGATGTTGTGTAAAGACTGTAAACACATAACTGAACTTGTGGACTTTATTGTACCAAGGTGTTTAGTTATGATTCTTTCAATAGCTACAATATAATATACATTCATAATCAGCTGTGTAGATTAAAGTGAGTTATGATCTAACACCACCAATGTGGTGTGTGTATGTGTACGAGGTGGTGTCTGTGTGTGTGTACAAGGTGGTGTTTATTAGGTACTGAACAGAGCCTGATAACTGTTGCCACATAGAAAATGCATTAAAGTAAACAGGATGTGGCTTAGGGCAATATTTTTCCATATCACCTGTGTTCATAGTTATTACGTTGGGTTATTACGTCCCCCTAGGTAAATTTCTTGTTACCAAGGTATTCGCACATGAGCAGTACCTAATAAATTTATTATCCATTGGATACCCGAGAATATCACTCGTCTGATTGGCGGTATTTACGCTCGTGCCTGCGGCACTCGCGTAAATACTAAGCCAACAAACTCATGATATTCTCCTGTATCAAATGAATAATATGTATAGGTTACATCACGAGGTGGAGGTCGGTATGGGATTTACACAACCGAGGGCCGAAGGCCCGAGGATAGTGTAAATCCCGTACCGACCGCGCACCGAGCGGTGCAACCGACTTGTACCATGGCTCTAGGCTATAAGAAACGCATAACAACCTTTTTTTCTGTAGCCTCATTTGTCGCCGCTTCGCTTAGCTACAGATCGTAATTCTAGGCCACGGGCAAAAAATATTCACCTCCTAGGCGGTGTATAAGTGATTTATTCACCCCGAATTGAGAAATCTGATTGGACGGTTTGAACGAACCATGGTATAAATATGTATTGTAATCGCGTAATCGTCAAGTAAATCGCGCACTCTATTTTTTTATTTTTTTTATTTTTTTTTTATTTTTTATTTTATTTTTTATAAGTATCAAAACGCGCCCCCTGCCTCCCGCGCGAGTTTGTTCATCTACTGACGATAATATGGACGGGGCAGTACCCGCAGCTAGCAAAGTAAAAGTGCAGGAATCTAAAGTAAGCACTCCACCTTTCCGAATATAAAATAGCAAGGAATTTCCTTTGTAGTGGAGGAGCACAGAGCTAACTGGAGATCCCCAGGAAAAGGCTCAATGGATTAAACGGGTAAGGGGTGGGGCTAAGCTCGAGTAGGGCTTGTTTTGTGTCTTGTCAAAAGCAACAAGAAACACAATAACAAGAGAAACTCAATAATTAAAGGCTAATTAGTGATTAATTGTATTCTGGCGTATTGTTTATAAGTATAGCTAGGCTAATTGGCTCTGCATAATATTAAATCACATAGTCATGTTAACCAGCCATTCTCCGTGCAGAAAGGAGCAGAGAATGTCGAGCAACTTAAATTACAGTTTCACACAGTCACGAAAAAGAGTGAATGTGTAAGAGTGATGTGCAAATAACTGTTGGTCGCTTAATTAGCTGTCTCAACATTCCGGGACTATTTCACGGCACCTCACCAGACGTTCTCGTTCCCTGTGCCCTCCCTCTTTCCGCGTGGAGATCGGCTGGTTAACGAGACCATGAAGCATATCACTAGTTATTATAACAATAAATATGAATGTATATAAAAAAAAAATGCAGCAAGCACTGGAGAATTCTATTCATGATAGACATATCTGTGAACACGTCTGCATATTTTATAAGTACTTTTGTTGTAAACTTGGGAGTATAATGGAGCATTGGCCACCTAACCACGCCCTTTAGTCAGGCCATGATATATGTTGACCAAAAATTCCATTCCCTCTGGCATAGACACATGTTTTTAGCAGTTCCTGTAGTTTAATAAGTCAAAGTCAGTCAAACTGTTATATGAAAAGAAAGTGCAAGTATACAATATTGTTAGCAGCAGTATTTCTATCTGAATTATCCTGCAAAATTGAAACGAACCTTCCATCTTGATCATGGTAGTAATTATTAAACATGTTATACCCAAGTGAAACGAAACAGGTTTAATATTATTGTATGTTCTTTTTTCATTGTCAGTCTGCTGCAAGAGCTCATCTCAGAGCTGCTGGGTTCACGGACAAGGACTTCTCCAAGCCCATCATCACCATTGCCTGTCCCTACAGCAACGCCTTACCATGCAACAACCACTTCCAGTGAGTGAGACAACTTGTATCATGTGACTACATGTGACCAACACTTCTTTCCTATCAGAGAACTTGGAGAAATTATCAAGCAAGAAATTGAGAAAAGAGGAGGTGAGGATTAATGTTTACGGTTGTCAACACACCAGGACATGGCACACATGTGCACTCACTCCAGAGTTGGGACAAATGCATGTGGATTAGCAGGTTTTATGAAATACCAAGTACAATCTGTGATTGTTGGCACCTATATTGTCCTAATATTAAATAACCATTGTATAAATTTTATAGAGTGACTTTACTATTGTATTATATTTCTAATCACAGTATTTGTGAGAGCAAGTATTAATGAAAGTATCTGCAATTGTATTTTTTTTTTAGATTACTTGGCAATCAAATAATTTCCTCCCAACTCTGCCACATACAAACACACACATACACACCATAGTATCTTACGTCTCTTCATCTGGGTGTATATTTTTAGGTAAAGGGTTCATCTGTGGCACGCCAGTAGTTAGTGATTTGACCACCATGGTAATTTTTTGTCTTTTTGTTGTGTGTTTGTGTGTCATGATTATTAGGTAAAGGGTTTATTTGTGGTACTCCGGTTGTGAGTGATGGGGAAACTATGGTACGTGGAAATTTTGAAAGTGCAAACTTTTACTAGATAGTTACACATGCCAAAATGTCACGTGTACAAATTGCTATATTGGAATGTTGATTATTTTCCTAGGGATCTAATGGAATGAGATATTCATTGATTTCTCGAGACTGGGTGGCAGACTGTGTGGAAATCATGCATGAAGCCTATGCAGCTGTAAGTTGGTCTCTATTTGTCATGTGACAGTCATGTGATTTATTGGCAGGATGGAGTGATATCACTTGGAGGCTGTGACAAGACAGGTGGGTTTGTGCACAGTTGATTTGTTTTCAGTGTCACATGACATGCATGTGATGTTTGCAGTTCCTGGAGTCGTCATGCCGATAGCACGTCTGAATGCTGTGAGCTGGTAATGTTTGAGTTTGATAGGAAGTTGTGACTTTGTGTGTTTGTTTGTTCATATGCAGATTGGTTTGTCTCTGTACGGAGGAACTATCTTACCTGGTTGCTATAGGAACAAGGCTGGGGAAGAGAAGGCACTAGATGCAATGAGCATTATGGAAGTATGCCAGTTTTAATATTTAACTCTCAGTGCGCATGCGCGAGAGGATTATAGTAGTCATCCTGTCTGTCTGTCTGTCTGTCACGCTCTGATTTTGGAGATTACTGACAATTAACTGCTGATTTAGGTATGAACTTACTACTCAGAACGATGATTTAAAAGCAAGCTGTCAACTCCGTGCAGTTTCAAGCTTATGTAGGTAACGCCCCCTAGCGTCACGTCGCAATCACCTGAGCAAATAATTTCTTTCTACCTACGGTAAATTTTGCTTCATGTTGAAAAGTTAAATGTTAAAATTAATGAGTGCTGGAACCAGGAGTTTCACATTTAAACTATATACCGGTGAGAGTCTCGAGCATGTTTAGCTACTTATTTTAGACAGCAATTAGCTGTATCTACCGTTTTCATTGCTTGAGCCATATTGATACCTGATTAGCAATAGCTGAATACTGTACATTATTTTTTCGGCCAGAGAAATGGTTTTGTTATAGCTAGCTAGTGTATAGTAGTGTTGAGGGTTTGCGCCTTTGGTGCTTCATATTATTAGCATTGAGCAGTCCACTTTAAATAAAGGATAGTTAAATTAGTGGAATTAATTCACCAGTCAACCGGATAGTTCATTCGAGAACTAATTTTAGTAAACAAATATGGAATTGCTTTCTTGTTTTCTAGTTTTAGGCAGGGTCACTCGCAATTTGTGCTCAGCACACCACTAATGTGTATAGTCTTGTAAGTGTGACAAATTTAAATGTTGCTGAGATATGAAATGGCTTGGAAAGTTTTGATTTTAGTTAAAAAAAAAAATGAATGGCTAGTTATTGTGTCTTTCCTTTGTGTTCCCTCAGGCCATTGGTTCCTATGGTTCTGGTCTAATGGACATTGAAGAGCTGGGACAAGTGGAAAGGTGTTCCTTACCAGGTTCTGGATCCTGCGGTAAGTATCATCAATGCAGTGTATCATCAATGCAGTGTATCATCAATGCAGTGTATCATCAATGCAGTGTATCATCAATGCAGTGTATCATCATCAATGCAGTGTATCATCAATGCAGTGTATCATCAATGCAGTGTATCATCAATGCAGTGTATCATCAATGCAGTGTATCATCAATGCAGTGTATCATCATCAATACAGTGT
>WLWD01002026.1_pt1 | contig 36095 bp, 35 predicted proteins | sample 6712731 | NCBI WGS metagenome assembly WLWD01 (sample SAMN12718690, study PRJNA576275) | sponge metagenome | isolation source: marine sponge | host: Mycale hentscheli | place: New Zealand: South Island, Marlborough, Capsize Point | collected 2014-11-01 | reverse complement strand
CTGGAATATCCCACCGAACTATTTTGTTTCAACAAAAATAGATGAGATACTGAACAAAACTCCAAAAATGGCACTCACAATTAGTTTTATTCTGTTAATTCCATTACCTCCTGCACATTAACGCCACGTAGTTTAGAACGCCTATTCTTGCCCCATCGATTAGTCCGACCAGGTTTCTCCATCCCCAAGCAGAGGTACTCTCCCACCTTTTCGTCCACAAAGAGCGCGCGCAATAGATCAGCACATATGACGATCGCTGAGTTTACCTAATCTGACTGGGCGGTGCCTATAAAGTTGCTATAGTTACGAGGGAAGTAAAACTAACAACGAACGGAACTTATTCGGGTATGTATATTATTAGCTAGCGTTTAAAAATAACATGAATTTCTCTAGCTAGTGAATTAATAATTGTCAACTAACTGTCTAAAACTCAATCACTGAATCTTAGCGTATTGTGCTAGCTATACTAGCTAACTCTCTTGCACTAGCTCCGTTCTCCAATCGTAAAGGAAAAAGTATCACTATTATTTGTTGCCAGTGATTTTAATGCATAACTTAGTAGATTTACAGTCTCCAGTTAAAGAAATTGGCAACATCAAGTGAATAAAATTATATCTTACAAATTCATAGATGATTGTGCCACTATAAAATTTGTATTTATAGTTGGGTAACCTGCATAGAGAAATTATACAGATATTACAGATATAGCTAGTAGACTTGCCTTGATATGGATTACCGTAAATAATAGCAGCAGGTGTTATTAGTGGCATAAATGTGTGGGTGTGTTGCTTTTACATGTGGTGCTATAATATGTAAGCTAAAACATGCACTTGACTTTTTCCTGCTTACTTATGATAATGCTCAATTCCCTATTAATGCAAGGTGTTATTTCTGTGTAGGGTATCATAAACCTTACCTATAGTAGTAGCTACTGATGCTATCATCTCATGGGTACCTAACATAGGGTTGTATATCCTATTCAGCGTCTACACTATTCAGTTATCTGGCATTTGAGTAGTCAGCAGTTTGATCTGTGTAGGTAGGAAAATACTTGGAGTAAAGCACTTGCACAGCTACATGTGTGCATCTGAAATACATCACTAAGGACTGTTATTTATTTTAAAGGAGTTCTTATCTTACAGCTATAGCTATTAGTAACACTTTGTTGTTATACTTATAACAGAAAAATGAAATTCAAAGTCTGGTTATTGTCCCATGCCCACTCCAAGACTGCTGCTGCATACCAGCCACAAGATTTAGGAGAAGATACTGCATTGCACTGCATAACTATAACTGCACCTGACAGTTTAATGACGATTTACTGGTTGAATTAAGATGGTGGGTCTCTCAACAACTATTGATGACCCACTTCTGCACTTGAGTTTTCACTCTGACCAGCTTTTCACTGTAGCATGTACTTCACTAGGCAAATAAATGTCTCAGCACTTGCCCTATGTTCCATGGAACCAGCATCCCATCAGATCTCAACAGACAAGATGATACAGTACTTGTGACTGTATAAGTCAGATAATTTTAGTGCTATTTTCATCATTCACCTATTTATGTGAGGCAGAAGAAATTCCAATTTTAGCGGAACGCATGTAAAATGGCATATACGTCTTAAATTTTAATAACAAATAATTTATTAACATATATATATCATAAAATGAACACAATGAAACAATTCAGTATTGATAACAGTAGCTATGAACTTGACAGGACACTATCCCACAGAACTTATGGTACTGTTAGCTCCTGCAGCCGACGATTCCAAAGAGCCATTTTCAAGTTGCTAAAAAAGAAAAAGAATATAAAATGTATTTACGACCTTTACTACCTGCAAACACACACACTCACTTGCTAATTTACAGCCCATTGTTAAACACTGTTATTTGGCAACACAGCCATTGATGTGTTTGAATAAAATATTTCAATCATCATTTTAATGAAACACACACACTCAAATGGATCCATCAGAAATAGAGATACTACTGTACACACAAAATAGCCTGAAGAAGTGAGTACAACATGCGTACTTGAATACTAGGAGGAGGGGACACTAGGACTTCCACCCACCCTCACCCTAAACTTATTCTCCCTCCCTCCCCCAAACAGATGTGTCCACCCACCCCACCCCAAAAAAAACAAACACAACAACATTTTCTCCCAACCCCTTTTCTCCACCCACAAAAACCTCCTCACTATATTGTTTAAAGTAGACAACAATTAAAAAAAAAAAAAAATTCTGCAGCTACAATGGAATGTTCTGGCTTAGATGTCCAATAACATTAAATAATATTGAATATGGGTAGTGGGTGAAGAAGTCTGGATCAGAAACTCAAATTGGTGAGGTTTTTCTCCGCAACAAAAATGCACTGGAAGTGCAGTAGCAAAGGTTAAAGGGTTAACAGGCCATGGGGTAGGGAGCATGTGTAGTAGAGAACGTGTGGGCCATAGGTTGGGCAGCTCCAATAGAAGCACAGTGCAGCCCGCGTCACACAGCAAAGGGAGCTAGACAGCTAGTGGGCAAAGAGCCCCACCCACCCACACCACAGTAGTTTCAATAAGACTAGGACATAAATAGGAAGGAGTTGGTGCAGTACACATCACTGGAGGGAAAATAAAAGTCAAAGTGGTAGGACGAGGACCATCTCTCAGGGTGCTGCCAAGCAGGCGTATAACGGAGTGCCAAGTAGCGGTACGACTGAGGTTAGTTGGGAGGACTTATTAGACAGTTCATTCAATTTATCATTCAAATCAACTCTAACAACACGACCCTCACGTGACCCCTTATTGAGCATGACTCAGCAAGTAATTAGGCATGGGTGACATAAAAATAAAATAAACGAATGAGAGAGTGTACAAATGACATAATTGATTAACTTTTATAGTCTGCAGCTCATAGAAGTGTGCATGTGTGTGAGTCTGTGTAGTGTCCTCTTGAGTATTGCATGTGTGTATGTGTATGTGTGTACATGCATGTGTGTGTGCATGTGTGAGTGCATGTGTGTATGCGTGTGTATGTGTGTATGCGTGTGTGTGTGTATGTGCATGTGTGTGTGTGTGTAGTGTCCGTGTGTTGTGTGTGTGTGTGTGTGTTGGTGGGAGAGGGGGAGGGGTTTGGAGGGTTAGACTTTAGATTATTTCGCAGGAGTAATGAAGCTCACCATCATTGGGTGGACCAGTCATGTGGCTACAAAGACTATCATAACTGTTCAATTACACAGAGGAATTACCAGCTGAAGCTACTTAAAAAATAAAATAATAAAATTGCATAAGTGAGTCACTTCACGGAATATTTTAAAGCCACCACAAGTGATAACATGTTCTACAATGCAGTAGACAGGGATTTTTAGCCAATTGTAAGGGGTTTAGGCTCCTGCCTCCTAAAGTTGTTATAGTCTTAGTGGAGAAATTTACTACAAATATTCATCAATTTCCTGAAAATGACAAACCCCTTTCAGTGCTTCATACAGGATTATATTCTGGGGGGGGGGAGGAGGTAATGCTGCTTTATCCACTGTTAAACTTCAGAGGTAGACAGGGATTTCTTCAGAAACATTTAAACTTTTGAACACACTCCTCGTCCTTCCTTGGAACAGCATCAGTTGAAAGATCTTCCAGTTACATATGAAACTCATTAAGGCCCGTATACACAGCAGTATCACTGACTAAAACCTTCGTCAGCTCGTAAGAATTGCCATTGAGGCCATGAACTTTCAGCTGTAAACTTGATGAAGTTCTAGAGATTTTCAAAAGTAGAAGAATTGTGCTTTGGTTTACATTTTTTAATAATAAAAAAGAATTTTGCTCTGAGTTACCATTTATACATGTAATTATAATTAAAAATTCAGATTTCTTGGGGGAGGGGGAGGGGGAATTCCAGGGCCACCCCCCTCTGTATGAAGCCCTGCCTTTAAAATGTTGACTTTGTCTACCTAAAATTTCATTTGGCAACACTCCAACACATTGCCACACCCACCATAGCAAAACACCTGCATATGACCATGCCCACCATGGCAATACTCCCACACATGACAACAATCATTAATGACCTTAGCAATGACCATACCTACAATTCTACTAGGCAACAATCTAAATTGCCACACCCACCATTGCAATACTCCCCCATGCCCCATGACCCCACCTACCACAGTAGTACACCCACACAGACCACACCTATAATTTGACCATGTCAATGACCACATTCCAACGCTTGTGGTAGCCAATGACGTCACAACCACGTCCAGGTAGCATGTCTCCTATTCATGCTCGTACGTTTATTGCTTGCCAGGAGTGCTTATAAATCGCCTACAAAACAACTTCACCAGTTTAATGAAGTTGAGCAACGTTCTCACCCTCCCAGATGTGATGTTGACGTCACGAGTATACCGCAAGCTTGCTGGAATGTGATAATTGAGCACCCTTTTTGGGGTGCTGCTGAACAAGTCGTTGTATTGTATGTTCCCAGACCCTTTCCTTCCCCGCGTAGTAGTTACGGTTGGTAAAGGGTCTGGCTACGCGAGACTAGGGGGAGGGGTGGAACTTGGGCAGTAGCAAAAAAAATTATTAATGGCTATAAAATTGCCTCAATAGCACATTACAAAGTTGGGAAAAACTATTCCTCCCCTCCCCCCACCTCTCCCCCCACTACTGAACCCAACTTGGTCCCAATTACAAGAGTTCTGTTGTACACAACACACACACACACACACACACACAGTACATGGGAAAACATAAGAGTACTAACACACATACATTAAATGTCTCACCCACTTACCAACATCTGCTTCAACAAGAATTGTCTTCTTCTAGAAGTCGACTGGAAAAACTGCAACTGTTGATTATTAATACAATAAGCTTCTTCACAGACATCAAGACCTCTACCATTCCTTAATATTAAACACAAGTAAAAATAAAAAAATATTCAAGCCCCCCCACATTTATACTTTCTACGAAGAAATATTTAAATCTATAGTAAATATCACTAGTGCTGCTGGTACATAACCATCTCCCCACCCCTTGGTACGGTACATATGCCAACAAGTAACATTTCTTGTTCCTCCAATGCCTATCTCGGTGTACCACACACGTTACTATATAGAGCTGCTCTCTATTAAGAATGCCAGTTTAATAAAATTATGATGCTTGCACACTTACCAGGGTTATATCTAGAGATTTTTTCTGGGTGGGGTGTGTGTGAAGCTAGAGCAAGTTTACCTCCCTCTCTCTCTCTGTATGGATGTATTTGTATTAATGGTACATTCTAACTATCCAATCAGTGCTTAATTCACAATGCTATATTTCATACTCACCTGCTACGAAGTGAACAAGTGAATTGTCCAATCACAATTAGTCTTATGCTTTTCCTATAGCCTAGAGCCATGGTGTTGTACCACTCTGCGTTTGGTCAGTAAGTGACTTACACTATCTTCGGGCCTCTGGCCCTCAGTTGTGTAAATCCAGTATCGACATCCACGCAATTATGTAACCTACATATACATACATATATTTATTGTCATTAGACCACTGACTATTTTCGCATCATGCGAGCTTTCAATATTTTCCCTTGAACGCTCCATACGGAACGCTTCAACGTGCATGAATGTAGTTCTGTACAATTCCCGGCCATGCTGGAATGTTCAATAAGCATCATGTGATGAGGAAATACTTTAGGTACTCAAGGGAAACATCCAAGTCCCATTCAATTCAAACGTTATGCTAACTTGATATCGTGAAGCAAAACCATCATATACTGCAAGAATCATTAGCTCACATGATTACAATGTGACGAAAGGGGCAATCACCAACAAAAGCTAGTGCCTGAAATTAACTAAAACTAGCATAATAAAAGGTCTAAATAGTTGTTCAAGTAACTCAAAACAACATTTAATTGTCAGTAATCTCCAAAATCAGAACATGACAGACAGACAGATCGACAGACAGGACGGCTACAATATCTCTCTCGCACACGCATGCTGAGGGTTAATTACATATCTTGTCTAAGTCAAATATAATTATGTGGATACCATATTTCTCAATGTACTTTACTTTATTCCTCCAAAATACAAAACAAAAAACAAACAAAAAACAAAACAAAAAACAACCAACAACAAACAGAAAAATAAATAACCCCCTCCTTCCCCCCCCCACCCAGAAAACAAAACAACAAACAACAACAAACAAACAAAAACAACATCAAAGGCCAGCAAAATGTACCTAACCATGGATAAACCTCTTTTACTCAATATGGACATCTGAAATAGTCTTTCAGGGAAACTCAACATTCCAACAAAAGTGCTTCAGCCCAATCACAAGTCAAATGAGAATGACCACTAGGGGAACTGAGGAGAGGCTGGCCAGTTGTTAATCACTGGAAACTGAGAGTATCATAACTTCAGAATACTTTTTGCATGGTGTCTGTTACCTTGACTGATGAAGGCTACTGGATCCAGAATGTAGATGTCTTTATTTTCTGTTCCCACAACCAGACAACTCACAGCATCAGAATCAACATGGCTCTTCTTTAATGTGCACATACACGTGATGATCGTCTACATACAAACGCACATACATATACATGCCATGGTCATCTATATACACACATACACATACTCTATGGTCGTCTTCATACAAACACACATACATACTACTGCATGGTTGTCAACATACAAACACATATACATACACACATGCCATGGTTGTGAAATACACATACAAACACATGTTACATACCTTAAGAGAAAAGGTCAGAATATAATAGTAAGGTCAAAATTAATTGCATTTTATGGGTGCCTGTGTGCAATGAATGCCCCCATTGCTTCTGTCTGAGAAGAAAGAACAGCAATTGCAATGGTTGTATACAATGTAATGTGTGTAAGAATATAATAATAGCAGTGAAAATGTATGCTTAACTTATCCAGCAGTTTCACTTACCCAGCGGGGGCAAAGTCCCAAGGGTGCCGGATAAGTGAGGTTCTGCTGTACTCTATTTGATGATATATGGTTGCTAGGGGGATTTCCAACAATATCAAGTTAAAAAAAATACAACGGTAATGTGCTTTCCCCCCCCGAGGTCGACTATTTGATTTTTCCTCGCGAGTAAAAACAATTCCGGAACGAAAGGGTTAATAAAAAGTTACAAGAATAAATTTATTTTAGTAATTGTTAATATAAAGGTGAAATTTACATTGATTCCATTATGTGATATTTTAATGTAACAATTGTTTTGTTATTTGATAATGTATGAGAACACAGGGGGTGATAATCAACAAAGTCGGTCAAAGAATAAACGTGATTAGATTCTAAGGAAGAAATATCATAAGCATGATAGTGACTCAAAAAACAGTTCGTCTCGTACATCTGCATCACAAAGAAACACCGATCTACTCCAAACACATTAATATCTTTTATTTCACCAAATACGGGCAGGAGAAAGGAATCCAAAACAACGAAACATCCGGGCTTGTACACTGTGCTACCAATTCTAGCAGAAGATACTCTATAAAATAATAACAATCATTATAATGATAATTATTACACTAATTACACACTGACAAACTGACTGACCAAATACACACTGACAAACTGACTGACTAAATACACACTGACAAACTGACTGACTAAATAAATATACACTGAACAACTGACTGACTAAATACACACTGACAAACTGACTGACTAAATAAATACACACTGAACAACTGACTAGGGGGTTGGTAGAACAATGTGGGAGCGAGCCTTCGCAAGAAGCATAGTTGCCTGAAGAGGTAAAGGAATTAATTCCTGTCAGGGCATTTCAGAAAAATTGAACTGCATAATTGGATCTTATGAATAATGAATTAGAGCAATTGCCAGAATGTACAAAATACATACATACCCACGCTCCCAACTAACGCACTAGTATGGGGCTCGCTCATGCTCGCCCCAATTAATGATTGGATATAGAGATCAAATATTACTATATGCACTTACAAGTTGATCTCGGTGTCTGCAGTGACATCAGGAACTTTTTCAAACAGTAGCTCCTTGTAATTGTAGTTATCGACAATAATAGTGGTCCTATAATCATACAAAACAGTCAACTGGCTAAAACACAATGCAGGTAATACAATTTTTACTAATTACGAGATCATATTGACAAACGTAGTACAATGTACTGACCTAACTCTCCCAAATGCAAGACTTCTGTTCCATAGGTCGTCAGCTGTGGCCAAGTAGCACATAAGGTTTTGATGCCTCTCAGCAAGCGTTTTAGGAATATTCTTGAAACACTTTACTTTATGAGCTAAGGACTTGAAGTAGCTGTGCTTGGCCTCGAATCGCATGCACCAATATTTGCTTGGTGGTCCATATCTAAAAAACAACAACAACAGATTATACTACGATGAACTGACTGCAACCTGACATGAAAAACTTACTGTAACATGAAATCTGGAAGATGAATGACATAATGTTGCTTTGGAATGATTGGAGCATCAGGATAAAGGGTACTAAATGCCTCATGGTGTTCTTGGATTAATATCTTCAGATATCCTATAATATCTTGGCTGCTAACTGGTGCAAACACGTAATCCGTGATGGTGAGCATTAAAAGGAAGTTATCCCAGTTTGGATCATTCTCTGCCACATATTCACCAAGGATTAAGGGAAGGCTTCTTGCCAGGCACCACAGTTGAGTTGCTGCATAAAACATTTTTCATTTAAAACAAACAAACGAACTAAATAAAAGCAAACCTGTTTGCTTCAAGCTGTGATCAGAAGAAGTTAGTGATGATGACATGATTGGTGACGGTTTGTTAGGATATTCAACATACCGATACGCGAAACCATTAATTTTGTCATTTAACAATGACAGAGAAATAAGTTTCTGATCAAGTACCAAGTACTTAATCAATTCTTTAATTTCATATTGCAAGCAACCCTCAAGAATGTCATGCATAATATCTGGTGCTAGACCTTCAGTAACATGAAAGAATCTGGACAAGTTCAAAATTGAGTCTTGAACAAGTCCGTATGTTGTAGAAACATGGTCATGAAGAGGTCCATGTAACTGTGCGCAGTGGGCTACATGCGTCTCTCGATTACGAGGTTCAAAATCTTCTGATAGAAACTATAGACACAGAACTTCATAATACACAATACATTACTCCATCAATTATGTACCTTTGACTTCATGTCACCCACCACAGCCATACAAAATCTGCACTTTCTCAATGCTGACGCCAAAGCTTTGTATCCTCCAAGATTCCAACTAGCAAGATTGTCGGCACAAACAATACTAACACTTCCTTGAAACTGACATTTCTTGCCACCCAGTGTAAAAGTCATGCCTTCATCCTATAGATATTAAACATTAACGGTGTATTAAATTAATCCTCGGCCCACAAAAAAACTTACACTTTCCAATTCTCTAATGCTGCTCATGAAAGGTTCCAAAACCTTATCAATACCATAGTCCTTTATATACTGTTGTCTAACTAAAGTAACCAACTGAATCAGCTTCAAAGATGATCGCATTTCTGGTCGAAGGTTGCCAAGGAGGTAGTAAAATGCTCCTGCAAAAACGTTAAAAAACCTCATGCATGTATTATGAAATACAGTAGAACCTCATTTATCGGGTCATTCAATGACAGACTCTGTGGTTATGGGCATTTTCTTGATGTATGATGGCTTTCCCAATACCATTTAGAGTAATGAAATTGATTTATCATAACAGACACCCATCTCTAATGTTATTGGAATAAAAGTGACTCAGCTCTGTGATAATATCATCAGGGTTTCATCTGAAAAAATATGTTGGGGGGAGGAGGGGACAGGATTTTCACGCACATAGACCACCACTTATTGTATTTAAGTGGTATTTCTGATATAGGGAGAAACATAGCCTCTACTCCCTTGACAATACATTGACATAACACAATTATCACATTTTGAAATGATTGCTTTTGTTACCGGATCATAATGCTATAATTTCTCTGGTATCTCTTGATTTACCTAATTTGTGTTTCTTTGACCTTGAACCAATGGGGTTACACACTTCGACATCATCATAAAAAAGCATAATTTGCAGTGCTGTTGGATTAATTGAAAACAAAGGATGCCTTTTAAAATGTAGCCCATCACAATAGTCTCCAAGTAGTCCATCATTTCTCTGATGACCACGCATTACCTGTATTTCATGCACAGATATACTTATAATTCCGGAAACATTATGCTTTAAAACTTAATAAACGTACGATTACCTCATCATACACAACTCCACTTGACAATAGCTGACTGAGAGAGCCATTAAGGGGAATATCATATGCATTCTCTGAAATTGACCTCTGCCGTGATCGAGACTGAAAATTTCTTCTACTCAAACGTGTCCCAAGAGTTCGCTCTATTGGTGGCTACAACATATAGTGGCATATCATGCATAACACACACACACAACATATTTCCAAGTTTTAGTGGGAGAGGGGACGAGGTGGGGGAAAAGGAATGACTTGAATTTCGAAGAGGGAATTTCAGAAAAAGGGGCGAAACCACCTTTCCTGTAAAAAGAAAGAATAATTTCTACTTATTCAGATTATTTCATCAATATACATACCGTATTTTCTCGAATAGGTCGCGCACCTCAAATAACTCGCGCCCTCGAATAGGCGCCGTGTGGCAATGCTGTTTCTCAAATTATTAGCTCGTGCACCTTGAATAAGGCGCGCACACTTAAGACGTCACCTTACCGAACTGTATGATCTACCCTTATCCCGTCCATATACTATCGATATTTTACAATAACAATTAGAAATAGTGAGTTGCGAGCATAGCAGAACAGTCAGTTTCTTGCAAGAAGATCCTTCAAGCTTGCCATCAGGAGGAAGTGCTTCAGATCTTTCAAGTTTGCCAACGGAGGAAGTGCTTTTGGAGAAACACCACCGCAATTAAAATATCGGAGACTCGGAAATAATAAGGCGCGCCCTCGTTTAACTCGCGCCCTCGAATAACTCGCTACCTAAGCTTGCACCTGAAATTAATAGGCCGCGTCCGGCCTATTCGAGGAAATACAGTAATTTACAGGGTTCTACTAAATATTTGCCAACATAAATCTACATTGTAAGAACAATATTAACATGAATTTTAATCCTATCTTGTAGTAAATAAAATTGGCTTCTAGTAGTAATGTACATCGTCCATTTAAAGTTTCATTACTTACAACTAGTCCAAGAGATAGGTAAGCCTTCTGTTGTAGATATGCCGAATCCAGACCATGAAATGGGTTACGTGCCTGCTCATTTGAAAGAACTTCTTCTAATCCTTCTACACATTTGTAATCAATGCCATTTCTTTCTAGGACAGCAACTACTTCTGAAGCCTGGTCATCAACAGATTGCTCAATTAGTTGAGAGATATCTCTTTCTAGTTCATTTAAAACAACCTGAGAAGTCTGATGCAATTCCTTCTGCTTTAAAAGAAACAAAATAGCAGCTCTTACTTTCTCACGTTCTCTTGGCACTAATTGATCACAAGGTTCAATTCCCATGCTGTCATCAGAATGTACTTGTTCAGATTGCAATAAATGCAGTGGTCTTGGAGCTAAAGTGTCCTCATGTTTCCGACGTAAGTGCTTACGGAATGACCAATAGTTGTTATATGTTCTAGGACAACCTCTAATTCCACAAACGACTCGAAATCCTGGTTGGTGCGAATGCACAGTTCCAATGTGACGCAGTACTTGGCTCATATTTACACCAGTAAATCTGTAACACATAGAACAAGAGTAGCCATCACCACTGCTGTCCATTATTAAAGGGTAGGTAAAAGGTCTCGCTACACCACCCGACTAACTTTGGTGCACCCGCTTCAGGAATGTACCGCCTCACGTGTATGGAAAAAATAAATAAAAGGAGTTAATGAGAATGTAGAACGCGAAAATAAGACTGGTTTTATTGGAATGTATCCCGGTAGTTTTTAGAGCATTCTTTTGGTTATCCCGTACGAGTGCGGGTTTAGATTCCTGGAGCGGGTGCACCCTTTAGTAGGGTGTAGCCAGACCCTTTACCAACCTTTAACCCTGTTTGGTAAAAGGTGTTTGGTAAAAGGTGTCTGCTGACATCCACAATGGGTAGGTAAAGATCGTTTCCTTTTAATAAAATTATATTGTCAACCATAGCCACGTGCGGGGACGAGGCGACAACCACCTTTAGAGTCTGTGGAAGGAGGGACAGTAGCGTTCTGTAGTCTTAGATCTGAGATGGCTAGTACTGAGAAGAAAGTCTTAGTGAGTTACAACGACTCGAAGAAAGTGATTGTGGTCCACCCTGACCTTTCAAGGGAGGAAGAAATGGTCTTTTTGCTGGAGAAGTGTAAAAAACTGTTTTTGTTTGGCGGTAACGAGAGTTCTGACCAGAGGGTGCAACTTCAGGCTTTCGACAGTGAGTGGGATGCCTGGGTGGATGTGGATGACAGCTATTCCCTAAGGGCAAAGGAAAAGCTGAAGTTAGTCGTACTGCAGTCCTTACCTACAGTGGCATCATTCAAGGCTACTCAAGAGTTTGAGGTTAGTACAGGATTGAAAGAGAAATAAAAGTTCCCATGTGCATTCTTATATACATGTATGTATATTTATATGGCCACAAGAAAACATGACATGTGGATAAGTTTGCCATTATATTAGGCTTTCCTAGAATATAAGACTTCATAGTTGCTCCTTCAAACCAATAATAATATAATAAATCTTCATTGGGATTGTTTGCATTAGACGGACCCGCCTCGAGATTAAAAGTGCGAGTGTAATGAATGCCATATTCGCGCACTGCGTTGCACTTTAGTCATTGTTTTTCAACTTATGACTTACCCTATACTAGGAACCCTTCTTTGCGGGGTAACAAGCTAGCCTTGTCTTTTTGTAGTCACAGTAAGGTACACACAAAATCGGGGCGCTTTGCCCCCCACAACCCCCTAATGTGCTCACAGGGCACATTAGTTCGACTCGCATGGTTTATCGCGAAGTGGGTCCGTGTAATACAATTGATCCCTTTGTTGATTGTAATTGGATGTAATTTCAAAAAAATTATGTATGAACTATTGATTCAATAGTGTTAACTATATAAATGTTTGCATGTCCTTACACATATGTTATAACCTGATATGCATGCTGTATAGTTACTTGCTAATTATATCAAAGTCTTTAATCAGGTATAACCATAATATCAAATACAAAAGGTGATAGCGCAAATGAAAATGACTGACAATGACTAACTGGTAAAGTGAGATAGAACCTAGGTTTTTAAATGCACAAAGGAATTCTATAGTAAACCACAATACCACAAACCACAGACATGTAATTACACACTGTACAATTCATTGCACAAGTCACAACAACATATATGTATAAGTTGTGTATGTATGTACATAAACTAGTGTTACATGGTTGAAATATAAAGGTATAAATTTTTGTTATACTTATCGACTGCTATATACTGTTAGACCACTCCAACTGACTACATTGTTTCAGGAGTAAACCCATTTTGTCTTTGCCATTTTCATCAACCCTCAAGCACGCATGCGCTAGAGGGTCACAGTAGTCTGCTTGTTCGTTTGTTTGTCATTCATTCATTCTGGCTGTCAGCAGCAGTTCTCAAATATGGCGGCCGTGTAATCACTGAAAGCGGCACCAAACTACAGCACTCCACAAGTACCTCACTCTAATGTTCCAGATTTTTTAGTTTGGACTTAGTTTACAGAAAAACCCGAATCCAATTCGAGGCCATTGCTTTCTCTATGGGTGACGACCATTTCCGATTTGTTTACCAACTGCCTTAGTCATATGGTAAAGGGTTTCAACATCACTGCTCATTGTCGGATCTCAGCCAGTAGTAGTAGTACGGGAGAAGCCTTGCTATTTTGGGAGAGACGTCTGGTGCAAATGCCAGTAATTGTTAGCTTCAAATATAGTGTGTAATCTGGCTATGGCAGACAAGAAGTTATTTAGGTTAAATTATTTAGAAGGCTAATCTGGCGCATAATCTAGATAATAATTTGCTAATACGGCAAAGCCTTACGGTGTTTTTTCTTTGTGTGTGTGTGTATGTTAGTGGAATACTGTTTCTATTATAGCCAAGTGTTGAAAATATGAATTAGTAGTTTACTGAGTCAAAAAAATATTAATAATAACTGGTACATTGGAGTATGTAATGTATTCTTTTTCACAGGAATCTTTTACATCAGTGGAGCCTGATGAATCAATGGAATCCTCGACTGTTCTCCTAGAGTCTTCAGAGGAAAACTCTGATGTACCTCTTTTGAAACGGGGCCATGACCTTGTCTGTGAGGAAGACAACTTGTCAGATGAGTCATCAGGCGAAATTCCTGTGGCAAAAAAAATAAAAAAAGGAATTATTAGTAGGGTCAAGGAAAAACCATTACCTCACCCATTTGGTCTTCCAGAGAACTATCGCCATGATGTGGAGATATGTTTGAAGACAGGTAAAATGACTGCATCTGCTAGAAAGCATTTTATCTCTGCAATTGCCTCTGCAATGCTTTCCTATAAAAGGTAAGAAATAAGAGGTCTTCAGTACATTTTGTAAAATAGTCATTTTTTGTTGTGATTGTACCCATAGATATCCCAAAAAAGAAGAATTGACTAGAGTAGCCACTGAAATAATTATCAAATACCCGTTTTTAAAGTCGCTCTCTGGTTCTCCAACAGTACGTTGAAGTAGGAACTAATTATAAAATATTTTATTGTGTGCGTTTTTTTTTTTGTTCTTTAGGGTTCCATAGTACAGGGCCTGATAAATCGATTCAAGGAGTTCAGAAGGACTCCAAAGTCAATAACACCAAAAAAACCGCATCAAGCAAGATCTGTAAAGTCTTGTTCACCAGGAGGGACAATACAACCTCCAGTGACTCCTCCTGGGGAAGACCAGACATCCTTTGATCGCCATAACAGGGAGATAAAGGCGCAGTTTAGGAGGAAAGGACCAGTCAATTCAGTGGTAGTGGCAGAATTAATTAAGTCCTCCTATGCCATGAGGAGGAAGGACATCCTGGATAACAATTACCATGTCCAAATAATTCTCCAGAAATACTCATTTTATAAAGAAGCTAATCAGGTAGGAATGTGTAATTTAAACTTTTGAAATTATTATTTTTGGTCACAATTATGTAGATTTTTTTAGAAATGGAGCGGATTTGTGGCACAGAGGGGTTAAGGGCATTGGCGAATGATAACTGGGCAGATATGTGGAGCCAGAAAATAATAGAACAAGCCAATAAGGAGAGGCAGAGCAATTCTAGGCTGAATACTTTTATGGAAACCATTCAAGGTACATCATTATGGGAGGTTATTATGAAGTTTTTATTCATTGTTTGGAACGAAAATGTAGACAACAAAATTGATTGATTTTCCAGGGTTCTATCTAGGATGTTTGGGGGGGGGGGGGGGGGGAAAGTCAGGCAACCGTAATTGAAATTTTAAGAGACATGCAGAAGGTTATATTATTGCAACTATATGTGGGGAAGACGCTTGGAGGTTTGGGGCGGGGGGGGGGGGGGGGGAGAAGCTGGAGAGTTTGGGGGGGGGGTTTGTATGAGACGTTAGGCGGTGGGGGGGGGGTTGTATGAACGTTTGGCGGGGGGGGGGTTGTATGAGACGTTTGGCGGGGGGGGGGGGGGGGGGGTGTGTATAGACGTTTGGCGGGGGGGTTTGTATACGTTTGGCGGGGGGGTTGTATGATACGTTTGGGCGGGGGGGGGTGTATGAGAGTTTGGCGGGGGGGGATGTATGAGACGTTTTGGCGGGAAGCTTTCCTCCCCCCCCCCCCCCCCCCTAGATAGAACAAACGTTATTCATGTTGTTCAGAATCAAAATAATATGCAGTTGTCTTATTATTATTCCATTTTTTTTTGTAATGGATATAGCATTGAGCAATACTGTTTCTCTTCATTTTATGTAGACGCTCACTCTGGAATTTTTGCTCTTGCTGTTTTAACATATCTTTTGAGGGATCCTCGTTGCCGGCCAGATCATGAGAAACTTGTATATGTTGTACCGGTAAGTCTTTTTTATTTTATTTTTTGTAGTTTTGAGTGTCGCTATCAATACCATAGTAAGGGGATATGTTGCAAAATAACAATAGGCTTAGAAGGCACATAGTGAGTGTGTGTGCGTGTGACTGAAGACAAGTTGGGATACTTGCTCTGTTGGAAGAAAAAAAAGAAGAGCAAATTAATGGTGTTTTTTTGTTGTTGTTTTTTACAGTGGCACTCACTTATTTGATATGTTAGTTAATTCTGTAACCTTGCCAATGATGTGAACTGTTTTTTTGTGTACAATTCTTTGGTGATGTTTATAAGGACAAACGTTATTCATTTTAGGAGACTTGCAATGTGACCAATGTCATTGAAGAGAAGAACCAGAGTGAACCATATCTTCTTGTGCTCGGGACGTGGTCAACCCCCGTTGAAGTATTTGTCATCATCGACCAGGAAGTATTGTGTGAAGTGGAAATTAAGAGTGCAACTCTGGCTATTATTTCAGCCTTCTTTGTTTTCAATATATGCTACACCAAAAGCTTGCTTTATGTCTTCACATTTTTAGAAATTATTCTTTTAAACTTATCCCCCAAAATTCCACCAACTGTTTCCAACTTCCTTTCTACCTTGAAATCTATTTGATATGTAATGTAATATTATTGTGCATTTGGAATTTATTTACAGAAGTATGAGTTTACATGTTTGTGCTATACGCACACCAATGGGTAGCTATGGCACACTTGAAGTGGTGGGTACTGAACGCTAAAAATGGTGGATACAGCATACCTAATATGGTGGGTATGGAACACCAATTGGGGTGGGTGTGGCACACTTAAAGTAGTGGGAGTGACACACTTAAGATGGTGTGTAAGGCACACTGGAATATGGTGTGCAAGAAACACTGTATAAGGTGTGTAAGGCACACTGGATATGGTGTGCAAAGCACACCAATACATGGTGTGCTTTGAACACCTAATATGGTGTGCAAGGCTGGACAAGTTTTGCACACCTTATTTGGTGTGTGTTGCACACTTTGGTTTTTACAGTGTATTATTAAATCAAACTAAAACTAAATTTAGTTTAATGATTGAACTATACAATTTAAACATTATATACTCTATTATTATATTTTTTTTTGTTCAATGTACAGTTAACTTGCATTATACATACTACAAATGGCTAGTTTATTGTAATGAAGCACAGAAAGCTTAATAATTTGTGTGTTTGGCTATAATAAATAATGTAATATTTTTCCTGCAGTACTTTTTATTTTGTAGCAGATTTTGAGAGTGCAGTATAACGTCTGAATTCTGGTCCTATGCTACATTGTCAGTTTTCATAGGAAGAATTGATAAATCATGTTTATAGCATGATAATTGTAAAGTGTATAAACCCTTTACCATATTATACAAACAGGGAATTTGATTAAGAAAATATCATGCATAATGATGATGCTAATGTATAGCGAAATCAGTAGTGCATAGTCATTTTAGTGACACATTTTTATTATATTCTGAAATTTTTCGGTGTGTTTTATCTTAATACTAAAAATAACGTACAAAATAAAAGCAGTAAAAACTGTTAAAATTATAAAAAAATATGAGAGACTTGAATATAGTTTCAAAACTTAATGTATAAATACAATATTATTAGCTAATGTGATTATACCATATATTGCCTGATTTCTGGGATATATTTTTATTTCTACTAATTTCAGGAATACCAAACACTCCTATCACCTTCTGACTGTTTTTATTGAATCATCTTTACAAAGCAACACTAATTAGTTTATCTTTACAAACCTCTCCACTATAGGCTACTATTCATATGATGTCCCTGTTTTATAAGTACATGTTAGTGAGCATGCAGGAAAATTTAAACATTAATTACTTGAGTTTGATAAGTTTCTTTGGGTTAAGCTACTACAAGCATTAGAAACTACATTACTATTATTTCATAATAATGCCTACTAGTAAGCTGAAGTTCGATGTAGCTTTTTTGATAGCCAAATAGATTTGAATATTATCAATAACAGGGTAAGGTGAAATTAAAATAACCCTCTACACCCTCAAGTTATTCTTAAAATTTTAATGAATGGCTATTTAAAAATTTTAGCGCTGGCTATTCAATTTTTAGCGCGGCCATTAAAACGTCGAGCCCATCGAAGGGGGATACATGTAATTGGGCTCGATAAGAGGAGGAGCTACCGGTTCAATTGCTAAAGAAGTAGGTGGGAGGAGTTAATTTAGTGACTGGTACTAAAAATTCGGCTATTGGCTTTAGCTAATTCAGCCACCGCTGACTACTGTGTGTGAAGAAATACGTAGCCGTTCACCTACTGGAGAGCCGAGCATACAGAGCGCCTGCTGTTTATCCTCAATAGGTCTGTACAACACTATGTTAGCTCTATTTCTTGGGACTCTCTTCTTCAGTTTGGTGATCAAGGAGAATGAAGCACAAGGTAAATGGGACCAGTACCAAATGAAAGATTGTAGTGTAGTCCTATTAGAACTGTTGTTACTCAACCTTATATTTTGGGTACAATTATTGGTCTTGTCTCTAGTTGTGTTTATCTTGCATACTGTCTTTCTCTGAAGAACATTCACTCTTTGTTACTAAGGCTACAAATACTATATTTGACAAATTCATTACATTAGCTTATTTCTAAAAGACTGTATTATTAACTTTTTCATGATTGAGATGTTAAGTTTGATATCTTTCATGAATCAGTGTGACATAGTGTATCAACTTAGAATGCTACTTTAGAACATCACCCACCACAGATATCAGGTTCATATTCTGCATGAAAAAATCACTTTTTTTAGCACGCTTTGCTATTACCCAGGCAAAAATATTTTATTATTGGCCTGGTACTTGGGAAGCCTCTTTCAGCCATTTAGCTAGACAAGTTAATTATCAAGACAGGCTAGCTTACTTAGATTTTGACATGACTGTTTTAGCAATAGTCTGTTACTGCACATCAATCTGCCTTTTAATCTGTCTCTATAGTATTATTTTTCGCAAGGACTCTGTAACCATACATGAGGTACAACTTTAGTACAAACTAGGTAGTGAAAATATCTAGGTAAGAATAAACAACTTATTACATTCTTCAAAGTGGTACGCTAGATAGTTCACTCTCAGGCTTGGCTGTTGATAATAAATTAGCCTGCTCATGAAATATTTCACAATATCACACTCTGACTCAGGTAATAAGTACTATATATATAATTATATATGAGTCAGAGTGTGATATGGTGAAATGTTTCAAGGAGCAGGCTAATTTATTTTCATATAATTTATTTTCATGAGCCTGAGGTGAATGAAAATAAAGCCTGAGAGTGATATCTAGCCATATCCCTCTGCCCAGAGTATTAAGTGGTTTATTCCACACTATAGTATGTCCAAGTTGAGTTGGCACAACCGCAAGCATTGTAAATGAGGAATGCATTTTGGTAAAAAACCGGAAGCAATTTAGTCATGTGAACTATTTGCAATTGATGTGCGAGTAAACAAACGTTCATGTGGAATGGGGAGGCTACTTTGGTGAGCATTATTAATGCAATACAGGGGTGCCTGAAAGTCATTGAAAGTGGGGAGGCTGGAAGGTGGCGATAAATTCTACGATTAAATTTTTATAAAATGTATATAAGACTATTACAACTCATAATATCAACAACAAAATAGTTTTCATACAAAAGTGCCAAAAATTTGCTTGAGATGTGGTGAGCTTTGGACAAAATCATTTGCTATCTTTACTATATCTTGTTATTTAGTTCTTTCTTTGTGTACATTTAAAATCATAATATTGTTCATACGTTTTGAGTCATGGTTGATCTTAGGTAGTTCATTATTCGTCATAATGAACTGAACGACCTTTCACTGATTGCATTGGTTGCTGGCATAACCAGAATAAGTGATAACACTGTAATTACTTCTGACATATAATTCTCTCTGCCCATCTGACATTCGTTTAGAGTAGCTGATACAATCATTCAAATTATACTTTACTTCCAATGCGGGTATGTTACTGGCCAAAATACTTAACTGGGTCTTCAGTAAATCAACAGTTATATCTTCACAATTAAAGTTCAAAACAAATTCAATATCTTCTGAATAGTCTTCCTTATTAACGGTTTTCAAAAGGAGTGCCTCTAAATGTGAATAAACTTAATAACCAGGCTGCTCAAAACGAGTCTATGCAGTTTATGATGTGATCTAATGCCTCATAATTTGTATAAGTCTATAATAACTTTCCTTGTCTGTAATCACAGCACCTTCAGAAACACCAACTTCAATTCTTCTAGGAGCTTTTCTTCTTCTTGGTAGCTCAGGATGACAAACAGACAAATCATTCCCTTTTTTTAGTGCAGTCCAAAAAAGCTTGAAGTTGTCTTCATTTCTAAGAGATTTTAATGTCATCACAGTCATTACTCAACTGTTTGAGCATCTGTTGCTGAATGCTTTGGTGACTGTAAAGTTTTACTGAAGATATCACTATGCCTTAGAATTAACTCACCCAAGAGGACACCAAAAAAACCTCAAATGATCTCATACATGACTGTACTCCTATTATTATGTGCTCTCATTTCAGTTTCTTTGACATGCTCCAGAGAATTTTCCCACAGCTTCAAAAGTGCCTCATAGTTAGCTAATATACTCTGTAATGCATTAGCATACACAGTCCATCTAGTTGGAGTAATCCTGGGCCATCAGAATCCAGTTGTTGTTTAATTGACTCTAAAGTACTATCTCTTCTAGGAGATTTCTCAACAAGCTTTGTGATTTCATGCACAATATCTAATGCATTTCTCATTAAAGTACAATTTTTAATGGTATCTGAACAGGCAAGATTTAAGGAATGGCCGTAACAGTGGGTATATGTTCCTCTCGCACAATACGTGTTGCAACACCTGATCGGGAGCCAGACATGGAAGCAGCTCCATCATAACATTGACCCCTTAGCTTCATAAAACTTACATTCATTCTCATCATCACATCTTTGATGACACTAAAAATTACTGAAGCTTCTGTAGACCCTGTACAATAAAGACCAAGAAATTCTTCATGTGCGTTCAAAAACTGGTCCACCCAATCTAAAGCAAAAAACAACTTGTTCCTTGTTTGATATATCTGTGGTTTCATCTACCATTAGTGAAAAAAAAATGGAGCAGATTGAAGTACTGTAGTTATTTCATTCAAAACATGCCTTGCCATAATTTTAATATTTCATTTTATATTTCACCAGAACAATACTGGTCATTTTTTTCTCTGAAGCCACTGCTTAAGTTTATCATCTTCCTGGGCCAGAAGCTGCAAAAGCTGGTAAAAATTTGATTCTTTGTTGTCATGGCCTCGTATGGCAATGCCTTGCTGAGCTAAAAACTTGCAGTGCAGAGATAATTTTTAGAAAGCAGTGTCTATTATCAGTTCTTTCACTTTTCATCTGAGATACTAACTGTATACCTATATCTTGCATTGTAACTGGAACTGTAAGCACTTTCAGAACAGCCTCTTCGTGTGTTTTGCTTTTCTGGTGAGCATTAAATTTGCTGCAGGCATCTTTCTAATTACTAAATCCAGTGGTAATAAAGGCTGCATCAGTATGTAATGACCACTGTAGCTTACGCTCTTCAGATGCTTTCTTGCAAGTGAAGCAAAAAAAAGTATCACTCTGTTCAATGTAGTGGAGCCAGGGCCACTTGTCGAACCATCCTAGTTGAAAAGAACGTTTTTTGATCACCTAAAATTCAGCAATGATGTTTATAAGCTAGTACTATTAACTTATTACATTATAACTTTACCTTTTTTCCATACTCTCTCTTGGGAAAGTTGAACTTTCTTGGTTGGTGCGGTTTCTGCTCTGCCACACTACTATCACCACTTACACTAACCATGCTGCCAATACATGGATGACGATCTTTACCAATTACAGTACGTCAATTTTTTTTTGTTGTGACGATTCCTATTATGCGAGTGCACAAAACAGTGGGTAGGCCACAGCCTCCCTGCCTACCCGTCTCCGGCACCTATGCAATAACTTTTGCTAGAGTTTAGTCAAGGCTGTGTTTGAGTTCTAAATGGTTTTTATCTGGTGCTGTTCTGTTCACAGGTACACACTTAGAGAGAAGAACCCAAGTAGTGAAATTACCAGCCCCAGAAGACTAGGGTGGCCCAATATATTGTAACCTCCCCATGTGTAGCTGCTTCTATTCTAAAGTTATTTAAGTTTTTCTTGTGGCCAACTCAACTTGGACATACTATAGATATCTTCACTGCTGTAGTTAGTACTAGAGGACTGGTAACTCACAGCTGAAGTTAGTTGTAGGGGCTACCCACACCCCCAGCTGATATTTTAGCGGTTGCACTAACCCTGTGAGTACATCACACAAGAGGAAGGTAGTTGCAAAAACCTAGAAAAGTGAAAAGGTAGCTGTAAAAATCTGAAAAGTGACAAGGTTGCTGTAGCTACAAGGGTAATGAGCTTGCTCATTATAGTGTGAAATAACAAGACGAAAATAGCTTTAGTTATTTTACTGGTCATGTATCTAAAGATATCATTGTGAAGATATCTAGGGTGAAATATACACTTAGATATTTTCATCAATGTATTTTTAGGTATTTTTATCATTTTATGAAGTTTATTTATTTATTAAAGGCAATTATTTAGAGTTGTAGAATCACCATTCTCATTAGTCAAATTTTGTAATGCTCATGTATCGTTGTAAATTTTTTTGTTTTAATATGGTAACATTTTCTTCCTTATTTAGCAGTCTATTTATTTCATTCCTGACAAATCACTGAAAAATTTTACAATAATGGATGTAATCATGTTGGGAATAAAGTGCAATGAAACATTATTCAACTGGTAGATGTTTCAGTCGTTCTTTAAGAAGAGCCCCCACCCCTCCTTTTTATAAATTTCTAGATTTGCCCCCAAGAAGCATGAAAGATTTGAAGAATAAACAACATACCAAGAAAGTCAAAAGCACTGAGCTGAACACAAAAACATTTTGAGTGAAAGCAGCTGAACTAAACAAGTTTACACACTTTAGAGCTTACAATGAAGATACAGGTTTAGACTATGTAGCTAAATTTTATTAACTCCTGACTATTTGCTAGTGATTGTTTGAGTGATTCACATAAGAACTCATTTCTTGTCATATTCATTCCATGTCCACCTCAGGATTTTGACTCAAGGTATGAATATTGGCTGCTTGTCCATACACTAGTTTGATAGGCTGCTGTTTTTATGTTGCAATAGTGCCTCAGCTGTTAATGGGATGTTATCCATTGTTTAGTTGTTGTAACAAATACAAGTCCGATTTTACTTCATCCACATTTTCAATGTAACTACTTTTGAAATATACTATGATTAGACTACTACACTATACCTTTCCTAAAGTCTAAATATTATCGATGTATAAAATGTGTTTAGAAGATCACATTAACTGTAATAATTACATCTGCATAGCATGCTTCCTATATACCTGCCTTTAAAAAGCTGAAGTAGTATCACAGTCAATTAAGTTATGAAAAAGACAATGTTCTTGTCTTTCACAACTGCCAAAGTATTTTTCTACATACCATCTCCAATAGATACCTGTTCCTTTTAAATAGATATATATATATTTATTTCATTAAGGTTGCTTCTATAGTTACATACTGAAGATTGTTAGAATTAGTGAAAAGTTTAAGTACTCATATTTATACTTTTGTCTATTACAATTTACTGAATCATCATACGTGCATGACTGAAAACAAAGTTTAGTGTACAGGCATAAACATTAAGTCATTCTATAAGTTTTACATTGTCTAGAATAGTATGCTTGAGCTTTTATATTTAAAGCAACATTGTTTATGGTGGTACAATGACTCAAATTCAAGTCCTTAGTCACATGAAATTGAGATGGGGATTATGTGGATAGTTATTACTCATAAAAAGCAATTATTAATCTTTGAACAAGCCAAAGATTATGTAACAAAAATTATAATAAGGAATTGACTTAGTCATACAGAATCTTTATGCACAAATGAAGTTGTTAATTGAATATGAATACAGAAAATCCTGATGTAATGATCATAAGTTCTCATACAATGGATTTTATTAAAAGAATACAAATATAGATAATAATAAAGTCTTGATAAGGTCTGATAGGCTTTCTCTAGCTGTTATCATTAAAGCATGAATAAGCCAAAATACTAATACAGAGTTTCAGGACTTATGATTATTTGCTATTGGGAAGAAATCTTAATTATGCCTTACAGAAACTACTCTGCAGCTGTATCATAAACTGAGACACTCTTGCATACTGTAATCTTTCCATCATTATACTCTCCAAAAAAATAGAAAATTGTCACCGAGTCTGACATTGAGCAGTTAGTTCATTTTCCCTTGCTAATTAGGAAGACCACAAACAATAGGTGACGTGAGATCCTGTGATGTGAGGCTGCTATAACTTTTGCACATGTATTTCTATCGCTCTCCAGGGGTAGTACAAAAACTCTTACTTTAGAAGTTAATTGTGAGAAGTGACATGGACTAGCCTCTTTAAGAGATCAGAAGTTGGAAGCTATCAGAAGTTTCACTTAGCAGCAAGATACAGTTGTTCATTTGCCTACCTGCCATTATAAAAGCTATGGTACCCTTTAAAGGCAAATAATGCTAGCCATGAATCAACATCAGTGTCATTAAACTCAAGACCAACAACATCTCCCCACATACTTTTGCAAAAGCAACATTTCTCCATGGCAATACATAACCAGCTCTGTCCTCTATTTGTGACCAAAATATAATAAAAGGTACGAGCATAGTGGTGGTTATTGCTCTATAGATATGTAATCTATTGTCCTACATACTAATAGCTATTAACTCCAACAGTACTTGTGATTAAGTGCTTTCAATTAAGATTTTGAACAAAATGTAGGACCTTCTGTGACTTTCACTTTTGACCTGTCAGGTAATCCATCATTGGTTGCTTGCATGAATTAAAATTGGCCAAATACTCAATGAACCAGGTGTGTTTAAGCACAAATGATGGTGATGGCTTCTCTCTTGTTTCTTGAATTTTTCCTTTTTCTTTCAACTCTTATGGCTGTTACTGCACCATTTTTGCAGCAAATATGAAACTTGAGCATATATTTTAATATTGTACTGACTATTTGAGCATACTCTCATTTATTACTTATTTGTAATTTAGTTGATATATCTCCAACTGGCCCACTATAATATTCCCATCAACACACAGAAAAATATCACATGTCAAGTGGAAGGTAGTACTACTATAGGTACTTGGACTATAATTCTGAAGAATGGAAATGAACAAGAGATCAACCCACTTATTGGAGAATCTACTATATCTGGCATTACTGGAAGATTTATGGATAGAGTGTTTAATACACTATTCATAACTGTAAATACAACAGAGACATCAGTGACAGGATTGAGATGTTCTAATTTTTTTAACAATACAGCATTTAGAAGAACTATTAAATTGACAATTTATGGTAAGTTGTAAATTATGTTCTTGCTAATAATGATCAAAATTATCACATTAAAATACAAAATGACTATAATATATGTATTTAATACTAAAAAAAATAGGAAGTTGAAGCAAATTCAGCTTACAATGGTAGACAAATTTGAGATTTGAAACAGTAGGCTGCTCAGCTTTGAAATGTCCACTAATAACTCTGATCATAGGGCCTCATAACAAGGTCATTTTAATGTAGTAAAGGACTGTTTGTATGAATGCTTTAAATGAAGGCAGAGTGCTATAGCTGTAATAGAATGGGAGTTTAAGAATAGTGCATAGGCTAAGGGATAATAGAAGTTATAAGTAAATGATGGGACTCTTGTAGAAATTCTTAACAATTCAAATTTAACAAAGCATAGAGCAATAACCTTAGAGTTAGTTTAGTAGAATTCTTCCTCTGTTATTATACACTTGATATGATATGGTATCCAACTTCAACTTAATTACTCTGATGTCATCAGTAGTTTAAAAGAAACTAAAGATAAGAAGCTGAATAATTGAAATGAGAAGCCAAATAGGTCAAAGGAAAGAAAAAAGTATTAATTATTAATTAGCAATAAAAAAGCAACGAGTGCAAACTAGGAAGAAAACTAGCCAATTTTATTAAGACTTTTTAAAGCTGCAACTCTACAGTAGTAATGTAGTCAATTGATTTTATTATTTGGTAGCTATGTGTGACCCTTTTATAGCCCATACGTTAGGTGCAAGCGTTCCCCTGCTATGTGTGCTGGACATGAATGTCATTAATAATGGTACACAAAACTACTGGTTAGAAACACTCAATAAGGGAACATTATATTTCTGTGTTTTGAAGACATTATAACTAAATCTTTATTATGGCAAAGTGTCATACCTTTTATAGCAAGGCTTTGTTTTTACTACAGAAAATTACCGAGTGTGGAGCCAATTAATAAGCGCAACATTTTAGCTCTAGTAGTACTATTGGGAATAAAAATGAAGAATGTATTTATAGCTCTTTTCATCTGAGTCAGACCAGATACTTTTACTTTGGTTTCTTCCACTAAGTTTTTATTGGAATAATTTATGAGCTTATTTTATGTAATATAAACTTAACTCATAATAAGTAACTAATGTACAAACATTAACAATTAGATAGTCCCAGAATTCCTTTCTGTAATTTTAATGCAGTCAGACAAAGAGGAGCGGAGTTAGTCAGTTTCACAATCCACTAAACTATATTTATGATTCTCTAAAATACATTCTACAGATGGAAATGATATATTGTGTCCATAGCAGAACTTTATGTGAAATATAACCTTAAACGTTTAGAAGCAATCAGCACTCTATGGAAATATTGGGACTAAAACTATCATTAAATGATATGAATTGACTGAAAACCTTTTGTAATTATTTAGCATAGTTATTAAGAACTGGAGAAATCCAGTTAACCATAAGATGCTGCAATTATTTTCAATATGGAATATTGGTCTAGTGGTTTAACATAATGTGGTTGTTGTAACAGATAGCTGTGATGTAGTTAAGATTAAAAAGATTAGACAAAAATTAAAAGAAGTGAGCGAATGTGAAATATAATTTAGAGTAATTGACAAAGTTTCTATAGCTGAACCACAATAAATTAATCCCAAATCTCAATAAATTCAAAGACTGAGCTAAAATCTTTGCCTAGTTATACATATAAAAAATTATTCAAGTTGAAGTTCTGAAAGTTTGTCCTTTATCTGTGATACATGTTTCTTCAATATAATTCTTATAGCCATTAAAATCATTTTGTTCTACTTCTAACAGGCATCCCAGATCCTCCAAGTGATTTGGGCATATCTTTGAATGGTCATTCATTGCTGACATCATGGGATTATAGAATCATTCCTACAGTATCTGTAAATTTCACTATTACTCTCACTTTCTTGAGTCCAAGTCAATTGAAAGACATCACTGAGTATGTGACTAATACTGACTCCTATAACTTCACACTGGAAGGAGTGAAGTCATGTGATCCCTGTACCATGTGTATCACAGCTACTAATATAGTAGGACAAAGTCCACCTTCATGTGCAAACAAGACTCTACCTTACATACCTTCTACAAATGATATTGAATATTCATTATTTAGAGTTGGTGACTCCTACTCATTAAATCTGACATTACAGGTTAGTATAAGTTGACTATTGTAATTAACATAAGTTGTTTTCCAATATGTTACAGATACCGCAGGAGTGTCGCAATAAACAAACGATGTATGTTGCTATGCTTCGAAATCATATTGAAGGAACATTTATGCCACTGACAATGGCTAGCCCATTGTCCACTGTCAGTATTACTGGCTTAGAAGAACAATTAGTATATAACTTAACAATCAAATCTAGCAACAGTCTAGGACTGGGATACTCTGAACCATATTTACTTTGTAAGTAATAAAATAGAGTTCAGAAGAAGTCAATATTTATTCTATTATAAATATAGGTGCAATAGGTCTCAATGTTTGCCCTACAATGAATGCAGAAGACTATAATTTAACATGTAAATATATCATTGGATGCTCCTATAACAACTGTATGCATACATTATCACGAGCCACTGATGGTAATTATACCATAATAGGAAATAGCTCTGATTCTGTGAATATTGAATTGAAAACACTATTTAATCTAACCACAATTGCTGATGTCAATGAAGAAAATAGAACTTCTGTCGTGCAATTTGAAGTCAATCCAATTTTCACATGCTCTAGTACAACAGGTTAGAAATAAATTCCCCGTAATATGATAATAATAGCAAATATTCAATTGTTTACAGCAGACCCTAGTGGCAGTATAATAATTACTACAACAGATTCTGGCAGTGTAGTAATAGCAATAGTTGCAAGTGTTGTAGCACTCGTTGTGGCCATTGGAGTTTCAATATTCACTGTCTTGCTAATCTGCTGCCTTTGTCACCGTAGTAAGCCTATTCATATGTACAGTAAATATTTATATATGTTGCATATTATAGACTGTTGTGGTGGATGTTGTACATTACAAAAGTTTCAGAGGTTAGTTTAGTCAATTTAAATGTCAAAAATATGATTATTGTGTTTCATTTCAAAGATCTCAAGTAAACAGAGGACTAAGGGTAGAAATTAATGTAAGTTAACAATAGCAGTAGATGTACAAGTGAGAAAGAAATGATAGAGAATTTTTAATACACCTGGTTTCAAAAAGCAGACCGTAGAAAATAAAGAAATGTTATATTTGTCATTAGTCTATTTAATTCAAAATTATGAAACATTATGATCAGGTTTAAAAAATAACATTTGCAATACAATTGAATTTGTATTGTAATATTTGCTATGTTTGCTAATTGTGGTGTAATGCTTAGGGCAGTAGTAATCCTCAAGTGGCCCTCAATTCTGGAAACCAAGCTTGTACTTTTGAGAAGACTGACATGACGGTGGAAACTGGAATTGATGGAATGTATGCTTGTTTGAATGACACAAATCACAAGAAACAACAAACCAAACTGGCAGATGCAAATTATTTGGAGCTTGGTGGAGTAAGTATTGCCAGTAATTTAGCGTTTGAAACTGTATTGTTGTTTTGTTTTTTATTACAAGCTCAGTTACTGTGCAGTGAGGGTTTTATACCATTCTTAAGCAATCAGCACTCTTTTGAAATTGGTACTAAAACTATAATTAAATAATATAAATAATATTATAATTTTACTGCAAACATTTGGTAATAATAAAGCAGTTATTTAGAACTGGAGAAGTTAAGTTAATCATAAATTGTTCCAAGCAATGACTTTCAATATGGAATATTGGTCTAGTGGTTAAAAATTATGTGGTAGCAATGTAGCAATGTAAATGATATTCAGATAATAAATTTTTTGCCTTATTTGTAATAATATCTATAGCTAATGTGTAATAAATGAACTAAAAAATAATTAACGTACATATAAAATTAGGGGAGAATTATAATAAAAATAATTCGTGGTGTACTTTCACATTAAATTCTCATATCTCTTATATTTAGGTTTCTCTTCAGTATGACAACAATGTATCATATGGTATAGTAAATTTTATATCTACTCCATCAACTGATGACTTCACCTGTGAGACTAATCTGTCATATGACATTGTGGAGAAAACAGATCATTCCACTGTATCACAATCTGGCCCTGTTCCACTTTATGAAAGTGTGCAATAGAACTATGGTTGATCTTTTATTTTGGCATTTTTACAGTAAGTTTATAGCGTGGGAACATAATCACAATTTATTTTTATTTTTATTATTTTTAGTTTAATTAATCATGAGTATACTCCAATGATTTGCTATACAGACTCTTCAAACTGTTCATACACTAGAAGTTTTTTTCATAAACTCTAATGAGTGCAATACATACTGTGATATTTATGTCAGAAGTTACAAATGGCTACCATATAATGTGTAGTGAAGTTATTCGTACAACCTGTATGAAAGAACACATTACTATCCTTATTCTTTACTGTACAGATAATAATTATAATGATGTAAACTGAACTGTAGTGTTTTTCCTATCAAGATATTATTTTGATTGGAACTATATTGAATTCATTTTCTCTGAATTCTTGTAAAACACAAACGATTTAAAATAATGTATATATTTGCAAAATATGTTTTTTGCTGTAACTTATGTAAATTGAGAGTACTGTAGGAAGCTGTAGAAATAAATACAGAGAGTAATAAGAGGGAGCTGATAAGCTAGGTGAGCAGGTTCTAAACGGTCTGTTAGAATTCATCAACTACTCTACAATGATTGTGTGTTCAAGTATGTTTACCAGAAAATTAGTTATACAGCTTGCATAGTGTTATAAGAATATTGTTGTATTTGTAAGTATCAGACTCAAGAATGTTTAGGTAAATAGTGAACAGTATAGAACAGAAATCCTGAAAAAGAACCCTTCAATTTATTCAAGAATCCAGAATTTAAACACAGATATAGCGTTTTAATCCAGTACTTTTCTTAGTTTATGCTTACACAGTATGAATGTACATAACTGAAAATGATATATAAAAGGCCAACTACTGTTTGAGTACTTAGGTATTTTTAGCATAGTACAAACTATTTAAAAAAACTGAGGTTTTATGAGAACTTTTTGAATGAGAAACTAATTTACGATCTAGTTAAACTCTTATTTTTTATTGTGTCTGAAATAAGCGCAGAGTTCAGATTAAAATGAATGAGGCCGCAGATTGAATAGCATTGAATTATTGCAACATCAATTTTGTAAGGAATGGATGCAGGTAGACTTTCCATATCACGAATGTGAACAGATATCCATCTGGAATAGTTCTGGTGGTCGAGGGCAAAAAACCATGGGACCAAAGCCTTCAGTGACTCCACATAAAGGGCAAAGTCTTGTTCTCGGTGAGCTCGGACAAATATTAGACCCAGAATTTCCATTTTGAGAATGGTATCCCAGTACTGGAATGTAGGATTCTTGCTTCTGCATGCTTCAGCCAGCTCCTCTCTTTCACTTTTGCTCCTTGAAGGTGGCCCTCTACAACTTCAATCTCACAGAGTAATTTGGGAACAACAACTTTCTCCTTTTTAAGTGCAACAGCTGGGACAATAGTGTAGTTGTCAGGCAAGTGGAAATTCTTTGCTTGTTGAGGTTGCAGACTTATTGCATCCTGAGCATGCCCTTGCTTTGACCTTGTGGGGGACTGGAAGAGACTCATGCCCGTGCCATGGTATGCACTTTTGGCTGTGGTACTTGATAGATTGTGATCAAGGTTGTCCAATGCACCCAGAGTAAAAAGTCCCTTACGTAGCTGGGCTGGACACATAACACCATTCTTCTCCATATCCTGACAGACAGCAGTAGCCAACTGATTCTCGAGTTGCAGAATCCTATCATAGCTGATACTGAGGCTCAACTCATACAGCTGTGTGATCAGTTTCTTGGACCTGGTCTGTGTGTGAACATTTAAACCAATGTAAAGGGGTAATGGTGGTTCATGTACTGTGGAATGGCGAACTTTTGCTACCGAGTATTTTTCTTGAGCTTTTTGCAGTTGAATAAAATAGCCTGTGAAATGGAGAGACTTGCCTGTGAGTCTGGAGAGTCTTGGTTCATTAAGTCAGCTCCTCTCAGCAGCATTGACACTAGCGACTTGAGACTAATAGGCAGTGATTCTTTCTGGCAATTAGAAGGGAATGAGCCATTGAAGTTGAATCCTTTTTGATTTGAATATATCCTCACGAATAATTCTAGCAGCTTTCATCAAAATTAATGCATCCCCTTCATAGTCACAATTCATAGTCTGCTTGAGCATTTTTCTTGAATTCCCTTTTCAGAAACAAGTACCTTGTTCTTTCCATCGCTCTGTTCTTGAGCATTGGTAAAATACTTCAAAACTTGTTCTTTGAAGCGAACTTTATTGATTTCTTTATCAATGCCAAGAATAAGCAACCGACTTTCATACAACTGACGTAACAATGAAAACTTGAAGCAGAACGTACCAGAGTCTACAGCATTTTCAACGTAAGCAATAAGCTCAGCAAAGGCTCTTGCTTGAGTCCTCATCTCTTCTGTACGCGTAGAATGAGAGTCTTGCTGTTTCCTGATGAAGGAGCGATGCCTATTTCGGAGTCCAGCAAAGCAAGCTAAATGATACTTAGCATCGAGTGCAACAAGGTCACCACAGCCTATTGTTGATAGTAATGCTGTATCTTGTAGATCAGTGGCCATTCGCTTTACATTTTTATCTGCATCAAGTGTCCTGAATTCGTGAAGGTGACCATTGTGCTCCTTACAAAATATACAGCATTACTTGTTGAATGGCTCGCGGTGTCGGAGACGTTTCATTTCTGATGTAATGACAGTAGAAGTGTCATTTCTCTTCCTCTTTCTTGCCCTCTGCAGTTTGTCAACACAAAACTTCAAGTGGCAAGACGTGTGACACTTGGCTTGATTTGTCATGAATAGTTCCATATCAATGTCTTCTCCAAAATTTAGAGGTACTGGGAGTTGGTCAAGTTCCCTAAATTGAGTGACATTTGGCAGGAATGATGAATAAGCTTCTGATTTGTGTCCAGGTTTTCCAGCTTTCAAGGGGCATCTAAGTGGCTCACTGGTTGCTTGCTGACAGATTACACACTGTGTCCAATCCATGTCCACAGCTCCAAACAGTGCACTACTCACATGTTCTTTTAACACCCATGTACTAATTACAACAACAATTACAAGTACATACCACAAAGGAACTTATTTGGGACAAGAGAAAATACCTAATACCATGAAGGATTGTTTTGGTCTCTAGATTGGTGTCCTTAATACAGAGGTGTCCTTAATACAGGGGGTTACTGCTAGTCAGAGGTTTAATGAACTAGGTATCATTAGCATTGAAAATAGAAACATTTTCATTGTAACTGTGAAGCAGATTTCAAGTTTCTTGTTAACATCTGGTTTCCACTAAATTGATTGACGCTTATGAGCAATTTCACACCTCACAGAATGAGTGGGCGGTGGTACCTACCCTGAAATGACTCTACACATCTCAATGAATAACTGTATAAAATTTGGTGCTTTTATCCGCCATGTCCCCATCTTCTCAAAATAAGTCCTTAAGCCACCTGACTAATAGGAAGACGCATGATCCCGTCAAGAGAAATAAATTTGTAACATACTTCAACATAATGGCATTTGCACTAACTTGCTTAAATAATATTGAAAGTATTGAGTTATTATACTCTATTTTGAATTTTTTTAACCATAACTATGGTGTTTTAAGTAAATGTAATACACCTAATACTTAATGTGCACTTTGTTTTACTGACAAAGCATTCTTTATACAAGGAAAAGACTTACAATACAATGTGAACAGTGCACAGAAAGTGTTTCAGAGCAGGAAAAACAAACATATATAGTTTGGCTTAGTTAGGCTTCTTTTTAATAATAACTAACTTTGATAAACAAGCTAGAAAATTTCAAACACTATGGTGTTTTATTGCTGTTTAGCTCTCTTTATTGCACACAAGTTATAGAACTTACATAGGATTACATGTCAACTAACATGAACAAACAAGTGAATAAATTTTATATTTAAAAGATCTGAAAAAATACACAGGGTGAAAAGAGTCCATTTACAACCATAACGAAATCCGTAAACTGTCTTGATAATTAGAGTTAACAAATAATTTGCAAAGCTGTGGAGGTTAACAAACTAATTATCAACACACATTATACACTAATTTATGATTTTGTTATGGTTGTCAATGGACACTATTCAGGCAGTGTTTATAGATATGTCTTAAAGCAAAATATATTGGTTATATTTAGGGAATTAAATCCTGTTAGTCACCTTTAAATTCAAGTCTCAAATATTGAGAATTTTTTGTGGTATTATATACTTACATTTATATTTCATAACCATAACAAACGTTGGTGTTGTAATAAAATATTGGATTATATAAGGCTCACTTCACTTGTATTGCATAAAATGTTTTAGTCTATACTGTAATTGAAGAGTTTACTAATCCTCTAACTAGCCACCTGCAGTCTAACATCTGAATGCCAATCACATAACTCATACAAACATATAATATAATAAGAGCTAAATAATCAAATAGATTGTCACTGAATAACTATGAAAATAAATTATTGAGTATGTCACGAAAGATAAATTTAGTAGATTCAATATAAACAAATATTTGCCATAGCAACTCGTAGTAATTCTGTTTTCCATATTATCAGAATGTATGCTGATTCATTTATGTATGAGGAGTAAACACTTAACCAAAACTTCGGGAAGTTATCATGTTTACAAAACTTGTAAAACTTAGCATAACAGTGCGCTAAAAGTTTTTATCAAGTTAAAGTATCATATTCTATGTTATTGTTTATAAATTGCAAGAAACACTTTTAAACACTTATTTTAATCTCATCTCACTATTTAAAGCATTTTTTATATTTATCATTTTTATCAGAAATGAGTGAGTTAATAAAATAAATCATGACTCTTAATGATATTACACTATAAATATACTTTCATTTTCAACCATAAAGTTAAAGAATTTTGACAATAACATAATATATAATTTTGTACATGCCTAACTGAAACCAAAATTCAAGATTTAGTAAGATTATGCTGTTGTTATTTGATTTCTCATGTTTAATGATACAAAATAACAATATTGTATGTAACACCTTATTGGAACTGGTCTCAGCTCTAGATTGTAAGTATAGGAATATGATAGACAGCTACAAATTAGAGACTGCTCCTCTCAATACACGTGAGTCTACGAGAGTGATACAACAACGATGAATGAAGGGGTGGGGCATGACATATACTTGACTGATGCATGATAAACAGCAAAACACTGACCATGCCATAGAGGAACAAGTGTCCCAGATAACAATCAGAAGTCTCACCAAAACTAATCATGATGAGATAATTCTTCTCTCATGAATTGTTCAGTAAAATATTTAGACTAATAGATTTAAGTTTTCAGTTCCACAGCATCTGATATTTAGGAAGTTTTAATTATGCAAATGACATCATAGCAACTGGGTCATATTGATCTTCTATGGCAGTGAAATATAAAAAGAAATGTTAATCCAACCACTGATGGTATCATTTAGCTTATTGTAATTATAATGTAGCAGATATTTCGTCAATGTAATCCAAATTAATAAATGACTGTTGATCACATATTCAGTAGTTTAGTATCATTGTTGACAATGATGCTTTACATGCAGTTATTTGTGTAATGACAAATATAATCTATAAAATGGCAAAAGTAGGAACAGTGCATCTCAATGATTAGTGACTTCGGCTATAACCATACAAGTATATATATTAGTAGAGTTATTTCATTGTCATATTTGAGAGCGCAATACTTCTCTATTCTGGTCCTTTGTCACAGTGACAATGCCATTGAAAGGATTGATAATATGTGTCATAACTTGAGTTTATTGTGTACAAGAACCCCTAACATGCCTGTTAGACTTCTGACAGATTTCACTAGACTTCACATATTTATCTACATATAAACTAATATTCGGCTACATAAAACACTTCCGAATCATCTGGCAAACCTTGCAAGCACCCAAATGACCAGATCTAACATGACCAAACTCACAGACTTATCACATTTACTGTTAGGAACTACAATATGTGAATTGTTACAATCAATACTGTCCACAAAAGTGTACAATAAATTATTATCCCACTTATAACCATACTACTTACTACTAACTAACTGTCTACAATAAGATAATCAAGGATACATTGATCTGACTGTGGATCTTAAATAAAAAGCAATATTAAAGATTTGATAAAGATTACACTCAGATTCAAATGTGATTCAATGTGCTATTGAAGCTCATTAGTTTAATTTTCAATGACTGTTGAAAAAACAACAACCACCAACAGCATATCTGTTAGGGATCATTTTGAAATAAGTGGCCTATAATGTTGATGATTTCATCAAAATTTATTTTTTGAGGTTGATTATTATTCAGGATTGGTACACAGTGGGTAACATATTTTATCTTGTAGACAATTATTAAGATAACCCAAACCTTTCAAAAGC
>WLWD01003897.1_pt1 | contig 36115 bp, 19 predicted proteins | sample 6712731 | NCBI WGS metagenome assembly WLWD01 (sample SAMN12718690, study PRJNA576275) | sponge metagenome | isolation source: marine sponge | host: Mycale hentscheli | place: New Zealand: South Island, Marlborough, Capsize Point | collected 2014-11-01 | reverse complement strand
AGTTCCATCCCTCCCAAGCCCTTGTTGTAAATTTGAGGAACTCCTATAAAAGTAAAACATAAACAAATAAGTAAATAAATAAATAAATAATTGTATAACATGCTCCAATATACTTTCACCTGTTGGTATTGCATGCATGTGAGTCTGTGTATGTAATGGCTCTGTGTGTCTGTATGTGTGTGAACTTTTCCATACACACCTCAAAATTTGTATTCTTTCAATTGCGACAGCATAGCCAAAGCTCTCTGTAAATATATTGTGTTGTGTTGAAGACCAAAGCCAAAGCTGAACATTCCACTTGTCAAAATTTAGCTAGTTATCATTTCATCATTTAGATAGCATGCACAATACTTCCATATTTGTACAAGCATATTATAACTTTCATTAATACATTTTATTACTCGTTGCATCATTTCCAACTCCTCATTTACACATACATCAGTATCCGTACTTATCAAACTATAGCTATACTAATGATGTACTTCAGCACAAATGGCGAGCGAGCTGGTCTGACTGAAATTCAAGAATGCTAGCCACTTATATTCATTTTTTGTTATTTTGGTTTTAATTTATTTGTACTATTCTTGCAGCACACAACACTTTCACACACACACACAACACTTTCACACACACACACACACACACACACACACACACACTGGACATACCAACACAAGATTTATATCGTATTCTCTTCATGACTTGACTAATGGACAAAAGATTTTCAAAGGGTAAGCAATCAAATTCCCTAGGATACTACATGTAAGGATTGGTAAACTAATGGATTATGTATAAGCTAAGCCGTGTTTCCAAACTACATTCCCTATCTTGAAAATGCTCTATTGTACCAGAGCTCTAGTTGATGAAGCATTATATTGTATTCTCGACTATTGGACAATGGATTTTCAAGTAAGAACCTATCTGTTATGTAAGGCATATAGCTAAGACAAATACTGCACCAAGATAACTTACCACCACCACTAATACAATAGACAATGAACACTGTTAAGCTTGTAACTCACTGCGAGCTTCCGTGGGTGGACATGCATTGACCTCTTTGAACTTTGCCGTATACGTATACACATCAAAATCTCAATTGAGACTCCTTAGGTTTTGCTTCGCTTGCACAATATAGTATTGTTAGTGAACAATCTCTGTCTATACTACTATGAGCAGAAGTCTCAGACAACAACCAAGAGGCCAACCTTTATGACCTGACTCATCAGACGTTGACTATGCATGAGTATTTCCCTCTTCATGTTGTGATGCAATGCTAGTTATGCAAGTAGTGTGATCTGTGCTATAATACCACATACGTATGTATACATTTTACGATCTCTTCCTTACAATTATCATTGCTGTATTATGCCTTATCTCATGTGGACAGTCATATATACTGACACAATCACTACAACACTTGTCAGTTTACTGTATACTTCTTATAGTCAGTATTACAAAGGGACCCTCACTGCTATAATTTGTAATGTTAGACCATTTTGCCTATCAAAACCTGCTATCTAGGTCGACAACTAGCTAACACAAAAAAGTGACAAAGCGTGGACCACGAGTACGTTCATCATTTCCATTTGCCTTACATTCTGTACAAATGGGATGAATTGACTGAAAATGTCGTCGTCTTTCGTCGGTGATTGGTACAAGATCACCAAAACACCCACATACATAGCAGCACACCTGAAATTTCTTCTTGCAGGAATAGTAGTGGCTGGTCATATCAGAATTGCAGTTCACATTTAGGGTCAAAGTACAACATGACGTATGTACATCCACACACAAACTAGTGGTGTGCTTCAGCACAAATGGTGAGCGAGCTAGCCTAGCTTTAAGGGGAGAGCTAACTATGAGCTACAGCCCTTGGCATAACTTCAATAGTTGTTGAAAAACTTGACTTACACATTCAAAGACGATAAAAAAATAGTGATGGTGGGTCTGCTATGTTTTTATAAATAAAACTAAAAGTTCAGGCGTTTACGTCTGCTGCAATAATAGCTTGGACCCACAACTCACTGTTCGGCAGATCCATTTCTTTATTTTATAAAAATGATTTTACCAACTTATGTAATTAGTGGCATTGGCGAAAATAGGGTTGCACGTGCAATATAATAAATAAAAAATAAATAAACAAACAAGAGCTAATTTTCTCGTTCTCACAGCCAATATTATGTTAATTAAAACTTAACTGGGTTAAATTTTTAATAATAATTGGCTTTTAGAACGAGAACATTTGCTATTATTATTATAATTTCAGCCAAGAATGACTGAATCATCATTAAAATAAATACACCACGGAATATTGATTGTGTTATCCCTGTAAGTATCATGCTCGCTCACCAATTAAATACAAATTAAATCATGCGTTTGAGGAATTATCATTGATAATCCACCCGATCCTGAGGAGGAAGCCCTAGGGAGAGGGTAGTTATCTAGCTTAATACAAACTCTGGATCACACCACCCTGCCCCTTTTTGCACAAAAACAAAATAAATGAATAAATAAAACCTTAGATTGTAATATTAAATATCAATTCATCTAACCATTGGATTTTGCTTATTCCTGTTGAAAATTCTGCCAGGACGTCAAAGGTATCTTGAAAAGTCTTCAATGATACAGTGTTTCTGGTATGCTTTATCTTCTACTATTTCTCCTTCACTCCTATTTCTACTACTTAGTCAAGCCAGTATTATCAGCGGCTTCTTCCAACATATGCCTATGCATCACTGAAACATCAGCCATCAGGGCTCTGAATAGAGCATATAATATGATGTCTGAGGAACACTAAACGCCTTCACTAACTTCTACCCGACCTCTGACTTCGGAAGTTCTATCATAGCTATAACAGCTATCTACCCTAGGCTTTCCAAACAAAAGCAAAAGGAGCTCACTACGCGGGTGGAAAGGACGTAGTTAGGAGGGAGGTGTGGCTTTAATAGGCATAGGCACTTGAGTAGACCCGTCTCTAGCTACAGTCTGGCGTCGCCGACCCTTTTCCTTCCCTATATTGGTGGTCTGATGGTAGCTAAGTATCAACGACTTGCGCCGGCACCAAAATAGCATGGCCGTAGGAGCTGGGGCGTCTGGGGCGGCCAGAGCCGCCCCACTTTTTTGACTTCCCTTGTACTTTGACCCCTCAGTGGTTGGTACTTATCGTCAACGCTTTCCGTCTGGCCGACGTGCGAGAAATGACTTCTGCTACTTCTTCTACGGCTTCTTCCAGCCACTTGACCGCTCTAGCGGACGATAAACCAAATCAACTTACTAAATTCCACTTCCCTTAGAGAGAATTTGGTAAGGCTTCAGTGGTGTTTCGTTCATTTCAGCCTCAATGGTTTCAGTCATACCGCACCCGTGCGCGAAAACGCTTCTACGTCGAGATTTAATTTCTCATTAATATATTCATGAGCTATCCGCACAATTAACTATATACATCGCAATCATTTCACAACTCACCACAGGTTTAGAACTAAGCCCACCAAATGTATGTGACCACACTTGCTGACCAATACCACAAATATACCAAGCCATGTGGCCAGGCATGCTTTGAGACTGGAGTTATGACAACTAACGTTGTTTTGTGGGACGCCATTTAAACCTTCGGACATTGCCATTTCAAAGGTATTTAGAATAAAACATAAGGATCAATCAATAGTACAATGATAGATAGTTTGTACCAAAACTCTATTTTTACTGTCCCCTATTTGAAATTTTTTTTTATATCAATTCAAAATAAAGTCTGATTAAAACAGTTGTCACTCTATATGCAATATATAACAACAAAGACTTGAACACCAGGTTACTGAGACTCCAGAAGACAACGACATCGCCAGACAAGTTCCTGCATAAAAAAGACAAGGTGAGATGGCACATTACGTAGCGAATTTCAATAATATATTGTAAAATGTAAATAAATATTTATAGGATATTAATGGCAGAGAAAGCTAAATATTCCAAATATCACCCTGATCATCTTTGTGGTGAGTGCATTCTATGTGGGAAAAAAAATCACTACTATAGCCATTATGGAGGATGGGAGGAGACTGAAAAAAATTATTTAAAGAAACACCTGGGACGTGAGCTAAGTCCCAGTAGTTGTATTTGCATTACCCACCACAAGGAGGCCAAGCGTCCTCATCCTCCAGGTTTTTCACCTAAGTGGAAAAAGTGTATACAACCTCTAGAACAACTAGACAAACCCCACTGCACTTATGATGGTTGTACTGAAGATTCCAAGTTAATAGTGCCTTCATTTGCCAGTTCTGAGCAACTGGAGATAGCAATGCACACATCATTATCTACCCCAATACTACTATGCCCAAAGCATTACACTGAGCTATATAGAGAATTCAATGCTCCCCAATTGTGTGCTTGTTGTGATGCCAAGCCTAAAACTGGGACCAGGTTTTCACGCCATAGTCCAAATAAGCTTAGTTAATGACGTCTTAAACACCGACATATCTGATAAAGACGTAATATGTTTTGGTTGCTATAAAAACCATTTAGCCATAATTAAACACTTGGAAACTGAAAACAGTGGACTTGAAAGTTGCATCACAATATGGAAATGTGTTTTATCAGATGCAACCACAGACAAGATAACTAAAACTGTACTTAACACTGTACTATATGTTGCTAATGAGCTTTTAAATCAGCGGGCATTACTGTTGTCCCATGCCTCTCAATTTTTTTTAAAAGCATATTTTGAATCAGTTCCTAACGATATTAACTATATTCTAGACGGACCAGAATGTACTATCAAGTTTACCTCCAAGTGGCTCTTAAAAAAGTTGTTGGCACACTTGCACTTACACATGGAATATAAATGTGTACACAAAAAGTTTGGAACCATGCTATATAATAAAAGTGGAGATCTACTAGTAAGCTTGTCTTGGGCACTGGGCAGAGCTAGCAATTTTTCAGAATCAGCATGTGATTTCCACATTGATCATTCTGGTAAAGACTACAGTAAACAAAAGGTTCTCAGGGAAGCCGGGGAAATAGTGAATGATCTTATTCGTGGGGAAATTAGTAAAAGCAATAGTGAAAATTGGCATTTCCAACCCAACTATTTCAATGTTCACAAGGAAGTAGAAAAGATTAACCCCCTACTATGGCACTTTATTGAATGTGCTACCAGTTCTACTCAAGAACGCAAAGGTACTCCTTCACGAGAAGAGAATACTTTTATTAAGAAATGCAGAAGATTATTTCTAGTTTCCATCCTTGCTTTCTGCACAAATACCCAGCATACCACGTTAATGCATACACTTCTTGCCGATACTATTGAAATGTGTGGGGGTTCTAGAAAGCTAGTTAAGATTTTCAATCGCCTAGGGGTCACCTGCTCATCTGATACACATGACAGATTTGTCACAGCAGTTGCAAGTGCACAACGAGACTCAACTGTATGGGATAATCTGCCTAGCAACCTATTTACAACAGCTAGTGTGGATAACTTTGAGTCATGCAGCTGTATACAGTGGTGATCAGTACAGAAGCTATCACGGTACTACCATACAATTAGTACAACCAAACCAAAGTGATGTGTGCACAACACAAATAAATATCCCAATCAACACAGCAACTAGTGGCCAGAATATATCCACAGATCCATGCAGTGATAGTATTACTGCACCAGTAGTTGCTACCAAAAGACATTCAACATACTCTCCATCAAGCTCTCCACATAACTGGGGGAAAACTGGTCCAAAACGACCTCGAACACTACAACCAAGAAAGTTAAATGAGCAATTAGCAAGTGTACCCAGAACTATCACTGCCAAACCTGAAGCTATCCCTGACAAACCTGAATTTATCACACCAAACCTGACCATGCAGGGTTTTCTGGAAGGGTCTAGTGAAAAAGCTGAAAGACATAGCTTTGAGTCCAAATTGTTCACATACTTATTCACAAAACATTGCCTTTTAAATGCAAAATCTGATCAAATACTGTGCGACTTCAAAATTATTTACTCAGCTTGTGACCAGGTGAAATGTTCTTCTAAACAATCAAACATTCACTACATGGAGTTGGTTGATGAACACCCCGACTCCAATGAGACCATGAGATTTGTGTCAGAGCTGCTGCTACGTACTGCTTCTTCAGAACACCAAGATGGTTATGTCGTATTGACTGGGGATGGAAAAACATATGAACATCTCATGGAAATCAAGAGATTGTATGGCAATTCGTTAGACAAGCTCCTTATTTTTCCAGGAGATTGGCATACTTTAAAAAATTTTCAGCCTGTATTAATCAAAATATATTATCATGCAGGTCTGAAAGAGCTAGCCCAAAAGTCTGGTTTTAAAGGAGAAACTTTGACCTCCTTAGAGAGATGTTCAAATTTCAAACGAACACACAGCTTTTTACTACAAGCATGGCAGTCTTTATACAGGGGCATGCTTACTTCCTTTTTTAAAGCAAACACAGGGCTACCCGAAGTCACCATTGACGAAACAATACCTTTCCCTGACATGTTTCAGCAATTACATTCCATCCTCAGTGATAAAAAAACCTTTCACCAGTTTCTTGAGTATGTACACAAGCAAGCAGAATTGGATGACATGTGGAAGTTTTGGTACTCTTTTGTATTTATGGAAGGTTTAGTATACATTCAACTGTACATTGCAATCAGGTGCCAAAACTGGGAAATGCGTGTCTCAGCTTTAAAGTTAATGGCTCCAACTTTTTTAGCATACGGCAGAACAACTTATCGGAAACTAATTCCACATCATTTGGCTGAACTACAGAAATTCCCACCTAGTATAATGAATAAATTGAAACAAGGTTTTACAGTGTCCATTAATGGGGAAAGAGGGCGTGCAGTAGCATTTGATGAGGCCCATGAAATGTGCATCAACAAAGACATGAAAATGGCAATAGTACGACCCACTCAATCTTACCTCCAAAAAACATCCCTGTTTCTCAGATATCGCATTAGTGCACATAAGAATCTTCTTGCTCAGTTGTTCCCTCAGTATGACAGCAAACCTGTCAGAGCTGGTATAGTTGATCGCACACCTGAAATAAAAGCAAAGGAAGAAAACATCATTGCCATGACAGAAACAATAAATAAAACAAATTTATTCATAACCCCAATACAAGAAAATCGTGGTTTATCAAATATGTTTACGTCCATCAAGGCTACCCCTGAACAGAGACATGACCTACTGAAAGTTAGACAGATTGGTGAAGATGGATTAACCAACTATATTAATTATTACCTGCTCAAAAATCCTAGCACCAAGACATCCATGCATAGTAATAAACTGACAACCATGGCACCCCGAAAAACGGCTGGCAAACGTCAAATGAATCAGAAAGAAAAAGAAATGAAGCAAGTGACAAAATGCCTTCGTCAGAGACTTGCCTGGTGCAACAGAACTAAGCAGTCATATGATCCTAACCAGGAACAATATTCACTTTTACCCCGTGCCATTTGTGATCAGAATGGAAATCCCCACAGAGGTTCCAAAGCAATTTGGAAAGAGAAACTGAAACAGCGTTACTCAGGTTGTACTACTCCAGTAGTTTTAGACAACCTTCCATCTGAATGGGTACCTGAGATGACTGTTATTGATGGAATGTTTTTTCTTCATTGCAAACCACTCAGGACTGTCAAGACATTAAGTGACTATGCCATGTATTTGCTAGACAGGTTCTTGCTGCCACATTTCAAAGCTGGAGTAAGTAAAGTACATTTATTATTTGACAAACCAAATCAGCACCATTTTAACCCAAAGTTATTTGAGCAAAAGAGACGAGACCAGACCAATGGTATTAAACTTGCCACTGATCACCAACACATGGTCTTCACTCCTTCTTGCACTGTTCCCATAGCATGGAACACATATATAAACTGCCGGGAATGTAAGCGTTCAATCATAGAAGCAGTTGGACTGTCTTATTTAAAGTCAGCTAGATTTAAACTACGAACAGGTCAATCCTTATTTTTATGTGGCTGTTTTTCAGGAACTAATGATACTTCCATATTTTGCATATCTGCAAGCTCCCTGCCATGCCCAGATTCACGTTACACCAGTAACTCTGTAGAAGCTGACATGCGCATTTGGCGGCATGTTACTCAAACACAGCTGAATCGTATTTTGGTATATTCACCAGACACAGATGTCTACAACATTGGTTTACCTTTGGTAGCAGAAAACCAAAGCAAACGTGTGATAGTACAAGTAAACCTGCCACAAGCTGCCTCATCATTGTACATTGACTTGAACAACATGCTAACAGCATTGGCTCTAGATCCTGATCTTGCTAGTCTACCACAGCACAAACTTCCTGAAATATTCCAAATTCTATTTATATGCTCTGGGTGTGACTACATCTCATATTTTGCAAAACTGGGAAAAGCTGCTTTCTTCAACGTTTTTTTTCAACATGCTACATTCATAACTGGAGGTCAAATTGACGGTTTACTTTCCGATATATCACAAGGAAGGATAGAAAAGGGTTTTTTATCTTTCTTGCGACTTATTGGTACACTGTACTTCAAGAAACATTACGCTGCTATTGTATCACTGAGAGGCATTGAAACCCCAGTGCAGTTGTTTAATGCTCATGCACACTCCAACCACGATATCAAAACACAGCACCTGATTTGGTATGATGACATTAGAGGTATTGTCAGTGACAGAATTACCTCTGAGGAAGAGCGAATGCCGTCCCATACATCCATGTGGCGTCACTGGTTGCGCTCATGCTGGGTTGCTCATCTGTGGAAAAATTCGCCATATGCCGACATCTTTACTTCTCTGTCAGCTCCTGAACACAGTGGTTGGCTGCACCAAGATGATGGAAGCTACACGTATGAGTGGGAATGTTCGCAGATCCAGCAGAGAATAAAGAAAACAATTGACTACCTTATGAAGGGGTGCTCTTGTAAAACAGGTTGCCAGTCCCAGAGATGTGGCTGCAGGAAAAACAACCACAATTGTGGACCTGGTTGTCAATGTCATAACTGCACCAACTTACCAGTAATGAATGCCCAAGAACTTGAAGCTGCTTCTCAAGACTCGAGTGAATCAAGCGAGTCAGAACCTGAAAATGATATGGAGATAATAACAATTTTTGAAGATGACTATTGACTTTATAATCATCACCAATCTATTACTATAAGATATCATGTATCTACATCCTCACATCATAATATGTTCATTCAGTTTCAAGATTTATTGCATGTTTTAATTGTGATGTTTTAAAATTACTATTCAATGATACTACATAATTCTTTTGGACATTCCCGTTTCAAAGAAGTTACAGCTTTAAAATATATAACCAAACAAACTTTAATTCAACCATGACATTTTACAATAGTTTATAAATGTGTCCAATACTTACCGTCTGAGAAAAGGGAAAATAACAGTTCCACTAGATGGCCACCATATTGGTTTAAAGAGTTCTGCAGGAGCGAAGGGGTCACTTCAATTAATATTTTCTTAAGAACTCTGAAGCACACATTTCTGTGAACTAACCCACGCTATAAACCAAAGCAACACCTCGCTAACTTAGCACAGAAGGTTCTCTTTCTCTCTCCTGTACAACTCACAAACTTTCTATTTAATGCTCCCGTGACTGGAAAACAAAAAGTGGCGCGAATTTTGTAGTGCGGTTTGACTGGTTTAAAAGGTGGCCATGGTTACATTACAGGGAAGAGGGAGACCTGGCTTTTTGTTTCACTTGCATGACAGCCTTTAGAAACCAACACCTTCATGCTGTTTCTACTAAGGAGGAGCAATCTTTTATTTCAGTTGGATTTTGTAATTGGAAAGATGCCAGTAAAAAATTTAATAAGCATCTGGAAAGTCATTGTCACAAAGAAGCTGTGCTGAAAACCACTGCTACTGTGAATGTTTGTGAAATGCTGTCATCTGGATTGGCAAAGGAACATTTGGAACGAAGACAATGTTTCTTAAAGGTGCTTTCTAGTATACGTTTTTTATCAAGGCAAGGCCTGGCACTCCGTGGTGATGGTGATGAGTCTGATTCAAATTTTATGCAGCTAATTAACCTGCGTTCCGAAGATGATGAAAGGATTTTAGATTGGATTAAAAAAAAACGGATAAATACACCTCACCAGAAATGCAGAATGAAATGATTAAAGTTATGGGTCTATCAATTGTTCGCAAGATTGCCTCAAATATTCGAAGTTCACCATTTTATACTATTATGGTGGACGAAACAACAGACATGGCCAATATAGAACAAGTAGTAGTTTGCCTCAGGTGGGTTAATGAAATATTTGAAGTACAGGAAGAATTTGTGGGTCTCTATCAGGTAGAATCTGTGCATTCTGAGAAAATATATCAAGTTATTACTGATATACTGTTGAGACTAAATCTGTGTATGTCCAAGATACGTGGCCAATGTTACGATGGTGCTTCTGTGATGACAGGAGTAAAATCAGGTGTAGTGGCCAGAGTGAAAGCAGCTGAACCTAGAGCTGTGTTCACTCACTGCTATGGGCATGCACTAAATTTAGCATGTGCAGATACGTTTCGACAGTGCAAATTGATGCAAGATGCTTTAGATACTACACACGAAATCACTAAGCTAATTAAAAAATCTCCTAGACGTGATAGTATATTTAAACGATTAAAAGAGGAAATGGCTTGTGATGGATCTGGAATTCGAGTATTATGTCCAACAAGGTGGACAGTGAAAGCTGAAGCATTAAACAGTATAATAAACAACTTCACTGTTTTATTAGAGCTCTGGGATGAATCACTAGATGTTGTCAAGGATTCTGATATGAAGGCTAGGATTGAAGGTGTTGCTGCTCAAATGAGAAAGTTTGAATTCTTTTTTGGAGTTTCTTTGGGATTTCTCATTTTAAGGCATACTGACAACCTGAGCAAAACTCTACAAAGAGCAGATATGTCAGCAGCTGAAGGTCAAGAAGTGACGAGCTTAACTCTAGCAACACTGAAGTCTTTACGAAATGATTCTAGTTTTGATCTGTCTTGGAAGCGAACATGTGCTGTTGTAGATAAATTGGATATAAATGGGCCCACCTTACCACGACGTCGTAAAGTTCCACGGCATCTTGATGATGGATCAGAACAATCATTTCCAGAGACAGTAGAACAGCACTATCGCATTGTGTATTTTGAAGCACTGGACCTTATTATCTCACGTGTTTCTGATCGTTTTGACCAGCCTGGTTACAAGACATATTCAAAGGTACAGAATCTACTTCTCAGAGCTGCTAGATCCGAAGATTATAGTGAAGAACTTCAGTTTGTTCAAACATTCTATGGCTCAGATTTTGATCCAGTACAACTTTCAACTCATCTCGAAATATTTTCAAATGTTTTTCACCAATCTAAGAGAGTTACTCTCTCAGATATTTTAGTGTTTTTTCGTGGTGGTTCTAGTCAAATTCACTTGATATCTCAAGTAGGCAAATTATTAATGTTATTATTAGTGATGCCAGCAACAAATGCTCAAAGTGAGAGATCATTTAGTGCTGTACGACGAATAAAATCATATCTTCGTACTACTATGTCACAGCAGCGACTCAATCATTTGATGATTCTACATGTTCATCAGAGTGAAACTGACAATTTAGATCTCATTCAAGTAGCCAACGATTTTATTGATGGCAAAGATCATAGAAAGAAGATATTTGGAATTGAGTTCAAGCAAACTGATCTTTCAAAATAAATATTTTCATATACACTTAAACTTCACTATTTAAATCCTTCATTTATTTTGGAATTTCTCAATTATATTATCAATCATTTGTGCACTTCTCCCCTAATTCATTCAATCAATATTCATTTGTGTAATTTCTCATTTAGCTAATTTATAGCTATATATTTTTGTGCAATTCTACTTAATTCATTCAATCAATATTTCAGTCTAATCTAGTATTGTGATATTTTGTACCTTTTCAAAGAGACAATTACACATAACAATGTAGATAAAGCCTATTTCATATAACTCTAGGTAAAGTTTAGACTGAGCATGGCCTCCCCACTTTTGAAACCCTTCCTACGGGCCTGAATAGTGGCGCTCCAATCAGCGGAATCGTTAATTAAGAACCAACTATTCAATGCTAAACGCAATAAACCTGTGATGTCATTTGAACAAGTCAGAGCTAACCAGACCCACCCTTTCCTTCCTCCCCGCCCACCAATGTAGGAAAGGTAAAGGGTCGGCGACGCCAGACTAGTCTCTACTCGCAAGGGACCAAGAAAGATTCCGGTTTCACCATCCAAGGCTTCCAGGAATCTTTGATACATTCAATCGCGAAATATTCCTGAACTGGGTGAATCGTCACATATTCTTTTACAATTTCATATAATTCCATTATTGCTACTTATTATAAATAAATTTTTAACTTAAGTTAGTAGTACGGTATAGTTTAGTACGGTATAGTTTAGTACGGTATATCCACAACTCTCGGACATTTCGACTTTGCCGAGTCTTCTTCAGTGATCGATGTAACGTTAAAAAGAATACTTTTCTTTTGGGGTGAATACTTTTTTCCTCTGCTTCTTTCTTCTAAAAGGGGTGCGGCTGAAGTTTAGCTACGATTAGTGACGCGTGGGGGGGGGGGGGGGGGGGGGGGGGATTTGTGAAGTAAAAAAAAAAGGCGTTTAGTGATAGTGTATGGGAAGTCAATGGGAATAGCTTGGTTCTTATACTTCTGCTAGGTGAATTGGTTTAGTTTTGTCTGGATGGAGGTTTGACAAGTTGTAAAAGGTGTGCCTGAGGTCAGTGAGACTTTTTCACTTTCTCAGTTTTTTTTTTTTTTTTTACTGTAGGTTTTCCAGAAACATCTCTCAATGCTAGTGGCACAACTTGTCCTCAGATTCAAGCTCAAGAATTCCTCACCCTTCTCTGGTCACATCTTCACCATCTTCTATACTAGTCCATTTACATCTTCATTGAATACATTATAACTCAAATTTTTCCTCAACCCCTTCTCACTCTCTCCCAGTTATAAGTATTTCTCACTCTGGTCCATGAAAGTGTCAAGTATAGTTAGTTTATGAATTTATGACATTCTTTTCATTTTTATGGTGAAGTTATCATGGTATAATAATTGTAAGCTTTCTAAAATCATGATGTGAATATTCACAAGACAGTGACGAGATAAGGCTGTCTTCAATGACAATCAAGCATTGTCACTTCTAGATCACTTTGTTAGGTTTGATAACTTAGTGTGTGTTTGTATGTGTATGTTCTCTGTACATGTTGCCATCAATCTCCCGATATGCACAACTGAAGCCACAATGGCAGCTAAGCTGGATCAGAATGTTTCATATAAGTTTTACTTGGAGAGTTAAGTGGGCTGTCTAGGTTAAAATCAAGACACTCCCAGCACCACTACGTATTACTTGTTTACATTTAGATTTGTTAGTTCAGATTTGTTAGTTCAGGTAAACTTACTGGTCATGGATAATCTGTGTGGTAAAAAAAAAAGATTTGTTTTTAGCAGACAATTGTTCTGGCCTCACTTGGCTAGGTGTTAGATACACTCCCTGCGCATAAATTTTGACAGCACCAATGTATATTTTGTTATCTAGCTATATGTGATTAGATATAGCTATGGTGGATCCTCCAGCATGAGAGTGTATCAAACATTTAGCTACAAAACTGATCACACCACAGTCATGTTTTTCTACACCAAGCGCTAGCTAAACTGTAAGCTGCGTTAAAGAGCTGGGCCCCAAAAAGCTGGAAGATAGCTGTAATAGTATATAATAATATATTTTATTGAATTAATTTTTGTATAATATGTATGTATGTATTTATTTATCTATGATGTTTATTTCATATGTGATTCTTACTTAACTGTGCCTAAAAATGAACATTATTTTATTCACAATCGGACCTGAGTTGGGATAGGACCCTTTACCGAACAGCTACCCAGGGACTTGGATTGGGACACCATCAAAGTTGATTCTCGTTCCACAAAACGAAAAGCTAAAAGCTGAATGCCATGAAAAAGCTATTCTGTTTTGCAGTGAACTCATTTCTAAAACTACAAATGAAGTCGACTTGGCAGGAGAGCTGCAAAGAAGTTAGCCCTCCATCCTACTTTTTAGCTGTATTCCAAATTTAGGTTTTGGCTGAGCTGATTCTGAAAATCGAAGAGCATTTACTCAGAAATTAGCTTTGCGTGTTTCTCAAGTCTGGTCAGCTAGCAGCAGTTTTCGGCCGTTAGCTTTTTTCTTAGCTGAAAGCTGAAAGCTGAATGCTCAATTTTCTTACAGATTGTATATCAGTTTTCAGCTTTTGATAAAACTGGATTTCCAAATTTCCACTAAACAATCGGGATTTGGAAAAGCTGATTTCTGAAATTTGAGACGAGTAAATCAGAAATCAGGTTTTCATTTTTTTGAAAGCCAATTGGCTGGTAGGGCACTCGCCCTTTAACTTTCAACTGAGCTGAAAGCTGAAAATGGACTCCAAAAAATCATCTTTCAGCTGAATACCAAGCTAAAAAGCTGAAAGCTGAAACTGGCTAAAACAACGCAAATCCGTTTTCGGGTTTCGGCGGTCAAATAGATCAAAATCTGATTTCTCCCATAAAATTCGGGATTTGGAAAATCTGGTTTCTGAAATTCAGAGAAAATAAATCAGAAATCAGGTTTTCATTTTTCTGAATGCGGATTGGCCAGATAGAGCACTCACCAAACTGGCAGTTGAACTGGGCTGTATTCAGCAAAGCAATTGAACTAGAAATTGAGAAAACATAAATTGAATTTCCACTTCCGGTATAATTAATGTTTCCGTATACTTAACGGCGTACTCCGCATACGCAATTAAATCGTACAGCCGCTTTTTAACGGCGACTAACGAAGTTTGCGTAGAGTTCTTTTTAGCTTTCAGTGCGTCTCACAGCCTGTCTTGTCGGAATCCTTGGCTACTCTACTCCATGTAGTGGTAAACTTTCAACCAGAGGTAAGCTGTAAATTGCATGCACTATTCTCAAAGCTATGCCCTTTTTTAGCTGCTACTTTGAAACTCCGCCCATTCCCCGTTAATTGTACTTCAAGAACTAGTGGTGTGCTTGAGCACAAATGGCGAGCGAGCCTAAAGACTATACTATTTTTATTGACTTCTAACACTGAAGCTACTGAAAATAAGGTCCAGCTTTTTTAATTTAGCATACACGGTAAAGGGATTTCAGTGCCATAGTAACCACTCTCTGCAACTGCTTGAATTGAAGGAAAAAATAACAACAACAAAACAATACACGTTATTTAAAAGTTTTCTTTGTGATATTCTTTAGCTAAGTAGTGGTTGTAGCACACAATGCTTTGACACAGCTGGACATGCACCTACACAGACTTACCTTCGCAGTAGTCTAGTGGACAATGTATTTTCAGGTAAATACTGTGCGCACGGCTTATAACCATGACAAAGAGCGCATTGACTTACCACCGCCACTAACTCGAATAGAAATGGAAGTCCCTTAAGTTTTCAAGTATTAAATGCACCCGCAAAAGAATTCAAAACGGTAAACAATTCAATTTCTAGGGTGATACGGGTACTGATCGATAAACTGGAGGATTCTGTTTAGTGCAATTTGGGACGGGGTCGAACAAACAACTAACACAAAAACGCGAGGGTCAAAGTACAAAATGACATACGTACGTCCAAACATATATACAAATAAATTTATAAACATCCCCGATTTTCGATTGTGTTACCCCTGTAAGTGTCTCGCTCGCTACGCTCGCTCGCCAATAAAAAGTAGCTTGTCTTTACACAGCACGCTTGGGGTCTTTTAAGTTGTTTCGGCATTTGAAATTTGGCGTAGACTTAGAGTAAGGGTCACTAAGACTAATTCTGCAAAAAACAAAAATAGGAGAAAGAAAGATTTTTTCCTATGACTTACTTCTGGAGCCTATAATCTCAATTTCAATTTTTGCGTGAAGTGCCCCCTTTTCCCATAGACTGTCACATTATAGTTCATGTGGGCTAAGTATACTTGCGCTATGCTTCAGCACTAATATTGAGCGAGCCAGCTGAGCTTATTTCAAATATGAAACTAAACAATGAATTAATTATCTACAAATGAACTGAAAGATAAATTAAATTATCTTCCTATTTACTGTGAGTAAAGTGCTTATATGAATTGTATAGTTTCTTTCCGTTTTTAAGCTAAACTATAATTTGTACAGCACTTTGAAGTGAAAATAAATGATGTGCCTTTAATGACGCAGTAATGTCTTGTATTTGCCTAAGAATTTAGTGTCATCTTTTAGAAACAGCTCTCTAGGATATTTGTAAGTCGACGTGATGTGTTGCATAGCTCAGCATGGCGTCTTCTTCATCTAGATCTCATCTTTCACCAATTGGTGGCTACATGGTCTACTCCTTATATAAAAGTGGTGAACAAGCTAAGTGAGCAAGACACTACACTAACCAATTGAGAATTGGGGTTATTTGTTTGTTTATAATGTAATTTGACCCTCACGTTTTTTTGTTTGCTTAGTGGTCGACCCCTGTCCCCATATTTCACTAAACGGAACCCTTTGGTTTAGTGACCTTCACCTGTATTGTCAATTGTTTACCCCTTTTAATTAGGTTGTGTCTGACATATCTGATTTTTTGCAGACATAGTTAAGTCTTACAAACTTAGGAGCTCATATTCTATTCGTATTAATGGTGCTGGTAAGTTATCTTGGCTAATGTGCTGTTTGTCATAGTTATAGCCCTTCACAACTGTATTTTCCTTACTTGAAAAATCCATTGTCTAATAGTCAAGTCACGAATGTAAGTCTTGTGTTGGTATATCAGGTGAACAAGTGTATATGCAAGTGTTGTGGGTTGCACGGACTGTTTAGCTAAAGATTAGCACCGAGTAAACATTAAATAAATATTATAGCTGCCTTTATACTGCTTTTTCTACAGCAGTAAACAAGTTTACCTTTAGGGGGGTAGGGTCAAAACTGAACGGTAATTCCTTTAAAAAAAGCTCATTTTTTTTTCAATACAAGCAGTTGTTGCAGCAAGTGGTTACTATGGTATTGAAACCCTTTACCCTATTTAATTAAAAAACTCGGCCGTTTTTTATTAGCTGGAGTGCTTTTTTTCCGAAACTGGTCATTTAAAATTCAGGTAAATTTCAGGAGACTAAAAAGTAGCTTCATTGTTGTTTTGTAAGGCAAAATCTGCTTTTATCAGATTCTACCTTGTTGTGCACAATGACTTGCTCGCCATTTGTGTTGAAGCACATCACTAGTTCATTTACTTTTATACTCTGAGGCATATGAAGGTAAATTAAATAGTGGCAATAATGTATTCAAAATCAATGATTCATATAACTTATTATGTGTTAAATTATGATGAAAGCTTGCACAAGATATGGAGTGTCTCCTATGGACTGATATTATGTTATAATTTAATGTTCACAGATACAGTGATAAATGTGCGTTGGACAGTTATGAATTCTGGGGTTGGTGTTACGGGAGTGGATCGATGGACTGACCGTCTCTATCTGTCTGTAGACAACCAAACAAGTAAGTGTATGCAATTAATTTTTATGTTAGATTTGAAATGATCTCTTATTGTTAATTTTTTATATTGTAGATAGGAATGATTATATTTTGGGATCATTTCGACATGATGGAGTGTTGGGTGTTGGTTCTTTCTATAATCAATCTGAATCTGTTACCATACCTCACGCAATATATGGAACCTACTTCTTTATTGTTATCACTGACATATACAATAGTGTATATGAAAATATACTTGAAAATGACAATGGAAACTTTTCTCAGGTATTCTAACACTGCAGAATAGAAAATAAGGAGATTAAAAATATAGACAATACAATATAATTTAGTCAATATATTAATTCCTCCCTCCCTCCCCCTCCTGCCTCCCCTTCCCTCTCTCTTTCTCCCTTTTTCTTTGTTCCCTCCACATTTCTCTTGCTCTATTATCCTCTGTTCTGACTATAAGGTGGAAGTAATATTATCGCCACCTCCCGACTTGGTCGTGTCACATCTAGAGGTCAATGATTCCATTTTAACTGGGGAACATCTAGTAGTTACATATACAGTAACTAATGAGGGGGCAGGGCCAACATTTGAGGAGCAATGGACTGATTATGTGGTAAGATTTGTACTTAAAAGAAAGATATTATGTATCTTTCTTTTAATTGTATTCCATCATTAATTTCTTGGCAATTGTGGCATTTTACATGCTAAATTACTAGAAAGTAAAAACATGAGATTTGCCTTAATTATGACAATTAAATAATAGATAGACAACGAAATCGAGGGATCTACCATCCACAGAACCTTGAGGTTTGTGGGTTGTACCGTCCCGAGTGTAGCGAGGGCGATACTAGTGGCCCGAGGGGTTCGACGGGCGGTAGTTTCTGAGATTTTGTTGTCTATCTGTTTTAGAATGTAGCAACTATAGCCTTAATTACCAAATAATTTTTCCCTTCTTTGTGACACTCTATGACTAACACGGTAGGGACATTACGGAGAGGTGTCCAGTAATTACAGCAATTCTAAATATCAGATAGACAACGAAATCGAGGGATCTACCGCCCACAGAACCTCGAGGGCTGTGGGCTGTACCGTCCCGAGCGTAGCGAGGGCGATACTAGCTGCCCGAGGGGTTCGACGGGCGGTAGTTCCCGAGATTTCGGTGTCTATCTGTTTTAGAACGTAGCAACTATAGCCTTAGTTACCAAATAATTTTTTCTATCCTTTGTTCTATGTTGACACTCTACGACAAAGACGGCAGAGACATTACGGAGAGGTGTCCAGTAATTGCAGCAATTCTAAGGAGCCACGGCGCATAGAATATTTTCATGTGTTGTGCGCTCGACTCCAGTGAACCGGCGAAAGTGATGGAATTAGCTAGTCAGGAGAATCAATATCACTGCGTTTTCAGCGAACTTAGTCAAAAGGAACATTCCAGCCCACCCATCTACATTACCAATTTTTCGCATTTCAGCTCAATTAGTGAGATAAAATTTACAAAATGGCTTTGTCTCTCCTAAATCTTCTTTCAACCAGCTACTCTTCCACCTTCTTAAACTCAATCATCTCTCCTTTATTTAGCTCCTCACAGTCAGCTCTCCAGTCTAGCTGTTCACCGTCAACTTTCAAGTCAAGCCCCTCACAATCAGTACTCTAGCTTTGCTCTTTACAGTCAATCTCCAGTCTAGCTTAGCTTTTGAATCAAGATTTAGTCAACCTTCACATGATGATGAAATTTTGAAAGATGTAAGGCCATGCAAAAAGTTTGTATTTACAATATCTGACATTGATGAACAGTTTGCGATGGATAAGGAAGGATTTTGATTACATAAGCAAAATACAACGAAAATACCATGAATGTAGTGCTTTTACATTGCAAACAATATTATACTAGAAGGGGTGCCTTTAATTTTCATAACTGTAGTGATATAAACATCCACAAGAATAGTACTAAAACTATTAAAATAACAATGTGCAACATATATAACTGCTTTTTTATTGTTCATTATTTCTTTCTCACTTTCTCATTTTGGTGATGATTGTATTAATTAAGAAAAATATTGTTAGTGTGCAAGGCATGCGTTGAATCCATCTTAACTTTCGCATCTGACAGAAAAACCGTGCAAACAACATTCTTGCACAATAGATAAAATAAAAATTCTTTAATTAATGCTTGCACGACTCATAAACAAAAAAACAACTAATAAAATGCTAGAAGGGAGGATACTAATAGCCAGAAGGGAGGATACTATCAGTAGTATCCTCCCTTCTGGCATTTTTTATCCTCCCTTCTGGCATTTAGTATCCCTGTGCACTCTCTTGAACAACACTATGCTGGATAGAGTGCCTACTTCACAATACAAAAAAGGGGTTAGCTATGTTCTAAGGAGCCATAGTGCATAGTATATTTTCATGTGTTGTGCACTCAACTCCAGTGAACCGGCGATAGTGATGGAATTGGACTCAGGAGAACCAATATCACTGCCTTTTTTTCAGTGAACTTAGTCAAAAGAACATTCCAGCCCACCCATCTACATTACCTATTTTTCACATTTCAGCTCAATTGGTGAGATAAAATTTACAAAACGACTTAGTTTCTCCAATATCTTCTTTCAACCTGCTACTCTTCAACTTTCTTCAACTCAATCATCTCTCCTTTATTTAGCTCCTCACAGTCAGCTCTCCAGTCTAGCTCCTCACCGTTGTAGGGAATTATAACCCTTTTACTTCTTCTCCACTCGAGTTCCGTCAATCAAGTTAACTAACGACAGTCTAACTTTTAAGTTGTTTTAATATTGGTTACTAAGACAGAACTAAACTGAGAATAATACATAGAATGTGTGAATATGACGTAGTTATTCAAATGTCCAATCAAATAAATACAGGTGATGGAGTGAGGACGAAGTTGTTCGACGAACATCGTACCCTGCAGCAGAAGTGCCCGATTCACGGTGTGCAAACTAAAATACAATAATAATGATAGTGATATAAAACATAACTTAGCTAAATAATTATGTTCATGTGGAGTGGTCAACTTTCAAGTCAAGCCCCTCACAGTCAGTACTCCCACTTTGCTATTTAAAGTCAATCTCCTGTCTAGTTTTTGAATCAAGGTTTTGGCCAACCTTTACACGATGATGAAATTTTGGAAGATGTATATAGGCCAGTCAAAAAGTTCGTTTTTATCTTACATTGATGAACAGTTTGTGATGGGTACAGAAGGATTCTGATTACATAAGCAAAATACAATGAAAATACCATGAATGGAGTGCTGTTACCATTGCATACAATCTTCTGCTAGAAGTGGTGCCTTTAATTTTTATAACTGTAGTGATATAAACATCTACAAGAACAGTACTAAAAAATGTTTAATAAAAATAAAGAACATAACCGTTGTTTATTGTTCATTATGACACTGGTTTCTTTCTCACTTTCTCATTTTGGTGGCGATTGTTATTAGTTAAGAAAACATTGTTAGTGTGTAAGGCATGTGATCTTATCTTTTGCATCTGACAGGGAAACCGCGCAAACAACATTCTTGCACCATTTATAACATAACACACTGAACAATTCTTTTATCAATGCTTGCACTACTCATAAGCCAAACACTAATAAAACGTTAGAAGGGAGGATACTATTAGCCAGAAGGGAGGATACTATCAGTAGTATCCTCCCTTCTGGCATTTAGTATCCTCCCTTCTGGCATTTAGGATCCTCCCTTCTGGCATTTAGGATCCTCCCTTCGGGCATTTAGGATCCTCCCTTCTGGCATTTAGTATCCCGGTGCACTCACTTGAACAACACTATGCTGGATAGAATGCCTACTTAACAATACAAAAAAAGGGGTTAGCTATGTTCTAACTTTTAAAATTGAATGCCTCTAGTACTTTTCAAGTCTGAATTTACTCGCCATTCTTAGAACAGTTTTGTTGTAGGTGAATGTGGCAATATTGACTGATTTTGATTCAGGTGTACCTACTATCACACTTTTTTTGAATTATTCAAAGTATTAACTATTATTTTTTTGGCTAAAACAAAGTGTGCACATGTATAGTGCTTACCTGAGTTCTATTTCTCAGTACAGAAATAATCATTTTGAATTAACCTTCAATACATTAATATTTCCAGGTTGTGAGACCAATTTCATCTCAAAGAGGCCTCACCTATTATTACAGAAGATATGGAGTAGTTGAAGCTAATTCATCATATACAGTGCGAACTCAATTCTTTATATTGCCCACTTTTGGTTCAGGTCAATATAATGTTTCAGTCAGTACTGACTACAGAAATCAAGTGTTTGAACTAAATGTTAATAATAACAATATGCGACGGGCTACAGTAACATTGAGTAGAAGACTTCCTGATCTCGTTATTTCTTCTTTAGCGTATACCAGTTTAGGAAATCAGCTCAATATATCTTATACTGTGCGAAATGTGGGTAGTGGTGACACGATTGGTGCTCCATGGAGAGATGAAATCTATATAGCCAATGTTTCTTCGCAGAGGCAATCCATTTTGCTATTTCGTTAAGTGATAAGAAATGAACTTCAAAGTGGATCAGAAATAGCTTCACAAAGTCAATTATTTTACCCTCTAATGCCTTTGGTGCTGTATTCTTGAGCTTAAGAACTGATTCCACAAATCAAATTTTGGAAGATAATGATGATAACAACAATAATCAAAGCTCCACATTTAATGTTGCACCTCTGTTTCCTGACCTAGTGGTTTCTGAGTTTAGAGTTGTTACTAATCCACAGCAAATTATTGGGGGTGGAGACATTGAACTAGAATGGGTGGTTATCAACCGAGGTGAACAAGTGGTGCCTATTTCAACCTGGTATGACTCCATTATTCTCACTTCACAAACATCAGATCATGCAATAAAACTGGCAAATGAGCGCATTAGACTGTCAGAGGTACTCTATTTATGCATGGGATATCGTCGGCAGCTGAACGTAACTTTACCTCAAGTCCTTGACTATTTGTCAGTACATTCTATTGCTTTGGAAGTAAACAGCAGAGAACAAGTCAAAGAGAATGGAAGGACTTCAAATAACATTGACACAATTTCTGTTCATATATCTTCACCTCCATCTCCAGATTTATATGTAGAAGTTATAATGGGCTACAACTATTTTTCTGCCAGTCGACTTTTAACTATTCGTTGGACTGTTCGTAATGTTGGAAATACCATGGCAGTGACTCTTACTTGGAGAGACCAAGTTGTACTTTATTCTTCAGACGTTATCACCATCAGTACGAAATTTAGTTTTAGGATATTCTATTCAAACACTGAAGCTTCAGGCAGATCAAGCCTATACACACCAAGAGAGTTATGTCATTCCAGCAACCACAGAGGGAGATTACTATGTATATGTCGTAACAGATACTTCTAACCAAGTCTTGGAAATAGATGGAGAAGAGAATAACATTCGCAGAAGTGACGACATGGTAACTGTGGTGCCAGTCTGGGCAGCCAACCAGTATTCATTACAGTGTTACTAACATTGGACAGTCTGTTGCAAGTGGCCTTTGGTATGAAGCAATATTCTTAAGCCGTGATCCATTCATAGATCCATTTGATGCACGCCTGAAAACAGTGACTAATCCTACATCAGTTGCTATTAGAACAAACGAGAGCTACTCACAACGTGTTGAAGTTTTTATTCCTTTTGACCTACCAACTTCATCATACTACATCATAGTAGATATAAATACTAGAAGTGATTTGTATGAAGAAGATTTTGAAAACAATGATGCCCATATTGTTGTGCCTATTGTAGAAGCTATCAGTACTGATCTTGCAGTGGTTAATGTACAAGTGATGCCAAACTCTGTAACTTATGGAGACCAACTGACTTATCAATGGCAACTGAGAAACAATGGAAGTAATTTGGTTGAAGGTTACAAGTGTGATTCCATTTATTTATCTGCAGATGAAGAGTGGGATATTACAGACTATGAACTTGGCAGGCCATCATGCTCATCTGTGAGAATTATTGCTTTCAATGAAGACAGCCAAAATGACCGTGAATATATGATAGAGCGTTCCACTCCATTTATTGCCCAGCATAGCTATTATGGACTAGTGAGGACTAGATCTAACGTAAGGGATCCCAACATTGCTAACAATATAGGATCTACAACAAGCACAATAGAGCTTACTGCACCTAGTATCATGTTAGATTAACTAACTAACATAAGTCTAGTTCCCAACGATATCAAAGTCTTTAGGATAGAAGGCATTTCAGATGAAGAAACTCTTATTGCCACTTTGTCCTCAGAGCAAGAATTGGTATATCATGATCTTTATCTTCGTCATAATCAAGCACCCACAGGTTCAAATCATGATGCTTTCTCTCAGTTCTCTCTCTCTAGTCACCAGCAAGCTGTGGTGAGGCACACGAGATCTGGAAATTACTACCTACGGATAGAAAGCTTCACAAACAGCAGGGTGCAAACAATATACAATGCTAATGTTTTAGTGAAAATTGCTCGATTTGAAATAATGAAAATAGCTCCAGACAGTGCAGCACCATTGGGAAATGTTACCATCAAAATGTCTGGAACAGTTCTGGGCTATTATACCTCAGCTTATTTAGTGAGCATTACCACTGGTATTGCTTATAAAGCTCAAAAGTTATATTGGTTCAGCAGCGAATCTGTTTATGCAACTTTTTACATTTCTGAAATGGGATTAGGCAACTACTCTCTGAGGCTAGTAGATAATTATAGTGGCCAAGAGGAACAACTGAACAATAGCTTTATCATTGTCAATGGCATTGCTGGACAGTTATGAGTGGTTCTTGAAAGGACCAGAGCTCTTCGTGAGGGAGAAGTTGGTGACTTCTTTATACAACTTCAAAATATTGGCAACATGGACATATACTCTCCCCTTGTAATTTTAACAGGAGAAGATAACATATGTGACAGGATCTGAGAAAACAGCCCACTTGGAGCACTCCATCAAAATTTTATTTTTGTATTTGCCATGTACTCCTTAAAATTAGCTTCAAAATGAGCCATAAATAATTAGCAGGCTATCAGTAGTTTTCGAGTTATGAGCCGTTAAAGTTTCGCCTATTTCTACCACGCTATTTCGGTAAAATTGAGAAAAACGCTTTTGAAAGACCGCAAGAGAAAGGAGTGCGGCATTTCTAACGACACGCTCGCCATGAAATACTTGTCGGTGACACTTCAAATTTTGTCAGAAGGTAGGCAAAGGGTTCTAGATTGGTATGAACAAATTAAAAAAAATTTCAAATTACTATGCCCAACTCGATGTTTTTGCCTGTATCTCAATTTCATGTTTTGCGCGAAGTGGGCTGTTTTCTCAGATCCTGTCACATATTGTTCAGCCTGGTAGATGATTCGGGTCCAATTGACTTTTCTAACCAGATTGACTTTCTTGGATTACCTCTGGAAGGTCCTGCTGGTATACTGCCTCCAGGTGCTGCCACACAAGTGAAGCTGAGATTAAAGCAACAGCTACCTATGTCCCGGAGAGCTGGAATATTTCTAAGAATTCCGGATAATGGAAGTGCTCCACATGCTTTTGTAAACAGTAAATCAACTTTGAAACCAGAGTACATATCCTATGATATATGGGATGTTATTTGGGACAACTTTATCACCTCATTTGGAATGACTCAAAGTACATTCTTACAAAGACTTTCAGAAGTAGCATCAGAAATGAGTTTGGTAGGAGTGAAGGCATACTCTGTGAATAGAATTGTTCACTATCAGTTGGAAGTGGCATATGGCTTATTTTCAGGTTAGTGATTTATTTGCTGTTGGGGATTGCAGTATTGTAATTACTAGGATTTAGGTAGACAATTATAATATATGTGTAGTATATATATACTGTATAAACTGTAACTGGTGAATCCACAGTTACCAATCTAAATGAACAGTTGGTAAGGGACATTATATTCGTTTTTATTACTTAATAAGTACAGGCTTAAAATATTGATAGGGGCATTGTTGTATTTACAAATTTGAATGAAATTTATATAGACTAACAAGTACCCCGCCACATAGTGGCGCTTGACATATTATTACAAAGTAAGAATGAAGTAAGACAAGTTATCTTGCTCAATTATCATTCTCTACCATTGGTTAAGGTTACATAAGATTCACTTTCCTGCTCTCTTTTTCCTGAACTATCTCGGCTTGACACATTAGCTTGAGGGGTAGTAAGAAATAGAATCATAATTTTTTTCACACACTGACAAATGAGAATGTTGTGTTTGAATATTAGGAAATCAAGTCTTCTCAGTTGAGGATTTGTACGATGTGACAGAAGACTCCTTATTTCCGCTGGGTGTAGTGCGAACGTATTCAGCGTACATTCACAAGCGACATTCTACTGGACCTATGGGAGTTGGATGGCTTTTAAAATTTTGGTAAATTGAATAATTAATGAAAAAGAAAAGTGAGCAAGATAAAGTCAGGGATGTAATGTAAAGTAATGCTGCATATTTTATTATATATATTATTATATATTCATATATTGAGATTGTTTGCCAATATACAGTATAAAAATTGATGACTTAATGGTAAGATATTAATGACACACAGAAGTTTGCCGAAAACACTCAAACATTTTTATATTTTGCTTTTCAACTTCCCAAGTGAAGTTGTTTTTACTTCTCTTAGCTGCTTTATAGATAGCCTAGAGTGCACTGTATACACAACTATACTTTGGTATTAGTGTGCTGATATCTGGCAATATTGTCACTTTGAAATCAGCTATTGACTTTTCTTCAGTTGTTTTAACCCTTTCCCCACTGAAATCACTATACAGTAGTTTGAAGTAATGCTAGGCCCTCAGTATTTGATCTATGGAGGAAGCTTCTCCCCAAAGTTGCTAGTTTCCTACCCTACCATATCAGTTTTCCACTTCCCCCTAATATTTTCTTGTTGTGTGTAGTACTGGTCAGCTGATGAGGTTGTAGATGCCAATTGACAGTGTATAATGGTTGTTTTACTGGACCAGAAATGTAGGAATATATTATGCTTACAGTGGTGATTCAACAGTATATGGGCTTTAAACAGCAGTTTTATAAGATAAAGCTGATTGTGAAGATTTGTGAGGGGAAGAAAAATATATTCTGGACTCTAAATTAGCTGCAGATTACAGTGTATTAGTTTTTAAATCCCTTTTCTTATTTTATAGCTCTGTCTAAAGAAATTCTGATTATTTTGCAGTAAAAGGATAAAACAATGTTTAAATCAGACTTAATGTCAAAGTCCAGGGGCTATGAGGTTGGAAATTTTTTGTAAACTTATGAAAAAAATAAAGAATAATAGATAAATAAAGTAAGTAGTTGGCTCGTGCTCACTGTTTACTTATGTCTCTTAATTGTAACAATAATTATTGAGACTTTATATGTTCCGATATTTAATAATTTTTTTTATTATTTTGAATTTTATATCAGCTGGTGGTGTGGGAGAGGCCCTTTAAACTGAGCAGCTAACTCTACAAGCAGTGTTACCAACCCTAGTACTAACTAATGTGGTGAAGATATCTAGCATAGAATAAACTTATAATTCTTGTCTGAGGTGATATAGCAAGAAATTTCACTCTCAGGCTATATTTTCCCATACCTGTGGCTCTGTGGCTCGTGAAAATAAATAAGCCTGCTCATGAAATATCGCGCCTTATCACACTGGACTCATGTAATAAGTATTATATATATGCATAATAATACAAATTATATATATTTTCACTCAGATCACACCATGCAAAGCCCAAATTGTAAGAAACTAGCTGTGGTGTGGAACCCACATAGACTTCCACTTACTGATAGTCATTTACTTTATTCATAGCATTCATAGTATGTTATTATTGCACACGACATCTCTACATAGTTACTGAAGTACTCTCTCATTTCCAGTTTCGTTCATGTTAGACTCATTGCGTAATTATTATTGTTCAGTCTTCAAGCAGTCTTAATTTTAAATAGTTTCCTTATTCTCAATTACCTGAGTTTAGTGTAGCTATTTCTTGGTCTGCTGCTTACATAGACCTGACAGGAACGATTGTGCAGGACTCTGGTGGCATATTACCGTGAGAATTAGTCAGGCCATATAGCCGACGACCTTCCTGAAACTAACTGTAAAAAAAGCAAAAACTTTTTGATTTTATTACACAAATTTATATTCTACTTCATTAAACAAGGTGATACTCCTGAACAACAAAATCAATTAAAAGATTGCACTGTTGTATCATGAAAATAATTAATACTTTTTTATTAGGGAGCTTCATGTAGAAAATGTGACAGATGACTATGTGACTATCATGAATGAACGAGAGACCTATTCATTTTTGAGGGATGAAGAAAGTGAAGTATTTCAGAAGAAATTGTAGTCACCTCAGAAGGTATTTAAGTTAAAGGAATAAAATTATTAAACAGACAATATTAGTACTGGTAGGAGTTTACACTCTCTATTACAATAGCATGGCTCTGGTAGCTAGATAAATACTATATTGTTATCAATGTGCTAGGGATACAATATATTGACAGCAGCGGCTTATTGATGTACGTATTTGACACTCAATCTGGAAGGATTAAGGAAATTCAAGGATTAGTTTATAATGTCACGTTGAACTTCTACTATGTAAATAATCAGCTTCAGTCCATTCAGAATTCAAACAATCTCAAGCGTTTGAATATTACTTATACAGAGAATGGGCTTATTCAAAGAATTTGGTTATTAGGTGATGAAGATACGATTGAAAAAACAAAGTAAGTTGTCTGGTTTAATTTATTTCATGTTTATATAATTTATTTTGAAAATTACGTATCTTCAATCTAGCTCAAGTTATTAAAATAAGTGGATGACAGACTTAAACTATTCTTTTCTTTTTTGCAAATTATACTGCAAATATTGCAAGTTTAGTCATAATCTCCCATAGCTATAGTACTTACCTTCTGTCATATTTGGCCGATATAATTGCATAGGCTATTAATTTATATTATATATAGCTACTCAACTTATATAGTCTTTATAAAGTAGATTTTTTATAATGAAACTATGTTAGCAAATTAAATTAATAATATTTATATATAATTTATTTTTCTGATGCATGTAATATTGTATATTGTCTATTATAGCTATTTTATTTGTATTTTTTCAATTAAATAATTCACTATAAACAATCACCATGTGTATAATTTAGAAAATTCTATGTAATATTGCGCAGGCATTATTTTAATATACATGGCAACTTTGGTTAATGCTTGCAACTGTTGATCAAACTATACTAGTCTTGAATACAATAAATATTTTTTAATTAAACAATTGTCACTTTCAGATTACCAAAAGGTGAGTAGGCACTTTAGAATTTTTTAAACATTGATATCAACTTTATTTAAATGAACATAGAAAGGTGTTGAATAATGTCCATTTAAGTATAAAATTGTATTATTATTTCAGTTTCTACAACTATGATTCCTCTGGGACATTCCTGGTGTCAGTTATTTCTGGACAAGATACTGTAGAGTATAACTACAATGATAGAGGTGATCTTATACGGACACTCAAAGGAGATGGAACTTCAAATGAAATAGATTACAATGAAAATGGATTTATATGTTCCATTAGAGAATATGATAGTGAAAATGAGTTAGTATTTCAATATGACTATGATATATCATGGAATGGTCGTGTGGATACCAAAGTAACTCCTCAAAACTTTTCCAACAGTATCATGCATGACTTAGATGGAAATATTGTTTCTCATATTGATAATGGGGGCCTACCGGAATTGTCTCAGGAGCTACCCTATGGTAGAAGAGTTTTGTTAGGCGATGAAGTAAGTCATATTGATAATATTTGTTGTTGCTGTTTTCAGTACACAATTAAAATGTTTGCTCTCTTGATTTTCCAATACAAGTGACCAGCCTAAAAAATATCTACAATAAAAACGTGACTATTGAGAATCACCTATTGTTTCTGTTATTAGATAATCCTTGAGAACCACATTGATGGCGAAACTACTCTTTCCATAGACCAGAAGGGGATACAAAACAAATTTGTTAGAGATGATTTAGGGAGGCTGATCCTGTTCCAAGATGGAGAAGGCTATGATTATACATTTACTTATGATGAAGATGGATTACAAACTGGCTTTGGATTTCCTGATGGAACGTCTACTTCACTGAGTTATGATGATGATGGTCATCTAGTGGCATTTGTAAATCCTGATGAATCAAGAATTGCTTATTCCTATGATGATGAAGATAATTTGGTAAGAATAGGTGCAAGGAAACTAGGAAAATGGAGCATGTATTATTTCCCAATGCATCTTCTAAACACAGGAAGTGCCCCAAATATATTAGCCATAGGAATTTCAGTTAAAATTATTAAATGTATGAAAATTTTAAATCTGATTGGAACACAGGCACCTAAGCATGGAACTGTCCCATGAGTTAAATGGTGTTTATTGGTACATTCTTATTAGTCAATAAATTTGGTTGGGAGAGGAGGTTGAGGGTGGCAAAATTAGGCCTCTGTTGCACTACCGTCTTCCTATAAACCTTAATTCAGTGAGCGAGCGAAGCGAGCGAAGCTGACTCTCAGTCGTGTTCAATTGAGATTTCAGATATATATATATATGTAGGTATGTATGCGTACGTCAAAATTTTTCGCCCGCGCTTCTAATTACGCAAGTTAGGTAAAGCGTTCACAGTTCCAGTATTTTTCAATTAACGGGCACGGAGAATCCTGCTGCACTGCCTTACGCAACTTTGTTTCAACCAAAAAGTTTATAGCTACTCTCTTCTTGAAACAATTGTGAAGTCTTTGTCAAGCTGCGCTTTTTTGCCACTGCTTTCGAAGTTTATTCAGGTAATTCTGTTATTGTTAACTATTCATGCCTAATCATTGCTATTATTTAGCGATTTCCTTCACAAATCATCTTTACCTATACTCATATATTTTCTCGCTCGCCATGCACTATTCGAGCGCACCACTAGTATGTGTCTATTCATGTATGGTCAGATCTGATTTTACGAGCCAACGATACTAATCTTATTATCAACTCGTTTCTTTTAGCTTTTATCTGAAAATATATAGATGAAAATGACGTTTGAAATAAAGATAATATTATTGGAATCTATTGTTCTACCACTCCCAGTATTTTAAACTATTGACCATGGCAAAGATTGGTAGCTTAATTTCTTTTCATGATTAACTGAATATCTAATAGTTTGTTTATTTTTTATTTCTTGGATTTCATACTGACAATTTTGGAAATAGATTGAAATTGCATTATGACTAATTTACTTTAGATACACAGGGTCCATACTTCTGAGGAAACTTTCTTCGAGTACAATTCTAGACGTTTATTGCTTTCAGCTACAAATGGAAATGGAAGAATCTCTATTGCTTATGATAGCAGGGACAGGCCAATTGAAGTTCAGTACCATTCTTCTGGATATACATTGTTTTATGGTTACAATCAAAGAAACCAGAGAGTATTTGTAGCAGACAATCATGGCTATAATATTTCATACATTTATGATGCTCAAGGCAGGCTGTCAGAAGTGCAAAAGTCAGAAGATCAGAGTTTAGTTGCTGCTTTTGAGTACCAGGGGAATATATTAACGAGAAAAACCCTTGGAAATGGAGCATATTCTTTATATTACTACGATACTCAGTATCGCTTGGACCAATTAGTGAATCACTTTCCTAATGGCACAATGTCATCATCTAATTACTATGAGTATGACATAAAGGGAAGAGTTACGATGATGAGAAACTTGGCCAATGAGAGCTGGACCTATAAATATGATACCATAGGTCAAGTAACGGGATGGACTTCGTCTTCAGGAGATAGGGTTCAATTTTCATTTGACAATCGTGGTAATAGACTTGTTATGGATATGAATGGCATCAAGAGCCCCTATAGAGTCAATGAAATGAATCAGTATTTAGCATTTAATAACACAGAAACATTTTCATATGACAGGAATGGGAATTTAGTGCAAAAATCATTTGGTAATCAGAGAGAGAATTTCAGATATAATCCTCAAGGGAGATTAGTGGGAACAGAAACTATCAATAACAGGTTAGATAGTGGACCAATGATACTCAAATAAATTTTTATTGCTTCAATTAAATTAGTTTCTATTATTATTTATTATTAGATGTACTTACCACTATGATGCATTTGGAAACTTGAATACTAAGAATTGTACTGATGGATCTCGAAGTTACTTGATAGATCCTTTTGGATCTTTTGGAAGTGATTTAATTGCAGAGGTAAGCACTTCAAACTAGTCATATCAACTCAAAAATGAATGCATACTTTAAAACTGTATTGTGAGTAGTTTTTATTTGTGTTTACTGTTAGCTGACTGAGAATGACACAACATACTTCATTCATGCTTCTTCTCAAGGGTTACTGTCTTCCTTTGGATCTAATGGACATAGACATTTTTACTACGAATTCAACATAGATGGGTAAGATTATTATTAATTCATCCTATAGTATAGTGAGTAACATACATTAATGTAAATATGATTACACAACATTATGTTTACTTTAATTGAATTATTGGTGACGGTATTGTCTACATTACAAGTACACATATCACAGACTTCATATAGAGTACAAAAATAACAGGCACAGAATCTGTTGATAGTGTCAGTTAAATCATGGTTGGCATGACGATTGGGCCACACGGACCAGGGCTTGATCACTTTTGAGTACTCAACTTCATGACTTGGTGTGGCAATTTTGATATTTCCCCCTTGATCATATTCCACAGCAGATGAAGCATGTTGATAAAGAGTGCTTTTGCTCCCTGTTATAATATTATACGGTTGCCAATCTGTTGAAGGTGATTTTCCTGGAACTACAAATCAGTCATAATACTTCTCTTTTTTTCAGAGAGCTTTCAGTTACAACAAGCAGTAGGTTAGCAAAAGCATCAAGTATTTGAAGAGTTTTTTAATTTTATTAATTGTCATTGTCACTTACATTATTTGCCATCATAGCTACACTTTTAGTAGCTTATGCATAATTATGTATGTCTACTGATTACATTAACTACTTCCATTTTCTGTCTATTTTATCCACACCCCCTTCCTGGCCTGACCACTTTATTGGCAGAGCCACCCCTGTCAATGGCACAATAGGAAATAGTTCATATGGCACATAACCAACATGTAATTTAAATACTGTCTAATTTTTTGAAATAAGTCATCTCCTTTCCTATCAACCCCCACTGGGCATAAATTAGTAACATTCAAGTGATAAAATATCAATAAAAGATTTATTAATGCGATAGAGAAGAAGAGTAGGAGGCAGTTCTACATGTTCAGTCTCACATGTTCAGGTTCAGTCTGTACCACAAGTTTAGTTATACAGGTTTATTTCAACTGGTTCAGATCAACAGGTTCAATCTAAAAGGTTCAGTTTCACAGGTTAGATTCCACATATTCAGTCCTATAGATACAGTCTCTGGGCTTGTATGACCTAATTGCATCCCGCAACCTTCAGATTATGTCAGAGACAACCTAATTCAAAAGAGGTACGCGATGAAATATCCATGGATGATACAATTAAATTTGATAAACCAAAGGATTGTGTTTAGTGGACTATGGGGCAGGGTCGACCACCAAGTGCACACCAACTATGATGGTCAAAATTTTAAAAAAATCACGTGTACACATAATAAACACATATTCCCAATGTTTGATTCTGTCATTCCTGATAAGTGTTTCGCTTGCTCGCCAATTGCAAGGTGACATCTATACAGATATCATCATCAGTGAAATAAATAAAACATTTAATACTGAATTTTTTTTGCGGTTGTGTCTCTTCAGGGGCACTTTTGCTGTTTGAATATTTTCACTTAGCATAGTTGTTAATCCACATTTTATAATTTTTGCAGAGCTGTTGAGAAAGTATTGGATCAGAATGGAGCTGTCCTCAACTCCTACAAGTATGACATTTTTGGAAAGCTAGCTTACTCTTCAGAACAAGTGAGAAATATTTTCAAGTATAGTGGACTTCTAGGAGTGATTCAAGATGAAGAGTTGAGGGATATTTATATGATAAGAGCGAGACACTACGATGCACAGCATGGACGCTTTGCGATCAGCTTGTAGTAATCATCCATTTGGTGAGGCTATTTCACATTTAATATTTTGCTTTCTTTCTTGACTTGATCCTAAGAAACTTTATTTGTATTCTGTTATTACGAATTGTAATAAATGAGCAAAAGTTTCAAAGATTTGGTAATAATTGGTTAAAATACCAAGGTGGTGAGTGTGCTGCCTGTGCTCATTGCTGAATAGGTGTAAGAGTGGATTTATATGCGACCGGATTTGGGAAAATTCGCTTAAACGCGGCAAACAATTTTTTTCAGTATCACTGGGTAAAGCCTTATGGGTCGATTTTTTTTGAAAATTTTTTTTATGGCAGAAATGGATAGACACCAGTTAGCTCTAGCTTATGACGCAGTTGTAAGCTCTGGCGTGCTCTAGAACTCACACTAGGAGGCTAGAAACACTAGCCGGTTGGACTCGTGTACGGAGAGTTGCTAAGAAATTATTGGCGGGCTTTTCACTAACAGCCGGGAAAAAACTGTAGCTAACATATATTCACATTGCCTATTCTAACATAACCGATTTATTCCATAGTGTCCCGGAGACCCGCAGTAATAGTATACGGACACAAGGCACGCCCCCTGACCTTAGCAACGCAGCTTTACCGCCGGTTTTTTTTTCAGCAATAATAAGTTTAGCAAAAATATAATGAAGTTTGCAAGTGAAACGCTGAAGTGTTGGCTTGTAGGGTACGAAGACGGCTTGTGCTCCAGTTTCCAAATTAGGAGGAAGGCATCCCAAGGCCCCGTGCAGCCTACTGGTAGAATAAATTAGAAAACTTTAGATGCCGCGTTTAGCCGGGTTTTCACAAATCCGGTCACATATAGTAGAAGGAGATAAGGAAATGAAGATGGCAAAGATGACAGAAATACTGAGGAGCAGGAGACATAGACAAAGGAGGAGAAGGCAATCCATGATCTGAAACTGAGATGGCTCAGGAAGAAAAAAAAACAGGAGAGGGAAATAATAGATAAAAATACCTTATGCCATTGCATTTATAATTGCAAAAGTTAGTACATCAAGTGCCACTGTGTGGTGGGGTACTTGCTAGTTTCTAATAAATGCCATTCTCAAATAGTAGCTACTCTCAATAATAGCCACTCTCAAATAGTGGCCTCCCTCATTGGTGAACTGAAAAGAATAGTAGTAGTGACATCTGATTGAGCAGATACGATGATATTTGTAATAATAATTATGTATAATTATATGTGTCAGGGACAGCCCAGACTAAGTTGTCTAGCCTGTAACAACCCCTGAAGGAAGCCAGTAAAAACATTATCAATACTGTTGAAATCACCTCATTGAGATAATTTTTGTGTCTAGACACGTTATTAGCTAGATATATACTTTTATGGATGGACTGAACAGCTAGTCTGTCTAAAATAGCTGTGTGTTGTGTGTGTGTGTGTTCTTTGATTCTTTTTTCATTCAAGTTCCCTCTGTGGGAGAGGGTAGCTACTGGTGCCTAGGGAGTATAGAACATTGGTGTAATAGCTTCGAATTAGGCAAACCCCCCATCACATCATGTATATTGTATTGTTGCTGTTGCTATTGATGTTTTGTTTATTTCGTAAACATTGTAGGATTAAATGGAAAAAGTTCCAACTACTACGTTTATGTGCAGAACAATCCAATAGCATTGAAAGACCCGACTGGTCGTATTATACAAATACCACTTGCTTTTGTTGGAGCAGTTGTGGGGACTGCAGTTCATGTGATTACCACACCTAGAGATAAAATCTCATTCAGCAGTAAGTGGATATGATACTTGCTTAATTATTGAAACTCTCATTTCTGCAAGTGCCAGGGCTTTTATACCCGATGAAAGCTTTATGCTGAGGATGGCTGGCCCTGGGATATCCACCACCCAGCTAGAATGTCCCCTACCCCCAAGAATTTTTAAAATTACCTTAACTGAAGTTGAATTCTATGAGTAGAAGAATAAAAATTATGCATATGAGACCAAACACTAATCAGTTTTAAGTATGCATCCTCATAGGCACGTGTATCAAAGTAGTATAGGTTAAAAAAAATGGGTGTAGTTATGCACAGTCTCTTCTTTTAACCATATCTCTTCAACTGTCTTAGTGGTTCAATATTATACTAGTCTTCATTAGTGCCTGAGTGTGGTGTGATGTCTGGGTGGCCAAGAATCATGTATGACAATACTTAACAGTTTTTAGGGCTTTTAGATTTTAGTCAATAGCTACAATTTTTGTTCCCCTAATTTAGCCCTCAAAGGGTCAGTTTATTAGTTAATTAATGTGTTACCATGGTATCATTGTATAATAACACAATAGTTTGAAATTTTTTTTACATGATTACAAATTTTTTTTTGTATTATTACATCTCCATAATAATTAGCCATTTTGGTTTTGTCAAATTTTAATTGATGAGTTGTTGATGATTCAGGTGTGGCAGGTGCTGCAGTAGGTGGTGCAGTCAGTGGAGCTCTTGCAGGACCACTTCCTGCAGTTGCAGCTTTGCAAAAAAT
>WLWD01002647.1_pt1 | contig 36117 bp, 22 predicted proteins | sample 6712731 | NCBI WGS metagenome assembly WLWD01 (sample SAMN12718690, study PRJNA576275) | sponge metagenome | isolation source: marine sponge | host: Mycale hentscheli | place: New Zealand: South Island, Marlborough, Capsize Point | collected 2014-11-01 | reverse complement strand
TACTGGGATTGATTAGCTGGTAAATGTAGTAAGTATGTGAGAAACATAATGAGAGGTATATTCTATTCCTGTCATCCTTACTGCTACCTGAGAACTGCCATAGCAGTACGTAGTCATCCAGGTTGTCCAGGTTAGAAAGCAAGTATCTACTCTCCAGCTATTATAATGTCACTTTTTAACATTATTATCAGAGAACCTTATGTACAAGTGAACTTTTGCTAAAATTGTTCAGTTGGTCCATGGTTAATACAAATAAAAATAATGGAATATTAAGAGTAAGTCTGACAAATAACTTGAAAGGAATCATTTGGGATATATTTTATCTATCATAACAACCTACGAGTCTAAGTGATATTGTATGTAAATATTTAAATCACACAAAACTTTACCATAAGTTCTACTATTTCTTAATCTACAGAAAAACAGCAAGCTATGCTAAATGAGAATCTTGACGTTACTTTTAAATCTTGTTTTATTTTATTGAATTCAACAACATTTCTGGCTATTACATACAAAATAATTATTGTGGGAAATCATCTGTTGAAATGTTCCACAATTGTGTGTCCATGCTTGAAGTTGAACATGATAATCATTGAGCAGCACAGAAGATAGGTAGTCAAATTCGCTTAAAAATGCGTTTAGTGTTGTAAAACAACACTAGACAAAATAGCTACTGACGAACTAGAAACACAATAGCCCCTCCGAAGTACAGCAGAGCTGCTCTATATTATATAACTAACTGAGAAAGCACCCGTGTAATAAGGTGTCCCAATGGCCTTCAGCTATCGAAGGGCCAGACGCACAATTAGCCTTTAACCACCCGAAGAGATACATATGAATATGATTAATAGTACATTTAGGAGAAGAGGCGCCCACAAGCAGATCCCCCTCGGCTGAGCCTTAGAGTGTACTAATCAAAAATGTTATCATGTTGTTGACCTCTCCCTCTGGGCGTGTCCCAGACATATGCACACCGCAAGGTGGTGTTTCAACACTAACATAACGTATTAACCTTTAACGACCCAGCCCGACAGGGGCTCCCGCCGCAAGCCTTAGAGTGGTAATCAAAGATGTTATCATGTTGTTGACCGCTCTCCCTCTGGGCGTGTCCCAGACACTAACATAAATACTTCTCTGCGTTACTCGCGGCTTTTACGAAGTTAGTTGTCCATTGTCGCGTTAGCCCTCTCCCAGCTGAGTTACGGTACAAACGGTGAGCGAAAAATTATATCTAGCTTCTGATTAACAAATCTGTATATTAAGCTGTGATGATAATGTATAGGTAGAGTTTTTGGTTTGTGGCAAAAATCATATTATGACCGTTATGAGCCAGGACACTTTGTTATTGGTAAAATGATTACAAGTTCAAGGACACTTTGTTATTGGCTACCTGGTTTTACAAAACAAATAGAACTGATTCCATTAATACAGGTTCGGTATAGTTAAAACTGAGAGAAAACATGCATAAAAGTCTAAATCATGTAGAACAACAAACTATCTACAACATCAGTGAGATGGTAAAGCTTTGTAACTTCATGATCATCAAAATACTGCAATTAGTGAGACATAGCCTGATTTTGTGAGGATGTGTGGAATAGTTTACCCTAACTGGGATTACGGTGTGCCTATAGTGGCTTCTACTATAATATATTCTAGTAGGTCTATTTAGTTCTACAAATATCTGTACTTATTTGGGTGAGGTAATGGTAATATTGTGCTGTATACTAAACAAGAATTTTGCCTTCGCTTAGTCTACATGATTCTTAACCCTTTCGTTCCGGATCCCGCTTTAAAGCGGGTGAAGACCGATTGACTTCTCCGAATTTTAAAAAATAGTTACTTTATAGCTAGAACCTTCAGATTGCATACACAGGTGCCCAATGCATTGGAGAAGCATCTAAAATAGCTTTCAGCCAGGACTGCTTCGACAGTACCTCACAGCAGTTGCGTTTATTTCTTCCTCGGCAAAAAAAAAAAACATCGGTTCTCCGTCGAATTTTAAAAAAAGTTACCTTCTTCACAGCAGCTTCATTTATGGATCCAGTCATCTCCAGAGCTTTGTAGAAGCAGCAAAAAATTGCTTGAGCTCAGTAGCCTTCCATAACACATTGAAACAACCGCTTCTTTGCCGACCAAGACTTTGCGGTTTGACTTACTGTCTTCTCCATTTTTTATAAAATCGGCAGTTCAACTGGGGACCTCCCTATTACGTACAGTCTTAGGTAATGCTTATTACATCATAGGAAAAAAGTGAGCGTGTCGTGTGACCCCGGTAACTATGCAAAAAAAAAATTTTTTCAAAGTCATTTTTTGGAAGATGGCGTCCAGAAGTTACAATGCGGTGCAAGTTTTAGACTTGCTTGATGTTGACTCTAGCGACTCAGGATCAAGCGGAGAGAAGGGAGACGACATCTAGGGCTATAGGAGGCCCTGTATCAGGGTTGGTGGACCAGACCCCGTCAACTCTGATACTGAAAATGGGAGTCAAGAAGATGATGAGGTAAGCTTGTCTTTCTCTTGTCTTTCTCTTGAAAAATAGCAAGCTTCTGTTGTGGAAAGGACTTATTTATAGCTATACTGAGATAGAGTAAGCTGTTTAGCTATAATATATATATATATATATTTCATTGAGTTTTGAGATTTGAAAGTGGCTTGTGGTTTTTTGAACAAATTCAAATTTTCAAAAAAATTAAAAAAAGTTTTTACCACATATACTACTAGGACCAGATGTGAATGCAGTCACCGACCCAGATTACGCAGATGAGGGGACAGGAGCAGAGTCTTCCAGTGATGAAGGAGAGGATACCGGACCTGAGTCTTCCAATAATGAAACACGAATAGGCAGCAGGTTCCAGTGATGAAGAAGAGGAAGTGGCTCCTCCTGCTCTGAGTTCTGGACGTCCTCGCAGTCGGAGAAGGCGGGAATTGAAGAACAAGAGTCGGGTGGATGAGGTAGGGGGAGAGTGGAAGAAAGATGACAACACACCCATTCCTATTTTGTGTAAAGGACCACAGACTTTGATATTTGTGGCTGCTCCCTCCCCCCCCCCCCTCCCCCTCCCTGAACATCCCAAAAGTTGTAATATGTATTGTTATTGTCGTTGTCGTTGTCTGTGTTTTTGTGGTGTTGTAGTGGAGCTTCACACTCGATGTATATGTGTGTGCGTGGAGTTGAAATGTTATTCTGGCACTTCCAGATCTAACCGGTGAGGGAACGAACTCGGGGGTGGGGGGGGGGGTCTTTTCCAATCGGGGCTACTATGCCCATGTAAGTTGAATTTCATGTATGTGTGTGTGTGTACACCAGTCAATTTATATTATACATTTATTTTTATGATCTGTATTCACCTGTATCTTCTTTTTTCTAGTGTGTGTGTGTGTGTGTGTGCATTTGTGGAATGAGAGAGAGCATCCGTGGACAAACAGTATGTGGCACTTCCGTATACAACCGGGGAGGGAACTCTGGATCTTTTTGGATCGTGACTACTATGCCCATGTAAGTTGAATTTCATGTGTGTGTGTGTGTGTGTGTGTGTGCACCAGTCAATTTATGTATAATAAATTATACATTTATTTTTATGATCTGTATTCACCTGTAGCTTCTTTTTTCTTGTGTGTGTGTGTGTATGTGTATGTGTGTGCGTGCATTTGTGGAAAGAGAGAGAGAGCAACCATGAACAAACAGTATGTGGCACTTCCGGATCCAACCTGAGAGAGAACGAACTCGGTCTTTTTCGGTCTGTGACATCATCCATGCCAAGTAAGTTGAATTTCATTTCAACTTACTGATATTTGGGTGTCCAGCTAGGGCTGGGGGGATTATGGTACAAGAATGTCAGTGAAAAGTAATGACGGGGGAGGGGGGGTTATGGTACAAGAATGTCAGTGAAAAGTAATGACGGGGGAAGGGGGGGTTATGGTACAAGAATGTCAGTGAAAAGTAATGACGGGGGAAGGGGGGGTTATGGTACAAGAATGTCAGTGAAAAGTAATGACGGGGGAGGGGGGGTTATGGTACAAGAATGTCAGTGAAAAGTAATGATGGGGGAGGGGGGGGCTCAATTCAGCGAGGCCAGCTGTTATGTTACAAATGTCATTGTTGTCCTGTGTTTTTTTGGTATTGTATGGAGGTTCCGGATCCTATGGGAGGGATCGTGCAGTCTGTGACACCATCCATGCCGGGTAAGTTGAATTCCACGTGTGTGCTTGTACTGCTTTTCATTTTCAAAGTACACTTTCTCAATACATGTTTCTCTCATGTACAGTGTGGAGTATACATAGCAGGTGTTCATACAGTGGGAGGCTAGCGCTGGGTTCCCCCCTAGAATTTGGGAGTTGAATAGAAATGAACATTTAGGAAGCATTTATTTTTAGTCTGATAATGTATCCCATTATGTTCCTATCATAACTGAGCCTTTAGTGCATAGGACCGAACACTGATCATCAGTGTGAAGTATAGACTCGTATGCAAAGATGTGCATCAAAGTAGTGTAGGTTCCAAAAAATGGGTGTGGAAGTACACTCGGAGCCCCACCCCAAACAAAAATCCTGTATGAAACCGCATACAATACATCATAAAGTTGCAATTATAAAGGATCATGAATAATTTGTTGTTTGTATTACAAATATCTTTGTTGTTTGTGTTTTTGTGTATATGAAATTGTTTTGTAGTGGAGCTCGACGTCCGATGGCATACGTTCCTTGTGGACACTCATAGATGTCTCCTACATGATCACAATCAGCACCACACACAACAAACAACATATTTTATTGTTGAACTAATATAATATTGGTATAAAATGCATCAAACAATATTATTTCTATTTTATTTTATTTTTTTATTGATGGGAAAAGTGGATTTTTTGGGGGGGAAAAATTTTTTTTTTGGAAGTATTAGTAGATGGCTTAAATATTATTCAATTTTCTCAATCAAAAAATGAGGGGAATCCCAAACTCTTGGTCTATTTAGTGATATATGGTTGCTATGGGGTTTTCCCAGCCAGCATCGAGTTAAAAAAATAAAACGGCACTGCTCTATTCCGCGGTAGAAAATTAGATTTTTCCGCGCGCGTCAAAACAATTCAGGAACGAGAGGGTTAAACGCGCGCTCGGGGAACTCTTTTCTCCTAAAAACACGGCTTTTTAGGCTTGACCCCAGTTTATTCTGGAACTACAGCATTAAGCAAGCCTTACTTTATACTTAAGCTCCAAAGTGTGAGAAAATTCCTGCGAAAATACTTGCTTTTTAAGAAACAAAAAGTTGATTCGACCGGTTACTATGGCATTGAAGACCCTTTTCCAGACTCAATTTCAAAACTTCGCCGTTTTATGGAGGGGATACGGAGTGCCGGTTGTTGGTTGTCAAGAGCCGTTGGTAGTCAGAATGCCGTAGTATTAATGCTAAGGAAGCTACTACTTCTCGAGGGAAGCTGAGGTAAGTACGTAATTCCATATTTGTTAGCTAATTATGCAAAATTAACTCTGGCCTTTCTTTTTTGTAGCTAAGAGCTTGTCAACAGTGACTGGTAAATTCAAATAGTCAGATTGGCTCAAATTTGGTACTACAAAAGTTACCACTGCTCAAGAAAATGAGGTAAGAAAGTAATTTTGTATTTGTGTGCTAAAATTGATTGTCTTTTGTTTTTGTAGGTGAGAGCTTGTCAAGAATTCAAGGAGATGGTCAAAGTAACTTCAATTTGATACTACAGAAGTTATCAATACTCAAGAATGATGTAAGTAGTAATTCCATATTTGTTGGCTAAAATTACAAATAATAACACTGGTTTATTTTTTATCGTAGCTGAGAGCTTGTTCAAGAGTTACTGGTGATTGAGATTATCAGAATGGTTGATGTTTGATACCACAAAAGTTACCATTAATCGGTAAGAGAGTGATTTTTGTATTTGTTTGCTGAAATCAAATGTCATAACTGCTATTATAGTGTTTGCATGAAGTAAGCTAAAAATAGTAACATTTTATGTTACCTAACTATCAGGCTCGCTCGCCATTTGTGCTAAAGCACACCACTAGTTTAGATATATTATGTATGGACGTACGTATGTCATTCTGTACTTTGACCCTCGCATTTTTGTGTTAGTTCGGTTGTCGACCCCGTCCCAAATTGCACTAAACAGAATCCTCTGGTTTATCGATCAGTACCCGTATCACCCTAGAAATTGAATTGTTTATCGTTTTGAATTCTTTTGCGGGTGCAGTTAAAACTTGAAAATTTAAGGGACTTCCATTTCTAGTTAGTGGCGGTGGTAAGTCAATGCGCTCTTTGTCATGGTTATAAGCCGTGCACAACAGTATTTGTGACAGGATCTGAGAAAACAGCCCACTTGGAGCACTCCATCAAAATTTTATTTTTGTACTTGCTATGTACTCCTTAAAATTTCCTTCAAAATGAGCCATAAATAATTAGCAGGCTATTAGTAGTTTTCGAGTTATGAGCCGTTAAAGTTTCGCCTATTTTACCACGCTATTTCGGAAAAATTGAGAAAAACGCGTTTGAAAGACCGCAAGAGAAAGGAGTACGGCATTTCTAACGACACGCTCGCCATGAAATACTTGTCGTTGACACTTCAAATTTTGTCAGAAGGTAGGCAAAGGGTTTTAGATTGGTATGAACAAATAAAAATGTTTTCCAATTTCTATGCCCAACTCGATGTTTTTGCCTGTATCTCAATTTCATGTTTTGCACGAAGTGGGCTGTTTTCTCAGATCCTGTCACATTTACTTGAAAATACATTGTCCACTAGACTACCGCTAAGGTAAGTCTGTGTAGGTGCATGTCCAGTTGTGTCAAAGCATTGTGTGTTACAACCACTACTTAGCTAAAGAATATCACAAAGAAAACTTTTAAATAACGTGTATTGTTTTGTTGTTGTTGTTTTTTCCTTCCAAGCAGTTGCAGAGAGTTGTTACTATGGCACTGAAATCCCTTTACCCTGTATGCTAAATTTAAAAACTGGACCTTATTTTCAGTAGCTTCAGTGTTAGAAGTCAAAATCATAAAAATAGTATAGTCTTTAGGCTCGCTCGCCATTTGTGCTCAAGCACATCACTAGTAAATATGTATGTATGAATGGATGGTACGTATGCCCTTTAAACGCTCGCGCGTGGAACGTTTTTCTTCAAAAAACACGGCTTTTTAGGCTTGACCCCAGTTTATTCTGAAACTACAGCATTAAGCAAGCCTTACTTTATACTTAAGCTCCGATGTGTGAGAAAATTCCTGCGAAAATGCTTGCTTTCAAGAAACAAAAAGTTGATTCGACCGGTTACTATGGCATTGAAGACCCTTTTCCAGACTTAATTTCAAAACTTCGCCGTTTTAGGGGGGGATAAGGAGTGTCGCTTGTTGGTTGTCAAGAGTCATTGGTAGTCAGAATGCTGTAGTATTAATGCTAAGGAAGCTACTACTATTCGAGGGAAGTTGAGGTAAATACTTAATTCAATATTTGTTAGCTAAATATGCAAAAATAACTCTGGACTTTCTTTTTTGTCTAAGAGCTTGTTGTCAACAGTGACTGGTAAATTCAAATAGTCAGAATGGCTAAAATTTGGCACTACAAAAGTTACCACTGCTCAAGAAAATGAGGTAAGAAAGTAATTTTTGTATTTGTGTGCTAAAATTGATAGTCTTTTTTTTTTTTTTGTAGCTGAGAGCTTGTTGTCAAGAATTCGAGGTCCCCCAGATAGTCAAAGTAATTTAAATTTGTGACCAGCTATGAGAAAACCAACCACTTGTGAAAAAAATTGAAAATTGATATTTTAGTTTTAAACAAGAGAGAATTTTATGCTGAGCGCGGTGATACCTCATTTTGAACATTCCGTTGCTCACGGGAGAAGATACGGCCTAAAACGCTTCGAGGTGTTTTGATATACCGTCCAACGATATATTGAGTTTTAACGCCGCAATTGAAAATTGGAGCCGTCCGCATACGGTCCGTGTTACTACAGCTCAGCATATTTGCCGGTAAATTATTGACATGTGGATAAAGCCAAGTTTGTTTGCATAGCTAGCTACCGGGGAGGAGAACGAGTACACAGCGGTGTTCTAGGTAAGCAGAAGGGTTTAGATTAAGAGTAAATGTAAGAGAGTAAAAGTTTGTCCTGTATGGCTATAAGCTCTACCTTACTTCCTATTCGAGTCGGAAATATCAGCCTAGCACACAGCGATCAGGTCGAGAATACCTTCAGTCCCAGCATTCACAAGGTCGCTGTCCATTCCCAAAAAAGGTAAGAGCTCTTATCTTTCAGTCAATGTCAAGTTCTGCATGCCGGGCGCGGGAGTATCTATAGTAACCAGCGGGAATTATTCCACAGGACTCCGTACACGGACTCGCGGTAAATAGAGTCAGTTTTTGCTTTTAAGTTTTGTGCCTTAAAAGTCCGTCCAATTGAACTAAAATTTGGTAGATAGATAGATCCAAGGCATTTGTTTAAGAAAATGAAAGAAAAAAAAATTGAAAAAAATCGGACTTTTTGACTTTCAGTACCCGCACGCAATTTTGAATTAATTTTACAAGTGGTCGGTTTTCTCATAGCGGGTCACATTTGATACTACAGAAGTTATCAATACTCAGGAAATTGAGGTAAGTAGTAATTCCATATTTGTTGGCTTAAATTACAAATAGTAGCACTGATATTTTGTTTATTGTAGCTGAGAGTTTGTTCAAGAGTTACTGGTAATTGAGATTATCAGAATGGCAGATGTTTGATACTACAAAAGTTACATTAAATCAGGTAAGATAGTGATTTTGTATTTTTTTGCTGAAATAAAAGGTCATAACTGCTATTATAGTGTTTGCATGAACTAAGCTAAAACATATTAACAACGCTGTTATTACATGTTACCTAACTATCAGGCTCGCTCGCCATTTGTGCTCAAGCACACCACTAGTATGTATATATGTATATATGTATGTATGTATGTATGGATTGTACGTATGCCCTTTAAACGCGCACGCGGGAAACTTTTTTTCTCCTAAAAGCACGGCTTTTTAGGCTTGACCCCAGTTTATTCTGAAACTACTTACTTTATACTTAAGCTTCGAAGTGTGTGAAAATTCCTGAGAAAACGCTTCTTTTCAAGAAACAAAAAGTTGATTCGACCGGTTACTATGGCATTGAAGACCCTTTTCCAGACTTAATTTCAAAACTTCGCCGTTTTATAGGGGGATACGGAGTGCAGATTGTTTGTTGTCAAGAGCCATTGGTAGTCAAGAGCCATTGGTAGTCAGAATGCCGTAGTATTAATGCTAAAGAAGCTACTACTACTTGAGGGAAGCTGAGGTAAGTATGTAATTCCATATTTGTTAGCTAAATATGCAAAATAACTCTGGCCTTTATTTTTTGTAGCTAAGAGCTTGTTGTCAACAGTGACTGTAAATTCAAACAGTCAGAATGGCCCAGATTTGGTACTACAAAAGTTACCACTGCTCAAGAAAATGAGGTAAGAAAGTAATTTTGTATTTGTGTGCTAAAATTGATTGTCTTTTGTTTTTGTAGGTGAGAGCTTGTTGTCAAGAATTCAAGGTAATTCAGATGGTCAAAGTAACTTCAATTTGATACTATAGAAGTTATCAATACTCAAGAATGATGTAAGTAGTAATTCCATATTTGTTGGCTTAAAATTACAAATAATAACATTGGTTTATTTTTTATCGTAGCTGAGAGCTTGTTCAAGAGTTACTGGTGATTGAGATTATCAGAATGGTTGATGTTTGATACTACAAAAGTTACCATTAATAAGGTAAGAGAGTAATTTTGTATTTGTTTGCTGAAATCAAATGTCATAACTGCTATTATAGTGTTTGCATGAAGTAAGCTAAAAATAGTAACATTTTATGTTACCTAACTATCAGGCTCGCTCGCCATTTGTGCTCAAGCACACCACTAGTTTATATAATTATATGTTTGGACGTACGTAAGGCATTTTTGTACTTTGACCCTCGCGTTTTTGTGTTGGTTCGGTGGTCGACCCCGTCCCAAACTTCACTAAACAGAATCCTCTGTTTATCGATCAGTACCCGTATCACCCTAGAAATTGAATTGTTTACCGTTTTGAATTCTTTTGCTGGTGCAGTTAAAACGTGAAAACGTACAGGACTTCCATTTCTATTCGAGTGAGTGGCGGTGGTAAGTCAATGTGCTCTTTGTCATGGTTATAAGCCGTGCGCAACAGTATTTACTTGAAAATACATTGTCCACTAGACTATCCCGAAGGTAAGTCTGTGTAGGTGCATGTCCAGTTGTGTCAAAGCATTGTGTGTTACAACCACTACTTAGCTAAAGAATATCACAAAGAAAACGTTTAAATAACGTGTATTGTTTTGTTGTTTTTTCCTTCAATTCAAGCAGTTGCAGAGAGTTGTTTCTATGGCACTGAAATCCCTTTACCTTGTATGCGAAATTTAAAAACTGGACCTTATTTTTAGTAGCTTCAGTGTTAGAAGTCAAAATCATTCATATAAAAATAGTATAGTCTTTAGGCTCGCTCGCCATTTGTGCTCAAGCACATCACTAAGTATGATGTATTATGACATATACGTACACTGTAGCATGTTCGTCCACACCTGCTAAAAGCTTACACCGTAAATATTTGCTATACTTGCTGGACAGAGATGGCCGAAGTTCAGATCTTACATGCTTTTGGAGAGCTTGGTTTTTCTAGTGTAAAATCGGAACAAATGAATGTAGTAAAGGGAATTCTTTGAAGGGATGTTTTTTCCATTTTACCGACTGGCTTTGGAAAGAGAAGCAGCAACGGACAATGAAGTCGAGGATGAAGAAGCCATTGAAGATGAAGAAGCCATTGAAGCTAAAGACTATATAGCATCTATCCAGCTAATAGTCCCGCGCAAAAGAATAGCTCACGCATGCGCTTTCCTTCCCCCGCCCACCAACAAAGAAGGTAAAAAGTCGGCTCCGCCAGACTAGGGTGCCATATCACCGGGAGTACTAAATCACCGTGACACCGGCATGGACATTTTTGCTACAAGAGGATGCCATTCAGCTTGAAGAATACCCCAGCCACCTTTCAGCTATTGATGCAGGTGATACTGGGGGGGAGGGTGGGGGGGTTGGAAGAGTTTCATCAGCATAATATCGATGTTATTTTTTCAACCGATTGGAAAGATCATTTGTACCACATTGATTCTGTACTGTCAAGGCTAAGTTTGCATGGTTTAACGGTAAAAGTTTCGAAATGTATGTCGGGTTACCACCCTTTTGAATTCCTTGGATTTGATATCAGTGAAGGGAAACTTAATATTCCACAAGAGCGTGTATAGCAACTTCGAAACTTCACAAGACCCTGGAAGATGAGCTTCAGAGAATTGTGAGTCACTTTATTAGCAAGTGCAGTCTGTCACAGCTAACAAGGTTATTACAAAGGGCAAAGATAAAGGCAGCAGTTGTTGATAAAACTGGCTAAAACAACTCTGGGACAATGTAGTCACAGAAGAAGCTAGGAAATAAAGCCGAGAACACCAGCTGATGTATGAACTGATATTTGTGGAAGCATCCACCAATTGCTCTAATCCTAACGGAATACTGTTAGCGAATAATCCTGCCAGCCCAAACCTAGGACTCCATTCAGAATAACCTGAGTAACAATATCTGCAGGGTGGTGAGTTTGCCACAGATAGTTCTGTATCACGTAATAAGTATTGAGGGTAATAGTTCCTACCCAGGCAATTCTGCTGCTGTATCGTATGCATCGATGCCTTCCAATATACACATCTGCCAGCCAACTAGATATGACACATCCACTAAAACAAATGGCTAGAGCATATATCTTGAATGACTTGAAGATAGCATATATACTAAAATATATAGCCAAATTCCGAAGTAGAATCAGTACAGTACTTCTATTATGAAACTTGCAAATCTTAATGACATTTCAAAAGCCATCGTACCAGCTAATGACTCAGATCAGTTTGATGGCCTATGCTGACTGTCATGGATCAGCTAGAAGACCTGGTATTGCTGCCACCTGAGGACTACCTCTCCTACTCAGCAGGTAAAAGCTATAGCAGAGCACCAGCCCAAAAGGGTTCAACCTAGCTTTTCCCTTGGACAGATTGACAGCTTCTGGCTTGACTGTAATTTAGTTCAAGGTAATTCCTACAAAAAGGAAAAGGTGCATGGAATCTGTGAATGGTGCAATTTTCAATCAAGAACAAAAGACTGACATGTTGTAGCTAAATGGAATAGACTAATGAAGTGAATGAGGTGCAGATGAATAAGTGAAAGATTAATTGAACAAATGAAAGGAAATTACGATTAACAATAAGCCTAATAAGTTTGTTTAATGTGGTAGAGCATTCTACCCCATCTTTCCCCCCCCCCTCCCCCCTCCCTTGCTAAAGAAGAGCATTCCATCTTCTAATCAGCACTTGATTTGTGAAGTATCTTTAAATTGCTCCTGGGGCTTAATGTTAGTCAAGTCCTCCAATCGAAGTAATGGACGAGGCCTTTGTGGTTAGTGTACACAGTAAAGAAGTCCCAACAAGGTACTACACATTATCGTGCTTCATCTGCCAGCAGTAAAATGCAACAAAATACCACTGTTCCTCTCTAAAAACACACAAAAATTCACGGACACCGTGAAGAGGCATCACAAAAAACAGGAAAAATATCAGACAAACAGGGCATTACTAGTTGAGTTGCATTAGAATAATATGAGAAAATGACTTGTCCTTGAGTTTCGTTTTGTCTGAGCAGTTGACTTCGTGAACTCTGCAAATCGAGGGATAAACTTGCTATAGAAGTTGGCTAGGCCAATGAAGGAACAAAATTATGAGATTGACTTAGTGCTCAGATATGCAATGAATAACAAGTATCCTTGCCTGAGAAGTGCCTCACCTACTGGGAAGACAAACCGTACTGCTGTCACCTTAATAGTGTTTATTTATAGACTCGACACTTCCGACTCATGGTTAATTTATCACTATTAAAATCATTCATTTATCGAAAATTGAACATTGATGCTGGAGTACATGAGTAACTTGCTACATTGAAAAAAAATATTGAAGACATTTTATAACTTTGTCGTTGTTCAGGGGTCATAAAATCCTGAACTGGAGGTTGGTATAGGGTCGAAGGACCAGAGTCACCATCAAGCCATTCCTAGCTAAGCAAGTTTATGCTCCACTGTAGTGTGAGGCAAGCAAACAGTGGCTTTGCAGGTATAGTAGATCTCGTGCTCATCAACAGCCTCAAGCAGGTAACTTCTCCTAAGTTTAGCTTATGATGAACTAAATTTTGCAAGACGACATGGCATAAGACAGAGTGGTTATGAGAAGGAACATGAAATTATTACATAAAGTATTATTCAGTAAGTTAACTAGTAATTGCATGAACGAGTCGCTTGCTCATGACTGCTCTTGTAGTTGTCCTGAACATGCTGGGGGGAAGGGGCTGATCTGCCATGACTGAGATCAGCTGATGCCTTCCATGTTTGCCAGGATGGATGAAATTGACGAGTAGAGATTGCTGACTGACGAGTCAAGTGAGACAGCTGAGTCGAGTGAGCCTGCTGAGTACAGTGAAACTGCTGAGTCGAGTGAGACTGCTGAGTCGAGTGAGACTGCTAAGTCAAGTGAGACTGCTGAGTCGAGTGAGACTGCTGAGTCGAGTGAGACTGGTGAGTCAAGTGAGACTGGCTGAGTCGAGTGAGACTGCCGAGTCGAGTGAGACTGCCGAGTCGAGTGAGACTGCCGAGTCGAGTGAGACTGCCGAGTCGAGTGAGCCTGCCGAGTCGAGTGAGACTGCTGAGTCGAGTGAGACTGCTGAGTTGAGTGAAACTTCTGAGTCGAGTGAGACTGCTGAGTCGAGTGAGCCTGCTGAGTCGAGTGAAACTTCTGAGTCGATTAAGCCTGCTGAGTCGAGTGAGACTGCTGAGTCGAGTGAGCCTACAGATTGATGAGGACTGACGAGTTGAGTGCAAAACTGCTGACTCGAGACTGGTGACTGACTGACAAGTCGAGTACGAGACTACAGACTGAGTCACGAGTCGAGTGCGAGACTGCTGACTGACTGACTAGTCGAGTGCAAAACTGCTGACTGACTGACAAGTTGAGTGCGAGAATACTGACTCGAGACTGCTGACTGACTGATGAATCAGTGTGAGATTGCTGACTGACTGACAAGTCGAGTGCGAGACTGCTGACTGACTGACAAGTCGAGTGTGAGACTGCTGACTCGAGACTGATGACTGACTGACGAGTTGAGTGCAAGACTGCTGACTGACTGACAAGTCGAGTGCGACACTGCTGACTGACTGACTAGTTGAGTGCGAGACTGCTGACTGACTGACGAGTCGAGTGCGAGACTGCTGACTGACTGATGAGTCTAGTGCAAGATTACTGACTGACAAGTCAAGTGAGATTACTGACTGTCAAGTTGATCAGCGATTGTTGATGTTGCGTTCAGACTCTGACTTTGCGGGAGATCCAGGATCTTGATTAGTAGGAGTGGTGTCTGGGACTTTGGTGTGGCAAATGATTTTGGAGCAAAGTAGTAGAGGTGGTAGTGCAGGGGTTGGAGAGGTGGAGCTTGGCTGGTGATCTTCCTTCTTTGCTGCGAAGTAGGTCCGGCTCGACGGACCAGTGTTCAGGTATCGTAACTTCCTGAGCTAGAGGTTAGTATAGGGTCGAAGGACCAGAGCCACCACAAGCTACATGTATTCCTAGCTAAGCAAGTTTATGCCCCGTGGCTAGTGTGAGGTGAGCAACCAGTGGCTTTGCCAGTATGGTAAATTGACCACTTAGCAGCAGGCTAGGTGGGCTAATACCAGGTGGGAGCAGAATTCTGCGAGGTAAGGGATCGTGGATTTCCACATGCCAAAAGGACACTAAGTCACACTTGAACACACCAAGGTAGCTACCATGCACAGTCAGCTCAACATACATCTGAGTAGGATGACAACTTCAGCTATTAGAGCTGCGGAGTAGAGGGGGGAGGGACATAAGTAGGTTCGAAGGGTTCACAGCATCAGCATGTATGCAATCAGATAGGCAACCTGTAAATGGTCATATAAGTGGGTCCTTGGCAGAGAAAGCCTCTCTGGCAGGGAGCCATTATGAGAGAGAACATGAAGATCATTATATAAGGTAACTAATTGTTTGAACGAGTCTCTTGTTCAGGACTGCTCTTGTACTATTCTGAACAGTTATGTACATCCCAGTTTTTGAAGTGATATTGTATTCTATGCTGAAAAAGTGCATACATTACGAAAAAATTGGCTTTTTTTGCGAGTACAGATTAGTATTGGAATGTTCATGCTTAGTGAAGCCGCATACCTGTTTTGAAATTGCAAATAAATACATAATAGCTAAAGCTCAGAATTATGTGTTCATTTTATTCTTCCTTATTACTGAGGAAATAATTATATTCAAAATAATTGTATATTCAGTTCGTTGTACTTTGTAGCCAGTGCTGCACTGTGCCTCATAATTACTAAGAAATTTAATTGTCTAATAAATGATGATTTGCACTATCAGCAAATATTTGCAGTTAATTACTATGACAAATATGTAGCTCCAATGTCTAACAGTAAAACTGTGATCTACACAACGAGTGGCATAAGTTCATAGATAATAAATGTTTTCAATTATTGCAGGGTGTGAGTCAATATTTGAGTTGTAAATGTTCTGTTAATTGCATTGAAATCACATTACTTAGAGTGGTCTGGGATAAATGCACCATTTCAAGTTTAAAAACTAGCCTTAGTAAACTGTTGTCTAAACTCCACTTAGATACAATATTAACATGCTGGTATAGTAGAACTTCAGTTATTCAAACTTCAATTATTTGGACACTTCAGCTAACCGAACACCAAAAATGTAATGGTAGCATGTGCAAGCACGGCTAATTGCTTAACCACGCCCCTTCATTGGTGCTTTGTAATACATTTTCTATGGTGTTAGTTAGTTGGTCCCAACATATTCGGACAACAGAAGTCCTACGGTTCTTCTTATTGTTTACTTCCTTTATACATACTCTATGGATGCTAAGTCAGGGTATTCACCTTACCCATCAGCAAATAAAAGTGAACAGATGATTTCTTGTAGCCATATCAATCAATTTATTTGAGTTTCCTCAAGCTACACTAATTGAGATAAAACATTCAGTGATAGTTTATATCACATCAACATATCAATTCGATAAATAGCCCAATTTCATGACTAAATCTAACAATCAAATTTCTTCATGTTATACAGCCCCGTTTTAGTACTAGTCAGAGTGACAGTTATGTGACTGAGGTATTTTTAGTGTGCAAAACTGGTTTTTGTCATCCAAATATTTTGCCTTAGAACTTGTTAAAGAAAAAGTAGACCCATCAGAATTGGATATGTGAAAATGAAGAAACTGATAGCTAGTACTATCTAACTAAATCTTTCTATCTACTTGAAATTTCTTGGTTGCTATGGAGGGTAGCATTAGTCTCATTAACCACCCATTCTCTGCATAAAGGGTAGAGTTCTCCGAGAATGGCTAATTTACGAGACAAGTATGTTGTACAGTTATACTATTATATCTTGCAAAAAGAATTATATTGTTCAAATATACTTTCAGATGTCAAAATTATAAAGCTTATTATTGATGCATCAAGATGTATGGATCCTCCTTCTGTTATTCTTAGCTGAATGAATTATACATACATACTTCAGACAATTCATAAAAATACATTCTCTAAGTCAAATGGGTCTAAGAATAATATCAGAAAAGCTGTAGTATTCAACAGAATAGTAACATTCCCTGGCAGAATGAGAAAACCTGTTAGTTTGCTTGGTTACTGTAGCTAGAGTAAAGTGCTCCTGTGTAATTAGTAATTGATTCTACGTCTATCCATGTCAAACATGCTCATAGATATATATTATAATGCATACAGTTTTATATCATGTAAACACACCCCACCACACAACTTTAAGTTCTTACATAATTTCTTTAGCTCAGGTTCTAGCAGAACTAGATATCAGTTTAAAAAAACTGCGTTTACATTAAAAAAAGTGGGAAAAATATTAATATTCTTGTTTCAGTTTCAGATTCAATGCATAGAGTATCAAAGTGATTATGTGTGAAATAAAAACAAAGCATGTGTACTAACTCCAGTGTGCACAGTCGACATACCCAGTTTAGAAATCATGTCCAGTAAATTTATCAACAAAATGGTGGCAGTCTAAACTGGACATATCTAATGATGATAAGTTAACTTAGTGACAAAAGGTACCAAGCAGTACGTGTCTACCACAAACGAATATTGAGTTGATAAACAGTGATACTTAGAGAAGTCTGTGCCAGTGAGTAAAGAATAAGAACAGTGTGAAATATTAGACTTCGGAGTCTATCTCTTTCGTCATTAAGTCAGTGCTAAAATGAGGTTGTATGCAGGATTTGCCGAGAGAATTTTATTCTATTATCGAATTCGTATCTTCCAAAGTAAAAACACAGTTTTAAATTTGGCTTGGATTTTCTTCATATTTTATGCTGTTAACTTCTTTCATTTCTCTTCTAATAAATACAATAGTTATGTTGCAATGATTAGTTTTGGCGTGTGTCTCTTACTGGGCTTACTGGGTGATGTGTATGTCGGAAGGTATCGATGCCTACACTACTGTAGCAGGATGGCCTGGGTAGGATCTATTGCCCTCAATACTTACTACATCATTGGGAACTATGTATGGCAATTCCCCCAAATTGCAGATATTGTTATTCAAGTGATTTTCAATGGAGTCATAGGTGTAGGACTTGCTGGACTAGTGGTGAGCAGTTTTCAGTTGGGATTGGATCAATTGGTAGATGCTTCATCTGTAGATATAGCTTCATACATAAGCTGGTGTACTTGGCTATTATACCTGGCATCTTCTGTGGCTGCCTTGACAACTGATTGTCTCTGTAGCGATTATGAACAACCAATATCTGCTCTCTCTGTGTCCTTTATGATGACCCTACTAGTTGTGACAGACTGTTGTTTCAATCATTATCTAATAAAAGAACCAGTGACTCACAATCCTCTGAAGCTCATCTTCCAAGTGCTCAGATATGCAGTGAAGAACAAGTATCCTCGCCTGAGAAGTGCCTTCACCTACTGGGAAGACAAACCTTACTCCAGAATAGATCTGGGAAAAAGTAAATATGGAGGACCATTTACTACAGAGCAGGTAGAAGATGTAAAGACTTTCTTTCGCATTTTAGCTCTACTTGCAGCAGCCATAGTCTGGGGAGCTCTGATAGATGGACAGGGTACTGCTAATACATTGTTAAATCTTTACTATCAAGATGACCACTCCATTGCAGCCTACGATAATTGTTTTACATCAGAAGATTGGGGGAATTGTATTAAGCAACAAATAGTCACTCACATTTCCACTTTTATTGTAGTTATGTTTGTCCCCATTTTTGAGCTGATACTTTACCCATTGCTGAACAGGTGGCTACATTATAATAGTTTCAGTATTCTGTTTCGAGTCCAGATATGCATTGGTACTCTAATGCTGTGTGAGCTTTCTTACCTCTGCATTGAAATTGCCAATACATTTAGTACAGACACGTCACTCAACTTTACCTGCTTTTTCTACTCAGCTATGAAAGATAAGTCTACACACAAATTTCACCTGCAGTTTGTGTGGTTAATTTTGCCCCAAATAATATATGGAGTATCATTATATTGCAGTATAACGAGTGGTAGTGAATTTATAATTTCTCAAACTCCCTATTCCATGAGAGGGATAGTGATTGGTTTGTGTTGTCTTCTTTTCGGAAATTTTTATGTTTTGGTCCAGGAATTGTACAAGTTGGTTTTTAAACTTCTTAGAAAGATTGTTGAACCTAAATCAAATTGCAGCATTTGGTATTTTACGGTTATTCTTCTGCTGTGTTTAATTTTGTTTCTTGTAATTGCTGTTAGTAAACGATGGTATCGTTTGAGAAGGAGAGATGAAGTTCTGTGCAATCAGCAAATATTTGCTGTCAACTACTATGACAAGTACTTAGCACAACTACCCAAGCAATGAATTTTACAATTAAATTTTTTTTCTAATTATGTAATCATTACATTGAATATTATCATGCATTTAGCAGTTAGTATTTTGATTGTTTGTTATTAACAAAACATATTCTAGTGATTGCTAAGCCACATCCTGAACAGGAGCTGGACTCCATGGTTACATTCATTACATGTTCTTTCTCTCTCTTCTAATAATTATTTGTAGAATGTATGCCTTTCATTAATTATGTCTATAATTTATTTTGTACTACCATCCATAATTTTCTATCTTAACAAAGAGCTGGCTACGTGGGAGCCTTGCTCCTGAAGGCTACATATAACTATTACACAATAACTCTATTGGATGATCTCTCCCTTCTGATGAGCTGCTTGCTGCACTAGCTACATGGAGACACTTCTCCTAGCTATTCTCCTCAGAACTCTTACTCTTTTAGTTTGTTTATCTCATCATTACTATTTCTTGTACTAAACTTTGGATTACTATTTTTGTGCATGTTTTATTTTTGTGGATATATACTAATGCACAGCTAATTAATTATCAGCGTCTTGCTTGCTAAAATCTATACTATAGGCAGGGGTGATGGAAGGGGAGGGGGTACATTGATAGTTTGAAAGGGTACAGAGGGACATATAGCATGCACATATATTACACGTTGTATAGGTATCACCATTAATCATTAATGTCATATTAGATTGGATCATAAATTCAATTCAGTTTGAGGAATCAAATGCTTATCCCAATGGCCAGTCTCAACCGTGAAACTCAGACGGTATTTACTACTGCCATTGGCCAGTCAGTTAAAGAAGAATAATTGAACAAGTTAGTTGATGGAAATTCACAAAGACAAAACAGACAACATTGAGCTGATTAAAAAAATAATAGAAAGGAATAAAGAAGAAAGAAAATTTCAGAGCAAATTAATTGAACAGTATTCATTTCAAACTTTCACATAATCTAGTTTTACAATATTATTTTAAAATCTTTCATTTAACTTAGTTATATATTTTTCACAATGTTGTTTCTTGTCTTACTCCTCCTCAGGTGGCTGCCAAGGTGTAGGACCATCTGCTCAAGTCTCCAATGGTGAACCATTATGACCAGTTGAAGGAGTAGTTCATTAAGCGGACCACTGCTTCAGACAGCAAAAACTTCAATTGTTTTCACTGAAGAGGAGTTGGGAGATAGGAAGCCCACACAGCTCTTATGTAATATACAGCAATTGCTGGAGATCACACAGGACTTACTGAGACACCTCTTTCCTTCAAGAACTCTTTCTTCAGGGATCATCCAGTAATGTTGTATCATGGTTTTTACAAGTACCTCAGACTCTATGCCCCTGGACCAACTGGACCAACTTGCTCAAATGACAGAGGAAGTAGCAGCACCTTCTGTAGCTATACTCTTGTACCTCACTGACCCCCACAAAGTTCTATGTGCAGACTTCCTGTACCACTTCCACTTACTGGTGGACCTGCATCATAGCACATAGATTCTACCACAAACATGGAAGCGCATGGAAATGCTTGCACGGACAGCAAGAAAACCGGATTATATTCATTTGTGGATAAGTCTATCCCTTTCTCTCACCTGCTATCAGTATTTATATCAGTCACACAGCCTTGCTCCTCCTAATGCCAAGTTAGCATGCAGTCACACATCATATTTTGAAAACTGGTCCAGCAATGTTTGGACTCATCATTTAGCACCTGAATGTCTGAGGTTAGTAAGACAAGAGTTTGACCACATGCTGAAACTATATATCTAATGATAGGAAATTTTTCTCCTTTTAACAGCCAATATTTTAAATTATAATTTAACCCGATGTTTCGACTTCTTGCCGAAGTCAGGGGTCAACTGAGGTTGAACTCTCCATGGTGATATAATAACGTAAACAACAAGATTTCTGGAGGGCACACTTACTGTTATTATATCCTGGAGGATGATTTGCACGAAACATGGACAGCCAGCATCCTGGATAGTCTCGCATAGCCAGACCCTTTACCAACCGTAACCACTACTCGGGGAAGGAAAGGGTTGGAGTGTTATAAATTGCTTACGAAAAACAACTTCATCGGTTTGATGAAGTCATGCAATGTTCTCACCCTCCCAGATGTGATCTTGACGTCACACAGTATACCGCAGGCTTGCTGGAATGTGATAATTGAGCACCCTTTTAGGGGTGCTGCTGAACAAGCCATTGTACTGTATGTTCTCAGACCCTTTCCTTCCATGCATAGCGGTTAGGGTTGGTAAAGGGTCTGGCTACACGAGACTACATCCTGGAAGCTCTAAACCTATGTCTCTTTTAAACTTGTTGTTGTCAGGTGTCATTTGTATGTGTAGAGCTTCCTTGATCTTCAACTCATGATTCTTACTGGCTCTGTCTACAACTCTTACCTCTTCCCATTTAATGGGGTGATGCTGCTGCCAAGCATGTTCAGCAATGGCTGAAACCTTGTCATCACCTCTCTTACAAGTATCCTGATGTTCTTTTACTCTCTGCTCAAGCCTTCTAGTTGTTCACCTATGTAAACTTTACCACAACTGCAGGGTATACGTACACTATGGATGACTCTGTGGTAATAGGTATAATATCTTTGACTTTAGTAAGATGTGATCTTAGTATCTTACCCGACTTAAATGCTGTTTTGATGTCAACGTCTCTACACACTCTCTGAGTGCTCTCGCTCAATCCTGCTATATACGGAATAGTAAGAATAAATCCTTTCTCTTGCTCAGTATCTGTGTGATCGTTAGATCATGTAAAGTATAGAGTAGTGAGATGCTTATATCAGAGAGCTAGGAGGGTAATTAATATGAGTGAAAACTTGAAGGAAGAAGAGAAACACCTACACAAAGTAGCTACTTCAAAGTAATGGTTTTGACAACGCAACCATTAGGGCAGGCTCTAAAGAGTTACCTTTAGGATGATGGGACTTAAAGTAAAGGTATCATGTGTGTAGGTTTTCTGTACACAGAGGATGTAAGCATACCATCACTCTCTCTCTTTAATAAGTAATCCAAAAAAGGTAGCTTACTATCTTCATCTGATTCCATGGTAAATTTTATAGAAGGTCTTACAGAGTTTAAATGGTCCAACAAATGTTTTTCGCTTCCTTTCTTATCTATGCAAAAGGTGTCATCTACATATCTCTTCCATAATACAGGTTTAACTGGAGCTGAGTTTAAAGACCATTTAATCAGAATAATCCGAGTAACAATATCTGCAGTGTGGTGAGGTTGCCACAGATAGTTCTGTACCAGGTAACAAGTATTGAGGGCAATAGTTCCTACCCAGGCATTTCTACTGCTGTATCGTATGCATCGATACCTTCCAATATACACATCTGCCAACCAACCAGATATGACACACCCACCAAAACAAATGACTAGAAGATAATTGCGATAAAGTATGTCAGTAGAAAAGTGGATGGAGAAAACTGCATCATAAGCTATAAACATCCACAGAAGAACCAAGAAAAAGAGCTACTAGTTTTACAACATCGTAACATAGATGATTTACAATTAAGTAACAATTTCAAAAACTTAAGAAAGAACTCCATCATCAACTTTAGTTATAACATGACCACTTGATGATATATTTTGTTTTGAGTAAATCGCTAGTAGATGCACTTTTATGGATCGAGCTACTTGTTTGTTTTTTTAACAGCCTAGTAGAATAGAACATTTAAATAACATTGCTTGTCCCAGCTACCAAAAGTATATCTACAATGATGTGCTGACACTGAAACGTGTAAGTCTGAAATGAAACTGAAAATCAGTGGTAAGGATTGTGCTTTATGAACAACTAACTGCATTGTAATTAATGGCCTGGTATGCTACATAATTCTAACTTCTACAGTCTAATAAAATTCACCTGATCCAGCCACCCTTCTGTTAGAGATCTAGTTGAATTCATCTACATGGCCAGCATATTTCAAAGTAGTGATTGAAAATTCGGTTATTTTGCTAAAACTTTGATATTTGTGTGAATGTCAATGAGAGCCTACAGCATTATCAGTGAGTTGCTTGCTATTGAGTCAATGCTATAGGAGTGTACCTTTTCCTCAAGTAGGCTGCCCTAGCACAAGAGAAAATGAGAAAGAAAGTGACTGCCTCTAATTTGTTTTGCTGCCATTGCTGCTTGTGCTGCTTTTGTATTCGTACATTGTATTATTTTAAGATGTGAAAAATAGAATAGAAAATAACGAAAGAAAATTTAAATTATCAAAAAATAGACAATAATTGAGTATTACCACACAATGTTGTTAGTGTCAATCACACAATAACTATTACCTAGTAAACAATCCGAGGTATTTTTCATAGTAGTTAATTGCAAATATTTGCTGATTATGGAGGTTTTCATCCCTTCTTCGGGGACTATATAACCTTAGAATAATCAAGGAGAAAAAAAATAAAATGATACAAAATGCAGTAGATGTTACATAATACCAAATGCCACACATCTTCATATATTGTATTTCTTCTTTCAACAAAGAGGTAATGTAGTGATACAAAGTGTGAAATAAAGCAACTGAAGCTGCAAAGAGGAAGAAAATACAGCCCATCAGCAATCCTCTCATTGAGTATGGAGTCTGTGCAATGATAAACTCTGCACCACTTGAGGTAGTGAGATACAAAGACAGACCAAGAATAGCTTGTGGTATAAGAAGCCACTTATAGTCCAGTTGGACAACATTATTGTTGTCATAAGAAGCATAGAACAAACAGGTATAGTTCTGGTTGTTTGTTTTGTAGACAGCTGAAGTTTCGATACACAAGTGAGCTATCTCACTCAGAATAAGGATTGCTAAACTAACTTGCATTCGACTTATACTGCTGATCCTCCGTATGCAAACATACTTGTCAATGATAGGATATAATATGAATTCAAAGAGAACAGTTAGCATAACAATTGTGATATAAGGAAAGTTCCAAACAATTGTGTGTTCCAAGTAACTTTTGAAATATTGAGATGTCGAGCAATTGTTACTGTTATTAATAAAAGAATTATCCTGATAATGATATAACTGGTTGTACATTACACTCTCTCTCCCATAAACAAATGCTATTAATATTATAGAAGCACACAACAGAATTAAGATTCTAAAGAAAGTCTTCACATCTTCTACCTGCTCTGTGGTAAACGGTCCTCCATATTTAGTCTTGCCCAGATCTATCCTTGAGTAAGGTTTGTCTTCCCAGTAGGTGAAGGCACTTCTCAGGCGAGGATACTTGTTCTTTACAGCATATCTGAGCACTTGAAAGATGTGCTTCAGAGGATTGTGAGTCACTGGCTCTTTGATTAGCAAGTGATTGAAACAGATATCTGAAATTACTAAGACTCTGTCATTAGAAAAGATACAGAGATTAATGAAACAGAAATGCTAAAACATTTATGTAAACCAGTTTGAAAAAATTGCACTACAACATCAGCTAAAAAACTCATACATACACACCAGCTGATGTAAGAAATAATTTTGGTTGATGAAGCATCAACCATTTGATCTAATCCCAACTGAATACTGCATGTTAGCGAATAATCCTGCAAGCCCAATACCTAGGACTCCATTCAGAATAATCTGAGTAACAGTGTCTGCAATATGGGGAGGTTGCCACAGATAGTTCCGTACCAGGTAATAAGTATTGAGGGCAATAGTTCCTACCCAGGCAATTCTGCTGCTGTATTGTATGCATCGATACCTTCCAATATACACATCTGCCAGCCAACCAGATATGACACACCCACCATAACCAATGGCTAGAAGATAATAGCGATAAATCTTGTTGGTAGATAAGTGGACCAAAAAGAAAACTGTATCGTATGCTATAAACATCCATAGAAGAAGCAAGAAAGTGCTCTTAGTTTTACAACCTCGTAACATAGATGATTTACAATTAAGTAACAATCTCAAAAAATTAAGAAAGATCTCCATCATCAACTTTAGTTATGATGTGACCATTTGATGATATATTTTGTTCTGAGTAAATCCCAAGTAAATGTACTTTTATGGATCAAGCTACTTGTTTTTTTAACAGCTTAGTAGAATAGAACATTTGAATAACATTGCTTGTCCCAGCTACCAAAAGTACATCTACAATGATGTGTTGACACTAAGACTTGTAAGTCTGAAATGAAATTGAAAATTATTGGTAAGGATTATGATTTATAAACAACTAATTAATTCCACAAAAGCCTATTCATGTGACAAAATGAAATGTATACTGTTCTCTTAAAAATCAAATCTCCTACTAGCCTCAGCCAATGAAAATCAATCACACAATAATTATGAAATTATTATCATAACATTTTTTGTTTTTCTTTTTAATTATGAGAATTAGAATAATATGCTCATCAACAGCAATGAAATTGTATGTTCCAATATTGCATGGTAATAAAAATAGGACTGCTTGCAAAAACACTTTCAAACACTTTGTAACTAAGTAGTACAAGTCATAATAATATTGTGAGTAGCAATAATTGTGAAGTGTGTATCTAATGAAGTTTGTTTTTCTTATCTTTGCTTCACAAATTATGTCTACAGTTGCTCACACATAATATTATAAGGCATAACTGTTTTTTTACATCACACACCCTATACCTCATACCCCCTCATTCTACTACATAATCAAGAAGAACGAAAAGTCAAAGTTTTACATATCAACAGTTCAACTTTTCCTAACAAATTGTTAACCAAATCTCAAGCAAACACAATTATTAGCTTGTTCTATAAAGTGATTTTGCATTAAAAATAAGTGAGAAGGTTTTAACATTTTTTATTTCAATTTCAAATTCTACACATGGTGCACTGAAGTGACCGTTTAGGAGAAATAAATCATTTCAACCCTAATCATCTCTAATAACTCACTGAGGTAGATACTGACGTAGAACATGGCTTAGTAAACACATCAATGAATACATTTCCTATTATGATGTAATTGAAACTGATCACATAGTAATTTTAATTACTTTACAGTGTAGCCACAAAAAAGCAATAAAACATTACGTTGAAATTATAATGGAAAGAGATGTTCTCTTGCAAAAAAATATAATTTGTGCGTTAATATCATTAATAGCAAGAATAGTTTAATTTATAATATAAAAAGCTTCATGACAATTCATTGTAATTATTGCACACAACTGTTTCAGTGAGTCTAACATATTTTAAATTGTGAATTCTAGACAAAAGTTCTAATAACTATCCAGTTAATTCATTTAGATAGTTGTGCTAAATACTTGTCATAGTAGTTGATGGCAAATATTTGCTGATTGCGCAGAACTTCATCTCTCCTTCTCAAACGATACCATCGCTTGCTAACAGCAATTACAAGAAACAAAATTAGATACAGCAGAAGAATAACCGTAAAATACCAAATGCTGCAATGTGATTTCGGTTCAACAATGTTTCTAAGAAGTTTAGAAAACAGCTTGTACAATTCCTGGACTGAAACAAACCAGATCCCATAGAGAAAGCAAGACAAACCTATCACTATCCCTCTCATGGAATAGGGAGTTTGAGAAATTATAAATTCACTACTACTTGAAGTAAATAGATATAATGATACTCCAGATATTACTTGGGGCAAAATTAACCACATTACATGCAGCTGAAATTCATGTCTGGAGTTATCTTGCACTGATGAATAAAAAAAGCATGTAAAGTTGAGTGACGAGTCTCTACTAAATGTATTGGCAATTTCAATGCAGAGGTAGGGAAGCTCACACAGTATTAGAGTACCAATCCATATCTGGACTCGAAACAGAATACTGAAACTATTATAATGCAGCCACCTGTTCAGCAATGGGTAAAGTATCAGCTCAAAAATGGGAGCGAACAAAACTACAGTAAAAATGGAAACGTGTTTGACTATTTTTTGTTGGATACAATTCCCGAAGTCCTTTAAAGTCAAACAATTGTCATGAGACGTAATAAAGAGGCCATCTTGATAATGACGTATTAACAATGTATAAGCAAATTTTTGTCCATCTATTAGAACTCCCCAGATTATGGCTGCTGCAAGTAGAGCTAAAATGCGAAAGAAAGTCTTGACATCTTCTACTTGTTCTGTAGTAAATGGTCCTCCATGTTTACTTTTTCCCAGATCTATTCTGGAGTAAGGTTTGTCTTCCCAGTAGGTGAAGGCACTTCTCAGGCGAGGATACTTGTTCTTCACTGCATATCTGAGCACTTGGAAGATGAGCTTCAGAGGATTGTGAGTCACTGGCTCCTTTATTAGCAAGTGATTGAAACAAATGTCCATCACTACTAGTAGGGTCATCATAAAGGACACAGAGAGAGTAGACATTGGTTGTTCATAATCGCCACAGAGACAATCAGTAGTCAAGGCAGCCACAGAAGATGCCAGGTAATACAACCAAGTACACCAGCTTATGTATGAAGCTATATCTACAGATGAAGCATCTACCAATTGATCTAATCCCAACTGAATACTGCTCACCACTAGTCCAGCAAGTCCTACACCTATGACTCCATTGAAAACCACTTGAATAACAATATCTGCAATATGGGGGAATTGCCATACATAGTTCCCAATGATGTAGTAAGTATTGAGGGCAATAGATCCTACCCAGGCCATCCTGCTACAGTAGTGTAGGCATCGATACCTTCCAACATATACATCACCCAGCCAGCCCAGTAAGAAACACAGGCCAAAACTAATCATTGCAGCATAACTATTGTATTGATTTGATGATAAATGAAAGAACTTAACAGCATAAAATATCGAGAAAATCCAAGCTAAAATAAAAACTATGTTTTTGTTTTGGAAGATATGAATCCGATAATAGAATAACATACTGTTGGCAAGTTCAACATACAACCTCATTTTAGCACTACTCCACTGCAAAAACGATTGACAATGAAGTTTGTTTTATTTGGTGCTGCTCTATTTATTCTTCCACCTACTGGACCGAAGTCTTTTACGTAATACTTATTATGAAGTCTTTATTTCCTTTGAGGTAAACACTTATTGTTTGGTAACAATAATTTATTCTTAGTTTTTGTCACAACAATAATTTTACTTGTCTAGTTTAGACTGTCATTTAGTTGGTAAATTAATAGTACATGATTTTCAAAACTGACTATATAAAGCTTATGCATGGTAACTTTGTTATTTTATTTCTTACAAACTGTCCCTTTAGCTAATACACTATGAATTGAACCTGAAACAAAAATAAGACATTAATTTCTTTCCCACTCTTCAGTCTGTTAAAACTGATATCTAGATCTGCTGGAGTCATTGCAGTATATAGTCACATAGAGTACATTCATTGTTAAAATCACAGAACATATTCAATTAAGTAGAGCTACAGTGTATTACTGCTAAATATAATATGTCTACCTCAAACTCGACCAACAGAGTGAATAAAAATAGGTATGGGTATAACATGGTTTTTAATATTAGCCAAAAATTAGGATAATTATTGAATTAAGGTGTAGATTTGATAGAACTTTTTATTCCTGAATAGCTAGTATTATTTCCATTAGTGTGGCTCATGAATATACTTGAAGTGTTGGGATAGCTAGTTCTTGCCAATTGGATGTGGCGCACACAATGCCTGATGTGAACACTGTTTCAGGGGACACCACCTTAGATTGTGTCGACATTTAACATCTCTGATTCATTGTGATGTGGGTAATTCATATCTAGCAAGATTTAGTTTTAGTTGCGGCTACTTAACAGCTAGTGTCTGCATAAAACTGAGACTAGCGTCTATCTTCATCCTTCTTTCATCCTATAAAGACACTAACTCCCACAATGCCATTAATGGGCTACATGCTGCCGTTGTCTTTGAATTTAGAAATTCATAATGTTTATGACTCTGCTTCTTATGCTTCAAACCACCTATCTTGAGTGACCTAATTGTGGACAACCTACTTAGGTCTACATGACGTTCTCCACAAGGTTTTCAAAACTGAATTCTTCAAAGAGAAAATTATTGTTAACTCTCCTACAAGATCTTTTGATTTGAATACAGAACTCTAAAGTTGTTGTACTAATAACTTAGCTCATAATATCATAAAAAACATTTGTATGGTCCAATAACTCATGTTTGTGTAGTAGTTAAAAGTGTGATCGATTTTAATTACCGAGATTGTAGTGAGGAGACTTCATGAATTTAGTGGACAATGCTATTTTAACTCAAGTAGCTAGATGGGCTCTAATTGAGAAACTTTAGTAGTGGTTTATAAAACAACAATGAGTTTCAGTTTCATTATCTATCCAGGCATACAATCATCATTACAAATAAATTGGGAAGAAATGTTATTTAAAATCGGCTATTGAGGAACTATCTCTTACCTCAACCTACTATCTTATGATTTACTCACTTTAGTATTCTATGTTCTGAGTGAAATAGACACCACTTCATGAGGTGCAGATATACAAAGATAGGCCAATAATTTCAAAGGAGCCATTTATTGTACAGTAGGAAAATGTTAATGTGATGAAGATTGCATCCATTTGTTAATATTCCACTTAAAAAGAAGTTCCTTCCAAGAAAAGGCCGTCTTGTTTTAGTCATTTCCCAAAAATGTTTAGGCTACAGAGCTACTTGAACAGGCAAAATAATAACAACAATAGAATGCTTGTATTGTAAGAAATAAATGTCCATATAATCATAATATTATAATGATGTGATAAATGCAAAACACAATCCAACACTTTTGTCACTAATGTGCACTCTGGTATATTATATAATATATTCAAAAAGAATGTTGAACAGTCAATGGAATGCAAGTTGTGGCAATATCCATAACTATGGAATGATATGCAGAAATGGGCATGTTTATATTCGTGAATGTTTTTGTGCTACCTACAATGAACAGTCTAATTCAATAGAGTTTGGACAATGTCTTTATAATTGTCAGAAGAAAGATTCAGCAGATATAGATGTTGGATATTCCAGACTACCACAAAATATTTCAGAATTGAATTCGTGGATGTGTGGATCACTAAATAGAGATAGCACTTTGTGTGGGAGATGTAGTGACACCTACTATCCATTGGCTTTCTCTTACAATGTATCTTGTGTGAAATGTACTGGGAAGACAAACCTTACTCCAGAATAGATCTGGGAAAAAGTAAATATGGAGGACCATTTACTACAGAACAGGTAGAAAATGTCAAGACTTCCTTTCGCATTTTAGCTCTACTTAGCAGCAGCCATAGTCTGGGGAGCTCTGATAGATGGACATGATATTGCCAATACATTGTTAATTCTTTATTATCAAGATGACCACTCCATTGCAACCTACAATAATTGTTTTACATCAGAAGATTTGGGGAATTGTTTAAAACAACAAAATGTCACTCACATTTCCACTTTTATTGTAGTTTTGTTCGTCCCCATTTTTGAGCTGATACTTTACCCATTGCTGAACAGGTGGCTGCATTATAATAGTTTCAGTATTCTGTTTCGAGTCCAGATATGCATTGGTACTCTAATGCTGTGTGAGCTTTCCTATCTCTGCATTGAAATTTCCAATACATTCAGTACAAACTCGTCACACAATTTTACCTGCTTTTTCTACTCGGCTATGAAAGATAAGTCTACACACAAATTTCACTTGCAGTTTGTGTGGTTAATTTTGGCCCAAATAATATATGGAGTATCATTATATTGTAGTACAACGAGTGGTAGTGAATTTATAATTTCTCAAACTCCCTATTCCATGAGAGGGATAGTGATTGGTTTGTGTTGTCTTCTTTTCGGAAATTTTTATGTTTTGGTCCAGGAATTGTACAAGTTGTTTTTAAACTTCTTAGAAAGATTGTTGAACCTAAATCAAATTGCAGCATTTGGTATTTTATGGTTATTCTTCTGCTGTGTTTAATTTTGTTTCTTGTAATTGCTGTTAATAAACGATGGTATCATTTGAGAAGGAGAGATGAAGTTCTGCGCAATCAGCAAATATTTGCTGTCAACTATTATGACAATTACTTAGCACAACTACCCAAGCAATGAATTTTATACTTAATTTTTTTTCCAATTATGTAATCATTACATTGAATATTGTCATTTACAAAACATATGCATATATTCTAGTGATTGCTAAGCCACATCCTGTACAAGAGCTGGACTCCAATGGTTACATTAATTAACATAGTCTTTCTCTCTCTTGGAATAATTATTTCTAGAATGCAAGCCTCTCATTAATTATGTTGATAATTTCTTTTGTTCTTTACTCACTTCATTAACTACTCACACTACCATCCATTACTCTACAATTTTCTCTCTCAAAGAGCTGGCTACGTGGGGGCCTTGCTCCTGAAGGCTACATATGACTACAATAACTCTATTGGATGATCTCTCCCTTCTGACGAGTTACTTGCTGCACTACTTGGAGACACTTCTCCCAGCTATTCTCCTCCGAACTCTAACACTTTCAGTTTAGTTATCTCATCATTACTATTACTTGTACTAAACTTTTTTTATTAATACTATTTTTTGTGTGTGTTTAATGTTAATACTCACAGGTGGGGTTCGTTCAGTTGGGACACCTCGGAGGAAAAAGAACGGTAGTGAATATTCCTGCTGTCTCCTGCCTAATTGCCATATTTCTATACAAACCCTATGAGTGATCTTAAATGTATGTGATATATAAACTTGAAACCTATAATTGTCACTTCCTCTTTGGCTACAATAATTGATCAGATGCTGGAACTATGTATCAAATGTACAAGTCGTCCTGAACAAGTTGTCCTCTCCAGAAGTGATTTGCTGGGAGCATCTTTGAAGGTGAAAGTGGTCTCACTAGGAGATTGTTGGACTCATGGGTCCCTCCCATGGATATACCTGCTCACATGTGTTGACCGGAGCCAGAAGCAGTCCCTATTCAGGATATGACTGCAGTAACTGGGACTCAAGCATTCATCAACACTTTGATGTCATACCTCCATGGTCACTATGGATAGAGGCAAGCAATTTCAATCACATCCGTTAGCAAACACTCACCGGACTTTCAATCTGCACACAACTACATAACACCCATATACCAATGAGATGATGCTTTCACAGGCAGCTCAAAAGTGCTCTTAAGGGTCTTCCACTCCAGATGCACATGGCTGAGGCCCTCTCTCTGGTCTTTTTGAGAATATGAACTTACCTAATGAAATTTTAGGTTGCACTACTGCTGAATGGGTCTACGGCACAACTTTGTGTCTATCTGGTGCCTTCTTCTCAGCACAATTACTCACCAGTGAGTGACTCTTCCAGTTGTGTGTAGCAGATTTGTGAACCAGGATGAACACTCTGAAAGTAACCTCCCCTCACTTAGTGCCTGACCCAGTGGCTGGTCAACAGATTACATGAAGTCATTCATGTGTTCATACAACATGATTCTGTCTGCAAACTTCATATGGCAGGCCCTCTAAAGTATTGAAAAGATCCACAGTAAAATGCCAATACAATTACACTCAGTAAGTTAAAACTGGCCTAAATCAACTACAATGATGTTTAGTGATATCCTTTACCTATATAACCACTACTTCCACTCAAAGTTTGTGTCTCAATCCTAGTGACACTGTGCTGTCACCTTCCAAGATGTTTCCAACAAATCACTTCCTGAGAGGACAACTTGTTCAGGAGGACTTGCACATTATTCCACTCAATTAGCCAACTCTGACTGTTTGGTTTCCTAGTTTGTCGTTTGGTGGAAGGGGGAGGTGGAAGAGATTTCAGTGATGACCCTTTACCAGCCAAACATTCTCATGTTAGTCAAATGCATATCACCTAATTGATTCAGCTCTGCCTCATGTCACTTTTTCTGAGTTGTATGTGCGAGCTCTCATGTTTAATTCAAAGAAGTGGTGTAGCTAGTTTGTGTGACTAGTCCACACAATATGACTAACAGGCAGGATGACTACCATAACCCTCTCCCATGTGAGCAATGAGAGTTAAAAATATGTTAGCTACTGCCATTTGTGCTAGCTAGTGATATTATTGAAGTTAGAGAACTAAATAGAAAATATTGTGAAATACATTTTAGAACTACAAAATACAGGATATTAATTGACTGTTAGTCATTCAAATTATTATTATCTAGTAAACAATCCGAGGTATTTTTCATAGTAGTTAATTGCAAATATTTGTTGATTATGGAGGTTATCATCTCTTTTTCGGGGACTATACAATCGTAGAGTGATCAAGGAGAAGAAAAATACAACAATACAAAATGCAGTAGAAGCCACATAATACCAAACACCACACATTCTTTTATATTGCATTTCTTCTTTCAACAAAGAGGTAATGTAGTGATACGAAATGTGAAATAAAGTGACAGAAGCTGCAAAGAGGAAGTAAATACAGCCTATCAGCAATCCTCTCATCGAGTATGGAGTCTGTGCAATGATAAACTCTGCACCACTTGAGGTAGTGAGATACAAAGACAGACCAAGAATAGCTTGTGGTATAAGAAGCCACTTATAGTCCAGTTGGACAACATTATTGTGTTTAAGATTGTCATAGGAAGCATAGAACAAACAGGTATAGTTCTGGTTGTTTGTTTTGTACACAGCAGAAATTTCGATACACAAGTGCACTATTTCACTCAGAATAAGAATTGCTAAACTAACTTGCATTCGATTAAAACTGCTGATCCTCCTTACGTAAATATACTTGTCAATGATAGGATATAATATGAATTCAAAGATGACTGTTAATATAACAACTGTGATATAAGAAAAGTCCCAAATGATTGTGCGTTCAAAGTAATTTCGTAAATATTTAGACGTCAAGCTGTTGCTACTGTATTCATAAAATGAATGATCCTTATAATGATATAACTGGTGGTATGTTAAATTTTCTCTCCCATACACGAATGCTATCAAGATAACAGAAGCACAAAAGAGAATTAAGATTCGAAAGAAAGTCTTCACATCTTCTACTTGCTCTGTGGTAAATGGTCCTCCGTATTTAGCCTTGCCCAGATCTATCCTGGAGTAAGGTTTGTCTTCCCAGTAGGTGAAGGCACTTCTCAGGCGAGGATACTTGTTCTTTGCTGCATATCTGAGCACTTGGAAGATGAGCTTCAGAGGATTGTGAGTCACTGGCTCTTTGATTAGCAAGTGGTTGAAACTCATTTCTGAAATTACTAGGACTGTCATTAGAAAAGATACAGAGATTAATGAAACAGCAACGTTGAAACTTTTATAGAAATCAGTGTGAAATACAGCTGCTACTACAGCAGCTAAAAAGCACATACATACGCACCAGCTGATGTAAGAAATAATTTTGGTTGATGAAGCATCGACCATTTGATCTAATCCCAACTGAATACTGTTAGCCAGTAACCCTGCCAGCCCCACACCTAGGACTCCATTCAGAATAATCTCAGTAGCAATATCTGCAGTTTTGGAAGGTTGCCACAGATCATATTTCTGTATCGCGTAATAAGTATTGAGGGCAATAGTTCCTACCCAGGCAATTCTGCTGCTGTATCGTATGCATCGATACCTTCCAATATACACATCTGCTAACCAACCAGATATGACACACCCACCAAAACCAGTGACTACGAGATATTTGCGATAAATATCAGTAGAAAAGTGAAAGAAGAATACAGCATAGTAAGTTATTAAAATCCACATAAGAATCAAGAAAGAGCTCTTATTCTTACAAACGTGTAACTTAGAAAATTTACAATTAAGTAACAATCTCATAATTTAAAAACGAACTGCTTACTAATTAAGCTATGATAATGACATTTGATCTAATATTTTCTTAGTTAATCTTTAAAATGGTTCTTATATGGATTGATCTACAAGCTGATTTCCTGGATAGTCTAGTACAATGAAGCAGTTTAATAACATTACTGTCCCAATTACTAGACATTTATCGGCAATCATGTGATGAGACTGAAACTTGTTGCCTGAATGATGAAACTGGAAATTGTAGTGAATAGTTCTGTTGCATAAACAACTACTATACATTCTATTCCCCAATGAATTGTGATAGGTGCGAATCCTCAGGATTTCTATAGAGTAGTCAGCTAGCTATTACACAAAGACCCAAAGAATAATTTACTGGTGTAGTAGCAATATGTCATTATGTAACTCGTGCAAATCGATATGTAGCTAGTGCAATGAAATGGTAGACGTAAATGCTGTTTTCATAAGAAAGGCTAAGTATGCTAGAGACAGTCACCTAGTACTAGTATGTACTTGCTGACCATTAATTTTAGCTAACAAAATATGGAATTACTGCCTTACCTGAGTAATAGCAGCTGCCTTACCTGAGTAATAGCAGCTTAAATTAAGCTGTTCAGACTATTGGACCAGTAGCTTCTGACAAGCATCCAGCTACTAAAAATGGAGGATTAAAAAAAAAATATGAAGGTAAAGGATTTTCAATAACCACTTATAGCAACTTTTTGTGACTTGAAAACAAGATTTTTAAAGAAATTATGGCACAGATTTGAATCGCTTATTTACTGCAGGAGAAACTGGTGGAGGCTAAAAAATGGCAGCTAATTGTTTTAAATGCTATTCTTTAGCTTAGCAGTAGCAGTAATATGCAAAATTTTCACACATACACACACTTATGTGCTGGATATACCAAGATAAGATTTACATTGTGTTCTATTGAATGGACTTTTAGGTAAGAATAACACCATATTGCGTAAGGCATATATCTACAACAAACAATGTGATAACCAAGATAACTATTGCCCCTAAAGTCAATTACATTTGTAGGACTTAACTGTGTCCTGCAACATTTAGATCATGCCAGAGACCACCTAATTCAAATTGTAAACATATAAATTTCCATGTATATAAATTGATAAACTAGAGGATTCTGTTTAGTGAAATATGGGAAAGAGTTGGCCACCAAGCGAACACTAAAATGCAAGGGTCAAAGTACAAAATGACATATTGAGTGGCATAGGAAAGGGGGTCACAATTCTAAACATGTCATTAGTCACATGAACACCTTTAAACACAAAAAACATTCCCTTGGAGTCCCACCCCCCATATCCAAACAGCTTCCTTTCCCATTCCAACACATGATCTGCATGATAGTGGTACTATGTGTATAGATACTATGAGCTGATCAAAAACTGTGATTAGGTTG